>Ga0075520_1001480_pt1 | contig 11307 bp, 11 predicted proteins | sample NGEPerB_FD_75100 | JGI IMG/M metagenome (GOLD analysis project Ga0075520, IMG submission 75100) | Arctic peat soil microbial communities from the Barrow Environmental Observatory site, Barrow, Alaska, USA - NGEE PermafrostAB12-B | ecosystem: Environmental > Terrestrial > Soil > Wetlands > Peat ...
CTCTTCGGGCATGCCAAAGGCGCATTTACCAGCGCGGTCAATGCCAAGCAGGGCCTGCTGGAAGTTGCGGATCGCGGAACCGTGTTCCTCGACGAAATTGGAGACATCGACCTTCAGGTCCAGCCCAAGCTGCTGAAGGTGCTGGAAGGCCGGGGATTTCGCCGCGTGGGAGATGTGCATGACAGAGTAGTCGACATTCGTTTGATTTCCGCCACTCATAGCGAACTGCTGGACCTTGTTCACCAGCAGAAGTTTCGCGAGGACCTCTATTACCGGGTGAATACGGTTCTCCTCCGCGTGCCACCGCTTCGCCAACGTACGGAAGACATTCCCATGCTGGTGCAGCACTTTCTCAGCCGCCTGTCGCAGGACTGTGGCCGGGAAGAGGTGATGGCCGACAAATCCGCTATGGATGCCTTGCAGCAGTACTCCTGGCCGGGCAACATTCGCGAACTGCGCAATGTGCTGGAACGCTCCGTACTGATTGCCGAGCACAATCACCTGACTGCCCAGCACCTGCAATTCCAGAATTCCATGCACACCGGGCAATCGCCGCTGCGCAGCGCTACAGGCACTTTGAAGCAAATGGAGTGCGCCTACATCAATCTCGTCTTGCAGGATGAGGGGGGTTCCATCGAGCGCTCCGCTCACCGCCTCGGAATTCCCCGCAGTTCGCTTTACAACAAAATGAAGCGGTTCGAAATTCCCCCGGGAACGGGGCGCATTCAACCCTGATTCAGAGCATCGCGGCAGAAATCCCTTGTCGGCAGCAGGCCAACCCGCGCCACCATCGGACCATCTTTGCAGTATAGTAACGGCTTCGTATGTGGGCGCTAACCCGGCTGGAACAATTCGATAGAGCGTACCGCTCCCCCGACGGGACCTGGGACCCGGCGGATTCGGCCATCAGTTTGCGCTTTCCCGAAGGCTTGCTGTTCGCGCTTTTGCTGGTCACGCCCTTCTGGATTGCGGTTGGATTCCTGCTTCATCTCCTGCCCTAGTAGCCGGGCAGCGCTCGCCGTTTGATATCCCGTGCCTCCATCCCATTGTCCTGCTCGACCAATCTTCATCACCTGCGTTCGATTATGATGGTTGAACACGCAGGTTTCATCGTATGTCGGACGCCTTCATCTGTGACGCAATCCGGACCCCTTTCGGTCGCTACGGCGGAGTGCTCTCCTCTGTCCGCACCGACGATCTCGCAGCGATTCCGATCAAGGCCCTGGTTGAGCGCAACTCCTCCGTAGATTGGGGTGCGGTTGACGATGTAATTTTGGGGTGCGCGAATCAAGCCGGCGAAGACAATCGCAACGTCGCACGCATGGCGCTGTTGCTCGCCGGCCTTCCGCAAACCGTTCCTGGCACAACCATGAATCGGTTATGTGGCTCCAGCATGGACGCCGTCTCTGCTGCCGCCCGAGCTATCAAGACCGGAGAGAATTCCCTGGTGATTGCCGGCGGCGTGGAGAGCATGTCACGCGCGCCGTTCGTCATGGCAAAGTCGGATGTTGCTTTCCATCGCGGCCTGAAGTTGGAAGACACCACCATCGGCTGGCGCTTCGTGAATCCGCTGATGAAAGACCAGTACGGCATGGACTCCATGGCGGAAACTGCCGAGAACGTGGCTGAGGAGTTCCATATCTCGCGTCAGGACCAGGACGCATTTGCCTATCGCAGCCAGCAACGCACTGCGGCCGCAATCAAGAGCGGCGCCCTGGCGGAAGAGATTGTTTCGGTCACAATTTTGGGACGCAAAGGTGCGCCCGTCGTCGTAAGCCAGGACGAGCATCCGCGGCCCGACACAACCCTCGAGGCTTTGGCTGCGTTGAAGCCAATCGTCAAAGCCAATGGCACAATCACCGCAGGAAACGCGGCTGGCATCAACGATGGTGCGTGTGCGCTGTTGCTGGCGTCGGAGCAGGCCGTGAAGCGTTACAGCCTGACGCCGAAGGCGCGCGTGGTCGCCTCAGCGGCCGTGGGCGTGGCGCCGCGCATTATGGGGATGGGCCCGGCGCCAGCGACGCGCAAGGCGTTGGCGCTGACTAACCTCAGCATCGCGGATATGGATGTGATCGAGTTGAACGAGGCATTCGCCGCGCAGGCGCTCGCCGTGCTTCGCGACCTGGGAATTGCAGATGACGCTCCCCACGTGAACCCAAATGGTGGAGCAATTTCGATCGGCCATCCTCTAGGAGCCAGCGGGGGCCGGCTGGTCACTACCGCAGTACTGCAGTTGCAACGCACTGGCGGACGCTACGCCCTGTGCACTATGTGCATCGGCGTCGGCCAGGGCATCGCCATGATCCTGGAACGCGTGTAGTCCATTTCTACGCTTTCCAATTGTAGGGTCGCGCGTGCGCCCGCAACCGGAACTGCGTGGGCACATGTCTCGCGTTGCTCTGGTAGGTGATCTCCACATTGAGCACCCACAGCGCCGACGCGAGAACTACCCCCAGCAGCATCCACAGCAGGCGTTTCCGGTATCGCAATACTGGATTCATCGTTATTTCGACTTCAGGTTCTTCGCCAGGAAGTCGACCGTCAGCTTCCAGGCTTGCCCCGCGTCTTCCGCCCGGTATGCCTGTTTGTTAACTGGGTTCTCGAAACCGTGTCCGGCGTCGGGGAAGATATGGATCTCGGCCGTCTTGCCCAGCGCTTTAAGCTGGGTCTCGAACTTGTTTACGTCCGCCACTGGAATACCGCGATCTTGTCCGCCAAAGATGCCCAGGATTGCCGCATTGATCTTTTTCAGCGTCGCCTCGTCGGCAGCAAGATGGCCATAATTGATGACCGCAGCTTTTAGCTTGGGATCATTCAGCGCAAGGTTGAGAGAATAGCCGCCCCCCATGCACCATCCAATTGAACCGACGCGCTTGGGATCGACATTTTTCTGCGCGCGCAAGTAGCTGCTGGCCGCCAGTAGATCGCGATTGGCCCGGTCTTCGGGCACACCCCGCATGATCTCGTGCGCCTCGTCGGGGGTCGTAGCTACCTTTCCACGATACAAATCGATGGCCAGCGTGACGTATCCCTGATCGGCCAGCTTCGATGCCTGCTCCTTCACCCAGTCGTTCAGCCCCCACCATTCATGGATCACCACCAGCGCCGGAAACGGTCCCTTGCCCGGCGGCGCGTACATCACCGCGTTCACTGTCTCATCGCCGCTTTTGTACGACACATTGCGCGATTCCGCCGCAAACACCGTCCCTGCAAACAGGAATATCAAGCTCAATAGCAATAAGATTTTCATGCGCGCTCCTCGCTAATGTTCACGACTTCTCATTTTTTCTGTGGTCCAGCCAGTCCTTTCAGCAATTGGCGCCCTAGTTCCAGCAGCTCGCCGAAGCCCTTCTGATATTCGACGAACAGCCGGTTATACTCCAGCGAATGATCGGCATCGAGATGCGCTCTCAACATCATGTCGCGCACGCGAACCGGGTTGGGTAGTACCGCCTCTTCGTTCAACTCTTCCAGCGCAGTCTGGGGATCGTAGTGGTACATGGTTGGTTCCTCGATGTGCGACGTATCTGCTAGAGATGCTGGGAAGCCCGCCAACGTCGCAGGGAATACGTACGCCCGAGCTGCCAGCCTAGGGTCTAAGATGGAGGCTACATTTGGTAGCGAGTGCAAAGGAACGGCATCGAATGAAACTGTATTGGATTGGCACTCTGTTAGTTGTGCTGACTGGCGCTGTGATGCTGGTGAGTGAACCCGCAACAAATCCGCAGCGCGGACAGGACGCAAGTGCGACGCCCGATGTGTGGGGCGGCCATCACGTCAGCATGAGAGTTATCCCGCAGGGCGCTACCTTGGAATTCGACTGCGCGCGCGGGAACATGCTGGAGCCAATCAAGGCCAATGCGAAAGGGGAATTCACGGCGCGTGGTACTTACACGCCGGAGCGCGGGGGGCCCGTCAGCCGGGACAACCCGCCCCCGGACCTCCCTGCCACCTACAAGGGCAGCATTGACGGTGACACCATGCGGCTCGAAATCATGCTTGCCGAAAAAGACCAGGCGCCAGAACCCTTCACCCTCACGCGCGGTAAAGTGGGGCGCCTAGTCAAGTGCCGATAGTACAACCGTTTTAGCGTAGGAGGCACAGCCGAGGGCGCTGCGCAGTCCGCTTTGAATAAACTAGCGGACCGCCGCAATCACACCGTTCTCGACGGGCTGCACAAGCTGATCGGGGTTTTCGCTCGCGGCCTGCGCTATGCGGATCTGCCGTTTGAAGTCGTCCATCATGCCTTCATGCAGACGAACTTCAGTCGGCTTCTTCGCGATCGTCATTTTGTCGATCTTGTCCTGCAGGCGCAGCAGGCCGTAGAAGAGATTTTCCGGCCGCGGCGGACAGCCCACGACGTACACATCCACAGGCACGATGCGGTCCACTCCCTGCAGCACGGCGTAGGTATTGAACGGGCCGCCAACCGACGAGCAAGCGCCCATCGAGATGCACCACTTGGGATCGGGCATCTGGTCATAAATGCGCTTTACCACCGGAGCCATCTTCAACGTAACTGTTCCGGCCACAATCATCAGGTCGCTCTGGCGCGGGCTGGGGCGAAACACCTCCGACCCGAAGCGCGCGATGTCGAAACGCGAAGTCGAAGCGGCGATCATCTCGATCGCGCAGCATGCCAGGCCGAACGTCATGGGCCAAATCGCTGACTTGCGCGCCCAGTTGAAGACGTAATCGACCGTGGTGACCAGAAAATTTTTCTCGAACCGGTTATCAATCCATCCCATGAATGCCTTCTCTCGATTCCCAGCCCCACACGTTACAAACGGTCATCGCGACCATGGTCGCCGTGGCGACCGGGTGGAGGGGCCTGCTCTTTCTCGCCCTACTATCTTCGCCGATGGCTGCACACCCAATCTGTGATGAGCATCACAGTTGCCGATAGAATCAGTCTAAGCTCGTCCAGAAGGGTATTCAAGCGGATTGCGGACGTGCCAGCACTCTGCCGAGCACAACGTGCACCCGCCTGCATACGGTACAATTTCCGTTGTTTCCATGCATTTGAAAATCCAGCCAGCGCAGACGGCGCCCACTGCAGGCCCATCCGAATCTGCGTCCCGATCGCGTTGGCATGGCTTCGCGCACTCCGTTGGCTGGATGGTGCTGGCCGCGTTTCTGGTGCGCGTCTTGTGGATCATCCTGGCGCATACCTATCGCCTCCGCACCTCAGAAGACAACTGGGGATTCGGCTGGGAGATCGGCCGCCTGGGATATTCACTCGCTAACGGCCATGGGTTTAGCTCTCCCTTCGGCGGAAACACCGGCCCCTCGGCGTGGACCGCGCCCATCTATCCTTGGATCGTCTCCGTGGCCTTCCGGCTTTTCGGCAATTACTCGCGCGCCGCCGCTTTTTCGCTGCTGGTGTTCAACAGCGCTTTCGCCGCGCTCACCTGCTGGACGATCTATCGCACGGCCCGCCGGGCGTTCAATGAAACCGTGGCGGTTTGGGCAGGCTGGATCTGGGCGCTGCTTCCCTACACCATCTTCTGGTCGGTGCGCGAGATATGGGAGACCAGCGTGTCGGCCTTCCTGCTGAGCCTGCTGTTTATGCTGACGATCGAGATGGAAGGCGACGGGCGGCTCTCGTCATGGATTGGCTACGGCTTGCTTTGGGGCGTCGCCGCGCTGACCAACCCGTCTGCGCTCTCGTTCCTGCCGTTTGCAGGGTGCTGGCTGGTCTATCAGCTGCACCGTCGCGGGAAGCGATATGTCGTGCCAGCTTTGCTAAGCGCCCTTGTTTTCTGGATGACGATCATGCCTTGGCTGCTGCGCAACTATGAAGCACTCGGCCGGCCCGTATTTATCCGCGACAACTTTGGAGTTGAACTACGGATAGGAAATAACCCGCTGGCCGAAGGAATCTACGTGCTCGCATACCATCCTGCGAGCAGCGTCACCCAATATGCAAAGTACAAGCAGATGGGCGAGGCCGCGTTTGCTGCAGAACAGGGCCGTCTGGCCAGGGAATGGATTGAACAGCACCCTAGCCGTTTCCTCTTGTTGACCTTCCGGCGCTTTATCTTTTTCTGGGACGGCATGCCGCGAGTCTCCGACGTGGCGGGATTGATTGCCACCAAGAATCTGCTCTTCCTGGCGTCTTCCGTGCTGGCCATCTGGGGATTGCTGTTGGCGTGGAAGCGGCGCATTCACGGAGTGTTCCTGTTCGCGACTCTCCTTGTTTTCTATCCGCTGGTTTACTATGTATGTTTTCCGGAGCTGCGCTATCGGCATCCCATCGATCCGGAGCTCCTCATCCTTGGAGTCTATCTGGTCTCCGAAACTCGATCCGCCAAAGTGACACATCCAGGCACGGAAGAGTCTCTCGGGCTTTCGCCAAGCGAGCCCTTGCCGCAATTCCACACGCTCTCCATCATCGTTCCGGTTTACAACGAACGCAGAACGGTGATGAAGCTTTTGCAGCAGGTAGCGCGGCAACCGCTCAGCCTGCATAAAGAGCTGATCATTGTGGACGATTGCTCAACCGATGGCACGCGGGAATTCTTGCGGGAAAACGATTTGCAAAAACTCTTGGGGGGCAATGGAGCAAACAGCATAAAGCTGGTGCTGCACGAGAAGAACCAGGGCAAAGGCGCTGGAGTTCGAAGCGGGCTGGGGCACGCCAGCGGCGAGTTGATCCTAATCCAGGATGCCGACCTGGAATACGATCCTCGCGATTACCCTGCGCTTATCGCTCCCATTCTGGAGGGGCATGCCGACGCGGTGTTTGGGAACCGGTTCCATGATGGTCCGCACCGCGTCCCGCGCTATTGGCGGTATGTTCTCAACCGCGCGTTCTCCATGTTATGCAACGTGCTTACTGACCTGAGTATTCATGACGTGACTGCTTGCTACAAAGTGTTTCGCCGCGAGATTTTCTCGCAGATCCATTTGCGCTCCGACCGGTTCAGCGTGGAAACCGAAATGACCGTAAAATTGGCAAAGCTGGGAGTTCGCATCTACGAGGTGCCAATTGCGTACCACGGGCGCACCTACGCGGAGGGCAAGAAGATCAGTTGGACCGACGGAGTTATCGCAACGTACCACCTCGTACGCTATCGCTTTAAGGATTAGCTACTCAAGAGCAGGCTGCTCGGAACGGCGCAACCCCCTCGCCCCCCCGTCATTTAGCCAACATTTTGCCGGTTGGGCTGATTGGTTTTGGTGAACGCGCCCACGAGATAGTTCCACGTCACCAACCATGGAACAATTAGAGAGAAAAACAATCTGGCGCCTAACTGCCGAACTGAAGTCTTGCCCGGAAAGCTTCTCCAGTCGAGTCGAAACGCGAAATAGACCTCCAAAACGAGCACGCAAACCAGTGGAATCATCGTGCGAGGCACCAGCGCAACGGCAAGCGCCTCGGCAACGCAGCGCGCCAGGTTTCGCAGCAGACGCCCTCGCCTGATATCCATTGCCCCGTCGAGGGTTGCGTAACGGCCAAGTTCTCTGAGAGCAGTCTTCAGGCTGCGACGAGGCCGATAGCGCGCCTTAGCGCGTTCTGGGAAGGCCGGCTTTACGATTTCGCGGACGCGTTCATCGAAGAGAGTATCTTCTGTAAGGCTCGTCTCAGGAAAACCGCCCACCCGTTGCCACAGGTCTTTCCGGAAGGCCATGGAACGAGCGGTGCATGACTTAGTTTTTTGATTTGGATCCAGCTTAATTCCAAAAAAAGGGGCTGATGCGATGTCCCACATGGTTTGCCGGTCAGCGTCCAGACAAGATCCGCCAAGCGCATATTCAGCGTGCCCGGCAAGTATCGGTTCGGTAAGGTTCTCCAACCAGTCGGGACTGTAAATGCAACCGGCGTCCGCGCAAGCAATCACCTCGGCGGAAGCAGCAGCAATGGCAACATTTCTTCCACGAGCGATCGGCCCCGGCGACTGTTTTAGATTGCAACTCCGGTCTTGGATCGCTTTCAGACTTGCGTGAGCCAAAGCGCTAGCCTGCAGCCGCTCCCATGTATCATCGGTAGAACCGCCATCCACGATGATGATCTCCGCCGGCGCGAACGCCTGGTGGATAAGACTCGATACCAGTCCCTCGACGTCTTCCGCTTCATTAAGCACGGTCGCGATTACGCTGACTGATGACATTCCTAACGGCACCTCAAGTTACGATTGTTCTTTCTCGGACGAACCTGCTCTTGTTAGCTCCCACGCTTTGGCGTATTTATTCGATACGTAAACCGCGTGATAAAGGTGCAGCAGCAGACCTTCACGGCCGTCGAGGAATCCGAGACGAAAAAAGTAGTTGTAGATGAACGTCGCTATAGGCCGTAAGACGATGTCGAGGATACTGAAACCACGAAAGCCTTTTGCCACCGCCGCCTTCGCGCCTAATGAAGAATAGCTGTTCATGTGCGCCATGTAGGAGGACAGAGTCGGGTACGCATAGTGAACCATTGGATTTTTGAGTCGTCCGGTCGTCTGGTCAAACTCCGGTTTCAAATCGATATGTTCGTGCACTACAGCGCCTGCCATAAACCCACGACCACGTCGAAAGAGTCGCAGTTTGGGATCGGGATAAAATCCCCCGAACCGCGTCCACTTCCCCAGAAACAGGTTCTTGCGCGGTATCCAGTATCCGTTCAGAGCGTCAGGATTGCCGATCACCCTTTGGATTTCCTCCGCTAGTCCGGGGGTAACTACTTCGTCTGCGTCCAGCGACAAGATCCAGTCTTGCGTACCGTTCTCGAAAGCGAAGTTTTTCTGCGGCGAAAACCCTGGCCACGCTTTCAGCAACACCTTGGCGCCGTATTCTCGGGCGATGTCGATGGTCCGATCGCTTGAGCCGGAGTCCACTACGATGATCTCGTTTGCCCATCGAACGCTATCCAAGGTTCGGCCAAGATTAGCCTCCTCGTTCATGGCGACAATGGCAACCGACAAACCCATAGACACGGAACGTGCTCGGTCGAGTCCCAAGCGACGTGACACAATTGGCGGAGAATTCTCGTCTTGGACTGCCGAGTATACAGTATTCATAAGTGGATTTCTGATTGAGTCCACTTGCCGATCGAAGCACCACAGAAAAATCCGGGCGGCAAACAGGTTCATAACCATTCGTCTCATCTCACGTCTAACCCGCGACAGGAGGTACTATGTTCGACGTTCGCAAACATGCAACCTTTGGGGCAACGATTCTAGGATCGCTGCTTGCGCTACTGTTGGCCACTTCAATCCAGGCGCAGGTCACACAGGATTTCCATCGTACCGTCCCTCTCTCTGCCAACGGCCGGGTTTCGCTGGACAACATCAATGGCAACGTCGAGATCACCGGGTGGGACCGCAACGAAGTGCAGATCGATGCGGTGAAGAAAGCGCGCGATCAGCAGCGGCTCGATGAAGCTCGAATCGAAGTTAACGCTGCCAGCGACTCGGTGGAAATTAAGACGCGCTATCCGGAGGGCCGCACCAACAACAACCCAGCCTCTGTGCATTACCAATTACACGTGCCGCAGAATGCGCGCCTTGATCGCATCAACCTGGTGAACGGTTCGCTCACCGTGCAGAAAGTTAGCGGTGAGGTGATTGCCGACCTCGTAAATGGCAAGCTGCGGGTTGACGACCTGGCCGGGCGGGCCGATCTGTCCACCGTCAATGGCGGAATCGAAGCGAATTACGCTTCCTTGAACAACGTCCGCGAGATCAAGCTCAAGTCGGTGAATGGGTCTATTGAACTGGGGCTGCCCGATGCACCGAATGCCGAGGTCAAAGCCAGTACGGTGAGCGGCGGCATTCGATCGGACTTCCCTCTCGAAGTGCACGGCGGATACGTAGGTAAGAACCTTGCCGGTAAGCTCGGCAGCGGAGGAACGTCAATCGCGCTGAGTAATGTGAACGGCAGTATTCACATTGGTCGGGGACACGGAAGCCTGTAATTTAGCAGTCAGCACTCAGTCAGCGATTGCCTTAGCTTGCTCTGCTGAGGACTGAATGCTGTTCTTAATACGGCCCGATAATGCCGCCGATGTCTCGCGAGGGGGGCAGCTTCGTCGCCGCGGTGAAGGCCTCCACGCCCCAGTACTTCGCAAACACGTCCAGGTACTTGTAACCAGAACCGGTATTGAACAGCACCACACGATCGCTGTTCGTTAGAAATCCGCTCTTCAACAATTGCCTGTACGCGGCGAGCGCAGCGCCTCCTTCAGGAGCCGCGAAGATGCCCTCGCTCGAAGCCATCTCCTTCACCCCGTCCATGATCTCGTCGTCACTGACGGCGAGCGCCGTCCCGCCGCTTTGGCGCACGATGTCGAGAATGATGAAGTCGCCGTATGCCTTGGGCACTCGCAGTCCGGCAGCCAGCGTATGCGCCCCCTGCCACACTTCTGACGCTGCCTTACCCTCATGCAATGCTTTAGGGATTGGGGCGCAACCATCTGCCTGCACGCAGATCATCTTGGGCCGATTGCCCTTTTCAATCCAGCCCAATTCCTCCATTTCTTCGAACGCCTTCCACATGCCGATCAGCCCTACGCCTCCTCCCGTCGGGTAAAGAATGGCGTCTGGCAAGCTCCATCCCATTTGTTCGGCCACTTCGTAGCCCATGGTTTTCTTGCCTTCGACGCGGAACGGTTCCTTCAGGGTCGAGACATCGAACCAACCCTCCTGCTCTTTGCGCTCGGCGACCATCCGCCCGCAATCACTGATCAGCCCATCCACCAGCGTCAGGTGCGCGCCGCTGGCCTCGACCTCCAACCGATTCGCGATCGGCACATCCTTTGGCATGAAGACGTATGCCTCCAGTCCGGCTGCGGCAGCATAGGCGGCCAGCGACCCTCCAGCGTTGCCCGCAGAAGGAGCTGCCAGCTTGGTGACCCCATAATGACGCGCCATGGTCAGCGCCGCGCTCATGCCCCGCGCCTTGAATGAGCCCGTCGGATTCAAGCCCTCGTCCTTAATCAGCAGATTAGGATGCTTGCGGCTCGGCAGCATCGGCGTAAATCCCTCGCCAAGCGTCACCGGCTCGGCATCGGGAAGCACCGCCGCGTAACGCCACATGCTTTTCGGTCCAGCGTTGACCGACTCGCGAGTCACGTTCCGCCGAATCTCTGCCAGGTCGTAGCGAACGTAGAGCGGACCTCCATCCTTCGCGCAGACGTTTTGGGCCGTCTCCGTCATGAACGTCGCACCACATTTGCTGCATTCGAAACCGATAATCTTCGCCATGGAATGATTGCCTCGAAAAACCTCGCAGTGTAACACCCATCACCGCTTCCGCGCAGCGAGGTGCGTTACTCTTGAGTGTTATAATCCGCGCAATTCCCGCCAATCCGATGACTGAGCC
>Ga0075520_1001481_pt1 | contig 11307 bp, 7 predicted proteins | sample NGEPerB_FD_75100 | JGI IMG/M metagenome (GOLD analysis project Ga0075520, IMG submission 75100) | Arctic peat soil microbial communities from the Barrow Environmental Observatory site, Barrow, Alaska, USA - NGEE PermafrostAB12-B | ecosystem: Environmental > Terrestrial > Soil > Wetlands > Peat ...
GTGCTCTCCTGGATATAAGAACAGAAACAGGGCGTAAAAATCAAATAAGGGTTCATCTCTCAGATATCGGATGTCCGATTGTGGGAGACAGGAAATATGGGGCAGCAGCAGAGTTTGTTCGTCGTGTAAGGTTACATGCATTTTCTCTCACCTTTCCAAATCCTGTAACAGGCGAAAAGATTACTGCTGAATCACCGATGCCTGAAGGTTTCCTATCACTTAAAGCTAAGGATGAGAAATACAAATAAGCTTATTTTGTAGAATTTCAACATACCAGATTGTCTTTATAATTACTGTACTAAAATAAGCTTATAGAACTTAGACTCCAACGGACCAATGTTTTGACTTTGATTTGAAACCGGTTTCCCTGTTACATCGACTTCGGTTGCTGATAATCCTTTACCATTGAGACCGTTTGTTAGATTTAATTTTGTATCCTTCCCGTTGATTTCACGAAGATGGAGAGTGCAATACTTCCCGTCAGCATCTGGTTCGGCACTTACGAGTAAGATGTTTGAAGGCCATCCGGTTAAAAAAGATCCTTCCCAGTTATTATCTCCGGTTCCTGATCCGGGAAGAACCCTGGTCAAATAGGGAATCCGGCATCCCCAGCCGAATTTTGTCGAGATTCCGTTTGAAACATCAGAGGAGGTGGTAAGATAATATGTCCAACTATGACCACCCCGCTGATCGGCGTTAAAATTTGTCACCCAGTAATTATTCATTGGCCATGAAAATATATTAGTAGTTTGAGGCATCGCCCCTGCAACATACCTTCCGGTATTTATTGCACCGAACTGCATCAGAGGCATCTCAGAGCAACCCATTACAATCTGTGTCGTCTCACTCCTTATTGAGGTAAAATCCTGAACGGTATACCAGTCGTTTGAAGAACCTTTTATTTGATCTTTCCCTGTTTCAATAACACCACCCTGCACTTCTGTAAAATGTTTCCCGTCCTTAATACTGAACGGGAAAGCAATATAGAAGCTCTCGGGAGTGATAATATCCTTCTTAATTATTGAACATGCAAGGGCGAGACGCTTCTCAGTATTGTAAAGCCGGATCTCAAACATAAAGCCTTTAGGTTTCTCGGAAGTGGCTGATTCCCCATAGAATTTTATGCTGTTCCAGATTTCACCTTTTGTCATTGAATCAAACCATACCGTATCAAGTGGCGATCGTTTGAAATCATCGAGTTTCCTGCTCTCCATCTGCGATCTGTTCCCTAGTTGTTCGAGGATAAATTCACCCATTTTATATTCACTTTTCGGATCGATAAGTTCGAGAGAAAGCTCTTTATCGTACCACGATGTGATTGTTCCTTTTACAGGATTGGTGACCAGTTTGTACCATTTGTTTTCCAGAACTTTAGTCCCTGTCTGATCATCAGGTTGAATAGCATCATCAACAGCCTTTATAATATATTTCTTGTAACCAAAAGCGGGTATATCTTTAAGCCAAATGGCCCATTCCGTAACGTCGGAGCGATGCAGAACTGGCTGGACAGCCAGCCTGTTGCCATCATGATCGAATATTCCTGCAATCTTGCCTCTTGGTACGATCTGATGATCAATATATACAGTTGCCAGTCCCGATCTTTTCCAGTTAAGAGTATTAAATACTATTAATGAAGGTTGTGATTCGTGGTTGAATTTACTTTGAAGAATGCCCATAGCTTCCTCTCCGATAGAGGCGGTCCTGCGATTGGCTTCCCAGGCATATGATTCTTTAAGAGCACGCTGCTCCATTGTCGGCTGACCGAGAGGTTCTCTTACGCTCTCAGAATAACCCAAAGTATGTTCAGTATAAAACAATAATGCATTGTTTGCGAGATCTATATTCTTATTTATCTCATCAGGTAGTTTAAGTCCCGCAATCGAAGCCATGGAGAGGCCTGCTTCATTAGCAGTAAGCGATGAAGATGCCAGTCGTGTTGTTGCAGTTTCCCTTGCTGAGGCGCCAAAACCATCTGTCCACCAATCGGGCCATGCACCTCTTATTACCGGGAATTCACTTCCATGATCTCTTTCCAAATCGCTGAAGAATGTTTCAACCGTGGATGTTGAGAGCTGTGGCCAGACAAACAGATCATTCCATTTCTTAATCAGGTCACTTGCAATAGTTGAAGGAGGCGAATTGTCTGTCAGATAACCGGAATGCTGGATTGCCATTTCGTCGTAAGGGTATTTTTTTGAGTCAAGAGCTATAAGATAATTGAGTAGGTTATTCTTAAACCTGTCAATATCTCCATACTGCATTTCCAGGACTGTATTTCCGGTCATATAGTGTTCGGCCCTGAAGGTAAGCAACCGTTTCCCGGAAGGAGATTCCCACCAGAACATAGTTGGCCTGTCAAAGCAGATAAGTGCGCGATGTCCGTGGGTCCCCATATTCAGGTATTTCACCCCGAGCTGGTTAAAGTAATCATTCAGGCACCATCCGATCCCATTTACATCATCCTGCATTGCAAGAGAAACAGTAATACCTTTTTCTTTGATCCGTCCAACTGCTGCAAGAGAAGCCGCAAGAATCTTTTCATCCGGAATCTCATCGAAGTTAAAATACATTCCTGTGACTTCTATTCTTCCCTCTTTTATGCGTTTTATAAGTCGTTCGATCTGGCTTGCCGGTCTGCATTTAAGATACTCATCCACGGGCCAGGCTGCCTCACATGTCCAACGAAACTTTGCATTCTCGGGATAGTTGTCAGTAGCATCACAATAATCGAGAGCATAATCAATATACCTTAGGTGCTCGGCAAGGATATCAGTTTGAGAGCGGGTGTATCCTATGTCGGTATGTGTGTGCTGAATGAGTTTTATCTTCCATTTTTTTACCGGATCAAGAGTTATTACTTTCCTTAATATTGTATGACCGGCTACCACTTTAAGGTCGATCAGTGTAGGTTTTGAAACTGGTGTTAATCCAAGGTTTATTGCGTTGTATCCAAATTTCAGATTTGTAGTTTCAATCAGATTCCCATCCGCATATATCTTGGATTCTGTTTCTTTTCCAAAATAAAAAAACAGCGGCTTCCACGAGTTGAAGCTGTAAGGTGCCTTTTTTCATTATCGCAGGAAATGCGTTCATGGATACACCTGTTTTTACAGCTTTTTTAAAGGTCATATACCATGATGTAAGATTCGCATTACACCCTGTGACTTCTATTCTTAGAGGGGCTCCCGGCTTTAGTAGGGATTCTTAAAATCATATAACCATGATTATCACCATGCTGGTCAACCATAATTGAATTTAAACTTAACATGGATCCATCACTTCCCTTGACGTCCCAAGAAGGTACTCCGTCGGTATAAAATGAAAATTCATTTTTGCCATCAACGGTGAGATCCATTCGGGCTTTTCCCGGACTTGATCCCAGGGCAGCAACCCATATAAAAGTTGCATACAACTTGTCAATATGCTCCGGGATCGGGTCGGTTTCCCATTCTATAAAATCCTTACCGCTTGTTGCCCTTAGAAGTATGCTTTCGCGTAAGCCTGGTATGCATGATTGATAATCATAATCAAGACCTGAAATTTTACTGGCATATCCATTTATCAAATAATCATCCTGTGTAAGGAAGGACTGGGCATTCAGATATGCAAAAAGGGTAAGGGTTCCAAAAAGAACCAGGACGATTCGTTTCATATTGTTTTTATTTATTTCACAAATGCCTTTATAACAATTGCCTCTTTATCTGATAGATTTAATATTTTATAATTTCCGGCTGCAGCAGGAATCACAAAGGTTTCCGCATAACTGAATTTCTGAGTAACTCCATTTGCCGTCTCAACGAGAATGCTTGTTCCCTCTACCAGGCTTAACACATGGAATTTACCTCCAGTTGTGATCTCAATGACCTCCTTAAAATGGTATCTGTGAATATCATATAAATGAGTTTCGTGTGTAGGTAAATGGGAAAGCTTCCAGTCTTTGCCTTCATTAATAAGTACCGGTGTAGATATTAGTTTATTCTTCACATAGTCGCCTTTTCTGTCAAAAAAAAGGTTTTCCATTCCTTTGCTGATATTAAGGGGTCTGGGTTTTCCATCGAGATCAATTCGAAGCCAGTCGTACATTTTAAATGTAAAAATATATGGAGTGGAACTTATTTCGAGAACCAGGTTGTTTTTTCCCGATCCATGTATAGTGCCATAAGGAATCAGAAACAAATCGTGTTTTGATGCCTGATGTTTCTGAACATACTTTTCAATGTTGACAGGATTTGAGTTTTTAGTGCTTTCTTCAAGTTCATTACGGAATTCTGAAGGATTTATATCTTCCTGAAAACCAAGATATACGATTGCTTTATCTTTAGTGTCGAGTATATAATAAGTTTCCTCCTGAGTAAAGTCTTCACCAAAATGGTCCCTCATATATTCAGGACGTGGATGGCACTGTATTGAAAGGTTTCCGCCATCAAATGTATCAAGGAAATCAAAACGTATCGGGAAGTTCGTACCGAACCGGTCATAGCAATCGCCAAGAACTGATTTAGCATCTTGGTACATCAACCAGTCGAATGAGACTTCAAGCAATTTCCCGGAACTTTCAAACAGGAGGCAATTTTCGGGGACTATCAATTCAAATGACCAGGCATAATTCTGAACGTCCTTGTTGAGGCCGTCAATATGGTCTTTTATCCATGTTCCTCCCCATGCTCCGGGTTCAAACCATGGCCGTACCCTGAATACATTGCGGCTCATTACTGACAGGGAGTGCCTCAGGAGCTCACCAGACATCCAGGAAGGGTATTCGGGAGTCAGGGTGTCGACGAATATGTCAACCTCGTTTAAAAGGCCTCTTTTGTGGCTATTAAGTACAACCCAGTCGACAAAGTAGAACCGCTTATACATCATTTTTGAATCAGCTGATTCTGTTTTTCCTAGGTTTGCAATGCTACCGGCACGCGATCTGTATTGTATTTCATTTTTAGGGATATCCAGATAAACAAGTAACCCTGTCCAACCGGCGAGTGATGCACCAGGACCGATAATCAGATTGATATCCGCTTCGGGGTCTGGGGAAATTTCCCTTAGATGATTCAGATTAAAAAAATCATCGAGCTTCAGGGTTGTTCGCTTTCCGAATAAGGGATCTTCTCCTCCCATGAATGGGGAAACCAAATTTTCGATAATATCAGGATGTTTAAGATAATCTGTAGTGTTTTTCCAGGAAGTTTTCATCCCTTTGTTCTTTACCGACTCTTCTAACTTTTCACGAAAGAGATCATAGAAAACACCGATATATCCATCAAGAATGACGACCCTGTGCTTCGATATTTCTTGTGCAAGGGAATCAAATCCGGAGTAAATCTGATTATCCCCGAGTTTATATGATGGATAGATGTCATAGCTCCCGTCAATGTGACCAGGTTTTACTTCCGGAAGAAGATATTGATCTGTTTTTCTGAAGAATTTCATTCCAATATTTGATTTTAAATATTTCGGTTACACCGTTGCTGAGATTTTGCTACAAATATTGCGGTGCTACGCACCTGAAATTTCGTAATTTCTAAATGTTCACAAATACCACGATGCTCTTCAAACTTCTCTAAAATCCTTAGCGGCAGAGCCGCGAAATATTTGTAGAGAGGAATTTGAAAAATGTAAACAAGGTGCAGAGCATCGAAATATCAGAATCTATCTTTGAACATCCTCTAAATATGAACAAAATATCTGTTTTATAAATTATTGGTTTTTCCTTTTTAATACAGCAACAAATCCTCCGTCTTTAGCCATTGTAACATTAAAAGTACCAGGCGATTTAATTGATAGAGCATCTTTTTTCAACTCCTTCGGTTCTTTGTCTGAATTCTTTGTGTCGCTCCAGGTCTCAGCTTCATAGTTTCCCGAAGGCAAAAATCCCAGGTTCAGTTCGACTGTTTTTCCAATACTGTTATTCATAACCCCGACAAACCATTTATCACCGCTGCGCTTTGCAATAGCCACATAGTCTTCAGGATACCCGCTGATAAATTTGATATCATCCCAGGTGGTGGGGACTATTTTTAGAAAATCAGATCCTGGCTGGTTAAGAATATTGTCGGGATGATCACATACTACTGTAAGAGGGCTTTCATAAATCACAAATTTCGATAGTTCTGCAGCACGTGTATTCCATACAACTGCCGGTGTCTGGTTCTTGTATTGTTCCTTTGTAACATTAAGGAAAGCGCCAGGCGTATAATCCATCTGTCCGGCCAGCATGCGGGTAAAAGCAAGTTTGACATTATGCTCTGGACTCATCTTATTAGAGAATTTATAATACTCATTGCCCATTACACCTTCGCGGGTGATCATATTGGGCCATGTACGGATAATTCCATCGGGTTTATAAGCTCCATGGAAATCGACCATCAGATGATTCTCAGCTGCACACCTGATGATGTCGTGATACCAGTTGACCATCTGTTGATCATCACGGTCCATGAAATCGATTTTAATTCCTGCAACTCCCCACTTTTCATATAATGGAAATGCTTCTTTAAAGGCAGAATTTCTGTTAACATCACTTGAATAGAGCCAGACAATTATTTTAACATTCTTCGATCTGGCATAATCAATTATCTCTGGCATGCTTATCTGAGGTGCCCATTTGGTTATATCAGCTTCAGGAGAATTGAACTTTCCATACCACTGCCAGTCGACAAGCATATAGGGCCAGCCCATTTTGGATGCAAGATCGATATATTGTTTTATCACCGGCATCTCCATCTTCACCTCTCCGCTCCACCAATGATCCCAGGCACTCATTCCAGGTTTGATCCAGGAAGGATCTTTAATTACGCATGGATCGTTGAGATTCTGAATGATCTCAGATTCAATAAGAGTGCCTGGAGTTTCACCTATCATTAACACACGCCATGGAGAATAAACTTCATCGGCAAAACGGACCTTTACACCGGTCTCAGCCTCTCCCGGAACAGGAACAAGTTTAGTTGTAAGCTGGTTTGGGGTCCCGTTTGTGCCAATATAGAAGGCGGCATAATTCTCAATTTTAGCTTCGGTTATTGCCACCCACAGATTGTTCCCATACTCCATAAGCAGTGGCATCCCTGCAATTGACTTTTCAGTCAGATAACTAAGGGGATGTTTGATAAACTCCGATTCATTCGATGAGGAGTATCCGCCATATTGTACTATCCATGCGTTTGGGTCTCCCGGAATACTGAATGTAGTAAGTTCTTTTGTAATCTGTCTGTCGCCAACTTTCCCGCTCCTTAGAAGCTTAAAACGAAAAGCTGCACCATCGTTATAAGCCCTTACAAAAAATTCCATCTGCCTCATGGTACCGGATTTTTCTTTCATTGTCAGTTGAAGCTCATTATAGCTGTTTATAATTTCTGCATGTTTGGATTTCACAACGGGAATCCAGGTCTCATTGTAATCCTTTACTGACTGATTCACAACAGTGAAATCTCCAATCATCGGAAGTTCCTCTTTAAGTTCAAATCCCAATGGTGAAGGATTTATAATTGGTCTTCCGTTGTATGAAACTGAATAGATCAGTTTATCACTGTTGGTTATTGTAACTTCAATTTTATTATCAGGTGACTTGACTTTTATTATTTGCGCATTTGTTAATACACTGCTTAAAATCAGAAGCAGAAGGATTGATTTTTTCATATTATTAATCTTTGATTTAATGTCTCTATAATTTATTTGTAATGATCTGAAATATATTCCATTACTATTGATTTGAGAATATTTGCAAATTTAACACCCGGAATTTCAGCCCTGGTAAAGAATTGTGGCCGCACACCCTCCAGCAGGGTTACTTTCTCAATCGGCAGATTTATTTTCCCGGAATAGATATACTTGATATTCTCATAGGCGTCGCCTGTGAGACATTCATATTTTTTATAAAATGTATATTCTTTCAGGTCTAGATCCAGTTCCTCTTTAAATTCACGAACAAGTGCCACTTCGGGTGTCTCACCTTCTTCAACATGGCCACCGATCAGATCCCAGTGATCGGGGAAGGGTATCCCGGGTTTGTTATCACGCAGATAGAGTAAAAACTCTCCCTTGTCATTTTCAAGAATTATGGCTGCTATCTGTTTCATAAGTGATAAAAATACAAAATAATTGGACCATGAAAGGACTCATGGAATGTTTTCAAAAAATTGACTCTTCTTTATACTCATCTGGTTAAAACAATATTCATTTTACATCTTTGCTCTGAAAGAGCCAGATATGAATAACCCCCGGTGAAACCGGTGGTTTAAGTGCATAACCCTTATCCAGCTCTGAAGGAGCTGAATATTAAAACATTAAACCCTTTCAGGGTTTTAGATCAAAGGGTGAGCTGGTTGCCCCCGGTTTCACCGGGGGTTATTCATATTATGCCACATTCGTGGCAAAAAAAGAAGTAAAGTACTTAAACAATTCTTGAGCTTCTTCTTTCCAGCAGCATTGTGTCTCTCCATTTCCCTTCAAGCTGCGCTATCTTCTCTCTTTTCCCAATTATCCTGAAACCAAATTTTGAATGGAGTCTGAGAGTTGCTTCATTCTCAGGGAACACGCTTGATACCAGTGTCCAGATCCCATTCCGTTCTGATGAAATGATTATATTTTCCATTAGCTCCGATCCAATTTTCTTTCCCCTGAAGCTGCCGGCAATATATATACTAACTTCTGCAACACCACTGTAAACCTCCCTCGTTGAAAAGGGTGTCAATGCTGCCCATCCGTTTACAATTCCATTTTCCTCTGAAACAAATCTTGAATGAGCTAGATGTTTTGAATCCCATTCCTTCCAGGAAGGACCCTTTGTTTCAAAGGTAGCATTCCTTGTTTCGAGACCCATTCTGTAGATTTCCAGGACACTTTCACTATCACTCTGAAGCATTTCTCTTACCATGATATTTATTTTCCTGAATGTTTTTTGTACCTTCCAACAGGGTGGTTGAATGAGATGAAATCAACTAATGGATTTCTATTCTCTAAAAACAGCAGATACTTCAATCCTGTTATTATCGGGGTCGAGAGTTTCGAATTCCCAATAACCATCTCCGGTTTTCCTTGGCCCTTTTAAGATTTTGAAACCTGCACTTTTCAATTCAGAACATTTTTCATCAACCAAATCCATATTTTCCATTCCAAATGATAAATGGATTATTCCAAGGTACTGTTTTTCAATAGTGTCATTGAGATTATGAGGTATTCCAGGCATCTGCATCAACTCAAGCCTTGTCCCGGTATCAAATGAAATGAAGTAGCTTTCAAAATGTTTCTCATTATTGATGTACTTTCTGTTTGATTTGCCAATGAAGTACTTAACATAATAATCCTTCAGTTTTTCAAGCTGTGAGGTCCAGATAGCAACATGATCAATATTCATGATTATTTTACCTTTCTAATGTTTGATTTCAGCAATGTCCCTGAATCTGGCAGATGATGATTCGTCCGTGTTATGTGAGGTAACCGCCAGTCCGAGATAAATCTTGTCAGGAAGCTCCATTTTGAATGTTGTGTAGGGTTTCCAGGTTTTTCCATCAGTACTATAATAGCCGGTGAATACATTTTTAATACGTTGAAGCCTTATCCATGTATTTGGAAATGAAACCGGGAACTCAGGTGCCCCTGTAAAACTTTTAGGATAGATAGCTTTCATCAGACTGTCTTTAACATGGCGGTACTGAAATTCGAATCCGCCGTTATTTTTATTTCTCGGGCTATTATCAGAAAACACCTGGAAAAATATATGCCTGCAGTCTGCAGTAAGATTTTCACGGGCCATAAGTCCGGCCTTTGTATACAGATTTACTGCAGTGAGGCTCTCAATGCGTGAGGTCATATCGAAATTGCCTGTTCTTTCGACATATGTAAAACTGAATTCATCCTTAACTCCCCAGATATCTGCACCTCCGGCTGTTATATCAAATCCATCCTTCAGGACCTTGACAATTCCCTTAATAGCAGGATTCCCGATATCAGCAGATTTAAAACTGGCAAGAAGGATGGATCGGCTTTTCATTATGTTCGAATTTGATTTCTGATTTTCCTGGGCTAATACCAGAGGTAATGTAATACCTAACATAAGAATTACCAAAGAACTTTTAATGATTTTTCTGATCATGGCTATAAAAATTTAAATCCTGGAACTGTTTTTAATTTATCGGGGCCCACTCTCAAGTGGGGGAATAATCGATTCAAAAATAGCTTTTATTCTTAATTTCTTTATAGTCTGATACCAATCACTGTAATATCGTCTGTTTGAATATTATCTCCCATCCATTCCTTAAGATTCTTTTCAAGGATTTCTTTCTGTTTTACCATGGGCTTTCTATGTATGTCTAACAACAAAGTATAAAACCGGTGCACAAAGTACTTTTTATCATGCTCCCCACCAAATTGATCCTGATATCCGTCGGAAAAGAGATAAAATAAATCTCCTTCTTTATAATCGATTTCTTTTATTGTAAAAGGGCCGGAATTGTCATATATAACACAGATTGAATTACGATCTGCTCTAATAACATTCAAGCTTCCATCATGGATGTGAATAAGATTACTCATCCCCCCTGTAAATTGAATTCTTTTTTGTTGATGATCCAGAACGCACAATGCGATATCAAAGCCATCTGAGGTGGTAATATCTTTCCTGCTTTGTTTAAGGGAATTAATGAGGCTATCTCGTAATTCTGTGACAATAGCATCTGATCTTGTGATTCCCTGGATATTTACTATTTCATTTAATAATGTAATGCCCAGGATGCTCATAAATGCCCCCGGTACCCCATGACCAGTACAATCAGCTACAGTAAAAATAATTTTATTATCTTTTTCTGCCAACCAGTAAAAGTCACCACTTACAATGTCTTTTGGCTTACTCAGGATAAAATTGTCAGGGAGTAATCTATCCATGAGCTCTACAGGAGGTAAAACTGCGTTTTGTATATTGCTTGCATATCTTATACTTGAAGTGATACTGGCATTCTTTTCATCAATCATATCGCGTTGCGATTCAATTTCATTTTTCTGACATTGAATTTCATATGTACGTTCACTGACTTTTTCTTCGAGTATTCTTTTCTCAGCAAGGAATTTATATTCATGTCTTTTTATATAAAGAAAAGTAAGCACGAAAAGAAGGATTACCGTTACGACATAAAACCACCATTTCATCCAGATTGGCTTTTTAATGAAAATACTTATGGCCAGAGGGTTTTCTGTGACAGCACCATCTCCGCTACGGGCGTTTAAGATAAATGTATAATCCCCTTCCGTCAAATGGTTATAGGTTACACTTGTGTTTTTTATAAGATCAGACCATTGATCATAACCTTCCAATTTGTA
>Ga0075520_1001484_pt1 | contig 11298 bp, 9 predicted proteins | sample NGEPerB_FD_75100 | JGI IMG/M metagenome (GOLD analysis project Ga0075520, IMG submission 75100) | Arctic peat soil microbial communities from the Barrow Environmental Observatory site, Barrow, Alaska, USA - NGEE PermafrostAB12-B | ecosystem: Environmental > Terrestrial > Soil > Wetlands > Peat ...
ACCTAGGAGTTCTCTCGCTTCTCTGGAAATGAAATCTTTCCTGCCATGGCGCGGGGACGGCATGTGGTCGTTCCAGCAAAAAACCTTCCCTCCGCGCTGTTCGGACGGGATGATGCAGCAGTTGGCCAACTTACGCACCCCGCCGCCTGGATTTTAGGCGTGATCAGCCTGCGACACGTGTCGGCCTCGTTCATTTTGTGGCAACCCAGCAACAGATTCTCCAACCCAAGGTTCCAGAGAATCACAAATCCGAATCCATTTCCAGTTCCATTTCTAACCGTGATTTGAACCCCTCGGCTGACGTTAAGCAGGATGACGATCAGGATCTGCGGTCACTGCGGTCATTCAATCAAAGCTCAACGGGCTTGCTTCTAAAATGTGAGGGCGGAGGGAGGAAATTGTTCCCGGGATTGTAGCCATCAAGATGATTCCGGTTCCAATTCCTTGGGAGACCGCGACCGCCACGAAGAATGCCTGCCAGAAGCCGGGTATGGCTCAGTGCCTGTGGGGAGGCTCTCTGCGGCGGCGGCGGCGCTTGTGCGACCAGGTGTCGACGACTACGAATAAAAATACCACGGAGCCTAGCACCAGCAGCCAGATAATCTCCGGCTTGTATTGCCAAACTAATCTTATGGTGCTTGTCGCGTCGGTCAGATCCATTTTCTTTAAATTACACCGAAAGCGACGAATGAAAAGAGATGAACAAGCCGTTCGCGCGATTGCCGAAGGCCGCGGCGCTCCCCTGAATGGGTCTGCTGCAAAAAAATGCGGCTCCACCCGGAGCCGCGTGATTGCCACTCTCAATCACATTGCGGGGTGATCTTAATAAAAGTTCCCCTCGCGTGTATGGGGTGAAACTTCCAATCGAGGACTCATCACAACAGCGTCAGCAAAGCCCGGCATGCCTTGCGAAGCTTCTCCAGGTTCGCGGCCGACCTGGCTTCCACGTAACAACGGATTAAGGGCTCGGTGCCACTCGCTCGCAACGCCACCCATTCGTCGCCCGGAAGAATGAATTTGAACCCGTCCATGGTGACCAGCTTCTGCACCCGAAAGGGTCCGATGCTCGATAAACCCGACCCGAGCTTCTTGAGCAACGCTTCCTTTTTCCCCGGCGGAATCGACACGTTGATCCGGTCGGTATAAAAATCTCCCGTTTGCTTTGCCAGTTGCTTCAATGTCCGTCCCAGCGACTGGCGCTCCGCCGCAACCAGCTCCGCCATCAGCAGGCAAGCCAGGATGCCGTCCTTCTCCGGAACGTGACCCTTCACGCTTAAGCCGCCGGATTCCTCGCCGCCGACAATGATCGGCTCGCTCTCCATCAGCGCGCCGATGTATTTGAATCCCACGGGCGTCTCATGGACTTTCACGCCGAGGAGGCGAGCCACCGCGTCGACCTGGTGGCTGGTGACAACGCTCCGCACCACGGCGCCGGTCCAGCCGCGATTTTTTTTGAGGTGGTAAAGCGCCAGCGCCAGCACCTGGTTGGGGGTCAGCCACCGGCCGTCCTGGTCCACAATGCCAAACCTGTCGGCGTCTCCGTCGAGGCCGAGGCCCAACTGCGCTTTTCCGCTCCGAACGAAGCGGCTGACCTCGGCCATGCCTTCGGCATTCGGTTCCGGATGATGCCCTCCAAAGAGCGGATCGATTTCGTCGTGGAAAGTCGTGACCCGCGCATTGGCCTCGCGCAGGAGCGTGTCCAGGTAACCCCGGCCAGTGCCATACATCAGCTCGACGGCCACTTTCAGCCTGGCACGCCGGATCGCGGAAAAATCCACGAGTTTTCGGATCTGCTTAAAATATGCGGGCTGCGGATCGAAAGTCTTGCACGGGTAAGTGCCGACGACAGCGGCATTGAAAGACCAATTACGGCCGGCCAGCTTTTCGACATTGGCTTCGATTTGCCGGGTGACTTCGGGGGTGGCCGGCGCGCCGTTGGACGTGGAAAACTTCAGCCCCTGGTATTCGGCCGGGTTGTGGCTGGCGGTCATGTTGATGCCACCGGCGGCTTTTCGGACGCGGATCGTCTGCGCAATCACCGGGGTTGGCGTATCCCGATTGCAGAGCAGTGGAGTCAGTGAATTTTTGGCAAGCACCTCGGCCGCGGCAAGGGAGAATTCACGTCCAAGAAAACGCGTGTCGTAACCCAGGATGAGCGTGCCGTTGTTTCCCGTCCCGGCCAGGTATTCCGCGATCGCCTGCGTCGCGAGGCGGACGTTTGAAAAGGTGAAGTCGCGCGCGATGATTCCGCGCCAGCCGCTGGTTCCGAATTTGATCATTGGTTCCAATCGAACGCCCGTTGTTTGAGGGCGTAAATGTAGCCGACAAACAGGATGACCAGGAATGAAACCATGGAGCCGAGAATCAGCGGGGCATTCTGCTGAAGCATGTCCCGGTACACCACCGCCCAGGGATAGAGGAAAACGACTTCGATATCGAAGAGGATGAACAGCATGGCCACGAGATAGAATTTCACCGAAAGCCGCGTGCTACCTTCCCCGACCGGCAACATCCCGCATTCATAGGCGGTGTTCTTGATTTTTGGGAACTGGCGTTTGAGCCGGGAACGGTTTGCCCATCTTCCGAGAATCACGGAGAACACCAGCATGCCGGAGGAAAACGCAACGGCCAGGATGAAAAGCATCAACACCGGCACGTACTGCATCAGTTGCGACTGTTCCATGCAGCGAATCTAAGAGCCGCCCCCGGTTTGGCAAGTGGAATTGCGAGGACATGGTGGCCGCGCGCAGCGCGGCCCTACCGAGTCATTTCCGCAGCAGCCACAAGACGAAGGTCAGCAGCAGGCTCAACACGACGCATGTGACGACGGGAAAATAAAAGCTGAAATTCCCGCGCGTGTAATGGATGTCACCCGGCAGGCGGCCCAGCCACCCTCTTCCAACGCCGGACCAGAGGAGGATCCCGGCTGCGGTGATCACGATCCCAACAATCACCAGCAATTTTCCAAGTTCGCTCATATCACTTATCACTCCGTGCTCATTCCACCTCGGCCAGCTTCTCAAAACTCTCTTCGATGAACGTTGTGCCCTGGATGCGCGCCAGTTTCGCATACAGCCCGTTTCGCTCCAGCAATTCCTGGTGCGTGCCCTGTTCCACGATTTCCCCGGAGCGAATCACGAGGATCTTGCCGGCTTTGCGGATCGTGCTTAGCCGGTGGGCGATCACAAAGCTGGTGCGGTTGGCCATCAGGCGTTCCAAAGCTTCCTGGATCAATTTCTCCGTGACGGTGTCCACGCTGGCGGTCGCCTCGTCGAGCACCAGGATCGGCGCGTCTTTCAGCAAGGCGCGCGCGATGCTGACGCGCTGCTTCTCGCCCACGCTCAGTTTCACGCCGCGTTCGCCGACGCGCGAATAATAGCCGTCCGGCAGTTTCGAAATGAACTCGTGACAATTGGCGGCGCGCGACGCGGCGATGAGTTCCTCCTCCGTCGCGGTGAGGCGGCCATAGAGAATATTCTCCCGGACCGTGCCGTTGAATAAAAAAGCCTCCTGGCTTACCACGCTGATATTTTCCCGCAGCGAGTCCAGCGACACGGACTGGGCGTCCTGTCCGTCGATGAGGATTCGGCCCGAAGTGGCTTCATAGAACGCGGGCAGCAGGTTCACCAATGTGGATTTGCCTGCCCCGGTCGGCCCGACCAATGCCACCATCTCTCCCGGGCTGGCTCGCAAGCTGATCCCGCGCAGCACTTCTCTTCGGGCGGTCTCAGGGGTTTTGCCGCGTTCCTCGCCGGTCGAATAGCTGAAGGCGACATTTTCGTAAGCCACTTCGCCCCGGACAGGTTTGCGCAGGGGCGGCCGGGGATCATGGCGCTCGGCCCCGCTGTCCAGGATGTCAAAAACTCTTGCCGCGGCCGCGCGCGCCGATTGCAGCATCTGGTTCAAGCCGTGGAGCCGGCCAATCGGTTCATAGAAAAACATTCCCACATAGAGCATGAAGGCCACGAGTTCGCCCACGTCCATCCTGCCGTGCATCGCTTGCGCGCCGCCCACCCACAGCACCAGCCCGATTCCCAGCGCTCCCACAAATTGCATCGCCGGGCCGTACGACGCCCAGGCGCGCATCACGACCAGGGAGCCTTTGCGCAAGTCGTCGGCGCGCCCTGCAAACCGGGCATCTTCGTGATCCTGACGGCCGAAGGCCTTGATCTGCCGGATGCCTTGCAGGTTGTCCATGAGCAGGGCGTTCATGGCGCTGGCTGCCTCGCGCTGGAGCCGGTACCGTTTGTGCGCCGTCAGCGTGTACCACAGGGCGCCCCCGACGAGGAACGGGACTGGAAATAACGACACGATTGCCAGCGCCGGGCTGGAGAGGAACATGAACACCAGCGCGCCGGCGATGCTCAGCACCGCGACCGTGCCCTGCTCGACCCCGTCGATCAGCAGGCGCTCGACATTATTGACGTCCTCGATGATCCGGGTCATCAGGTCGCCAGACGCGCGCTGATCAAACCAGGTGACGGGCAGGCGCTGGAGCCGCGCGTAGACTTCGCAGCGCATGTCAAAAATGACATTCTGTTCGAGGCTGTTATTGATGCGGATGCGCAGGCTGTTGAACAGTTCGCGAAAAAGAAATGCGCCGATCAATCCAAGCGCCGTCGGCGCGAGAAGGTCGTGCCGGTTGTGGCGAATGACATCATCGATGATGACCCTGGTGAGTTTGGGGTAGAGAAAAGCAAAGGCCAGGGAGAGCACGGCGCACGCGATGGTGCCGGCGACCATGAGGCGGTAGGGTCGCAGGTAAATGCCGACGCGCCGGACGACTTCGCGTGTCGGCCGCGGCCTGGATTGAAACGTCGGGTCGGTGTGGGAACCGAATCCTGGGTGTGCGGACATACGGTAGTTATTCTCGAAAAATTGAGTTCGGACAAGTGTTTACAAAGTGCGTGCAATCAAATGGGCCGCCCCTTAAACTCGCCGTGCGAATGTATCCTCCCGTTGTCACGAAGGATCCGACAGCCGTTGAGGTGGAAGTGCAGGCGGCGTATCTGGCGATATACGCCGGCGGTGATGCGACGTTTGTTCCTAGGGCGTTTGGCTGGGCGGCGCAATGTTTCGGAGGCCACTACAAGGATTACCAGGCGGTGGACGCGCCCTATCACGATTTTGAGCATACGTTGCAGGGCACTCTTTGCATGGCCAGATTGCTGCGCGGCCGGCATGCGGCGGGAGCGCAGCCACAACTCTCCGAACAGATCTGCCAACTGGGATTGATGGCGATCCTGCTGCACGACACCGGATACCTGAAAAAGCGGTCCGATCCTCAGGGGACAGGCGCAAAGTACACCGTCACCCACGTGGACCGCAGCGCCGCCTTTGCATCCGATCTGCTCCAGGAAAAGGGATTCAAAGCTGCGGACATTAAAGCGGTGCAGAACATGATTCATTGCACTGGCGTGGACTCCAACCTCAACGTGATTCCATTCCAGAGCGAACCGGAAAAGCTTCTGGGATTCGGGCTCGGAACAGCCGATCTGCTCGGGCAAATGGCGGCTGGGGATTACGTCGAAAAACTGCCGATATTATACTCCGAGTTTGCCGAAGCCGTGCAGTTCTCCGGCAAGAAAGCAAAGTTCATCGCCGGATTTTCCAGCGCCGAGGAGCTGGTGAGAAAAACTCCGGAGTTCTGGAAAAAATTTGTCCAGGCAAAGCTTAGCCGCGATTTTGGCGGCCTCTGCCGGTTCCTCAACGATCCTTACCCCGACGGGCCCAATCCCTACTTCGAACGCATCGAAACAAACATGTCCAGGCTTCGACAACGGATGTCTGCCGCCGCATCCTGACGCGGCCGCCTCCGGTTGGGCGCGAGTTCCGCGCCAGCACATGGAGTGCGCGCGCTTCAGCGCCGCTTTGGATTGGCCCAACCCCGCAGCCTAAACTGCTCTTGTGCGACGCATCACCTCAGAGCGCCGATGCGTATTTTGGCAAATCCATGTCCATTGATGGTTGAATTCCCTCCCCGCAGTGCGCGATCAAATCATCGCAACAGATGCACCTGCTCCATGGACTTTTCTCTTAAGCAATTCCGGTTAAAAGAATGACAAGATAGGTGTGTTCTTGCCGGAGCGTTCTGGGGTATCCAAAGACCAGGCAGCGGGGCCTGTCGTTAACATTGCATTGGGTGCTTTGTTGGTTGTTTGACGTGAACCGCTGTCTCACCAAATCGGTGGCCTCCCTTACGGACGCTGCCCCGGGACAGCCGAAATCTTCCGGCTGTCCCGTCCTCTTTTAAACCCCTCACTCTCCGATGACATGTAATGCCACTTTGCGGGTGTGAGCCGATCGACGGTGTTCCCAAAGATAAATGCCCTGCCAGCCGTGTTTTCCAAATGCATTCAAAAGCATCGTGGGCATATGTCCTGCTTAGGGTTTTTCGAAGTTTCTAAAATGCACAGTCCAGGACAACGAATGCTGTTGCGGCAGGCCCGTGGCTATTCAAAACAGGACACCCACGGCCAATTGTGTGCTGCTTTCAAACACGGAACGATGGACTCCATCGGTTCGAACCCTTCTCGCGACCCATGTTCACCATCAACGCCCGCAGCCTGGGGAAATAAACAATGAATTCCTTTCAGGAAAAATCTAGCCGAATTCTGGTCATCGACGACAACAAATCCATCCATGAGGATTTTCGCAAGATCCTCGGGGGAACCCGGGAACCGGGAAAACTGGATTCGATGGAAGCCGCGTTGTTTGGCGAAACTGAAACAAAGCACGGGCTGCCGACCTTTCAAATTGACTCGGCATACCAGGGCCAGGAAGGGTTGGAATTGATCGAACGCAGCCTCGTCGAGAATCGGCCTTATACCATGGCCTTTGTGGATGTGCGGATGCCCCCGGGCTGGGATGGGATCGAGACGACGGCCAAAATCTGGGAAAAGTATTCCGATCTGCAGGTGGTGATCTGCACGGCGTATTCGGATTATTCCTGGGAGGACATTTTGAAAAAGCTGGGCTACTCGGACCGTCTGGTCATCCTCAAGAAGCCCTTTGACAATATTGAAGCGCTGCAGCTTGCCATTTCGCTCAGCGAAAAATGGCGGCTCTATCAGCAAGCCAAGCTCCGGTTGGGCGATCTTGAGAAGCTGGTTCTGGAGCGGACGGTTGTGCTGGAGGACACGAACGCCAAGCTGGCGAATGCCAACCAGCAGTTGCTGCTCGCCACCGAAAAGGCTCAGAAACTGGCCGAAGCCGCCCTCGTCGCCAACAGGGCCAAGGGCGAATTTCTTGCCAACATGAGCCATGAAATCCGCACACCCATGAACGGCGTGATCGGCATGTCAGAACTGCTCATGGAAACTCCCCTCACCCAGGAGCAACGCGATTTCTGCCAAACCATCAAAATCAGCGTCGATGCCCTGCTCTGCATCATCAACGACATTCTGGATTTCTCAAAGATCGAAGCGGGGAAAATGAATTTCGAAACCATTGATTTCGATCTCCAGGAAATCGTGAAAAACACGATGGACCTCCTGGCGCCCAGGGCGCGCGAAAAAGGATTGGCCCTTGGCGCTCAAATTGAGCCCAAGACACAAACTCGACTGGTCGGCGATCCCATCCGGATGCGCCAGATTCTCCTGAACCTCCTGGGCAACGCGGTGAAGTTCACGGATCGAGGAGAGGTTTCGCTGAAAGTGACCCAGGCCGCCGAAACACAGCAGCAGGTCGAATTGCGATTTACGGTTTCCGACACCGGGATCGGCATGTCCGAGGCAGCGCAGAACAAACTTTTCCAGTCCTTCGCCCAGGCGGACTCTTCGACCACGCGCCGCTTCGGGGGCACCGGGTTGGGGCTGGCAATCTGCCGCAAACTCGTGGAAATGATGGGCGGCTCCATCCAGGTCTCCAGCAGCCCCGGCAAAGGCTCCGTGTTTACCTTCACCGTCAAAGTCGGAATGCAAACCGCGCGCGGCCTGTCGGCCACCCAAACCGGAACCAACGGCTCCGAACTGGCCGCCGCAAAACCAGCCGCCGCCGGCGCAGATGGTCCCTTGTCCCTCATCCTGCTTGCCGAAGACAACCAAATCAACCAGATGGTCGCCGTCAAGCAATTGAAAAAAATCGGCTACTCTGTGGACGTCGCCGCCAACGGCCAGGAAGCTGTCGAGGTGTGGCAGCGAAACAAATACCGGATCATCCTCATGGATTGTCAGATGCCGCAGATGGACGGTTACGAAGCCACCCGGAAAATCCGGGAGATGGAAGCCGAACAAAACCTGCCTCCCTGCCGCATTATTGCCATGACGGCTCATGCCATGACGGGCGATCGCGAGCTATGCCTGGCGACAGGTATGAACGATTATTTATCCAAACCGGTTGACACCAATCAACTGAAGATCGCTTTACGAAGGGCCGAAGAGGAAATTGCGGGGCAAACTGCCCACCCCGTTTCCTCGGTGAATTCCTGAGCTCGGCGTCAGGGCCGCAATCGATTCCTCCCGCCCGCCTCGGCGCCCGCATAGAACGGCGCCGCCGCCGGGCGCAGTTCACTTCTTTGGTGGTCCCTCTTAATCCTAATCCTCATCTTAATCCTAATCTCCTTCGTGCATCCGGTAATAGGAATTAGCCCTAATTAAGCCCACCAGCCAGATTAGGATTAAGAGAAAGATTAAGATTAGGAGCCTGGGCCGCGCTACCCAAAAAAGTGAATGCACCCTCGCCCCCCGGGCAGCACAATTCCAACTCGCCAACGCTTGCCAACGATGGCACCTTCTGAGTTTCAATGATCCGCTCCGTCAAAATATTGATAGTCGGGCTCGCCTTTGGAATCTCCGCGAGCTTGGCCGCCATCGCGGCGTCTGACACAAACACATTCGGTTTTTCGGGTCCGGAAATCTTTCCCGTCGACAACGGAATCAGCCAGCTTCACGTGGCCGATTTCGACATGGATGGCCGCAACGATATTCTCGTCGTGAACAACGCGCGGTCCAAAATAAACATTCTGTATAACCAGACCGGCAAGACCAACATCATCCCGCCCCGGGCCGATGAGCTTCGGCGCGAGGTCAATGAACTGCCTCCGGACAGCCGCTTTCGCATCGAGTCCATCGCGTCGGAAAAAAGGATTTCATCGCTCGTGGTTGCCGATTTCAATTCCGATCACCGGCCCGACATTGCGTATTACGGCGAACCCAAGGAACTCGTGGTCCAATACAACCTGGGTTCGAACCTCTGGACGGCGCCCAAACGGTGGCAAATCGACGATGGGCAGTTATCTCCCAATGCTATTGCGGCCGGGGATCTGAATGGGGATGGCCTTATGGACCTGGTTGTTCTCGGCGAGAACTGCGTCTATTTTCTGCCGCAAAAAGAGGATCATACCCTGGGCGAGCCGCAAAAAATTCCATTTTCGGGAAGTGTCAAATCCGTGCAGGTTCTGGACGTCGATGGCGACGGGCGGAGCGATTTGCTCCTGGTGAATTGGGAGGATCGGTATCCCTTCCGGTTTCGTTTGCAGAAGTCCGACGGTGAACTGGGGCCGGAGCTGTATTTCAGCATGCCTCCCATCCGGTCGTACTGGGCCGACAACCTGGAGTTGAACTCGAAAGTTCAAGTGATGACAATTGCCCAGAATTCGGGCCGGGCGCAGATTTCTCAATTTGAACTCAAACCCGCGCCGGCGCTCTCCGGCGATTTGAAGCAGGGTCAATTGCAGGTTTTGCCGCTCAACAAAACCGACAAGGCAAAACGGGGTATGTTATGGGCCGATGTCAACGGCGACGGTCTGCCTGATTTGCTGGTTGCAGAACCTGAAAGCGGCCAGATCTCCGTCTCGTTCCAGCAGAAAGACGGTTCGCTGGCCACGGCGAAGACGTTCCCCACACTCGCTGGGATTACCGATTTGGCGGTGGCGGACTGGGACAATGATGGGAAAGCGGAAATTTTCATGCTCAGCCCCGATGAGCGGCAGATCGGCGTCTCCCGAATCGATGACAAGCAGGGGTTGCCCTTTCCAACCCTGATTCCCCTGGAGGGCAAGCCGCTCGCCATGGCGGTAGGGGCGCTTCGACCGGGCGCTAAACCCACCCTGGCAGTCATCGTTGACCAGGACGGCAAACGCTCTCTATTCACCCGCTCGCCGGACGGGAAGACCAGAGTCCAGAAGCTCAGCGATTCTTTTAAATCCAATCCTTCGGCCATGGCGTTTCAGGACGTGGATCAGGACGGGGCGGCGGACCTGGTGATTTTAATCCCTTACGAAAAGGTCAAAATCCTGCGCCAGGTGCCCGGGAAGGATTTTGAAGAGTTGGACGTTGAAATGCCCGGCGGCGCGATCGAGCAGCCCTGGTGCAGCGCCCTGGATGTGGATGGCGACGGCAAACCCGAATTGCTTCTTCCGCAAAAGAACTTTCTTCGCGCGGTCACCCTGCAATCGGACGCGTCTCTTCAAAGCTCCACGAACAAGGGAGGCTGGACGTTCAAGGTGAAGGAGCAGATTAACGGCGCCTCGCGCGACTCGCGCCTTGTGGGCGCCGCCTCAATCCGAAACGGCACGAACCAGGTCCCGTCCCTTTTCCTCCTGGATGCCGAGCACAAAGCATTGACTTTTTGCGAGCGGGACACGAATGGCGTGTGGCGCGTCCTTCATAATATTGAGTTGCCCGTCTCCGGGTTCTCCAGTTTGGAACCTGTGTGCCTGGGCGGCAGGAGCCCCAACGGCGTCGCTCTTCTCGGCCTCAATACTGTCGCCTGGCTGCCGCTGAGCGGGCCTGTCTGGGAATTGACGGAGCTCGACGGCTACGAAACTCCAATCAAGGATGGATACCTCAACGATGTTGTCTCCGGCGATCTGAATAACGACGGCCGCAAAGATCTGGTTTTTCTGGAAACCGCCAAGAACTATCTCGACCTGGTGATCTTCAACGCGAATCACAAGCTGGTGCCAGCTAACCGATGGAAAGTTTTTGAAGAACGCACCTTCCGGAGCCGCCGGAGCGACTTTCCCGAGCCCAGGGAAGCCGCGGTCGCCGACGTGACCGGTCACGGCAAGAACGATCTGATCGTCCTCGTGCACGACCGGCTCCTGGTCTATCCCCAGGAGTAGCCGCCCCAGCCAGTTCAGAGGCTACAGGTCCTTTGTCAAACCCGCACGGGCGATGTCAATTTCGGTATCCCACTCGCATGTAATAATGGAAAATTGTTTCGGAAAGGGCACGTCCACCTTTTGTCCCACCTGGAACAAAAGGTGGGATAAGACATCCGCATGCAACAATCAAATGCGCACATGACGGACGCGCCAGCACATGGAGTGCGTGCGCTTTAGCGCCGCTCTCGGAT
>Ga0075520_1001486_pt1 | contig 11297 bp, 11 predicted proteins | sample NGEPerB_FD_75100 | JGI IMG/M metagenome (GOLD analysis project Ga0075520, IMG submission 75100) | Arctic peat soil microbial communities from the Barrow Environmental Observatory site, Barrow, Alaska, USA - NGEE PermafrostAB12-B | ecosystem: Environmental > Terrestrial > Soil > Wetlands > Peat ...
AGATAGGCCACCACGGCGCGCACACGTGCTTGGAGTTCGTCGAGCGTCTGTTCGGTGTCTGGGTGGGTCGGAGCTTCTTTGCCGCTGAGTTTAGATGCGGCAACTTTTGCAGTGTCGCACGCGATCTGTACCTGGCGCGCAAACGGGAACTGATTGGGTGCAAGACGAAAACCAAGAAAGAGGCTGGGATCAAATGACTTATCTTTTGCGAATGTGGCGGCTTTGTCGAGCCATTGGTCGAGTTGACCGAGCATTTTTCTGAATTGGCAGAATGTTTCAAATATCATGCGCCGCAGCCTACTCCCAGACCGTGACGACGCACGCAGTGATTGAGAAACGAATTAAGAAAGCTAAATCAATGACTTCTACCCATCCAGCGAATACGCCGTGTTTCGATCAAGTCGACTTTTCACGATAGTAATAGATTGATGAACTTGAGCCACAGGCGGTCACGGTCAGGTCTTTGGCCCCGTTGGAGCCCGCTTCGTGTTTCGCAACCAACCCGAGATCGCGCGCGAATCCCGCTTGTAGGACTTGGGTGGTAAGCCCCTCGTACAACACCAGCGACTCCCGTATTGGCACAGGACGGCGTAGCATTGTTTCGTTCGCTAAGAACGCTACTCTAGCTTCCAGTCGGTCCACTGCTTCTGCCATGGCACATTCCACAGGTAGATCTTGTGCATCACTGTCGAGGCCTGCTGGTTCGCGTCGGGAGGACCGTCGCGTGGACCCGGCACCTGCACGATCCTTGTCGGCTTAGCACCGGGTATCTCAAATTCATGCGCGACGATCCGCGATCCCGGACGTAGCTTTTCGAACTGGGGGACGAGCCGCAAGTTGAACCTGGGAGTTATATATAGAAAGATGACGTCAGCGGGCGACAGATCTAGGGTGAAGATGTCCGCCCGCTCTATCTTGACAAGGTTATCGACTCCATGGCGGCGCGCGTTGTCTCGCGCTTCGGCCACCAGGCGCGGATCGATATCGAAGCCGACGCCCTTCGCACCGTAGCGCTGTGCCGCTGTGACAAGACTTCGTGCATCCCCACACCCGAGATCGTACACGACATCGGAAGCCTTGACTCGTGCAAGCTCCAGCATCTTATCGACGACGGGCTGTGGCGTTGCCCAGTAGTCAACGTCAGGCATGACTGCGGCGATCACGGCCGGCGGTAAAGCGTCCGCCGCCGCGATCGCGCCTGAGGCAGCGGAATCCGCCGTGGCGCTTGCGGTTGCGAGCGGGGCGTTCGCTGTGGCGCTCGCCTTCGCAGATGCAACGGCCGTCGTAGCGTAGGCTGTCACGGGTGGCGCGCCAGGGGCGCCCGCTGTTCCTGCCGCGACGCAGGCAGCAACCACCGCCAGGGTCAATACCGCAAGTAGCCAGGTGAGAGCCCGAAGTGCCGAACGGGATTGCACCAGCACATGCTCGGCTTGTCTGCAGGCTCCCGTCAATAGTCACCGATCATGCATTGGCATCAGCCAGCCCGGGTAGGCGTTTGGCCAGAAAGCTGCGACGACGGTAGTACCACCACGTCATTCCAATGCAGACCACATAGTAGACGAGAAACCAGCTGAGCGCGGTGCTCGGTCCACCTGTTGCCTTGATTGATGCTCCGAAACTGCGAGGGATTAGGTAGCCACCAATGGCGCCTATGGCCGAACTTAGACCGAGCACCGCCGCTGTCTCACGACGTGCTTGCCCAAGCGCGCCTTCACGCCCAATGTCACCGCCTGCGGCGCGGCGCAAACATTGTTCCCGGAATATTACTGGAATCATGCGAAACGTCGAGCCATTGCCCACGCCGCTGGTAACAAACAGCAGCAGAAACATCGTCATGAAACCGGCGAACCCGTGCACAGTAATGAAGTGCATGACTCCCAATGTTGCAACGGCCATAATGTTCCCGGCCCGATGCGTGATCCGGCGGGCAAGGCTTGCGCTCCCTTTTCGAGATCCTCGCCCTGCCGGCGCACGTTCTGTCCCAGAGTGGGCGCTGAATCAAGTACAACGTTATCGCCTAAGCATTGCACGCGTTCCTGCATCACGACCGTGTCAGCTCCCAACGGCAAGGGCGCCCCCGTGAATATGCGCATAGCGGAACCGAGGCTTAGCTCGCTCGGTCCCATTCCTGTACGGGCCTCCCCAATAACTGGGATATCTACCCCCGGGACACAATCCATAGCCCGCAGCGCATAGCCATCCATCGCGCTTGTATCAAGTCGCGGGATCGGACTTGTAGCGATCAGTGGTTCGCGCAGCACTCGACCCAGGGCTACGGTGGCAGCGATGCGCTCGGTAGCAATCGGAGCCACATCCGTCAACACGGCGTCGAGGGCAGATTTGTAATCGAGCATGATTCCTTAATTCCTGAACATACCCCCCACAGTCGGGCGATGGTACTGGGCTTGCCAGCAGCGGCTGGGATCCTTAGCGTGCGAATTGTGCTGTGAACCGGCGGTCAAAGCGAGCAGAAAGGGGCAGTCTACCCCGACGGGTCGAGCCAATTGGCGTGGTTGGCATCAACCAGGCACGCTATCGTACGCGAATGACTGCCCTGAATCACCTCCAGGCTCGCGTCGGCAAATGTGGAGACTTCTGCGAATGAGTAGGCTCGTTTCGATTCGGACGGAGCCGCTTTCACTGGACGAAGTCGTGGCAGCCGTAACCAGGCCAGAGGCAGGGGCGATCGCGGTGTTTTCGGGCTTGGTGCGCAACCACGCTGACGGACAACCCGTTACGTGTCTTGAATACGAAGCTTACCCTTCGATGGCAGAAAAGGAAATGGCAGGCATAGTGGCGGCGATTGAAGCCGAGCTTGTTGAGGTAAGGTTGGCGGTAATGCACCGAATCGGAAGGCTACAAGTGGGAGATCTGGCGGTAGTCTGCGCCGCTAGCTCGCCGCACCGCGATCAGGCATTTCGAGCCTGTCGGGCGCTCATCGACCGCATCAAAGAGACCGTGCCCATCTGGAAACGGGAGCACGGACCCCAGGGACCCTATTGGGTTGGATGGCGCGACGCTCGCTGCGCAACGCATGTCGAGCCCCCGCATTCGGGGCAATCCCTGTGCCAGACTCATCATGCTGCCGTCGCCGACGAGATATCACAGGTGGGGGGTATTGCGGCACTATCCGGATTAGGCGTCGCCATCCTCACCGTCAGCGACTCGAGAACCTCGGAGAATGACGAATCGGGTCAACTCGCGCGACAACTATTGTCCGAGGCGGGTGCGGAAGTGACAGCGAGCGCTATAGTCCGTGACGAGCCTGCGCTTATTTCATCGTGGATTACCGAGCAAGCGCGGCCAGGGTCAGCCACGGCCATAATAGTCACGGGCGGCACCGGCATTGCCGCGCGAGATCAGACGCTTGAAGCCTTGTTACCGCTATTTTCCCGCAGTCTCGATGGCTTCGGTGAGGCATTCCGACGCCTTTCCTTCGATCAAATTGGCCCCCGCGCATTGTTGTCGAGAGCCGTAGCGGGCGTCGTGGGTTCCTGTCTAGTGTTCGCCTTGCCTGGAAGCCCAAAAGCCGTTGAGTTGGCATTGCGCGAGCTTATTATACCAATTCTACCGCACGCGACGGCACTTTTGCGGGGGCAGGCCGTGCATCATCACGCAGGCAATTCTCATGAACGTTGAAATCCTATATTTCGCGGGCGCAAGGGAGATCACGGGCCGGGCGCGCGAGACCCTTGATTTGCCCGTCACGGTTACGAACATTGCGGCTTTGCTGGCCTGGCTCTCCGTACGCTATCCTGAGCTCGCTCCCCACATACCTAGCCTTCGAATCGCGAGAAACGAGACCTTCGCATCCAACGACGAATTGCTGGCGCCGAATGATGTGCTGGCTGTAATTCCTCCAGTGGCCGGAGGATAGGGGGGCTACACCGCGTCGGTTGCCCGGCGACCCGCGCTGCGCGGCACATGATTCGTTTCCATCGTGCTCCGACCGCGGCGCGGCACGTAGGAACGCCGACCGGTGCCATAAAGTTCACACAGATCCTGGAATGACGTCACGCCGGAGTTTTTGGCAATCCGTGCGTGTCCGATGCAAAGGTGGACCGGACGCACGTCAAACAGCACTTCCGTTACCCTGTAACCGTTTCGGAACTTGGCTTCAGGACGAAAATTCTCACAGACCTCGCAACAATTTTCCATTCGATAAGCGTGCCTGCGCTCCAGGCACCAGGCCAAGTTTGTCGGCGCCATAATTCGCCGCGGCAAGGGTGAAGGGTTCGACCCGGTAGCCTAAGGCGGTCAGTTTGTCTAGCGACGGCGCATCAATTGACACCGGCGCAGAAGCTGGTCGTTTCTAGGCCAACGCCGCCCGTCCAGATCTCGAAACCGCTGAAGATGTTCGTCAGGTACATGGCATTTGTGATGGTACCCGGATGATTCTTTAAAGTCTCCGGTTCAGTCGGAAAACTGGCGAGCTTGTGTACTTTACCAGGAGTTACTCGGAGGGCGCTACGACGGTTGAATTCGGCTAGTAATTTCTGCACCGTTGGGCCGGACGGCGACAAGCCAATCCCAAGCCTGCAGCGGGACTTCCGGTGGAATTTCGGATTCATCCGCGGCGAGCACTCTGTGGGCCAAGACCACACAGGCGAGAATATGCACGCCCGGCGACAGGGGTGCCATGAGCCGAGGAATGAAGGTGCGGGGCCAAATCAAGTGGGTATTGGGTAGGGCCGTTTGTAGGCTCGCCTCCCGCCGCGTGTGAAATGGTGAGTACTTAGAATCTCTAGGAGTGACATCAAAGATACCGCTCGAGCCCATGGACGTGCGAGCAATGATGCCGGTGTCTCCATCAAGCCTCTGTATGACAGGTTCAACGTCGTCGCTGCCGTCGCGGCCCAGTGAAAACCCCTGTTCTGAACTCTGTAGCAAACGGTCTGACTGGATGCGATGCATACGCACGTGCCAAGGGCCGCCACAGGCAATCAAGCGCGTTTCAATCGTGACCGTGGGCCAGGGGCGCCACAGCGAGTGTACGACATGATCATGAGTTTCTTGCTCCAGAGAAATGACGCGCACGCGCCATGGCCCCGTCTCTTCACGCAACGCCAACATTGAATCATGAACCCCGTGCTCGGGTTGATTCTCCGGTTGGGCGACGCTAAATCCAAAATAGGACGAATAGCAAAATTTGCCGTATTTTGCAGGCATATTCACGAATTGAGGCTCGGCCTGCCCAGCATTGAGCAGCGTCACATGCCCCCCACCGCGTTGAAATACCATGCCCGCTTGAGGCTCAGCCGTAATGCGCGGCAATGCGGCCTCGAAGGCTTCACCGGTTTCTTCAGGAGTAGTCCAAAACGGGTGATCGTCAGGAGCGGCCAGACCCAGAAAACCTTTCATGCACCAATAGGGCGAGCAGGGCGAACTATAGGCCTCGCAGACATGAAGATTGTTATACGCGTATCCCAGACTGATCACGCCGTCTCGATCCGCAATGGGAAGCTGCGACCAGTACCTCAAATGCCGGAGATACAGACCCTTGATTCTTGCCCAAGGCAGTGCCTCTTCATTGGCCCAGGCCAGGGCACCCCAAAAAGCTCCCTGGGCAAATCGGTACGTTTGGCTGCGTCCAAAGGCAACCGCCGCCCCCGCTTCGTCAAACCATTGCTGGAAATGTCGCGCAAAGGCGCGAGCCCGTTCTCGATACCGGCGAGCGTAATCGGGCTGCGCTGCCGGCGAGCTCGCATAAATCAGTCCATACGTGTGAAGTGCCCAAGCGACATAATAGTCCACGCGACCAACGGGACCGTCGTGGTAATAACCGTCGGCGTCGTATTGTGACTCAATGCAGTCGAGTGCTGCTTGATGCGCCCTTTCGTCGTATTTTCGCCCCACGGTAGCAAGACCGAGGTTGACCATGATTCGGAAGAATTGCCAATTATTCTCGGGTAGCCAATGCTCGTTGATGGGCGTGAGCCAATCTGCGAGATGATCCCGGGCCTTGGGCTCTAGGGGCTCCCAGATCTTTTCCGGGGTGAAAGCGAGGGCGATGCCCAGCGCGGCCCGCTCGACCATTCTCTGATCGGTTTTTCCCATTCCCCAATATTCGGGGTGCGCCGGATTCGTGCCATTCGATAGACCTCGCCGATACAAATCCCAGTACTCGAACTCGCTGCCGCCCAAAGTGAGAGGGACGATGCCGTAGAGTGGGCGCGCAAATCCCTCAAGGGACTCACTTTCGGTGCCGAACAACGCCCCCGAGCTGCCCAGCCGAATGCGCGCCCCGCCCGGGCTGAAATACGGGAGCAAGGGGCGAAAAACCGCCAGTGAGGCACGTGCCACGTCGGCACGCATCAGCAGAGGGTTATCACGCAATGGATTAGCGAGGGCGCCTGGAAAAACCACGTCCCGCTTATAGCAGGCAATGCGCAAGCTGTCTCAATTGATGGTTACGCCGCTGACTTGCCCACAATCGACGAATGTCAAGGTGGTGTCGATACGGAAATTCGATTGAACCACGTGGCGTTCCGCATTGAAGACGGCGAGCGGGTAAACATTGCCGATGGTAATGCCAAGCTGCGCCGCTTGAGCATTAAGGTCCACTGTTTGGGTTTCTTGCACGTGGATGCCACCCAAATCAATGACCCGATGATTGTTGATGTAGACCCATACGTCGTCATCGCCTTGAAAGGTGAAGATCTCGCCCCCGTTATATGTAAATGACGTGTGGATCTCGGTGGTAAAACTGAAGTTGTGATTCTGGCCCTGGTTGCCCCAGCCTTGACCGTCGAGCGGAAAATAGGAAGAGTCAGTGACGCCCCCACCGTTCCCTATCGACGCTGCGAACGTCACACCATTAGTCCCGACTGCAGGGTTTGCGACAAAATGTAGCCCCAGCAAATAAGTCATATTTACGCCTGGGACGTCATTGTACCACTGGTTGAAGTTGGCTTGGCCCGACGTGGTCGGTGTGGTCCCGCTTGTACGGGCGTAAACGGGTTTGCCGTCGGCGCCCAGTGTATTGGTTACGATACCGCGGTCGTCTTGCGGCGGAGGTGAGTTAAAATCCGGATGACCACCGGGTTGAGTGCCCATTTTGAAGTCGCGAACAACTCCGTAGAGGCCCGAACACTTACCGGCTGATGTCCCGGCACTGCCCCCAACCCCTGACGCTCCGCCGTTAGTCGACAGTTGCGGGCCAAGCGCATACGCGCCATATGAAACATCAGTTACATTTAGATAGCCCGTTGGTGGCCAGGTACCGGTGAAAGGATTGCCCGTGCTTCCCGTACCGCCTACTCCGTGGACAACATAGCCTCCGGTAGCCCCGGCTCCGCTTTGGTCGGTGTTCTTTGATCCGCAACTCAACGTGAGCGAAGGCAAGGCACAGTACGCGATCATCATCCAAGGAACGGAGGCCTGAACATTACCGATAAATTTCATGATGACTCCCTACAAGTACAAACAGCAGCCAATATCAAGCGACCGATCCGCCGCAAATAGGAACCTGTAAAGTATACCACCATATCCTCACGATCAGGAGGTAGGTTCCTCACCTACTATAGTTACTGCAATTTGGGCATCGGAAATTAGCCGGTCTGGATTATTCTAGGCACTGCACCCACTGGTGCTTTGGTCACCCGGTTTCGAGCCACCCTGATGCACAAGCTTGCGTTCTTTACCCTGCAGAGACCCATACAAGAACGATTCATTGAATCGACGCGGGGTAAAGGTGCTCCGACCCCACTGCTCCACCAGCCGCCCCCGGCGAATCCTTGGGCGCTCGGACTATCCATCACAGCGGCCCTGCTGTTCACTTTGTGTGGCCTGTTCTCCTGCCTGGGGTTCGGAAATCTTGAGCACCGACTAGCGTTGAATCCCGGCTGGGCGATTTTCGTCTATATCGGACTGCTGTGCCCGGCACTGTTGGCTTTGGTGCAAGCCATTCTGATCTGGAATCGCGACGCGCTCTTGCCCTATCGCCGAGGTGTCTACGCTTTTCCCGTAAGTGTGGTCGACGCCAGGAGCGCGATCCTGCAAGTTCACAACCTAAGCGATCTTGCTGAGCTCAAGGCCGAAGGCTCTCGAGTGTCGATGCGATTTTCGGATGGGACTACCTTCGAATTTCGCAATCTAGATCCGTCCCGAATTGAGGAGGTTAAAGCCACGATTCAAGACGCGCAGCAGCGTATGAGTGTTCCGCCGAGCGAAGAGTCATATCGCGACCATGCTTTACTTGATCCACTAATGGACACAGGTTTCAAGAGTCTATTCTCGCCCACTGAGTCGATTCGCGCCCGGGTGGTGGCCTGGGCCAAGGTCTGGCCATTCATCGCACTTGCTCTGGGAGTTGTGGCGGGGGCCGGGCTTTGGGAACTACGTAATGTACTGAGTGCGAAGCACCTCTACATCAAGGCCCGTACACTCAATTCGACGCACGCTTACCGCGCGTATTTAGCCAGGGGTGGCAAGCGTCGCGATGTAGCCGATCTTCTCTTGCCTCGAGCCGAGTTACGCGACGTAAGGGCCGTCGGTACGGTGGGCGCGATTGAACAGTTCATGGATGCTCACCCGAAGTCAAGGATCGAAAGTGAAGTCAGCGCAGCGCTCTATGTGGCGCTACTTGACGAACTCGAGAAGGTTCGTTCCCAGGGCACATTGGCTGCGCTTCGCAGTTTCAGAAGAGGTGATCCACGTGCGCTCCAAGTGGAACCTGAGCGCGCTGCGGCGCAAAAGGAGCTCTTTCGCATTGCGCTGGCCCGCTTTCAGACAGAGTCGATGGGTTCCCCGGAGCTGAAAGCATTTTTTGAAAGGCTCCTAGCCTACTCCGAGCAACAAGGGCCCAGAGTCGAAATCCGGTTTCGCCGGCGCCTGCCTGAATCAGTGACCAGGTCTGAGTCCCAATTACAACGGAACGCTTACTTTGGCGGTTCGAAGGCGCTGCCCGCGCAGTACTTCAACGCCAAACATTCCGAACCGCGCGAGGCAATCGTTGCGGCCGCAATCAGCAACCGTCTCGCCACTGTGTTCTCCAGAGACATCTTGAGTTTCGAGCCCGCCGGGGAATTGGTAGACGATGACAGCAACGTGCCGACTCTGAAGGTACCGACGCTTCTGATCACACACACCACAGACATGGTCCCGACGTATTCGGGCCGCAAACCACGCGGGGCGTTCGTTGGGTTGTCGTTGCTGTTTAAAGCCCAGCTGCTGATGCCCGGCGATCTTGCCCCGCCCACGTTTCAATGTTCACTCTTACGACCACCCGATCTCAAACAATTCGACGAACGCGGCTGGAGCCCGGAGCAGCTCTACGATTCCATGGCCCAAGAAACATTCTCCCAATTTCTCAAGAAATACCTAGCCACGCTATTTCGCGCTCCCGAGTGAATAACGTCTCGGCAGTTCAACGACGTTTTCGATTACAATGTTGGGTTGAGCGGATCGTAATACTCGCCCTTGCCATTCGCTCGGAATACCGGCTGCCCTCGCGACGCAGACTTCTTTGTGGAGCGCGTCGTCGTCGCAGGCTTGATAGCCGCGGCTTTGGGTTTTACGCTCTGACCCGTCAAGGCAGCCGCGATGCCATGGCTTGACTGGGCGTCTCCAAGGATCTTGCTCGCGACGGGCAAATCGTTCACGGATTTGGCCAACGTGGGCGCAGTAGCGGCACTCCCGGCGGTCGCTGGCGTCGCGCCTGGCGATATTTGAACAACTGCAGTCGACGCGGCGGTGACGGGCTCTGGTAATGCCGTGGCCGTTGCGCCCTCGTGCATTTGCGTGACTATCCAAGGTACTCGGATGGGTGTCAACGGGCCGCCTGTTTCCGCAATCATCTGCTCGACGGAGCGCGAAGTACCAAACAGCGGACCTCCAAGCACGCGCCGTTCCGCCTGCGCATAGCGACCTTCTTGCTGCGCCGAGTGGGCAACTGAAAAAAGCACGTCGTTGCGATAAAGTGTTAAAAGTAAGCTAGCCGCAATCGCGGCCTGCAATACAAAGCGCGCACCCTTAGATTTTGGTTCAGGAGGGCGAATACTCAAGGCGAGGGGAGGGGCACTTGCAGCAATGCTCGGAAGCACTTGTGTGGCCGCAGGCGACACCGAAATTGCGCTCCGCTGGACCGGCACTGGAGCTTCGATACCGGCGACGGCACCCAGGGGTAACCATTGCGACATTCCCGTTTGCCAAACGATGGTTCTCTCGTTAATCACATCGAGGCGATAGAAATCATCCAGTTGCTCGAGGGACAACTGTCTAACATCGCCTGGACCCATCTGTACATGCCAGGGCTCGTCTACGTGCTCCGCTTCCTGATCGCCAATCAACGTACATAATGCGACCCATTGCGGCATCCCCGTTTGCCATACGTGGGTTTTTCCGTCGATTACCTCAAGACGAAAAAAATCATCGAGCTGGTCTAGTGACAATACCCGAACGTCACCCAGCCCCATCAAAACATGCCAACGCTCGTCGGTTTGCTCGACTTCTTGCTTGCCGACAATTGTGGACACAGCAAGCCACTGCTGCATGCCTTTTTGCCAAATGAATGTCTTGCCGTCGACGACGCCGAGGCGATAAAAGTCATGCAACTGTTCTTGGGACAGCACCTTGACGTCGCCGGGGCCCACCTGGACGTACCAACTCTTGTCTTCATCGTCGTCGATCAACTCAACGGCGTCGACTTCGTCGACTTCGTCGATCCGGTAGGAACCTAGGTTGACCGGCCTGCCCGACGTAGCGTAAGACGTCACGCCTAAAAAGTACTGGCAAGCAGACCACTCGACAAGGGGCCGTTGCGTTTTCCGTCCGCGTCAGAAAGATTCAGAAGCCAATTTCCCCAGATCTACGGGCTTTATGACCATTTATACATTGGTTGCAGAGAGTTCGCAGCGGGTGCCGAAGTGGCCCTTGACCGGCGGAAAATCCGTAAATGGCGGTGACTTTGGCTTATGCGGCGGTGCGGGGCGCCCGGCCACGAGCTATCGCGCGAACGATTGATCAGAGTCAGAATGGTCGAGCTTCGATTTTGGCATGAAGTAATTCGAGGATCGAATGGGAAGAAAAGACTGGGAGAGAATGAATAGTACCGACGACCTTGCCGCCATCGGCGTCTCGCCGCATCGGGGTCGCGGATGGCGAATTCTGTCCGGCCTACTACTCGTAGGAACCGTCACTTTTGCCGCCGCTTACTATCTGCCACTTTACCGTGCGCATGCCGCGATCAGTCACGAATACCGGTCACTATCAAAGCTCTCGACAACGCAGCGCAAACAACTGGCGGACACCATAGAGTCGCTAAATCAGGTCTCGACGGAGCGTGATCAGCTCAGGGA
>Ga0075520_1001487_pt1 | contig 11296 bp, 8 predicted proteins | sample NGEPerB_FD_75100 | JGI IMG/M metagenome (GOLD analysis project Ga0075520, IMG submission 75100) | Arctic peat soil microbial communities from the Barrow Environmental Observatory site, Barrow, Alaska, USA - NGEE PermafrostAB12-B | ecosystem: Environmental > Terrestrial > Soil > Wetlands > Peat ...
ATCGCCCCCGGATCGTCCGACACCCACAACGCTCCCTTTCCAACTTTCGCGCAGCGCACCAGCCCGCCTTCAAATCCCAATCCATTGACCTCTTTGTGGGATGCGGCGCGTCTTTTTTCCAGATCGCCAAGACCTGGGACGTCCTCGGGCAACTGATTTTCAAACAGAACCGACTCCCCATCGCGCGCCAGTGCGATGAGCGCTTTCAGAGTGTATTCGGGCATGAATTGTGTTTTCGGCACGAGGATGGCTCGGTAGACGTTCCCGTTCACAACGATGTCGCGGCTCTTCACTTGGGCCTGCCGCAAGAAGCGGTCTGAGGCCACGTCATATCCGTAGCCATGTTCCCACAGATACGACGCATCCTGGTGGACAGGATGAGATCCGAGCCAGCGATTGGCTTCCTCCACAGTAAAGGGCATCAGCAGTTCGCCGGGCTGGTGCCAGAAATCGTGCGCGGGAAAATAAAGCAGCACATCGCTTGCTGGCGCTCCGCTCTGCAAGATGGACTGGCATCGGGTCACATAAGCATTCAGGCAAGGCAGGTCGCGCCAGAGTCCTCCGCTGGGCCCGAAATTAACGGCCGCATAAAATTGCCAGCCCGGCCACGGCGCTTCGGCCGGCGAATACGGAATTCCATGGCAGAGCATGTGGTTGACTCCGCTCAGGAACAATTGGTCGGCGGCACTTTGCACCTGCGCAAGGCTGGCCTGGAAATGTTCCGTCAGCCAGGTGAACGATTCGGCCGACGACAGCTTGTGTCCCCCGAGGTGCGCTGCCGAAGAACTCAGCTTGTTCATCAACATGTTCGCCTCGCCAAGGCGGCCAAAGATTTCAGTCTCCGGAATGTCCGCCGCCGCATACGCATCAACCAAATTCGCAGGAGCGCCATGAGCCTGGTCGCGAGTCAGGCAGGCCCGGCGATGCGCCCATGCTGTCCATCGCTCGATCCATGCGACATGCAGGTCGGAGATAGTCTCGCGATAATCCTGCCTCACCCGCGCAGCCGTGTCCGGGTCACCCTCCCCAAACAGGGCGGGCATTTGCGTCCGAAGATCGTAACCGCGAAGTTTTCTGAATTGGGCAAAGAAATCCGGGCTCCAATCCGCGGCATAGTATTCAAACGAATCATGAAACCACGCCCGAGGATTCACGCCGCGAAATTCCGCAAAAGCTTTGTCGAACCCGGCCAGGTACTCATTCAACGCCGGAATCGAGTAAGGATTGAGCACATTGCCTTCGCCACCCGGGGCGGCGCGCTTCACCTTTTGAATCGGGCTTTCTGCCGCCAGCGCATACAGCCGCCAGGAGCCCTCCGGAGCCGCCCAGTCCAGCTTGCCGTTCTTCACACGAAGCGTTAAATCCAACCTCTCTCCTTTGCCTGAAATCGCAGTCAAACTCTGCAAACGTCCTTTTGGAAGTGGCTGGCGCAACGCCTCGCCCGCCCCCAATTCGAATCGAGCTAAATGAATCATGGAGGAAGCAAAAGCTTCCGTCACATCGCGCCCGCCATACGGCCAACCAGTCCCACCCGTAAGGTCCACCCCCAAACCCAGCCGCTTCGCTTCCTGCACTGTAAAAGCGAACATCTCCATCCAGCGCGCAGAGAGAAACGGTATGAACCGGTCTTCGTATCCGCGAACACCATAGATAGGGCAGATCTCCACCCCGCCAAAACCCGCGTCCCGAAACTGCGTCAGCATGGATGTCAGGTTTGTCCGGTCCACCGCATTCCCCAGCCACCACCATCGTGTCCAGGGGCGCTGTTCGCGCGTGATCGGCCCCCAGCCAAGCGGATCGGACAATTCGCCGTTGTCCTGGGCGATGGATTCACTGGCAGCAGCACCCGTCATAACGGCGGACGAAGCACCCAGTATCACAGCGAAAAAGACGGTGCTTATCCGGCAGATCATGCGCCGGTTTAGCAGATCCGCCGCCGCGTCGCCAGTTTGTACCGAGCACCGGATCTGCGCGCTAGCGTCCTGGAGTGCGCCAGACCTCTGGCGCTTTGTGCGCTGTGCCCGCGTCCGAGAGTGTGGAATTCTCGAGAGTGCGCCCGCGCTTAAAAGCGGCAGAGGGCTGCCGCACTCCAAAACCTGTCGGACATTCTCGAGCTCCGGGCATGCGCACTAGCGTCCTGGAGTGCGCCAGACCTCTGGCGCTTTTTTTTGAAGCTACCAATCCGTGCTTGGCTCGAAATCATCGTACACACCAAGCCGGTCGGTCTTAAATCGATAAATGGACTTCACGATAGCTTGTGAAGCCGTTCTCTCAAGCCAACCAGCCGAACACCAGGGATACTGATTCGCGACTGGAACAAGTTTATGCTTCACCGCGTTTTGGTGAACATAATTCAGACGCGCCAAATAAGACCTTTGATGGGTCAATCGGGTGTCCCAATAATTATGCCAGACTTGCCTGCCAGGAGTCTTGTCCAGTTTATTCACCCATTCCGAGGTTTTTACATGCAGGAACTTCAACATGGCAATTAAACTGGAAGCATTCGTTTCATCGCCAGGAGAATGAGCAACGAAATGGTAATGGTTCGAAAAAGCAGACCAGGCTTCAAGCTGCCAATTAAAACTGTGGCAGACGCTGAGTAATCCCCGGTACAAGACGCCCAATCGTTTCGCTCCGCGAAAATGGTGTTCCTTGAGGTAGGTTGCAGCCGTGATGAAGTACGTCCCTCGCTCATTCAGCTGGTGTGTCGGTGCATGAGGCCATGGAATCCCGGAGCCCGCCATTTCGTTTTTCTAACGAGAACCATTGGAGAAGGCAACCGCAAAAGTGGTCACGAGTTTCCGGCCGGCACACGGAGCACCTGCAATAATCCTCATGCGGCAATTCACCCCCTCTACAAAGCGGCAGAGGGCTGCCGCACTCCAAGACCTGGCGGATGTTCCCAAGCTCCGGAAATGCGCGCGCCAGCGTCCTTCTAGGGAGGCGACCCGTAATGCGCGGCGTAGGACGCGTAAGCCGCCGAATCCTCGAGCATGGCGTCGATTACCGATGCAATCGGCCCGGGTTTGACCAGTCCCGACAACACCGCGCGATCTCCAATATCGTCCGCCAGAACAAACGTGGGTCGCTGCGTTACTTTAAGGGAATGAAATTCGGCCGTGCTCGAGCGGACGCGTTTCTTGATCATAGAAGATTGCGCGTGAGCTAAAAGTTTTTTGGAATTCAAGGGTGCCACTTTCACAGCGGCCCCCACCGAAATCTCCCACTTCCCAACCTTCTGGCCTTTCCGCATGGTCGCTTCGGCCATGGCCAGCCGGACCCGGTCGTCGGTGACGCCCAAATCCCTGACGGCTTCGGCAACGCAATTGGGGGCCAGGTACTCCGTCAACCTGGAATCAAACCAGCCGCTGTTGAGCATGAACGGCGATCGGACAATCGTTCCACTCCGCCGGTAAAACCAATCCTCCTGTTCGGCGGTAGCCGGCATCCCGGATTGGTCCAGCAGCGCAATTTTCCAATCGAACTGAACCGGCTTGCGCGCGTAGCGCTCTTTCAACTCGAGCCAGGCTGGTTCCGCCCAGTAGCACCAGGATGAAATCACATCCAGGTAGTAAGTGACTTGCACGTTCATAAGGTGATCCATGGAAAACTATCGCAAGTACCCTGAAATTCAAGAACAGGGGCGGTTCCGCGGCTTGCTTGGCCGCGGATTTGCGGGACTGCCGAACCTCATCCCTCAAGCGGGCATGGCAGGGACATCCATCGGCGCGGGGGCGCGAACGGGCGCAGTCAATCCCAGCTCATTCATGCGGGCGGGCAGTTCCGGTTTTCGATTCAATGTGCGCCTGCGAAAGGGACTGCTCAGGAGCCGGAGAATGTCCAAAACCTTCATGTGCCGGCCCAGCGTGCGGAGCAGCTTGAAGGTCTGGATGGGACGCAAAAGAAGCCGGCGGGAAAAAAGCAGCGCGTAACCCTTCTGCCGGGCCCTGTTGACGGTCTCACTGGGCAAAACCGTGGGATCAATGTCCGAGCACTTGAACCATTTGGCCCAGTCCCGTTCGTCGTCCAGAATGCCGCGCTCGATGTACTCTTTCCACAACGGCGTTCCGCGATACACACAAAGCCGGTTGAATCCGAACGTGTCGAGTTTGAGCCGCGCGCAAAACCGGAAACTTTCCAGGATATCCTCTTCGGTTTCACCCGGAGAACCGACGAGGAAAAAGCCATGGGCGCGCTCGATGCCGTGCCGCTTGGCTTCGCTGACCGCATGCTCGATTTGCGCCAGCGTCTGGCGCTTGTCCAGCCGATCCAAAATTTTCTGCGTTCCCGCCTCGACGCCAAACGCCAGAAAGTTGCACTTGGACTTGCTCATGATCGGGAATTGATCCACAGCGACTGAGTCCACACGGCCTTCACAGCCCCACTTGAATTCAATTTTGCGATCGATTTTTCCCTGGCAAATCTGCGTGATGCGGTCGCGCTTGAGCAGGAAATGATCGTCCGTCAAATAAATGGATCGATATCCCTGATCATGGAGCTGCTGCATTTCACCCAGCACATGTTCGGGCGAGCGGAAACGCCATTTGCCGTTGGTGAGAGCCGGAATATCACAGTAGATGCACGTGAAGGGACAGCCCCGCGATGTCTGCATCGTGCCGAACTTTTCCAGCGACAGCACCGCCGGGACGTCCAGTGGCAAGGATTCAATGTAATCAATCGGCAGCGAAGTTCGGTCGGGATACGGAAACTGATCCAGGTCTTTGATAATGGGGCGCGGTATATTTTTGACGATTTTATCGCCGTCGCGCCAGATGATGCCCGCGACGGAGCCGAGCGCATCGAGGTGGCTCAGGTAATCCGGCAACAACTCCTCGCCCTCGCCCACGCCCACGCAATCGATGTCCGCACAATCCTTCAAAATCCGTTCCTGGTTCATCGTTGCGAACACGCCGCCGACGATGATTGGAACACCGGGCTTTTCCGTTTTGACCAGGCGCGCCATGCTCTTGGCGCCCGGGTAAGTGGTGGTCGAAAGAAACGAAAGGCAAACCACGTCCGGCGGATCCTGGCGCATCGCCAGGGCCACATCCGGCTCCTTCATTTGCGGATGGCACGTGTCGAACATCCGGACCTCGTGTCCGTTTTTGCGCAGGACCGGCGCCAGCGTCTCGATCCCCAGCGGCGGAAATCCCATGACCTTGACGCGCGAATCGCCGGGTTTGGAGCCGCCCAGCTCCTTCGGCAGGAGCCGGTAGAAGTTCTCGTCGTTGACGTAGATCAGGAATATTTTCATTGGGCCACACGCATTGGAGCCTGAAAAGGGCTTAATGATCAAGTTAAAAGATTTAATTCACGACTGAATGGTCGCTTCTTTCGGTTGCGCCCCGGAGTGGGGACAGTTTGTCCCCGATTTTTGCCGTGCAATACACGCACATCGTGAGTTTTTCGAAGTTGGATGTTGGATGGTGGATGTTCGGCTTTGAATTGTATGGGGACGAGCCGTCCCCACTCCTCAGGGCGCAGCCACGCCTTCCAGGGCCATCGGCTGTTCGTGGTCCAGGTGCGCTTCACAAACGCGGAAGAAATCGCCGCGAGTGCTGACGCGCCGGATTTCATAAAGAAATTTTTCCGCCATGAGGGCTCCTTCGCCGATGAAATTCATGAATTTTTTCAGCCGCTGCACCTGCGCCGCGTCGCTGGCCAGGGGAGTCACTTCGGCTTCCCACAATTCGCGCACGTAAGCCAGCACCTCCCGGCCGGTCGGCAACCGCAGCGGTTCCCCGCGCAATCGCTGCCGGACCTGGTCGAAAAGCCATGGATTGCGAATGGCGCCGCGGCCAATCATGAGCCCGGCCACGCCCGTGCTGCGGACCAGCTCCAGCGCATGGTCGGCGCTGTAGACGTTTCCATTCGCCAGGACCGGAAAGGGCAATTCCCTCACCGCCCGCCCGATCAGGTCGTAGCGCACTCCCGGCCTATACATCTGCGCGACCGTTCGGCCATGCACCGTCAGCAGATCAATCCTGTGCCGCGCAAACATCGGGAGCAATGCGTCGAACTCCTCCGGCGATTGGAAGCCAAGCCGCGTTTTCACCGTGAAGGGAATCGAGATCGCCTGGCGCAGGCTGCCAAGGATCGAATCGATTCGATCCGGGTCGCGCAGCAACCCGCCCCCGGCGCATTTGCGATACACGACCGGGGCGGGACAGCCGAGGTTCAAGTCAATGGCAGCGATGGGATACTGCTGCAATTCCACCGCGGTCCGGACCAGCGCGGGAATGTCGTTCCCGATCAACTGGGCAACGACGGGGCGTCCCGTTGGATTTTCGGTAACCGATTTTAGGATCCATTTTTCCAGGCGAGACGAGACATGCACGCGGAAGTACTCGGTCCAATAAACGTCGGGCCCGCCATAGCGCGCGATGACGCGCCAGAATTCCAGCGTGGTAACGTCCTGCATGGGCGCAAGAGCGAGGAGGGGCGCAGGGGCGCGGACCAGCTCGGAAAAAGTCTCCGCGAAAGTCATTTATTTGACTGCGGCCCAGACGCGATGGACGTCCTCATGATCGTCCAGCGTTTGAAGAAACTCCCCGACGTCGGCGCGCTGTTCGTCGGTGAGTGTCGGATAATTTTTCGGCAAATACCCCGGTTCGCTTGTCACGACCGTCCAGCCGTTCTGGGACAGCCATTTGGAAACTGCATAGATCGCTGTGCGGTCGGCGATGAAACGCGCTCCCGCTGCGCCTTCGGGAATGTCATCATTCTGGTGGGCATTCAAAGGCTCCACCTCGTTTGCGCCAGCTTCAATGGCTGCGCCTTCAATGTCCATTTTGGGTTCGGGATGATAGGCTTCGACGAGGCCGATAAAATCGAAAAGGAATTTGTTGCTGCCGGCGTTTCCGAGCTGGCCTCGTTTGAAGAGCACGCGAATTTCCGGCGCGGTGCGATTGACGTTATCGGTCAGGACCTCGACGATCACGGGCACTTTATGGGGCGCGTAACCCTCGAACACCACGTGGTCCATGACCAGCTTCTCCGGGCCGGTGCCGGAACCTTTCTTGATCGCCCGATCGATGACATCGCGCGGCACGCTGTCCTTGCGCGCTTTTTCAATCGCCGTGAACAGCCGCGCATTGGCATCGGGATCGGCTCCGCCCAGCTTGGCGGAGACCATGATTTCGCGGACGAGTTTGCCGGTTTGCCGGCCCTTTTTCAGCCCGGCCACCAGTCGCTTGGCATGTAACCATTGACGACCCATGGGTGGAGCATAGCCAAAAGTGACGGTCAGGACAAGCGAAGTGGGGGGGGTGACGCGTTGATTGCAAAGCATGGCGTAATTCAATGCAAATCGTGAACTACTGTTCCCTCTCCCGTCGGACGGGAGAGGGTCAGGGTGAGGGCTGTTTTTACGTTTTGATTTGGGCAAACGCCTACCGAGGCCTGGTACCTGGCGGACGCCAATCCAGGTGCCAATAAAGATTCCACAGATCCTCTAGTTGCTCGAGTTCCACATGACCATCCGCGAAACCCATGTTGATTGCGCCAGGCAATCGTTTTGTAATGTCAAAATTGCGGGGAGCGAGCGAGGGGCTGCGGTCGCTGTGCCGCGCAATGGTGATACGCCCCATCTGGGCAGTCGATACTGAGAAAGGCTGGCCCGTATATAAATTGCTGAAAGGTTTGTCAGTCTCTTCCGGCCATGCATCGACCCAGTTCTCCTCGAAGAAAACCGGTGTCAGCGCGGGCTTTTGAATAGCCGAGTCTCCTTTAAAAACCTGTAGCTGCTTCGGATTGCCTGGCTCGAACACTTTCAGATCCGAATACAACCATCCATTGCACCCATAGCTGGCGCTGAATATCTTTTTTCCGTCTGACGTCCAATGCACCCATGCGCGATCGGCGTACCCCTGCTCATCCCCGCGCGGAGGCGGCGGTTCGTGGAGTGGGGCGTCAGGGCAAAATAAATTGCGTTTCAGCGCATTGTCACTCAATGTCTCAATCCAATTGCCAGCCGGAAAAGTCCAATTGCCAGCCGGAAAAGCTGCTGTTTCACTCCCCGCACTCCGGCTGTTGTCTGTGGTGTATATGAGATGCCCAATAATTAACTGCCTGACGTTGTTTAGGCATTGAGCGCGATGGGATTTGGTTGGCCGGCTAGTCACCGCCGGCAGAAGCAGCGCCGCAAAAATGGCAATGATCGCCATCACCACGAGCACTTCAATCAGTGTGAAACCTTCTTTGTCTCGGCAGCTATTCATGCTGGCGTTCACTACAGTTGTTTGACAGGTGATCTTTGGTTCCCCACAAGCCGAGCCTAGCAGGAAGTCACAGCCAGGACAAGGGTTCAGGACCGAATGATGCCTGGCGCCTAAAAAAATTCGCGTCAATTCGCGTAATTCGCGGATAGCAAGTCCCCTTTAATGGATTTCGCGGAATACTTGACCGCGCGGCGTTCCTCCTCGGCCCAACCCGGCAGCACATCTTCTCCGTAAAAAAATTCGTGCTCGAATGTCAGCCCCGCTTTTTCCAGCACGCGCCGGGAGGCCGCGTTCCCCGCCAGCGTGCGGCCGCTGACTTTTCCATAACCCCATTCCTTGAAAGCGCGCCGCACCAATTCGCGGGATCCTTCAGTCGCCATGCCGCGCCCCCAAACGGCCCGCTTCAGGCGGTAGCCCAGTTCCATCTCGTCCGGGGCGATCCGGTCCGGGCGCAAATGAAACCAGCCGATAAGCTCGCGGCTCTCACGAAAGTGAGCCGCCCAGAAGCCGCGTGGAGGCGATTGCCCGTAATAATTCAACAAGCCCGGAAGAATTTTGGTTTGGAGGACGTGCAATGGAGTCGGCTGACCTTTGGAAATGAACCGCATCACCTCGGGGTCGCTATCCAGCTCAAACAAGAGCCGCGCGTCTGCGTGAACCATTTCTCCCTCTCCCATCCGATGGGAGAGGGCCGGGGTGAGGGTTCCCAGGCAAAACTGGCGGAAATACATCCGTTCGGTTTCCAGCAAAACGGTGCTCCCGCTATGGCCCTGTTGCATTGTAAAACTTCTGTCCGCTAAAAATCGCTGAGTTCGTGTCCACCCAAATCATACCAGGCACGCTTTGGGTGACGCTCACTTCGGGCGCCCAGGACAGGAGTGGGTCGCCAATGTTAGTGGTCGACAGGATGGAGTATGCCTGGCCGATGGTGCCGCCGCTCATGGTGATCGCAGCCTGCGCCCCCGGATAGGCGGCAATCTTCAGGCGCAAGACAGTTGAGATCGTGAGGCGAAAGACAAGGATGCGTGAATCATTCTCGTTGTTGGCGGAGTTCACCGGGGCGGGGATGCGGCTGGCGGAGTAACCACTGAAACCGTTGTAGTTGACGATTGAACCATCCGGCCCATGAATGTGACCGCCGGACGTCATGAAATCATTGTCGTTGCCCACGAACAGGAAATAGTCATTTGGATAGTTCGTGTCATTGGCCGGAACCAGGGCCGCCCCCTCCCATTTTTCGCCCATCGTGAGCTTCGTGACCTGGCTGGTGCCGTTGTCATATTGGATATTGAATTTGGCGAGCTGGTTTGTATTGAGAAGGTTGATGGCTTCCACCCAGCTCAGGGGCGTGATAGCTGGGTCGAGAACACCCGCTGATGACGTGATTTTCCCCGCTTCGGCGTTCCTGGAATTGTCACCCACAAAATTCGTTGGAGTTCCAGCATCGATATCGACGAGCAAAATGCTTTTGAAAACATTCGGGTTGGGGCTGCTGTTGCCCAGGCCATTGCCGTCGCGCGAAAGCACCAGGAGCCGGTGATAATCCAGCGCGACAATTTCGCTTTGTGCGCAGGTGCTGTTGACGGAGTTGCCGTTGCCCGAGGTGCGGTACGTGGGCAGCGTGAGCGCGTATTCCGCGATGGGGCTGGCCGGGGTGGCATTGCTGCTGACGTCATAGATCAACAGGCGCGTTTGCCTGCGGTTTTCGCTGTTTGAATCCGCATCCTGAACGGTGGAGCTTTGAAGGAGGGCGAACAACCGGACGCCATCGGGGCTGAGAGCGACTCCCTCAAAACCCTGGTTATTGCGCCGGCCATTCGCAGGGGTGTTGTCCGCGTTAAAATTCAGGACGTTGACAGGCGAATGGGGCTGGAAGGCGGGAGGTGGAACGATGACACCCACGATCTTCCTGGCGGAATCGAAGCAGTAGATGTTCGGGCCATATTCATCGCCAAAATAACCCGATCCGTCAGGCTTGAGCACGAGAGCCTCGGAATCAATCGTCAGCTTGTTGATGGTATACGTGCTGGAGGAGCTCGAGGAAGGCGAGCGCAAGCCGGTATACGATCGCACATACGGCAGCGTCTGACCCAACAGCGTTGCCTGGTTGGTGCCCGGGTCAATGCCAGTAGTGAACGAAGTGGTGAGTGTTATGGGATCGCTGTATGTCAGCTTCACGCCGCTAATCGGCGTCGTGAACACCACCTGGTTTAGAGCGGCAAGCTGTTCCGCGACAGTCGTGCCGCCGATGTTGGTGGTGCCGCCGTAAGGAGTGAACGTGAAGCCGATCTGGTTGATCCTTGTGGCGTAATCGGACGAAAAAGAGCCCTGATTATATCCACGATCGGGGAGGATGTTGAAGATGCCGCTGTAACTGCCGTCGCCATTATTTGTCCAGCCGGTGATTTGCAGCCCGGAAATGGAGCCGAACGTGTCCCCAAAACCATCCAGAGCCGATGCTGAGATATTACCCACACCCACAAGTCCATGATTGATGATAGTGGTATCGCCGAGGGTATTTGTCACATCGCCCGGGATATTGAGGAGGTGAGGCGTGGTGAACTGCGCGTAACCTCCCGCAGTGAAGACCAAAAGCAAGAGCAGGGTTGCCAAAGCGCAACGCGAGCGGCCCGGGAAACACACGCACTTCATGGGTGTTTTTAATATCGAACTTTGACCGGCAACACAACTTACCGAGTTTGACATTTGTGTGACGATCGGGTGAAGGAAAAACCCTCACCCCGCCCTCTCCCATCGGATGGGAGAGGGGGGCACTATTCTAACGTGTTAGACGATTTCACGGTGTAATTGCAACCGACGCGTCAACCAATTCTCCCTCTCCCGTCGGACGGGAGAGGGCCGGGGTGAGGGTCCTCTTCCGCTGTGTAGTCGCAGTTCAATACATACGAGCCCCGCATAAATTACGGCCGTCGCTCACGAATGGCCGTCACAATCTCCGCCACCACGTCCGCCTTGGGTTTGGCGCCGAGATTCCCTTTGCCATGCACGCGCACCGACACATTGCCCGCTTCCATGTCACGCCTGCCAATGACCAGCATCGTGTGCACTTTGGCCTC
>Ga0075520_1001488_pt1 | contig 11291 bp, 10 predicted proteins | sample NGEPerB_FD_75100 | JGI IMG/M metagenome (GOLD analysis project Ga0075520, IMG submission 75100) | Arctic peat soil microbial communities from the Barrow Environmental Observatory site, Barrow, Alaska, USA - NGEE PermafrostAB12-B | ecosystem: Environmental > Terrestrial > Soil > Wetlands > Peat ...
CATGTCAGCAGATCGACTTCTCCACGCAGCCCATCGACGTCGAACGGCGCCACCAGGTCGCCGACTCGCAGTGTTACGCGGTTCTCTAATCCCAAGTACGCCATGTTGCGTCGCGCGAGGGCCACCGCGTCCTCCGACACGTCCGACGCGTAGACGATGGCGCGGGCTTCGGCGAGCGCCAGCGCCCCCGCCAGGTTCCCCGAGCCGGTGCAGAGATCGACCACCACCACGGGCGCGCGCGCACCGGCGAGCCGACGCAGCAGCGAGGCGGCGGCGCGCGCGAGCAGCTCCGTCTCCTTGCGTGGGATCAGCGCCGCGGGGCCCGCGAGCATCTCAACGTCCATGAACGACTGCCGCTCAGTCAGGTGGGCGAGCGGCGTCCCGGACAGCCGCTGGCGGACCAGCGATCTCAGGCGATCGCGTTGATCGGCGCCGAGCGACGGCAGGGAACGCACCGTCGCAAGTCGGGCAGACACCGGCTCGCCCGCCGCCAAGAGCCAGAGCGAGCGCACCGTCGCGTCAGCGGTCTCTTCGGGCTTGTCGGGGAGGGCCTGAAGTTCGTGCTTGACCTCTTTCATCAACTCGTGCCACAGCGCGAGGCTATCCTCATCCAGTTGCCCGGACCACGCTGGAAACGGTGCCGGCGAGGTGGTCACGATCACTCGCTGACCTCGGTCACCGGATCTACGAGCAGCGGCCGCGCATGCAGGTAGTGTGTCGTTCTCCGCTTGCCCTCAATGTCGCCGTATACGTTGCGCGCATGCTCCTCGGTCAGGCCCAATGCCGCGGCCAGCTCGCTGGCCGGTACCGCGTGGTTGTGCGCCCATAACGCCAGGTCCATCTGGTCATAGGGGAGGGCGAAATAGAACTCGTCCTGCCCCTGGACCAAGCTATACGTATCGGTGGTGGGCACGGCGTTGCAGACCTCGTCGGGCAGCCCGAGATGGCGCGCCATCGCGTAGACCTGGGTCTTGAACAGGTGCGCGATCGGCTTGAGATCGGCGGCACCGTCGCCATTCTTGACGAAGAAACCTTGGTCGTACTCCAGCCGGTTGGGAGTGCCGATGACCGCGTAATTCAGCCTGTCAGCGTGGTAGTACTCGACGGTCTTGCGGATGCGCTGCTTGAAGTTGGTGGCGGCCACGATCTGCAGGTACTCGCGGATTGGCAGGCGCGCCTCCTGCAGCCGGCCGTCGGGCGACTGCACGATCATCTTGAAGAAGTTGATGCCGCCCGTGGCTCCGCCGGCAATGGCCACCTTGCACTTCCAGTCGTCCGCATACTCAGGAAAGACCACCCGGATCGCCTCGTCGCGCAGGCGGTAGCACCCGATCGCCTGGAGCGTGGGCGAGATGTCGTGTGTCTCGTAGCGCACGCCGAGGTGTTCGGCCACTGTGCGACCCTGATCGGCGCTGGCGCGCTTAGAGTCCCGCTCCGGGAGCAGCAGCCCGTAGACCTTCCCTGCGCCGAGCGCCCGCACCGCGAGCGCGGCGCACACTGAGCTGTCGACGCCGCCCGACATCGCGATGATCACGCCGCGGCGGTGCAGCGTGCCGGCCACCTCCTGCACCATCCATCCACAGATGCGCTCGACCTCGGCCGCAGCGTCGAGATCCAAGACGTGCGGGCCAAGTCGCATGGTCACAGGCGTGCGCATGTGGTCCGACGTGTTGGTCACGCGCTCAACTTTCGAGTTAGGTATCCCTGGAGGTGATCCAGGCTGTCGAGGTTCTCAGGGATCACCTCGTCGTCGGTGACGGTCACGCCCCAAGTTTCCTCAAGGTACATGACCAGCTCGAGGAACCCGGTGGAGTCGATGACTCGCCGCTCCATGAATGAGTCGGCATCGCTGACCGCCGGCTCGCTGGGTCCCATGATGAAGTTGTCCTCGATGAACTGGCGCAGCTGCGCCTTGAAGTCCCGCACTCGCTCTCTTCCCCGTAGGAGGGTCGTTCCTCGCCGTCAGGCGAGGCCCGTCTTCTTGATCTTGCCAGTCCCGGTCTTGGGCAAGGACTCGACGAACTCAACGTACTTGGGAACCATGAAGTTCTCGAGGTGCGCCAAGCAGTGCCGGATCACGTCGCGCGCACTGAGGCTCGCGTCCGGTGCCAGCGTGACGAAGGCCTTGACCGCCTGCCCCAATATCTCGTCGGGGACTCCGACGACCGCGACCTCGAAGACGCCCTCGAGCGAGGAGATTGCGTTCTCCACCTCCCGGGGGCTCACCTTTTCGCCGCGGCTCTTGATGATGTCGTCGCGTCGAGCCAAAAAGTACAGCCAACCATCCGAGTCCGTGCGAAAGAGGTCGCCCGAATAGAGAACCATCTCGCCCGGAATCGGGCCCGGCTTGAGGCGCGCCGCGGTCTCCTCGGGCTTCTCCCAATAGCCGCGCATCACGTGGCTCCCGCGGATTACCAGCTCGCCGGTCGCGCCATTTGGCAAGCGCAATCCCTGGTCATCCACCAGCCAGACTTCTTCGTTGGGCATGCCGCGACCGACGCTGGTCGGCCGGATGTCGAGCTGCTCCGGCGGCAGGTAGGTCACGCGCTTGCACTCCGTCAAACCGTACATCGAGAACAGCGTGGCCTGCGGAAAGAGGGCACGCAACCGCTGGATGTGAGCCTCCGACAGCGCCGCCGCTGTGTTGGTGATTATGCGGAGGGCGCTAAGGTCGAAGGCCGCCAGGTTGGCGAGCGCCATCAGCATCGAGAACATGGTTGGGACGCCGGGAAAGACGGTGGCCCGCTCCCGCTCCATGGTTTCAAGCACCTTGACTGGAAAGGAGAAGTTGCGCTCGAGGACGACCGAGGCGCCCAGCCGGAAGGCCATGAGCACCTGGTACAGACCGTAGTCGAACGAGAGTGGGAGGGCGCAGAGGATCACGTCGTCGCTGCGCAGCCCGAGGTATGTGCTCACGGACCGAGCGGCGCTCACCATATTCAGGTGCGTGAGCATCACGCCCTTGGGAAAGCCGGTGGAACCCGAAGTGTAGATGATGGCCGCGAGGTCCTGGTCGATAGAGTCAGGATCGGCCAGCGAGTCGGCGCCCGGGGCAGGCCACGGGAGCACCGCGGTGCCGGCGCCGCCCGCGTGGCCGGCGACGAAAACGGACCGCACGCTGGGGCTCGACGCGACCGCCGGGCCCCAGACCTGGGCGAGCGACTCATGCGTCAGCAGTGCGCAGACCCGCGCATCGCCCAGCATGTAGGCCAGCTTGTCGTCCTTCGTCGACGGATTGATCGGCATGAAGACGGCGCCCAACGTCAGCGTGGCCACCATCCCCGCGACGAACTCCACGCCGTTGTCGAGAAAGAGCGCCACCCGGTCGCCCCGACGCACGCCGCGTCGCCGCAACGCCGCGGCAATCGACTGGGCGCGACGAGCTAGGTCGCCATACGTATGGCGCTCCTGGCCGCAGACCAGCGCCACCCGGTCGGCGTGGCGCGCCACCCATCCCTCAAAGTCGTGGTGCAGCAGCATGCCGTTCCTCGATGTGACTGCGGGCTCAGACGGCACTCGGCGCCGCAGGTCGCGCGAACTGCTCATGCAGCAGCATAGTCGACAACACCCTGACGAACGCCACGGTGGAGCGGAAGCCGTTGGCGAGCGGGCTTGCCGACGCCTCGGCGTCGAACAGGCCGGCCTGGTCAAGACGCGAAGCGGGTCAGCCGTCCGGTCATCTGGTCTTCCCGCCTGCCGCTGATCGCCGAAGGTGAGCAACCTACGCTCGGGCTCGACGAAGAGACGAAGTCGGCCGGGTCGAGGACTTTGCACGCGACGACGCTTAGGTAGAGCTCGACCTGGTTGAGCCAGGATGCGAGCCCCGGGGTGTCGACGACGGTGATCGATGGCCACGCGCACGAGAGACGTACCTCGGTGCGCGCACGATCCGTTCGGTCTGGTCGAGGCGCTGTCGCGCAATGACTCCGACAACCCAATACGAGCGAAGGTCGCTATCCAATACCGGGGCCGGGCGCCTAGAGTGTGCTTGGCAGAGAGGGGTTCGGGACGAGATCCATCGATGATTTCCCCCACCGGGCAGAGGCGAGATGCGACGGACGCCGACTCAGCCCCAATCACCTGGTCCGACGGCTCCCCGGCTGTCACCGACCAGGACGCTGCACCGCTCGACCATCGGATCGTCGCCCTCATCGTCAGGACCTGGCGTCGCGGCCCGCGGGAATCCGAGACGTCGACATCTTCGGTTCTTTGTGTCGAGCGCTACCATGGGCGCGGGAAGATTCGCAGCAACTCGGTCTTCTTGTCACGAAGGTATGCGGTCCTGTCAAAGTCAGGCATGCTCTGCAGCGAGAGCTTCGCGTAGTCGTCGGTCGACATGAAGACTCGAGCTGGTACACCGCCTGCCAGACTATTGGGTGGCACCGACCGGCCCACGACCGCTCCGGCGGCAACCACCGAATTCGGTCCAATCTCGACGCCAGGCAGGAGGATCGCGCCGAAGCCAATGACGCAGTTGTCGTGGATCGTTATGCGTCCGTACTTGACCACATGCTCGTATCCTTCCTTTCGCCTGAAGATCCTTGTTCCACCATCATGAGTAATGAAGACCACTCCACCGGCAAGGCCCACGCGTTTGCCGATGCTGATGAGGTAGGGCTCGGATCCGAAATTCGGCCACCCTCTCCAGGCCGCTAGCTGGCAGTCATCGGCTATCTGCATGCCGGCCTTCCTGGCACGGTATAAGCGCAGTTCTCGGACCAGGCGTTTAAGCACAACCGCTCTTCCTTCCTGCCGCCTCTTCTCGATTGATGTCGACGACGAACGATTGCTCGGTCGATCTAATCAAGATCCCGAGATGATTGACCGCTCGTGGGCGAGACCCTTCGTTCGTAGCTCGTCGGGGTCACCTGATTGAAGATGACCCATGATGAACTGGCGGAGCCTTTCCTTGGTCGTCAGGTCAGACACAGGCGCCGAGCTGCCTTCGGCCGACTGCGGCCGGCATCGGAGAACGACCGACGACGTCCACAACGGTATCGAACTCGAGGGGCACGGACCGCGCGGGCGCTACACGGACAAGCTGCTGATGAAGGAGCCCGGTCGAAAGCACGCCCACGAGTGCCATGTTGTCGGCATTGGAGAATTGCGCGCCACCGGCTAAATCGCGGCACTTGCGCCAGAGGCGACCGACGGCTGTGGGATCGAAAATCCCCGCCTCGGCCACGGCACGCTCAGTTGTGATCTCGGCCACCCAGTCTGGAGACCCAGGGCCGACGAACGACAGGGCGTCCGGCGCGCGGTACGGTTGTTTGGGTCGGCGGATGATCTCGTCAGGAACGAGACCGTCTGCAGCGCACTTCAGCACGTGCTTCTCATCGAGACCGTGAAGCTTGAAGGAGTCCGGCAGTGAGTTCGCCAGCTCTACGACGTTCACATCCAGGAAGGGGAAGCGACCCTCGACCGAATGCGCCATGAGCATCCGATCCCCTTGCGATGAGAGCAGGTATCCCGATAGCAGGGTGCGCACCTCCAAGTACTGATCCTGGGCCAGAAACGACCAACGGGGGAATCCTCCAGGTAGCGAAGCTAGCAGGCGCTCCGTCACGTCGACCTGTTTCGCTTCGTGGCGCACGTCGGCCGCGAGCAGCCGTTGCAGTGCGGCAGCCGACTGCCAACGAGTCTGGTGCGCGAAGCCTGGTTCGGCCCATCGCTGGCGGTCTCGGCCGAAGAACTCCCGAGCCATCGTCGTCTGGGCGACCGGCGATCGCGCCAGGTATGGGTACAGCCTCTCCAAGAGGCGCGGTCGCAGTGTCGAGGTCGGTTGTCGGCCCCAGAAGCGCCGGATCCTTCCCTCCCGGAACAGGTCGTAGCCGGCGAACATCTCATCGGCCCCCTCGCCGGTCAGGACGACCTTGATGCCGGATTCATGCACCAGTTGCGATAACAGGAAGAGCGGCGCGGGTGCCGTCCTGAGCAGTGGGCGCTCGGCATGCGCCACGACGTCAGGAAAGATGGCTGCGATGTCCCGGCGACGCACCGTAATCTCTCGGTGGTCGCTCTCGATAAATGCCGCCATCGATCGTTGATACGGCGTCTCGTCGTACTCAGCGTCCTCGAAGCGAATCGAGAAGGTGGAGAACTTGTCGCCCTTCGCCTTGCGTCCTAGGGCCGCGATCAGCGAACTGTCCAGCCCGCCCGAAAGGTACGACCCAACGGGTACGTCGGCGCGGAGCATCCGCAGGCGGACGGCGTCTTCGACGGCCGTGCGGACGCGCTCCGTGGCCTCCTTGAACGATCCAGAGAAGGCGGTCGGCTTGTCGATCGGGTAACGGGCGGTCCAGAACGGGCGGTCGTCCGTCCCGGCGCGCGATATGGTTCGGACATGACCGGGCTCAAGCTCGGTGACCCCCTCGAAGACCGCCTGCGGTGCCACGGTCGTCCAGAAGGTGAAGGTCTCGGCAAGCCCCACGGGATCGAGCCGACGTGGAATCGAGCGATCCCCCGCAAATATGGCCTTCACCTCGCTCGCGAAGAAGAGCCGTCCGCCGTGCTCGCACAGGTAGATCGGCCGGACCCCGAGCCTGTCCCGCGCAAGGATCAGCGTCTCCGTTGCCGTATCCCAAAGGGCCACCGCGAACTGCCCATTGAACCGCTCAAACGCGCTCGCGGCCCATTCCTCGTAGGCGTGGACAATGACTTCTGTGTCGCTCTGCGTCCGAAAGTGGTGACCAAGCGTCAGAAGCTCGGCCCGAAGTTCCACATAGTTGTAGATTTCGCCGTTGTATACCGCCCAGAGCGAGCCGCGCTCGTTGGACATCGGCTGCTGGCCGGTGGCAAGGTCGATGATCGAGAGCCGAGCATGCCCCATCCCGGCACGACGGTCTCGATAGAGACCGAATTCGTCTGGCCCGCGGTGGCGCAACGCCCCGACCATGGCCTGGAGATCTTCGAGGGCCGGGGGTGGCAGCCCATCTCTCAGTGCGAGGGAACCCGCGATGCCGCACACGGCTAGGTCCGATTCGCGGGTGTCGCGAGACAGTGTTCGTACCTGCTCGCCTGGCGCTCGCTGCGATGTTGCGCCATCCGCGTTTGACCTGCTCGGCTTCTCGTCCGCTGGCAGGGTCCGCCTTCCCCCAGGGCCACGCATTGGCTCAGGGCCCACACGGACAGATCCACCTCGCGGCACGACAGCGCCAAGTCGAACTCCTCGTCGGTCTACAGAAAGCGAGAGCATATCTATGGTAGGCAACCGACCCGGTTGTCAAGCATGACTTCGGGGCGCGACAAACACAGGTCGAACTGGCGGCCTCGCCTGCCTCATCGCCACGGTAACCGACCTCGGCCGGCGACGTCCGAGGCGTCGTGCTCGCGGACCCTTGAGTCCAACGTTAGGGGTCAGACTGACGCGTTTCCGTACTCCTCGGGTCAGCCGGCGCCTGTCACGCCGGGATCTGGGGCGGCATCAGGATCAGCAACGCTCGCGGCGAGCCTGGCGGCTAGGGCCCCCATCGGCTCGATCGACAGCGTTCCCGCTTCGCGAAGTCGGTGTGCCTCCTGGAGGATCGCCTCGAGGGCGGCCAGCATGCCTCGACGGTCAATAGTGAGATTGAACGGGTGTGTCCAGAGGTGGAACACCTTGCCCTCGCGAATGGCACGACGGAGCCCGATCCGCGCCTTGCGAACGCGAAACCGGAGCGGCACGAACCTTCTGATCCCCATTCTGTGCAGGAGGAGCATCGAGCCAGGCATGTTCCACAGCCCCGGTTGGGTCTCCATCGCCGAGGAAACCGGCGGCGGAAGTGCAAGCGCGTGGTCGAGGAAATGCGCGGCCGCCCTCAATGTTGGTGGGAGTGATCGAAACCACATCGGGTCCGAACCACGATACGCAACGATCCCGCGCTCTCGCAACACGTCGAGATGACCCTCCGAGTTGCGTGGGAACACAAAACTGCGTAGGTCGATGCCTCGGGCCTTCGCCAGACGGACACATGCATCGATCTCCGAGACGGCAACCTCCCTCGTGCATTCGGCATCGCCGAAGGGCGGATGCGAGAACGAATGGCATCCGATCTCCTGCTGGGTTCGAGCTGACAGGATCAGGTCGACGATGTCGTCGCCATACCAGAGCGGGTCTGTCGACCTCGCCGAACAAGGGTCAGTGGCGAACCAGTCCATCGGGTACCAGCTGAATCCGGGATGTGTCATCTCCGGGTGGGCCATACCGTTCGAGTCGCGCGTGCAGCCGGCCAGGAAAAGATGGCCGACGACGGCCCAAGTGGCGCTGATCTCATATCGGTCGAGGAGCCCAAGGATCATCGCAATGGTCTCGCGCACCTGCGGATACTGTCGGGCGAACTCGGCCGGCGACGTATGCGTGAAGCTTCCCCAGATCAGCTCCGTGTCAAAGCTGATGACAAACGTGGGTCTCATTCCGATCCGGGCATCGCGCCGGCCCTCCGTCGCACGGTCGCCAGATGGTTCGACGGGTCCCGCATGGACCGCTGGCGGGCATATTGGCTTGTGTCCGGTGGTCGCATTCGGCGCATCCTACCGTCGGCTGGCGCCGCCGGCCCCGCGTTCAGGTCCGGCTAGAGACAGATACACGGCCTGCAGTTCGCGGACCTTCTCATCGATCGAGAAGGACCGCGACACGCGATCGAACGCGTTCTGACCCATGGCCGTTCTACGGGCACGGTCCTCCACCAGCACTCGAAGTGCGTCCGCCAGCGAGACTGGATCGTTCGGCGGCACAAGGTAGCCTGTCTCGCTTTCCACGACCACCTCCGGGATACCGCCGACTCGAGACGCCACGACGGGCAGTCGAGCCGCCATCGCCTCGAGGATGGATCCAGGCATGCCCTCCCACAGAGACGAGAGAACGAAGACATCCGAATCCGCGAGGATCGCCGGGATGTCCTGCCGAATCCCCAGGAAGTCCACATGTTGGCCGAGCCCGGCTCGTTCGACATGGTCCTCGATGGACGCGCGGCTGTATTCGGAGAGGGTGTCGGCGGGTTCCGTGTCCCCACCGACGAGCCACAAGCGGACTTCGGGATGGACCGCAACCAGCCTCGCGACAGCATCGATCAGCACGTGGTGGCCTTTCGCCTCCCGATAGTTGGCGACGCACGTCAGGACAACCGCGTCCGGGGAGACTGCAAGCTCGGCCCGCACCCTGCCCGTCTCGGACTGTGCGTATGGCGAGGGATCGATGCCGTTCTCGATGACCGTGATTCGCGCCGACAGAATGTGTTCGCGAGACGCGAGGCGATCAGCGGCGGCCTGTGAGTTGGCGACGTACAGCGCCACCCATCGCGACGTGACCCGGTCGAGCCAAACGTGCCACCAGCGTCGCCAGTCGTCGACGCTCCGCTGAGCGGCGATGATTCTGCGATGTCCACTCAGTCGACCCAGCACGCGACCCGCGACGTTGAGCCTGAGACCATAGATCTCGATGATGTCGAAGTGTCCGGTTCCAACAGCCTCCACAGCTGCAACATCGCCTGCCGGGTGGACTGCCCGTCGTGTCGGAGATGATGAACCTCGATCCCCTGCCGCCGATACATGTCGCCGACAGGGCCCGGCTTGGCCAGGAAACAAACGGTGACGTCGAAACGCCCGCGATCCAACCGGGTCAGCATCGAGAAGGTCATCAGCTCCGTGCCGCCCAGTCCATCATCGGTCTGCAGGGACAGCACGGAGATCTTCCGTTCGTGCGCGTTGATGCGGGCACCCCCTCATGGTCGGTCGGTCGCAACTCATCTGTCCCAGAGACGATTAAGAATCTGCAGGACCTCGTGCGGCGCCTGTCACAGCGGTCACGGTCAACAGGCACCGCCACAATACCGGCTCGGCCGGGCCACGGCGCCATCAAGCGGGTGACGTGGTGGAGACCCGGCCAGGGCCATCTGGTCTCCCGTCTACGGGCGGCGAGGGCTGGCCCATAATGGCCCGAATGACACCCTCGGACGACCAGCATGCTGCCCACGATGCTCTGCAATGCCGGAACGCTGCCACCGTCACCACGGGCCCCGCGATGGTGAGACAGCCATTCACAGCTACCAGGAGCCCGATCCGGCCCGTTCCGGCTCTCGACCCCCGTTCGGACGACGAGCAGCTCGACATCCGTCGTGCGTACCCGGGTGATCTGAATGCGGTGGCCACGCTGTTCGGTACGACATACCCGGAAAGTGTTCGGGTCAGGATCGGGAAGGCCGCCACGTACTTCGATCGGTACTGCTCCGGCCCCGACGTCTGTCTGCTCGCAACCCTCCGGGGACGACTCGTCGGCGTGACCTATGGCTCGTCATTTGCCCGGGACCTGCCCGCCAGCCTCGGCCGATCCCACAGCCTCGGACTCGTCCCCGCCGTGCTGGCCGGAGCGATCCAACGCCCACGGGTTCTTCTCCTCGTCGCCGACAGGATCCTGCGCTCGCGAAATCGTAGGCGCGGCTGGAGATCCCTCGTCGTGCCGGCACTGGCGGACGCGGCCCATGGCGAACCCATCATCGCTTCTGACATCTGCGTTGTGCACGTGTTCGTGGGACAGGGTTTCCAGGGGCGTGGTGTTGGTTCCGCCCTGCTCAACGCGTACTTCAGCGTGATGGGCGAGGCAGGGTACGGTTGGTGTGTCGCGCACACCATGGCGGAAAGTGGTCCTGTGCACCGCCTGAACGAGCGCGTCGGGCTCAACCGACTGATCGCAACGGGAAACGATCTAGTCTGGGCTCGGCGGTTCGGACCCGACCCCCTCGCGACAGCCTGAGGCCGGATCGTGCGCATCGTCACGGCCCTGAGCGACCTCGACCTCCTTGCCGATGGCTGGGATGCCATGCTGCGGACGACGCCACTCCCGTCGGGCTTCCAGGCGTTCGGATGGGTCCGAGCGTGCTGGGACCTCCCACCACTGAGCGGCGCCCGTCCGTATGTCATGGTCGCGGAACGATCGGGTGTCCCGATCGGGATCGCCCCGATGGCCCTCAGCCGGGCCGGTGATCTCAGCTTCATCGGAGCGGGCGTCAGCAGCTACAACGGCCCCGTGGTCGCGCAGGATCACTCGACGGAGTTCTTCGAGGAGTGGCGCGAGCACATCGCGTCGGATCCCGCGATCCATTCCGTCGATCTGGCGGGTCTTCGCGCCGGGACGTCGGCGCTCGAGGCCATCAGGCAGTGGCGTGCACCGGGTCTGGGCCGAGCGCGGATCGTTGTGGCCAACGTCTGCCCTGAGGTGGACCTGTCAGTCGGCTGGGCTGCCCTTGTCAACGGCCACAAGTCGAGTCACCGAGGATGGGCGAAGAAGTCGCGACGGCTTGGCATGCTCGGCTCATTGC
>Ga0075520_1001489_pt1 | contig 11288 bp, 9 predicted proteins | sample NGEPerB_FD_75100 | JGI IMG/M metagenome (GOLD analysis project Ga0075520, IMG submission 75100) | Arctic peat soil microbial communities from the Barrow Environmental Observatory site, Barrow, Alaska, USA - NGEE PermafrostAB12-B | ecosystem: Environmental > Terrestrial > Soil > Wetlands > Peat ...
CGAGGTGCGCACCTCGGCGCAGACGCTGCGGGCCTGGCGGGAACGACGCACGCTGCTGATCGGGTTGCTGGTGCTCAGCTTCGCCTTCACCGAGGGGGTGGCCAACGACTGGTTGACGGTGGCGTTCGTCGACGGGCACGGCACCAGCGACGCCCTCGGTGCGCTGGGCTTCGGTGTCTTCGTCACGGCCATGACGGTGTCCCGCCTGGTCGGTGGCGGTGCACTGGAGCGGTGGGGGCGCCCCGCGGTGCTGCGGGTGACCGCTGGACTGGCGGCTGCGGGACTGCTGTTGGTGGTGTTCGGCCCGTCGCTGCCCTGGGCGGTCGCCGGCGCGTTGTTGTGGGGTGCGGGGGCCGCGCTCGGCTTCCCGGTCGGGATGAGCGCCGCCGGCGACGATCCGGCGCGTGCCGCCGGACGGGTGTCCGTGGTCGCATCGATCGGTTACACCGCGTTTCTGGCCGGACCGCCGCTCGTGGGCTTCCTGGCCGAGCAGGCGGGCATCCTGCGGTCCCTGCTGGTGGTGTTCGGAGCGCTGGCCCTGGCGCTGCTCACTGCGGGCGCAACCGCATCCGCCGGCCCATCCGCCGGCCCATCCGCCGGCTCATCCGCAGTCCCCTCCACCGGCTCAGAGAAGCAACGACAGCAGCCCGGCGGCGATGCCGACCAGCAACCCGGCGATCGCCGCCAGTAGCAGCAGCTGTCCGGTGGTCAGCCGCCGCCTGGAACTTGGACTTGTTCGCGCGTCACCGGTGACACCTGTTGTGGCACCGGGTTTGTGAGTGGGTTTGTCAGTGGGTTTGTCACCGCCGACCATGGCCCGCAGCGCCTGCGAGAGGACCTGCTCGGCGCGCGAGTCCTGCGCCGGCGAATCGCGCGACTGGTCGCCATGCTCGGGGCGATCGATCACGAATGGGCCTTCATGATCTCTCCGAGCTTGGCCACCGCCCTGCTCGCGGTCGACTTCACGGTGCCCTTGGACAACCCGGTCGTCTCGGCGATCTCGGCCTCCGACAGCCCGCCGTAATAGCGCAGCACCAGGACTTCGCGCTGCCTGGGCGCCAGGTCGGCGAGTGCCGTCACCACGGCCTGGTGCTCCGCGGACAGCATGGCCAGCGATTCGGCCGAGCGTGCCGTCCCGGGGTCGGGCGGAACGTAGGCGCGGGCGGTGCGGCGGCGGCGGAGCATGGACCGCGACCCGTTGACGACCGCGGTGCGCAGGTACCCGATGGCGGCGGCGCGATCACGCAGCCCCGACCAGTTGCGGTACAGCCCCGCAAATGCTTCCTGGACAACGTCTTCGGCGCTGGCCAGATCGTCCACCAGCAGGATGGCCAGCCGGACCATCTGCATCCGGTGCGTGCGGTACAGGTCGTCGATGGTGATCGGGCCGGCGGGCGGCGGCGTCTGATGATCAACGGCGTACGCGGGGTTCAGTGTGGCCAGCGTCCCCAGGGTGCGCTCGACCGCGGATTCTCCGCCGCCCTGGTCGGTCATCGTCGACGTTCCTCGTCTCCTGGCGCCTGAGGTGGACATGTCGATCCTGGCACGCCCGGACAGCCCCGGGTGGCCGGGGCGGGAAGGTCGCCCGACCGACGGCAGCCATGTAACCGGTTCCGGGTGGGTACCACCCATTTGGCGCACAACGTCATGAACACGGAGCGCGGAGCGCGGAATGTGCCATACGGGTTACTAAATCGTTACTCGCAATATCCGTTCTCGAGTTGCGTGACGGCGATGAAAACGCTTCCATGCGAAAGACGTGTGAGCGCCCTCACTCGCTCAACCCACAGAAAAACGGAGGTCGGCCTAGTGTTCTCACGCAACAAGCGCAGGATCACAGCGACGGTCGCAGGGATCAGCGCTGTCGCGCTGGCACTGTCGGCTTGCAGCAGCACCAGCAGTACGTCCAGCAGCAGCACGAGCGCCGCGTCGACGAGTGCCGCCGCCAGCGGCAGCGCTGCCGCCAGCGGAAGCGCCGGCGCAGAGGCGACCGGTGACTTCTGCACGCAAATCAAGCAGCTCTGGCCGGACGACATGACCGGCAAGACCGTCGACTACTACACCACGGTGTCCACTCCTGAGGACCAGATCTGGCAGACATCCTTCAAGCCGTTCGAAGACTGCACCGGCGCGAAGATCCAGTGGGAGTCCTCGAAGAGCTTCGAGACCGACATCAAGGTGAGGATCGACAGCGGTAACCCGCCCGACATCGCTGCCTTCCCGCAGCCCGGGCTGCTCAGCTCTATCGTCTCGTCCTCGGGTGCGGTCAAGAAGCCACCGCAAGCCGTGGCGGACAACGTCGACAAGTACTACAGCGCGCAGGAGAAGGCGTACGGCACGGTCAACGGCATCTTCTTTGCCCCGCCGCTCGACGCCAACGTCAAGTCTTTCGTCTGGTATTCGCCGAAGGCGTTCGCCGCCGCCGGCTATACGGTGCCGACGACGTTCGACGAACTAACCGCGCTGTCCGACAAGATCGCCGCCACCGGCAAGAAGCCATGGTGCGCGGGCATCGGCTCGGGCGACGCCACCGGATGGCCGGCGACCGACTGGCTCGAGGACATCGTGCTGCGACAGAGCGGGCCCGACGTCTACGAGCAGTGGGTCAACCACCAGATCCCGTTCAATGACCCGCAGATCGCCTCGGCTCTCGCCGAGGTCGGGAAGTTCCTGAAGAACCCGCAGTACGTCAACGGCGGATTCGGTGACGTTGCGACCATCGCCTCCACGGCATTCGGTGACGGTGGACTGCCCATCCTGAAGGGCGATTGCTTCATGCACCGTCAGGCGAACTTCTACGAGAGCTTCTGGCCGGCCGGCACCAACGTGGCCGAGGACGGCGACGTGTATGCGTTCTACCTGCCGACCATGAGTGATGAATTCGGAAAGCCGATCCTCGGTGGCGGCACGTTTGCCGGTGCGTTCAACGACAAGCCTGAGGTGCAGGCGTTCCAGTACTACGTGACGACCCCCGCTTGGTCCGACGCCTACGCTGCGGCCGGCACCAACATCACTGGGAACAAGGCGCTTGACCCTTCGGTGATCAAGTCCCCCATCGCTAAGCTCTCGTACGCGATTTTGCAGGATCCGAAGGCAGTATTCGCCTTCGACGCCTCCGATCGGATGCCCAGTGAGGTTGGCTCGGGCGCCGAGTGGAAGCAGCTGACCGCGTGGATTGCGCAGAACCAGGACGACGCGACCACCTTGAACAACATCGAGGCCGCTTGGCCGGCCGGTTGATTCGGTGATCATCAGCAGCTGACCTGACGCGGCGGGCCCTTCGGGAGGAATGAATGTTGTTCAGTCCTGGTGGGTCCGCCGCTGCTATGGCGCTCGGTGTGAGAAAGGGAGTGTGAGATGGATTGGCTTTTGAGCCCGACGTCGATCAGCGACAAGTTGATCGTCATGGTCTTCGCGATCGTGCTGTTCGTGGCAATCATGGGTGCGATTTTGTGGTTGATCGACCGGCCCAAGGTGCCGAACTGGGTGGTCGTCGTCGGCTTCCTCGGCCCGGTCACGATCGCTCTCGTGCTCGGCCTGCTGTATCCGGCATTGGGCACCATTTATCGGTCGTTCCAGGTCCAAGCCACGGCGGTGGGCCCCGACGGGAAGCCCATCATCAACCCAGAAACCGGTCAGAAGACCAGTGAAATCACCTTCAGCTTCGCTAACTACACAAAGATCTTCACGGATCCCTATTTCCAGAAGGTCATGATCAATAGCGTTCTGTGGGTCATCCTGGTGCCGGTTCTCGCCACCTTTATTGGTTTGATCTATGCGGTCCTGGTTGACCGAACTCGGTTCGAAAAGGTGGCCAAGGCCCTGATCTTCCTGCCTCTGGCGATCTCGATGGTCGGCGCGTCGATCATCTGGAAGTTCATGTACGACTACCGGCAGGCCAGTGTCTCGCAGATCGGCCTTCTCAACCAGATCCTGATCTGGCTGGGGCTCGACCCGTACCAGTTCCTCCTGACCCAGCCGTGGAATACCTTCTTCCTGATCATCGTGATGGTGTGGATCCAGGCCGGCTTCGCGATGACGGTCCTGTCCGCGGCGATCAAGGCGGTTCCCGACGACATCGTGGAGGCGGCGCAGATCGACGGTGCGACCGGCTTCAAACTGTTCCGCAAGGTCACCATTCCCACGATCCGGCCCGCAGTTGTCGTGGTCATCACCACGGTGGCCATGGCCTCGTTGAAGGCCTTCGACGTCGTTCGAACAATGACTGGCGGTAATTTCGGCACCTCGGTGGTGGCCAATGAGTTCTACACGCAGACGTTCACTCAGGGCCAAACGGGAGCCGGGATCGGTGCGGCGCTGGCTGTGGTGCTGTTTATCATCATCATCCCGGTCATCGTGTACAACGTGCGGCAGATGAGAATTTCGGAGGAAATGCGATGAGCATGTCCGGTTCGGCGGTGGAACTCCCGATCACGACGGATGCCACCCCCGAGGAGAAACTCTCGTCCCGCCAGTTGAAGAGGCAGTTGCGCTTGCAGGACGCCAAGACCAAATTGTCGTCGCCGTGGGCGTCAGGAGTTGCCATCATCCTGGCGATTCTCTGGACAATCCCGACCTTCGGGCTGTTCGTCACCTCGTTCCGGCCGCCCGTCGACATCAACACTAGCGGTTGGTGGACGTTCTTCGCCAATCCGGGGATCACCTTCGAGAACTACACGAATGCCTGGGCGGGCGGTGGTGGCGGGCTCGGCGGCTTCTTCCTGAATTCCTTCGTCATCGTTTTCCCGGCGGTGATCATCCCGATCTCCCTGGCGTTGCTGGCGGCCTACGCTTTCGCCTGGATCGATTTCAAGGGTCGCACCATCCTGTTCGTCGCGATCTTCGCCCTGCAGATCGTGCCGATCCAGGTCACGCTGATTCCGCTGCAGACAATCTTCGTGAACTTCGGTCTGCAGAACTCCTTCTGGCCGGTGTGGATTTCGCACACGATCTTCGGCCTGCCGCTAGCTATTTTCTTGCTGCACAACTTTATGAAGGAAGTCCCGGCGTCGATCGTCGAGGCGGCCAGGGTGGACGGTGCGGGCCACGTGAAGATCTTCTTTGTGGTGTTGCTGCCCTTGTTGGTCCCGGCCATCGCGGCCTTCGGCATCTTCCAGTTCCTCTGGGTGTGGAACGACCTACTGGTGGCTCTGGTGTTCGCCCCTAGCCCGAACCTGCGTCCGATCACCGCCGCGATCGCTGATCTGTCCGGCACGCGGGGTAATCAGTGGGAGTTGCTGTCCGCCGGTGCCTTCATCTCCATGGTCGTGCCGCTGGTGGTGTTCATCAGCCTGCAGCGGTACTTCGTCCGGGGCCTGCTGGCTGGCGGCGTCAAGGGCTGAGCGCGAGCGGATCGGAATCACCAGCCCATGTCCGCTCCCCTCGCCGAACCCGCCGGCATCGTCGAAGTAGCGGCGCTGTCCGGGTTCTCTCCCGCCACGGTGTCGCGGGCACTCCGGGGTCTGCCCGGAGTGTCCGCGTCCACCCGGGTCGCGGTGGAACAGGCCGCTGCCCAGCTCGGTTACTTCCCGTCGCCGTCGGCCGCGGCGCTGACGACCGGGAAGACCAACGCCATCGGGGTGATTGCGCCGAAGGTTTCCCGGTGGTTCTTCTCCGCCGTCATCGAAGGCGCCCAGGAGATCCTGACCGAGTACGGCTACGACCTGCTGCTGTATCCGCTGGGAGCGGGTGGCGGGCGCCGCTCCGGCGGTTTGGACACCCGCGCCCTGAACAAACGGGTCGACGGGCTGCTTGCGCTGAACGTGCCGCTCGCCGCCCCGTCGCTGCCGTCCATGCAGGACCTTCGGGTGCCTGTGGTCACCGTCGGCACCGCGGTCGAAGGCATGTCCGGTGTCCTCGTCGACAACGTCGAGGTCGGCCGGCGGGCCACCCAGCACCTGCTGGATCTCGGACACCGGCGGATCGCCTTCTTCGGCGATGACCTGGAACAATTGCACGGGTTCACCGCCGCCGCCGACCGGCACCGTGGCTACGATCTCGCCCTGCGCGCTGAATGCATTGAGCCCGACCCCGCGTTGGTTCAACGCACCGGCTTCTCGTTGGACGGCGGCGAGGCCGCGTTCCACCGGATGTTCGCCCCTCCCGTCGGCTGCGAGCCGCCGACGGCGGTCTTCGCCGTCAGTGACGAGGTCGCCATGGGCGTGCTGTACGCCGCTCGCGGCCACGGCTTTTCCGTTCCCCGTGACCTGTCGGTGATCGGTGTAGACGGACACGATTTCGCGTACCTGTTCGACCTGACCACGATCAGTCAGCCCGTCCGCGACCAGGGCCGGATCGCCGCCCGGTTGCTGCTCGAGCAGGTCAACAGCGCAGGTCCCCGGCCGCCCTCGTTGGTGTCCGTCGGATCCAGCCTCATCCGTCGCGGCACGACCGCACCGCGAAGCCCGCAGCAGGGGCCGGAGAGAGGCAAGACGGACACGACCCAACAGCACCATCTGCGGGCCGACCCCGCCCTCAAGCGGGAGCACCTGGCGTTTGTCGCACCGATGCAGGAACCGCCCGTGGACGAGCAGATCGAGGGTTGACGAGCGACTGGACCTTTCGTGGTCAGGTGGTGAACGGGATGGGCTGGTCTCCCAAACCCACCAGAGTTCCGGTGAGCGAGTGATCGTCCGGCATGAGGTAGCAGACGATCTCCAGCGACGGGATTGTGTAGAGAATCGTGTCACCGGGATCCGGCGACACCCCGACGACCAGGTGCCCGCCGGCGGTTGGGTCAGCACGCCCGATAACTCTCGCGGCCAACTCGGAGCACGAGTTCCTGATGTCTGCCGGGGTCGTGGCGGAGCGATCCTGCACCGTGCCCATCGACACCAGTTCGGCCACGTGAGAGTCGCCGCAACCGACGGAGTGCATGGCGGTCGTGACATCTCGCGAGTCCCAGCAAGTACCGAATTCGTTCGGGAGTTGGCCTCCGCGGTAGGCGGCGGCGAGGGTGCCGTGATGGCGAGTCAGGCCGGGCGGCGAAGCGACGCACGCGGACCAGCTGCGGCCGGCTGATCGGAGCAAAGGCGATGGCATCAGCCGGGAGTTCTGAATGTGCATCGAGAGGTTCCAGGTGACGGGGTCGCTCACCGGCCGATCGGCCAGCGTGAAGCGGTCGCCCACCTGCTCGAGGCCTGCGTACCGGAGCGTCGCTGCGCGACATTGCTGTGCGACGTCGTGTTCTCGCTTCATGGGTCCGCCGGGCTCGGGGCTTGGCGGCGAGATCATCGCGACCACCTCGCCGACGACGGGCTGGCCGTTGCAGGGGCCGGCGACCACCGGAAGTCCGGTGACTGATTGATCGAAGTTCACGTCGGCCGACACCGACGATCGCAGCTGCTGCAGGACTGCCGTCGCCCCGGCCGCGGATGCATCAAATATGCAGTCGCCCACCTTGGGGTCTGCGGGCAACTCGATGGCGACGCCTCGCCCGCTGATCCGCATCCCGCCCCACGCAGGAACACTGATCGCCGCGACCAGCACCACGGCGACCAGTAGCGCTCCGACGAGCCGCCGGTCCATGTCCACCATCGTAAGCAGACATTCATCCTCTGCCGCCGACAGCGAACTGTGACAGTTCGCCGTCCGGGCATCGCGACTCGGCCAGGAGTGTGACGCAGTAGAGCCGTACCGCCGAGCCGATCCTTGTCGGTCCCGATAGCCTCATGGCAGGTGGCCGTGACGCGGCTTCTCCAGTTCGTGCGGTTCCATCCAGTGCCATCCCAGCTCGACTCCCGGTTTCGATCTCGGCTCCACCAGGCCCGACCCCGGTCAGGGGCGGCCAACACTGTTACGGAAGGACCAACCATGCCCCTCGCCACCCCGGAGACCTACGCCGCGATGCTGGACCGCGCCAAGGAGGGCGGCTTCGCCTACCCGGCAATCAACATCACCTCGTCCATCACCATCAACGCCGCGCTACGCGGGTTTGCCGAAGCAGGCAGCGACGGGATCATCCAGGCGTCGACCGGCGGCGCCGAGTTCGCCTCCGGGACCAAGGTCAAGGACATGGTGACCGGCGCGGTCGCGCTGGCCGAGTTCACCAAAGTCGTCGCCGACAGGTACGGCGTCACGGTCGCCCTGCACACCGACCACTGCCCGAAGGACAAGCTGGACACCTACGTCAAGCCGCTCATCGCGCTGTCCACCGAGCGGGTCAAGGCCGGCGGGCTGCCGATCTTCCAGTCACACATGTGGGACGGGTCCGCGGTACCGCTGGACGAGAACCTCAAGATCGCCACCGAACTGCTGGAGCTGACCAAGGCGGCCAACATCATCCTGGAGATCGAGGTGGGCGTCGTGGGTGGTGAGGAGGACGGCGTCGTCGCTGCGATCAACGAGAAGCTGTACACCACCCCGGACGACTTCATCGACACCGTCGACGCCCTCGGCCTGCCGGAGGGCCACTCGTACATCGTGGCCGCGACCTTCGGCAACGTGCACGGCGTGTACAAGCCGGGTGGCGTCACGCTGCGCCCGAAGGTGCTCAAGGACGGCCAGGACGCACTGGTCACGAAGCTCGGCCTGCCTGCCGGTTCCAAGCCGTTCGGCCTGGTGTTCCACGGCGGGTCGGGTTCCTCCGCGGAAGAGATCGCCGAAGCGGTGTCCTACGGCGTCATCAAGATGAACATCGATACCGACACCCAGTACGCGTTCACCCGGCCGTTGGCCGATCACTTCTTCCGCAACTACGACGGCGTGCTGAAGGTCGACGGCGAGGTCGGCAACAAGAAGGCCTACGACCCGCGCGCCTACAACAAGCTCGGCGAGATCGCCATGGCCGACCGGATCGTCCAGGCCGCCCAGCAGCTGGGCTCGGCCGGAAAGTCACTGTCCGTCTGAGGCGCTCCGCGGTGATGTCGAGCCTGCAGGGTGCCCGCCTGGCGAGCGCCCTGCAGGACTGCGGTGTGTGACGCCTGGGCACCTGTTACTCGTTGGCCGGGCTGGTCCCGCTGGTCGCGGTCCCCGATGGCACCGCTGGGTCCGCCTGCGCCTTGCGCGTGCGTGACGTGGCCAGGATCGAGCCAAGGATGACCAGCGGGAAGCCGATCGCCATGCCCTTGGTGAACGGCTCGTCCAGCAGCAGCACGCCCAATGTGATGGCCACCGCGGGATTGATGTAGGTGATCACCGTCGCCCTGGCCGGCCCCGCCTCGGCGATGAGCGCGAAGAACACCAGAAACGCGATCGCGGTACAGACCACGGCCAGGCCGACGATGGACCACGCGGCCGGCGCGGTGATCGCATCCGGCCACAACCACACCGAGAACGGCGCATACAGCACCGTCGCGACGATCAGCGACGCGGTGACCACGCCGAGGCTGGGCAGGTCGGCCAGTTTCCGGTTGATGATGATCGGCCCGACGGCGTAGCCGATCGCGGTCAGCATCACCGCGCCGACGGCCAGCAGGTCGTCGAACTGGATGTCCAGTCCGACCAGGCACGCCACCCCGGCGAAGCCGATCACCAGCCCGACGATCCGCCTGGCGTCGAGCCGGTCCTGACCGATAGTGGTCAGGATGATCGCCGCGATGAGCGGTACCACGGCGATCAGCAGCCCCGCTGTCGAGCTGTTCAGCCTGGTCTCGGCATGGCCGAGGAAGAACCACGGTCCGCTGATCTCCACCACGGTGTAGAGCAGCAGCACCTTCCAGCGGCGGAACACCGGGAGCAGCGCGCGCCGGTGCAGCGCCAGCGGGACGAGCAGCACAGCGGCGATCAACGTGCGCCCGAAGGCCACCACCAGCGGATCCACGTCCGCCACCGCGATCTTGATCAGCAGGTACGGGATACCCCAGATCACGCTGAGCGCACCGAAGAGAACCCAGCCGCGTCGCGTCATCGCCGTCCTTCCCTTGCCGCGCTGATCTGCCCGGTACGGCCTCCGAGGACTTCTACCTGTCGGGCGCCTCTTTCGGCGAACGTTATCGCTGACCCCTTACTTCCCCGAAGAGGCCGACTTGGTGACGCCGGGAAGATCAACACTTCAGGCCGTTTCGTGTCCTTGGACAGCACGGAATGGCCAGACTCGGTGATCATCCGGCTGATCCGCACGGACCACGGCGCCCTCGGGATCACGTCATTGTGATTCCAGCCGCCGCCGCGGCGTGTCGCTGGTCATGATCTGGGTCTGCTGGGGCAGAATGAGTTTGCTGGGACACTTGTTACTTGTGTGACTGGTGTTCTACGGTGAGGTGGGCCGTCCGCGAGGAGGCCCGCCCGGCGGCTTGGCTCCCCGCTCCTCGCACGCCGGGCGCCCTGGCACCTTGCAACCAACGGTCGAGCGGGGCGTGATCGGGTAGCGGTGTCGGGCAAGGGGAAGAGGCACTGCTGCATCCGGGCAACGCATGCTGCGGTGCCGCTGCGATGGCGGACGGCGACCGAGGAAGGGCGCCCATGCGGCGTGCTCTGAGCATCGCGTCCATCGCGGCCGTCGTGGCGTCCACCATGGTCGTGCTGAGCGGACCGGCGTCGGCCGATCCGTCGGCCAACGACTGGTACCAGCTGCGGATGTGCGAATCGACGAACCGCTACACGATCAACACCGGGAACGGTTACTACGGGGCGTACCAGTTCGACCTGTCGACCTGGCGGTCGGTAGGCGGGTCGGGTTACCCGAACGAGTCCTCCGCGGAGGAGCAGGACTACCGCGCACTGATCCTGTACCGCCAGCGCGGCTGGAGTCCATGGACCTGCGCAACCATCGTCGGGCTGTCCGAGGATTCCGATGCAGGCTCCGGGGTGCAGCCGCCGGTGGGCGGCAACCAGGGCGGCGGAGGCGGAGCGGCTGAGGGTGACAGCCCGGCGCCGGCTCCGGACACCTCCGGCAGTACGGGGGCACCGGCCTACCCGGGCCGGCAGTTCTCCGAGGGCGACTACTCGGAGGACCTCAAGGCCTGGCAGAGGCAGATGGGCAGCAGGGGCTACGGGTTGGTCGGCACCGGCTATTTCGGGCCGAAGACCGAGGCCGCGGTGCTGGACCTGCAGGCCAAGGCCGGCCTGAACGTCGTCGGGTACATCGGGTCGAAGACCTGGGCGGCGGCCTGGGATACCGGTGCGTCGGCGGCGCCGGCGCCGGCCGCCGATCCCGCGACCTACACGCCGGTGACGAACGAGTCCTGCGGCGTCGGGGCAGCCACCGCACCCGCGTGGCCGGGACGCGAGTTCGTCGAGGGCGACACGGCGCGCGACCTGCAGTGCTTCCAGAAGCAACTGGGCAGTCGCGGGTACCCGCTGGTCGGCACAGGTTTCTACGGCCCGGCGACCAAGGCGGCCGTGGTGGA
>Ga0075520_1001491_pt1 | contig 11282 bp, 6 predicted proteins | sample NGEPerB_FD_75100 | JGI IMG/M metagenome (GOLD analysis project Ga0075520, IMG submission 75100) | Arctic peat soil microbial communities from the Barrow Environmental Observatory site, Barrow, Alaska, USA - NGEE PermafrostAB12-B | ecosystem: Environmental > Terrestrial > Soil > Wetlands > Peat ...
CCCTTGTACTTCATCATTTCCTTGCGCCGATCGACCACGTAGTATTGGCCGCTGTCGTCCACCCGCACGATGTCGCCAGACCAGTACCATCCGTCGCGCAGCACCGCCGCGCTGGCGTCTGGAGATTTCCAGTAGCCCAGCATGAATTGCGGTCCGCGCATTACCAGCTCGCCAATTTCTCCTGGCGCTACGTCATTCTCCTTTTCGTCCACAATCCGGCATTCGGTTTGCGCCACTGGCGCACCGACGGAATCCGGTTTGTACAGCTCAGGGAGAAGAAATCCCATGTGCGTAACCGGCGAGGCTTCCGTCATCCCGTAGCCTTGGCGGATCGGAATGCCGGTGCTCTGAGTAAAACGGCGCGCCAGCTCCGGGGCAAGCGGGGCCGCTCCTGACTTTACCCAGCGCAGGCGATGCTCGCGCGGAAATTTCCCCTGCTCCGCCGCTTGGCAATACGCCAGCAGCGTTGGAGGCACACAAAGGGTGACCGTTACGCTCTCCTGCACGATGGTTTCCAGCGAACGTTCGCAGTCGAAACGCGGCATCAACACCACAGTGCACCCGCGCATCAGCGTGAGATTCAAGCCCACCGTCAAACCGTAGATGTGATAGAGCGGAAGGAAGCACAACAGCACATCCGGGTCGCTGATGGCGCCAAATTCGCCCGGAGTGAGCGTCTGAAAGACATTGGCGACCAGGTTGAAATGCGACAGCATGACGCCTTTGGGCAGGCCCGTGGTCCCGCTGGAGAAGGGAAGAGTGGCCAGCGCTTCGCGGGAATCGAGCTGCGGTTTCGGCAGCCGCACGCTGAGGTTTGGCGCGAAGAGAGACTCCCACCTCTCCGAGCCGCTGGGGCCCGGATTGCGGATGGTGTAAACGTTCCTCAACGCGGGAAGCCCCGCGAGATCGATGCCGGTGAGCAATGCGCCGTCGCTGATGAGAGCGACCGCGTCCGCCGTCTCCAACTGATAGCGGACCTCGCGCTCGCGATAGGTCGGGTTCATGGTTGTTGGCACGGCCCCGGCCAAGGTCGCAGCGTGGTAGGCAACGCCGAACTCCCAGCAATTCGGCAGGTAAATGCCAATCATCTCTCCCGGGCGAACGCCGGCTGCGACCAGACCGCGCGCAGCACGTTCCACCAGTTCGCCGTATGCCGCGTAGGAGATGCGCTTCGCAGGCGTGCAGGACGTGTCCACCATCGCGATCTTCGCCCCATGTTGGCGGCAGGAATCGAGTATGACGTCGTGGACAAACCTGCCCTCGGGATTGTCGTAGAGCCGGGTGCGAAGACGTTGCGCTTGCTGTGCCATATGGCGTGCGCAAGAGTGTAACAAATATGGACTCATGCCCGGAATCGCCAACAGGCAGGCAGACACCGTTTGATATCCTGTCTGGCGGAGGTCAGCCGCGCCAATCGAGGAGCCTATGCGGGGACTCAAGGGCAAGCGTGTGGTTATCACCGGGGGCGCCAGCGGCATCGGTGCGGCCACGGCGGCGCGTTTCCTGGCGGAAGGCTCGCTAGTCGCGGTTCTCGACCGCGATCCGGCGGCGTGCAAAAAGATCCGCGCGCAACAGCCCGGCATCGCAGGAACATTCCTCGCCGATGTCGCCGACCACGGACAAGTACAGCGCGCCTTCGCAGCCATAGTGCGCGAGCTGGGCGGGCTCGACGTCGTCATCAACAACGCCGGTATCAGTATTCGTCATAAGTTTCTCGATATCACTCCCGACGAGTGGGGCCGGGTGCTCGCCGTGAACCTGACGGGTGTTTTCTACGTCGCGCAAACCGCCGCCCGCTACATGATGGAGCACGACGGCGGCGTCATCCTGAATACCGCGTCCACCAATGGCATCGTGGGTTATCCCTACTACGCCGACTACAACGCCACCAAGGCCGGCGTGATTGAGCTGACGCGCTCCATGGCGCTGGAGCTGGCGCCCAAGGTGCGAGTGAACGCGGTCGCGCCCGGGTATGTTCTGACGCCGATGCAACGCACCGAGTACTCCGATGAAATGCTGGAGGAAGTAAACCAGAAGATCCCGCTTCAGCGGCACGCCCAGCCTGAAGAAGTTGCCGCGCTGTTTGCCTTCTTGGCCTCTGACGATGCCGCCTACGTTAACGGGCAGGTTTACGTGATCGACGGCGCCGAGACCGCGGGTGGGCTGGCCAGTCGCTGACCGTGACCAGCCTAATCGGCGGCCTGCTGCTGCTCGCCACCAAGAATAAAATGTTCGATCGCGTAGGCAAAACCGTCCTCCCTATTGCTCTTCGTAACGTATGTGGCCTGGGCCTTCACTTCGCCGGTCGCATTGCCCATGGCGATGCTTACGCCGCTTTGGCGAAACATCAGCACATCGGTTGGCATATCACCAATGGTGGCAATCTGCTCCGTGGGGATGTTCAACATCTTCGATAGCATGAGGATGACCGTGCCTTTGTTAGCGTCGGCGTGGGTCACGTCGAGATAGTAGTCGGACGAACAGGTGGCCGAAATTGCGGCGCCGCACAAATGATCAAGTTCGAGCTGCGCGCGCTTCACCGCATCGTAATCGTCGCTGACGCCAACCAGCTTCAAGACGTGGAATGGCGACATGTCATGGCTGAGCAGTGGCGCGGCTTTGCACTGCATCAGCTCTTCCTGGTGCTGTACGTGCGGGCCCGACGGATTGCTGACGTACCAATCCGTGTCGGTATAGACCCACAGGTCCAGCCCGCTTTTGCGGATGTAGTCGGCCACGGTCTGCGCGCCGGCCGAAGTCATCGGCAATTGGTGCAGGACGTTGAGGTCAGGATCAATCAGCAGCGCTCCGTTGAAACACGCCGAGGGCCCGGAGACGTGGAGATCGCGCAGCAATGGATGAGTGAGGCGTGGTGGTCGTGCGCTGGCAATGGTAAAGCGAATTCCTGCCTGCCGGAGGCGCTGCACCGCAGCGGGCGCACCGGGGTTGAGGTTCTTTTCTGGATCGAGGAGCGTGCCGTCAACATCCGACACGACCAATGCCACGCCCGGCCGGGCGTTCGCGCCAGCCATTACAAGTCCTCGGGGCCATTCTGCGCCAGCCGGCGCCAGTGATGACGATCGTATTGGATGAGCCCATCGGCCGCGTCCGGGCCTTCACTGCCAGCGGCGTAGTTGGGGAATTGCGGCGGAGGCAACTCGGCCCAGGCCTCCTCAATCGGCGTAATGATGCGCCACTCGGCCTCCACTTCATCGCGACGAGTGAACAGCGTAGCGTCACCGCGCATGGCATCGAGCAAGAGCGTTTCATAGGCAGTAGGAGTTTCCCCGCCGAAAGCATCGCGATAGGAAAAATCCATGTCCACGCGGATGGCGCGCATCTGTGGCCCAGGCTGCTTTGCGCCAAAACTCACTGAGATGCCTTCGTTCGGCTGAATGCGCATGGTGATGACGTTGTGGTGGACGTCTTTCGGGCTGCGAGAGAAGAGCGCTTGCGGCGTACGCTTGAAGTGGACCGCAATCTCGGTCAACTGATTGGCCAGTCGCTTGCCGGCGCGCACATAGAAGGGAACTCCCGCCCAGCGCCAGTTGTCGATGTGGAACTCGACCGCGACATAAGTCTCGGTGCGCGAATTCGGATCCACGCCTTTTTCCTGGCGATAGCCGGGCACCGGCTTGCCGTCGATCTGGCCCGGCCGATACTGCCCGCGAACCGTATGGCGGGATATCTCATCCTTCGACATGAGAGCTATGGCGCGCAACACCTCCACCTTGTGTCCGCGAACCGCGTCGGCGTCGAAGGCGACGGGCGGCTCCATCGCGGTCAAGGTCAGCAACTGGAGCAGATGATTCGCCACCATATCGCGCAGCGCACCCGTCTCTTCATAAAACGCGGCGCGATTCTCTACTCCCAAGGTTTCGGCGGCGGTGATCTCGATGTACTCGATGTAATTTCGGTTCCAAACCGGCTCGAACATCGAGTTACCGAAGCGGAACATCATGATGTTCTGCACCGTTTCCTTGCCGAGGTAGTGATCAATGCGGTAAACCGATGGCTCATCGAAGACCCGCGAGACAATTTCGTTCAGCTCATGTGCGCTTTGCAGGTCGCGTCCGAAGGGCTTTTCCAGAATGATTCGCGTCCAGCCTTGGCTGTTGCGCGCCAGCCCTGCGGCGCCGAGGCCTTCGACAATCGGCGGCGCCAGCGAAGCTGATGTCGAGATGTAGAACAGCACGTTCTGGCTTGCGCCGTTCTTCTGCATGTCTTCCAGCTTCGCTTTCAGGTGAGGGTAGAACTCTGGCTGGCTGGCGTCGCCGACCAGAAAGTGCAGGCGCTGGGCGAAATCGTTCCACCCGTCGGGGGTGAAGTTGCGCGCGTCTTTTGAGTTGGCGGCGCCTTCGCGGAGCCGCTCCCGGAACTCCTCATCGGTCAGCTTGGTGCGGCCGATGCCGAGCACGTCGAAGTTGCGGCTGGTACAGCCGACACAGGCCAGATCGTAGAGCGCAGGCACCAGTTTGCGATGCGTGAGGTCGCCGGTTGCGCCGAAGATGACCAGCAGACACGAGTCACCCTGGGGCAGGGAAGGCTGCACCAGTTTGTGCGGCTTCGGTTGGACGAGTGTGCTCATATTTATTTCGCTCCCGTTAGCTTCGATGCCTTGGGTAGCAGGCCGAGCCAGTCTGTATGCACGAATTCCGCGCTGGGCCGGTCGGCGCGCTGATAGGTGTGCGCTCCGAAGAAATCGCGCTGGGCCTGGGTCAGGTTCTGTGGCAACTGCGCACTGCGATAGCTGTCGAAATACGAAAGCGACGCCGACATCGCCGGAACTGGAATTCCCATCTGTACGGCGGTAGCTATCAGCTTGCGCCACGCTCCTTCGAACTTCTGCAACCACGACGTGAACTCGGCATCGAGCAGCAGATTGGGCAGGTCGGGCTGACGTTCGAAGGCGCGCATGATGTCATCGAGGAAGCGCGCACGAATGATGCAACCGCCTTTCCAGACGCGCGCCATCTCGCGCAGGTTGATGTCCCACTTCCACTCGTTCGACCCGCCGCGGATGAGACTCATGCCCTGCGCATACGAGCAAATCTTGGATGCATACAGGGCGTCGTGCACGGCTTGAATCAATTCCTTCTTAGCTCCGGAATACGATACCGTCGCGGACGAGTTGATCAGGCGGCTGGCGATGACGCGCTCGTCCTTCATGCCGGAGATCATGCGCGCGTCGAGCGCGGCGGCGATGGTTGGAATAGGCACCGCCAAGTCGAGGGCGACCTGGGCCGTCCACTTGCCAGTACCTTTCTGTCCGGCCTTATCGAGAATCATGTGGACCAGCGGCTTGCCGCTCTCCGGATCAATGACACCCAGGATCTGTGAAGTGATCTCAATAAGGTACGACTCTAGCGGACCGCGGTTCCATTCGCCGAAGATGTCCGACAGTTCCTGCGTATCCAAAGCGAGCGCTTTGTGAAGAACCTCATAAGCCTCGGCGATGAGTTGCATGTCGCCGTACTCGATGCCATTGTGGACCATCTTTACAAAGTGCCCGGCGCCATCGGGGCCAACGTAAGCGATGCAGGGACCGGAGTCGGTCTTGGCGGCAATGGCTTGCAGAATCGGGGCAACGTGATCGTAAGCGGTATGCGGTCCGCCCAGCATCAGGGACGGGCCGTAACGCGCGCCCACCTCACCGCCGGAAACGCCCATGCCGAAATAATGGACCAGCGTTTGGCGCGCGGTGGCTTCGCGCCGCATGGTGTCTTTGAAGAAGGAGTTGCCGCCGTCCATGACAATGTCGCCAGGCGTCAGGTAGGGAATGATCTTCTGCAGCGTCTGGTCAACCGGGTCCCCAGCCGTGATCATCATCAAGATGCGGCGCGGCCGTTCCAGTGAGTGGCAGAATTCTGGCAGCGACTTGGCTGCGACAAAATGGCGGTCACAGTTATTGCCTACGAAGCGGTCAACCCACTCCGACTCCAGGTTCCACACCGCGACGCTGTGATGGTGGTCATCAAGGTTGAGCGCCAGGTTCCCGCCCATGACGCCAAGACCGATGATGCCGAACTGCGCCGTCTTCAGGGCCTGACTCGTGGTCGGCATGAGTCGCTCCTTAGTGGCGGACGCCGGCTTCGGCGGCCGTGGTCTGAGACACCGCTTCCTTGATCAGCGCCAGTAAGCGGCGGAGGCCCTTCTCCACGTCGCGTCCGAGGTCAACGCGAATGGCCCGGCGGCCACGGGCCGCCAGTGACTCGAAATCGCCCAGCGCCTGGGCCTGCTTGAGCACGCCGAAGGTGAACTTCTCGCCGAGGATCTCAATGTCATTGATGTCCTCGGAGGTGATCTGGAGAAACACGCCGGTATCGGGACCGCCCTTATGTAATTGCCCGGTGGAATGGAGGAAGCGAGGCCCATAGCCGCTGGTGGTCGCCACTTTCTTTTCATCCCGCACAGCGACACGAACCTGCTGCAGCAAGCCCTCGTAGTTGTTCAACTCTTCGATGTATTGGGTGACCGCGAAGTAGTCGCCCGGTTTGATCCGCGAGAGATGCGCGGTAACGATCTCCTGCATTGACGAGCCGCGTCGCCGTAGCAGATCGCGAGTGGCTTCGTCACCAAAGATGCGCATCGATTCCTCGGCAATAATCAGCTTCTGCTGCGCCAGCGAACCGTTCTGCACATACTCGCCGAGCAGGCGCTTGGTGTTGTCTTTCGATTCCTGCACATTGGGTTGATCGAATGCGTCAATGGCGAGCAGCGCTCCGGCAATCGCGGTGGCAAATTCCCACAGGAAGAATTCCTCGCCCAAGTCGAGAGGATCGTGCAGCGTATGGCGCAACACCGGATGGCCGGCGGCCTCGAGCGCCGCCAGTTTGGCATCAATATCGCCGGTCTTGGACGACGGCGTGTGAATGAATGCAAACACGCGATCGTCGCCATAGTCGTCGGGCGCACCAAGCGGCTCGCCGGCAATCGGTACGATGCCTTTTCCTTCTTTGCCGGTACTCTCGGCAATGAGCTGTTCGATCCAGAGGCCCAGCGAGTCGAGAGGCGCGGGCGTGACGAAAGTCAGCTTATTGCGTCCCGCTTTGGCAAGCGAACCAAGTACTGCACCCAGCCGGGCGCCCGGATTTTCGTTGATGCCGACCGGTCCCGCGCAGGCGTGCCCAGCCTGCCGCGCACGTTCCAGCAAGGTCTTCACGTCTGCGCCCATCACGGCGAATGGAACCATGCCGAAGTACGACAACGCTGAGTAGCGCCCGCCAATGTCGGGCATGTTGAGGAAGACGCGGCGGAAGCGATGGTGCGCGGCGTCCTTGGTGAGCTGGGTTCCGGGATCGGTGACGGCAGCGAAGTTCTCGCCCGCCATGTCGCCCTTGACCCGCTTCACCCGATCGTAGAAATAGCGCTGAAACATCTGAGGTTCGGTGGTGTCGCCCGACTTCGACGAGACGATAAAGAGCGTTTTCCCGATATTGATCTTCTGCTCCAGGTGGCGTATGGCGGTGGGCACGGTGGAGTCGAGGACGTAGAGCTGCGGGTAACCGTCTTTCTTGGCGAAGGTGCGGGCAAGCACCTCTGGACACAGGCTCGATCCGCCCATGCCCAGCACCACGGCATATTCGAATTCGGCCTTGCGGATTTCCTCCGCGAACGCCACCAATTCGGCAACATGCGGCTGCATCGTCTCTGCGACTCTGAGCCAGCCCAACGCGTCGCGGATGATCTTCTCGTGCTCAGGATCGTCCTTCCACACCGTGGGGTCCTTCTTCCATATGCGGGAGACAACCTTCTGCTTGTCGAGGTCCTTGAGAGTGCTGTCGAAACCTGCCTGATACTGGCCGAGGCCGGCTTCGTGACGCGCGAGAATCGAACGGATCACTTCGACGCGACGAGCTTCGATCACCTCGAACAACTCATCGAACGACTCCGAAAAAGAGGCCACACCCTCTTCGGTCAGTTTGGTAGTGACCGCTGTCATGTCAATGCCGACTGCTTTCAGTTCGTCGAAGACGTGACGGGCCTCCTCGATTCCGGTATCCAATGTCAGCTTCGGCGTGCCGTGGTCGCGGAAGGCGTCCAAGGTCGCGGGGGGAACGGTATTGACCGTGTCGGCGCCGATTAAGGTGTCCAGGTACATGGTGTCGGGGTACACCGGATTCTTGGTGCTGGTGGACGCCCAAAGCGGGCGCTGCACCCTTGCGCCTTTTTTCTTCAGTTGGGCAAAACGCTCGCTGCCAAAGATGCGCTTGAACGATTCATAAGCCAGTTTGGCGTTAGCGATCGCGGCCTTGCCCATGAGAGCGTTGATGCGCTGCTTTTGCTCGTCGTCGGTGGCCTTTTCGGCGAGCTGTCCAAGCTGCTTGTCCACCATGCTGTCAATGCGGCTGACGAAGAAGCTGGCCACCGAGGCTATGCGGTCCACCGGCAGTCCGGCGGCGACGCGGCGCTCCAGGGCCTTGATGCAGGCCTCAGCGACCTGTTCGTACACCTCGACCGCGAAGATGAGCGTGATGTTTATGTTCAGGCCAGAGAACAGCAGCTCCTCAACGGCCGGAAGACCGGCGGGTGTGCCCGGCACCTTGATCATTACGTTGGGCCGATTCAGGTGGGCGAACAGCCGCTTGGCTTCTTCAATGGTCGCCTTGGTGTCGTTGGCAAGGAGCGGAGAAACTTCCAGGCTGATGAACCCGTCGGCGCCGTCATTAGCGTCGTAAACACCGCGCAGCACATCAGCGGCGTTGCCAATGTCCTGGAGGACGAGTTCTTCATAGATATGGGAGACATTACTGCCGCCTCGCGCCATTTTCTCCAGTTGCTCGGCGTAATCCTGGCTGCCGCTGATGGCCTTTTGGAAGATGGTAGGGTTCGACGTTACACCGCGCAGACCATCTTCGTCGATAAGGCGCTTGAGTCCCCCAGTCGTCAAGAGAGAGCGGCTGAGCTGATCGAGCCAAATACTTTGACCTAATTCATGGAGCTGCAGTAATCGGTTGGTACTCATTTTGACCCTCGCAAACTTTGCTCTTCGAGCGCAGTAATTTTCGCCAGGCGCCGGCAATGGCGCTCTTCTCCGCTGAATTTCGCCCCCAGAAACGTGCGTACCAAATCCAATGCCAGCTCCGGTCCGATGACGCGCGAGCCCAGGCAGAGCACATTCATGTTGTCATGTTCGACGCCTTGATGCGCCGAATAACAATCGTGGCAAAGCGCGGCTCGGATGCCGGGAAGCTTGTTGGCCGCAACCGACGCACCCACGCCGCTACCGCAGATGAGTACCGCGCGCTCGGCTTTGCCTTCGAGTACAGCGCGGCCGACAGCCTCCGCGTAGTCGGGATAGTCGTCCGGCTTGCTGGCGTCGTGGGTCCCGCAATCCAACACCTCAAGCCCCAGCCGTTTGAGTTCGGCAATCACAATCTCGTTGAGGGGAACTCCGGCGTGGTCAGCGCCCACGGCTATCTTCATGCTCATCCTACGCCTGCAAGATTAACCTTTGATTTTTTTCATGACGTCCTGGGCTTTCGCCACCACGTCATCCACCGTGAAACCGAAGTGCTTCAGCAGGTCTTTATAAGGAGCAGATGCGCCAAAGTCGGTCCTGGCGACAACATATCCGTCAGCTCCGACGTATTCCTTCCAGCCCAGGTCGGTGCCCGCCTCCACGGCCACCCGGGCGCGCACCTCGGGCGGAAACACTTGGCGCTTGTACTCGTCGGGCTGCTCTTCGAACAGCTTCCAGCAGGGCATGGAGACCACACGCGCCTTCACGCCGCTGGCAGTGAGCTTTTCATAAGCGCCCACGCAGAGCTGCACCTCCGAGCCGGTCCCAATCAAGATAACGTCGGGCGTGCCGCCGGAATCCGCCATGATGTATGCGCCCTTGGCCAGGCCAGCCGCCGATGCATACTTGGTGCGATCGAACGTGGGGACGGCCTGGCGGGTGAGCACCAGCGCCACCGGCCGCTGCTTGAGAGGCATGATGTAGCGCCAGGCTTCGGCGACCTCGTTGGCATCCGCCGGTCGGATCAGCAGCAGCCGCGGAATCGCGCGCAATGACATAAGGTGTTCGATCGGCTGGTGGGTTGGTCCATCCTCGCCGAGGCAGAAGGAATCGTGGGTGTAGATCCAAATGACCGGCTGCTCCATCATCGCTGCCAGACGAAGTACCGGCCGCATGTAATCGGAAAACACAAAGAAGGTGGCTCCAAAGGGACGCAGCTTTGACAGTGCCATGCCGTTGAGGACGGAGCCCATGGCGTGCTCGCGAATGCCAAAATGGAAGTTGCGGCCTGCATAGCTGTCCCTCTCGAAGCTGGTGGCGCCGCTGAGCTTGGTCTTGGTCGAAGGATCCAGGTCAGCCGCACCTCCCAGCAGCCACGGCACATTCTTCGCCACTGCGTTCAGCACCTTGCCGCCCGACTCGCGCGTGGCCAGACCTTTGGCGTCGGCAGGGAAAGACGGAATGTCCTTGTCCCAGCCATCGGGCAATTCCTGATTGAGCATCTGCCGGCAGGTCTTCGCGAGATCAGGGAGTTCCTTAGCCCAGGCGTTGTAGCGACTGTCCCAGTCCTTCTCCCACTGGGCGCCGCGCTCAACGGCCTTGCCCATGAAGCTCTTCACCTCGTCAGGAACCAGGAACTGAGCATCGGGCGGCCAGCCGTAAAACATTTTCGTGAGACGGACTTCTTCCGCGCCCAGCGGCTCGCCATGCGCTTCCTTGGTGTCCTGGCGATGGGGCGAGCCATAGGCGATGTGGGTGTCAACGATGATCAGCGATGGGCGCTCAGTCTCTTTCAGTGCGGTCTGGATGGCGCGATCAAGCTGCGGGAGATCGTTGACGTTGCTCACGTGTTGCACGTTCCAGTGCCAGCCGAGGAAGCGCGTGCCAACGTCATCGCTGAAGGCCAGCGAGGTGTTGCCCTCAATGGTGATGTGGTTGTTGTCGTAGAACCAGATCAGGTTCGAGAGTCCAAGATGCCCGGCGATGGAGGCGGCTTCGTTGCTTACGCCTTCCATCAAATCGCCGTCGCCGCAAAAAGCGTAAACCCGGTAGTCGAAAACATCGTGGCCATCTTTGTTGAACTGCGAAGCCAGCCAGCGCTGGGCGATGGCCATGCCAACCGAATTGCTGACACCCTGGCCCAGCGGGCCTGTGGTGGCTTCCGCTCCCGGAACCACTCCGTACTCGGGATGTCCCGGGGTCTTGGATCCCCATTGCCGGAACTGCTTGATGTCGTCGAGCGAAAGATCGTAGCCCGTCAGGTACAACATGGAGTAAAGCAGCATGCAGGCGTGCCCATTGGAGAGAATGAAGCGGTCGC
>Ga0075520_1001493_pt1 | contig 11278 bp, 13 predicted proteins | sample NGEPerB_FD_75100 | JGI IMG/M metagenome (GOLD analysis project Ga0075520, IMG submission 75100) | Arctic peat soil microbial communities from the Barrow Environmental Observatory site, Barrow, Alaska, USA - NGEE PermafrostAB12-B | ecosystem: Environmental > Terrestrial > Soil > Wetlands > Peat ...
ACCAGGGGCACGATGATGGCCAACCCGGCGGGTATCCGGGCCAGGTACAGCGCCAGACGCGAGCGGCCGGTCACCACCAGGTGGCGGAACATCCCCTCGGTCAGGTCGACCGATCCGGCGGTGCAGCCCAGGGTGGCGGCCACGATGAAGCCGAAGACGAACAGCACCCCGGCCACCATGGAGGAGAACAGGTCGTAGCCGCCGGCCGGACCGTAGGAGTGGGGGGCGAAGGCGTGGGCCAGGAGCCGGATGGTGAGGAACACCACGGGGATCCCGATGTTCACGACGATGAGCGCCGCCATCAGTCCACGGCGCTTCCGCAGCTCCATGAACCGGGTGGCGATCATGGCCCCGTTGGGGAGCCAGGACCCCCGGTGGTCGGGAGTGTCCGCGTCGGGCGCCGACGGCACGGGGCCGGTGCCGGCTGCTCCGGTCAGGGTGGTAGTCGTCATCAGGATGCCCCCAGTCGGGTGGTGACCTCGAGGAACCAGGACTCGAGCGAGGCGTGTACCTCCTGGAGCCGGTAGACGGGGATCCCGCCCTCGACGAGGAGCCGGTTGACCTCGGCCACGACCTCGCGGTCAGTGCCGGCGGCCAGGGCGACCCGCAGTCCGTCCGGGGACACGGCGACCCCGTCCCCCCACCGGGTGCCGGCCAGGAGCGCACCGGCCCGGTCGGGCGTGGCGCAGTCGATCTGGAGCTCGAACGCGGAGCCCGCCAGCAGCTCGGTGATCGACCCCTGGCGGATGACCTTGCCCCGGTCCACGATGGCCACGGCGTCACACGTGCGTTCGACCTCGTCCAGGAGGTGTGACGAGAGCACCACCGTGCGCCCCTCGGCGACGAGGGAGAGGATCATCTCGCGCATCTCGAGCATGCCGCCGGGGTCGAGCCCGTTCATCGGCTCGTCGAGGATGAGGAGCTGGGGATCCCCGAGGAGGCAGGCCGCCACGCCGAGGCGCTGGCGCATACCCATCGAGTACTTGGACACCTTGTCGTCGGCCCGCAGGGTCATGCCCACCCGGTAGAGCGATGCGTCGATGCGTCCGCGTGCCGCGTGCTCCCGGGCGGCCGCCAGGATCTGTAGGTTCTGCCGGCCGGTGAGGTGTCCGTGGAACCGGGGCTCGTCGACGATGGCGCCGATCCGGGCCAGCGCCCGGTCGCGGTGGTGCGGGACCGAATAGCCGAGAAGGGACATCGTCCCGGCGTCGGCGTGGGTCAGGCCGAGCAGCACCCGGATGAGCGTCGTCTTGCCGGCGCCGTTGGGTCCGAGGTAGCCGAATGCGCAGCCCCGGGGGACGAGGAGCTCGACCCCGTCGACGGCGACGTTGTCCTTGAACCGCTTGGTCAGGCCGTGGGTCTCGACGGCCCACGGGCTCTCGTCGGACCTGCTGCTTCCCTCGTCGACGGTGATCGTACTCATTGACTCCCTTTAGCAGTCGGTACCCGGATAGTTGGATTCAGAGAGAGTCGCGCGCCGTCCGTTCCGATCTGCACCGTCAGCGGTACCGAGTCATCGTCTGTGTCCTGTCCGAGTGACTCCTGGTGCCCGCGATTCGGGCGGTCCCCACCCCTGCCACGACGAGGCCCGAGAGCATCATCAGGCCGAGCAGGATCATGACCAGCGGTGCCGGCGAGCTCGGTGACCTCGGCACCAGGCTTCCGAAGAACCAGGGCGCATGAAGGGCCGTGGCGATCCACCAGGTGAGGGTCCCGGCAAAGATGACGACGAGGACACCTGCCATCGCCATGGCGAGCCGACCGAGGATCCGAGTGACTCGACGGGTCAGGCGGAGGCGGTAGGCGATGGCGACCGTCGTCGCGCAACACACGGCCAGGGCACTGACCACCAGCAGGCCGACGACCACACCAGCGGCGCGCAGTGCCAGTGGTGTGGTGCCACTCGGCGATGGACCCACGTGCTCGTTCCAGACGACGATCCCGATCGAGGCCATGCCGGCCACGGTCAGCGACAGCACCATCGGCCGGACGAGTGCCCACATCGTCTTCCAGCCGTCCGATCTGATCAACCCGAACAGCGCCGGAAGGGTGAGGACTCCGGCAACGACGACGATGAAGGAACCGGCGCCAGCCGCCCATTGCACGGCGCCCATGGCAGCTGCCGGCAACCAGTGATCACCCTGGGGTGTGGCCAGCGGCCAATGCTCGGTGTACTTGGCAAACACCGAGCCGGCGATGACGAAGAACCCCCATGCACACAACACGAGGAGTGATGCTCCTCGGATCCGGGTGTCCGGATCGACCGACCTACCGATGATCCCACCGGATCGCAGTCGCTCGGCCGTCCCCGATCGGATCACTGAGAGCCGGGCGGCCAGGGGAACTGGTCCATCTCCATAGCGATCGTGGAGATACATCACGAAGTCGTCGCCGTAGCGGCCCCGCCATGCGCGGGGATACCACTTCAGCCCGTCTGAATGCTCGACGTTCCGGCCCATCACGCCAGCCGCCCTTGCAGGAGCCCGAGCCGATGTGTGCCGACATCCACGACGCGCCGCATCTCGCGCATTGCTGCGCTGAGTTCCGCGGACCCTGCAGCGGTCACCTGATAGGGGCGGCGGCGGTCCACTTCGGGCAGTGCCTCGATGAGCCCACGCTCTTCCAAACGCGCAATGGCGCCGTACAGGGCGCCGGGACTGAGCTGGACACCGGCGAACTCGGCGATGTCCTGCGCCAATGCATACCCGTGTTTCGGTCCCTCGGCGAGACTCGTCAGAATGAGCAGTGGTGGGTCGTTCGCTCGACGAAGACCCGCAGTCGTGGTTTTCTTGGCCATCCCTTCGTTATAGTACGCCGCGAGTAGTAACGCAAGAAGTGGTACGCGACCCGGCACGCCGCAACATTCGGCTAACCCATGTCTAGCCATCACAACTCAAAGGAGTGAAAGCGCAGGCCAACAGCCTCTTTGGCACAGGGCGAGGCCCGTCTTGCTCAGGAATGAGTTGCACCAGGGTTATTACGCGGAGCACGAAACACAGCTTCGAGGCGTGAAGCCGCAGATCAGGGTGCCGATGGGCCAGTTCTGCCCTGACTCACTGGGGCAGTCACCTGCGGGTGTGGTGACGTGGCCGGGGTGTTCGCAGTAGCAAGCGTGCCGTCAACTGAGCCCGAGATATTGCGGCGCGTAACCGGCGGTGGGTGACACCTGTGGTTCGGCTAGATGACCCCTGCCTCGACAATCACCGAGGCTGTCGGCGCATGAACCACAGGTGCGAGGTCAGCATTGGCGATTCGTCGACGACCTCGAATCCGAGGCCGATGTAGAACCGCACGTTCTCCGGTTTGGCGGTCTCCAACCATGAGACCCTGGCGTGCTCGTCGAACTCCTCGCACAACAGCCTCATCGCCGCCCGACCCATCCCCATCGATTGAAAACCCGGCTCCACTCCGACTGGTCCAACGTGCCAGTGGGGCTCATCCAGATCGTGTGCGGCGAGGGTGGATCCAAAGTGCAGGAAGCGATCAACGTCGGAGGCCTCCTTTGAGGGGGCGTCCAGGGTCCTGACCTCCGGCGGCAGTCTCGATCCCACGCAGTGGCCGGGCTCGACAGCCGACGCCACGCCGAGCACGCAGTCGCCGCGTCGCACCCCTGCAACCCGTGCGCCGTCGAGAGAGCCTGCGAATGTGCTGTAGAGCATCTCCAGGCGGACGAGCGGATCGTCTGAGACTGCCATCGTGTCTGGCCCATCACGCAGGGACCGTGCAGCGACGCCCACCGCCTGCGCGATCTGATCGGCTTCGGTGAGCCAGAGAACCTCAACATCTTCCATCGGACGGTTGTATCACCTTGCGGGCCTCGTCGACATCGAATCGATTCCCGTTTGCGATGCTCACCCGGCTGATCGCCAAAGCGGCATTTCTCGCCCTCCAGCTACCGGCGCGTCCTTGGGCCTTTGGAGTTGACCCGTCCTGGCGCGCACCCGATGGTGGGCCTCGGCCAGGTGCCCGAGACGTGGGCCATTCTCTCCCGCCACCCCCACGGCCTCGAGGTTCCAGAGCATTCAGTAAACCCATGTCTTGTCGTGGGTGCCCGAAACGCCGCTCTCGGCTGTAATCTCCCTGTTCAGGGCACCAAATATTGCGACCCTCAGCCCGCAGCGATCAGGGCCGGGCTGGCGAGGTGCTCATTTCGGGGACCGTGAAGGATCTCATGAACTCGGGGCGCCCATAGTCCGATCCGTGGCGTTCCCTGCCGGATTCAGCCACTCATGAGGAGCGCAAGCGGGACCGAACCAACAGGACATATTTCTCGGGCGTCGGGTCGTGTGTAGCCAGGTGCAAGAAGCAGAGACCTACTCATTCAGAAGCGCGCCCTCAAGCGCCTTGAGAAGCGTGTGCCGGTAGCGCGCCAAGGATCGTCCTCTGTCTCTACGCAGCATCTGGTGCGCCTGCGGGGAGATCAAGACGAGAAGGATGTCGGTAGCCTCATCCACGCTGAGGTTGGCGCGGAGAGCTCCGTGGGTCTTGAGCGCCTGGGCGATCAAGGTCAGGTCGAGAGCCCGGGCTCGCTCTCCCTCTAGTGCGCCCTGGCGCAACGCCTCATCGGTGCCGATCGACTCGTAGGCCGCCATCACGACCGGGCCAGCTCGCTCGAGCAGCGTCGACGTGAACGAGACCCCGAGCTCCAACGCCTTCTTGCCATCGTGTTCGGACAAAGCAGCCCGAAATTCCGGGCGCTCGGCCAGCGGGGTGGGATCGTCATCGCCTGTGGTTGCCACCCCGATCACCTCGAGGAGGAGTCCCAGTTTCGAGGGATACGCGAGGTAGGTCGTGCGTTCGGAGACGTGCGCCTCTTCGGAGATCTCGCGCATCGAGGTGGCGCCGTAGCCCTTGCGGATGAACAGCCTGGCGGCCGCCTCGCGTATCTGCACCCGCGTGCGCCGGGCCGACTCCTCACGGAGGGGCGACCGATATTGCCGCTTGACAGGGTCGTTCATTAGCTACATAGTCCTAGTAATCACTACAGTATCTCTGTATTCATATTTGAGTCCAGGGGTCGGCACAAGGGAGGGCGAGATGATTGCGGTCTACTTCCATCAGAAGGGGATGACGCTGGACAAGTTCAACGAGAGCCACCGCCGGCTCAGCGTAGAGGGCGCCACAGCGGACGCACCTCCTGGCCGAATCCATCACTCTTGCTTCGGCGACGACGGCAGCCTGATGGTCTTTCAAGTCTGGGATTCACTCGATTCGTTCCAGAAGTTCGGTGAGACGCTCATGCCCATCTTGGCCGAGTTGGGAATCGATCCTGGGGTACCCGACGTCATGGCTCTTCACCGGCTCGAGCAGACAACCGCTTCGCAGACTAACTGACACCACCTCATGAGGGAGGTCATCATGTACGCAGTTCCCCACACAGTCACCATCACCGACCGGGCCGCCGCTCTGGCCGGGCTCGAGCACATGGTGCCGCAGGTCTCCGGCTTACCAGGGTTTGTCGCTGGTTACTGGATGGAACACTCCGAAACCGAGGGGCAGGCTGTGGTCATCTTCGATTCCAAAGAGGCTGCCCAGGGATTCGCTGATCTCTTGAAGACTGCGCCGGACGCACCGGGCGTGACTCCGGACCGAGCGAGCGTCGCTATCTGCGAGGTTTTGGGGCACGCCTGATCGGCTCTGGCAGCAAGAAGGGCTGGCCCTCTCGGACCGGTGCTGACGTGCACTCCCTAGATGGTGGGAGTCTGGGCCACCGGACGATCCTCAGGAATCAAACCCGATGAAGTGGCTGGTCAAGACGTCATGCATGCGCTTCGTGGGTACCCCCTGCTCAGGTCGACGCCAGGGCGCCCTGACCACGAGAAACTCGTTCACCCTTTGCCGACTCCATGGATTCCGAAACGAGAATCCATCGGCGAACAACGTTGTCGGCGCTGGGCAAAGCCCGCCTTCCAGAGGATTCAGTAAACCCATGTCTCGTTGTGAGGCCCGAAACACCGTTCTGGTGGCGATTACCTCACAGCCAGCGGGCCGACGACCCCCTTGGCGCCGCTCCACCGGATCAACCTTTACAGCTTGCACTAATACGTTTGATCGGCATCCCGAGTTGCCATCTGGGCTCTCGGTAGTGCCGGGTCGGATGGGCAGCGCTACGTGCCAGTCATGCGGCAGAGCGATCGTTGATCGGACGTCGTCGTAGCCATTCGTTTTGGATGGCGGGAGGGTTGTAGGCCATGTCGAGTCGTCCAACATCGGTGCCGGGCGGAACAATCGCATCGATCTCATCCAGGATCTCGTCGGAGAGAGCTACGTCGACGCCGGCAATCAGGTCGTCGAGCTGCTCCATGGTGCGGGGCCCGATGATCGCCGATGTGACCCCCGGATGGGCGATGGCAAACGCCATTGCGAGATGCGTGAGCTTGATCCCAGCCCGTTCGGCGACGGGGATGATCTGCTCGACGGTGTCGATCCGGCGTTCATCAGTCATATGCTTGAAGAAGTCCGTGCGGCGGAGGTCGGTCTGTTGGCCCTTTCGCACGCGCCCCGTGAGCAAGCCCATTGCCAGCGGGCTCCACACCAGGGTGCCCATCCCAAAGCGCTGGGCAACCGGGAGGACCTCGGTTTCGATGGCTCGGTTGAGGATCGAGTAAGTCGGCTGCTCGGTCCGGAATCGCTCAAGTCCCCGTCGCTCCGAAACCCACTGGGCCTCCACCATGTCCGACGCGGGCATTCCCGACGAACCGATTGCACGCACTTTGCCGTTATGGATCAGGTCGGACAATGCGGACAGCGTTTCCTCGATGTCGGTGGTCGGGTCCGGACGGTGGATTTGGTACAGATCGATGTGGTCGGTCTGCAGTCTGCGCAGCGAATTCTCGACCTCGGTCATGATCCAGCGCCGGGAGTTGCCCTGTTGGTTCGGATCGTCGCTCATCGGCAAACTGAGCTTGGTTGCCAGCACGATGCCGTCGCGTCGGCCCTTGAGCGCCTTGCCCACGATCTCTTCGGACTCTCCATGGGAGTACATGTCGGCGGTGTCGACAAAGTTGATGCCCGAATCCAACGCTCTGTGGATGATGCGGATCGAGTCGTCGTGGTCGGGGTTGCCGATGGCCCCGAACATCATGGCGCCGAGTGCGTAGGGGCTGACCTTGATTCCGGTCCTGCCCAGAGTGCGGTACTGCATGATTCGAACTCCTTCTGGCCTCCATGGGCGTGCCATATGATGGGATGGAAACGGGACGCCGTCCCGTTACCACTGGACTATATGGGACATTGTCCCGCTTAGCAAGGGAGAGTCCCGGTGCCCCGTATGGATGCGCAACGGAATATCGACTCGCTCCTTGCTGCCGCCAAGGAGGAGTTCGCAGCTAAAGGGGTGGATGTCAGCGTTCGTGCGATCGCCGCCCGGGCCGGGGTGGGCACTGCGACCCTGTACCGGCACTACCCGAGCCGATCGGACCTGATCTCGGCGGTGTTCCGTCGCGAGATCGACGACTGCGCAGCCGCAGCGCCGATCCTGGCGGCTTCCCACGACCCCGACTCGGCTCTTGAGCTGTGGCTGCAGCGCTACACCGAGTTTGTGGCGACCAAACACGGCCTTGCAGCCGCTCTGCATTCGGGCGATCCGGCCTACAGCGCTCTGCCGATTTACTTTCACGACCACCTCGGACCGGCCTTGGCGATGCTCTTGCACAACGCGGAAGCTGCCGGCGTGGTGCGAGGCGGTGTGGACCCCCTCGACCTGCTCGGTGCTGTCGCGAACCTATGCATCCCCGCACCAGGCTCAGATGACAACTCTCGAGCCCACCGCATGGTCGCTCTACTGATCGATGGCCTGCGTCACCAGCACCTCTGATTGTGTTCGCGGTCACGGTGTGAGCTACGTCCGAAGCCGCCATCCATTCGGCAGAGAGCAAGTGAAGACCAAGGCGCCAGGCCTTGGACCAATGTGTCTCTGGCGCTTACCAGCTCGATGCTCGAACTCCAATGGTGGCTTCGCCACACGACCCAAGCACCGTGCCGGACGAGGCAACACTTGCGAGCAAGGCAAAGCTGACATACCCGACGTGAGCAACTCGCCTTCTATCGTGCGGGGCACGCCTGAGCCATTCTCAGGAGCCATGCCCCAATCCCACGGTTCCAGAGGATTCAGTAAACCCATGCCTTGTCGCGGGTTCCCAAACTCTCAATCTGACCAGCTCGGAATGCAAGAAGTCTGTTCTTCACATCTGACTTTCCGCACTTGCGGAGACCCTTTTACGTCCCCCACCCTTCGGCGCGTTCGACCCGTCGGATCTCGAGTTCATCGAGTTCGATCAGCAGTTCCATGAACTGACGACCACGTTCGATCGCAGGGCGGTATCGCTCAACTTGTGGGGTTGACAGGCGCCGGGTGATCCTTTCGCGGCCCTGGCTGTAGCCCCACTGGACATAGGGACCGTGGAGCTGCGGTGGTTCCCCACTGCAGCGGCAGTTCTGCTTGCCGCACCGAGTCATCCGCTCAACAAGCCCACCGGGGAGGATCCCTTCGTCCGCGACCAGCAGATCGACCAGGCGTTGGCGGGCAGTGGCGACCCTCTGTTCGTCACGTGCGTTCATGGGCCATCGGTTGATGGGATCCACCGGGTCATGTCTGTCACTGTATAGGGTGGCAGATGTGACCGCAAGGACTCGTGGTGAGGGCGAGCAGTTCCGCCTCCGGGCCGAGGTCCTCGCAGCGATGCCGATCATCGACGCCTATCTCTCCCGTCTCGGGGTGGGCGACCTACTGGAGGTGTTCGTCTCCAGTGACGACGGTCGAGTGAAGCTCGCACCGGCGAAGGCTCTCGGTGTACTGGTGCGCAACCTGGTCGTCCACCGGGAGCCGGTCTATGCACTCGGTGAGTGAGCCGCCCCCTTCGACCCGTCCGTGCTCGGGCTCGATGCTGATCAGGTGCATCTCTTGAACGACGACCGGGTGGGACGGGCGTTGCTCTCGTTGTTCGACGCCGACCGGGCCAGTCTGCTCAACCGGATGGTGCTCGGTGCGGTGGCCGAGTTCTCGATCGACTGCTCCCAACTCCACAACGACTCGACCTCGGTCAAGCTGACCGGTGTCTATGCCAACGCCACCGGTGTGACTCGGGAACCAAGCCGACGGTGGCGGCCAAGCGGGGACACTCCAAGGACCACCGGCCGGACCTGAAGCAACTCGTGTTCATTCTCACGGTGACCGCTGACGGGGCGGTGCCCGTTGCCTGTCGGACCACGGACGGGAACGTGGAGGACTCGACGACCCACATCGGAACCTGGGACGCCCTGGTCGAGCTGCTGGGCCGATCCGACTTCCTCTATGTAGCCGACTCCAAGCTGGCGACCAGGGAGAACATGGCCCACATCGTGAAGAACCACGGTCGGTTCGTCTCCGTCCTCCCTGCGTCTCGCAAAGAGGACAGCGCCTTTCGTCGCTACCTCGTCGACCATGAGCCCACCTGGACGGTGGCCCTGCGTCGAGCACGCCGTCAGGACGAGCCCGACGACGTCTATGAGACCACCGAGGCACCCTGGCCCAGCGCTGAGGGCTACCGGGTGGTGTGGGTGCGTTCGTCGGCCAAGAGTGAACGTGATGCCGAGTCCCGATCGAGCCGGATCGCCGCGGGCATCTTCGCCATCGATCTGCTCAACCAGAAGCTCCTGTCGCCGAAGACCCGGATGAAGACCGTGGTGGCCATCGAGCACGAAGCGAGGCAATCGCTCGACCGGGTAGGGGCGGCTCGCTGGGTCACCTTTACGATCGAAGAGACGACCGAGGTGCGCCACCGCCAAGAGACCCGGGGGCGACCTGGCGCCAACACCCGCTACCGCAAGATCGAAACCACCAAGCACCGCATCAGATTCAGCGTCAACGAAGACGTGGTGGCCGAGGATGCCTGTTCGGATGGATGTTGGCCGCTCATCACCTGCGACCGCAGCCTCACCGGCAGCCAGGTTCTCGAGGCCTACAAGCACCAACTGAGTCTCGAGCATCGTCACGCCCAGTTGAAAGGGGACCAGCTGGTCGCCCCGATGTTCCTCCACGATCCTGCACGCATCGAAGGCCTCATGACGTGCCACTTCATCGCGCTCATGGTCCAAGCGCTCATCGAGCGTGACATCCGCCAGGCCATGGCATCGGCCAAGCTGAAGGAGCTCCCGCTCTACCCCGAGGGTCGGGGCTGTTCCGCCCCGAGTGCACCGCGTATCTTCGAGATCTTCGCTGGGCTGGCACGCCAACACTTGATCGGTGCCGACGGTGCCGTCATCCAGACCTTCTCACCCGAGCTGACCAAGCTTCAACAGATCGTGCTCGACCTCCTCGGCATTCCCGAGCTGAGCTACCGCTGAATGGGGGACGTAAAAGGGTCTCCGCAAGTGCGGAAAGTCAGTCACATGGATTGCTGCAACAGAATTCGGCCGGTGCCGTGAGGGTCGACAGAAGCGCTTGCGATAGTTAGCGGGGCCCGGAGTTGAGCTTCAGATATTGCGACCCGCAGCCGGTGGTCAGGGATACTGGCGGTAGAGCCCAACCGACTAACTCCGATCATTCACGCGGCCACCTGACCCAATAGGCGCGTATCCGCGTACGTGCCCTTCCCACCTGGGATTCTGAAGATTACGAAGGCTCCAGAAACCAGGACAAGAAGGGCACCTACGAAATGGAAACTACCAGCACGCTTCCCGTCGTTGTGGAATCCGGAGGCGACCAGGTCGTCGGCCATGTCGGACTCCACGCATTGGGTGATTTTGCCGACCGATTGGGACTCGGTGAGCACCTGTCAGCGCACATCCCCATTCCCAGTGAACGGGCCCCATTGCACGATCGGGGCAAGGTCCTCGTCCATAGTTCGTTGATGCTGGCCGGTGGTGGTGAGAGCTGTGCCGACATCGAGCACCTTCGGGCCCAGCGTGACCTGTTCGGGCACGTAGCGTCCGACTCGACGGTGTATCGGACGTTCCACGAGATCACCGCAGAAGTTCGATCGGCCATCGGCGCAGGCTTCGCCGAAGTCCGCTTCGAGGTGTGGCGTCGGAGCAGCGTCACCAAGGGCACGGGTCCGATCTACCTGGACATCGACGCCACGCTCATCGAGATCCACTCGGAGAATAAGCAGGAGACCGGGCCGAACTACAAGGGCGGCTTCGGATTTCATCCACTGCTCTGTTTCGCCGACTGCACCGGTGACGCACTCTCGGGGCTGCTTCGTCCGGGCAACGCTGGAGCCAATACCGCCGTCGATCACATCGTGGTGCTCGATGAGGCCATCGCTCAACTGCCACCGGAGATCGCTGTCGGCCACCG
>Ga0075520_1001495_pt1 | contig 11270 bp, 11 predicted proteins | sample NGEPerB_FD_75100 | JGI IMG/M metagenome (GOLD analysis project Ga0075520, IMG submission 75100) | Arctic peat soil microbial communities from the Barrow Environmental Observatory site, Barrow, Alaska, USA - NGEE PermafrostAB12-B | ecosystem: Environmental > Terrestrial > Soil > Wetlands > Peat ...
TGCTATCACCGTATTCTATAATAAACCGCAAGCAAACCCATTACAGGCAACTTCAGGCGGACAGGCAGTAACAACAGGAAATATGACAGTAACCAATAATGTCAATGCCGTGAACCCTGTGTACGTAAGTTCGGCGGTTGCATCTTCAACACCGGTTGTCCTTGAATTAACATATAATATGAACCTTGCGAATATTGTTCCTCCTGTTTCTTCATTTGCGGTTCAAATTAATTCAGCGGCCAGGTTAGTAAATGCAGTTGTTATTTCAGGGTTAAAAGTTCAATTGATTCTGGCTAGCCGGGTTCTTCCAGGTGATGTTATAACAGTTTCGTATACGAAACCTTCAGGTAATCCGTTACAAACCACCTCAGTCGGGATTGCTGCAAATATTTCGAACCAGCAGGCCGTCAATAATTGCAATAATATTGCTCCGACTGCATCAATAGTTACGCCTTCCCCAAGTAGCTCATTTACTTCTCCTGCAAATATAGCTATATCTGCAAATGCTACTGATGCTGACGGTTCTGTTATAAAAGTGGAGTTCTATAATGGCAATACCATGCTTGGATCAGTTTCCATACCACCATTTATGTTTACCTGGAATAATGTTGCAGCAGGAAATTATTCTCTGAAATGCATCGCTACTGACAACCTGGGTGCGAAAACCACATCATCTGTTATCTCGGTTTCTGTAGCTGATAAAACACCGGCTCGGAATAAGCCCCCTTTTGTAAGGATCTCCAATCCGCTTAAAGGAAATACTTTTGACAATCTTTCCTCAATTGAGATTGGAGCTGTCGCCTCCGATTCCGACGGTACAGTAAGCACGGTAGCATTCTATAACGGAGATACCCAACTAGTTGAACTGACTTCGCTCCCGTATACATACACCTGGAAAGATATACTTGCAGGAACCTATACAATAACGGCGATTGCAACTGATAATATGAATGACACAACAATTTCATCACCTGTAGATTTCGTGGTAGGGAATACTGTAAAGTATGACCCTAAATCGGATATATTCAATCTCTATCCAAATCCAAATGATGGTCATTTCTCGATAGAATTTGTCAACCCGCTTCAAAGTGAGAGGAACGAAATAATTATATCGGATTTAACAGGGAAACAGGTTTATAGCGGCTTTATCACAAAAGAAGACATTATGAAACAATTTGATATTTCAAACATCAGATCCGGCATGTATGTTATGTTGATCAAGAACAAAGAAATTTTAGTGACCAAGAAATTTATTAAACAATAGTCAGATTATAATTACATGGAATAAAACGATCTGACCTTGCTTCAAAAACAACATATATTTTGATAAAAACCTGATCCATATAGTCTGCAATTTTTCAATCAGAGAAAAGTCCCTTGTCATACCTGATATGCAAGGGACTTTATTTTTATACAATATCTTTTGCTGGTTAAGATAAATCTTCAATCCACCTGCTGTCTTTTTATTGCAAACTATGAAATTATGATTGCATAAATAACCCTTGATATGACCAATAAACGAACAGAGTATTTATGGTCCGGTTAATTGTGAAATATAATCATCAGGCTGGAAACTGAGATGGGTATTTAAATAATGGATTGCCTTTAAACGTGCTGGTCTTTATTTTTTCAATTTCTTCGTTATTCAGGGGCCTTATTTTATCTCTGAGATTAATGGCCATCCTGAACAATTCTTCTTCACCGGGAGGTATTGCGCTTGTAACCGGATGAGATAAAGTAAATCGTAATCCTGTCAGTATATCTTCCTCATTCGAAAAGGGTTCATACCAACATTTTTTATATTTTGAATGGTCAGCATTGTGAGGCCATGGTTCTTTAGCCATAGCCTTTAAGGCAATGATTCCCATTTTCTTTTCCTGTGCCAATGCCAGTACCTGGGGGCCAAAATTCCCGGCATACCAGGAATGCAGATTAAACGGGAACATAATGGTATCGAAACTGAAGCCATTAATCAAAGCCGTTGCAGCCTCCACAGAATGTGCTGAAAAACCAATGAAGCGGATCTTTCCCTCTTTTCTTGCTTCCAGGCATGTTTCAATAGCTCCTCCCTTTCCAAGTATGGTTTTGACGTCGGCAATTGTAGTTACTGCATGCAACTGGTAAAGATCAAAATGATCAGTTCGCATATTCTTAAGCGACTGTTCCAGCTCTTTGCGGGAATCTTCTTTATTGCGTCCATCGGTTTTACAGGAAACGAAGACATTTTTCCTATACGGTTCCAGAGCTTGTCCAAGTTTAATTTCAGCATCACCATAAGACGGGGATACATCAAAATAATTTACACCGGCATCAATTGCCAGCTTAACCACCGAAGTAGCATCATCAGGGGTTGCATTCATGACAAGGATTCCACCAAATCCGATCATTGACAACATCTCGCCTGTATTGCCTAGTGATCTCTTTTCGAGTTTTCCCATTGTATAATTCCTTTTTATAAGTGAAAGATCAGCAGAAAAAAAGCTCATTACCGGAGCTATAGCCACTGTTTTTTTGATAAAATCACGACGTTTCATTATTTTTGGCTTTTGTATCCGGATATTCAATTCAAGATTTAGAGAGTTCAAGAATGTAAACAATTAAAGGCAGGTATTGTTAAAAACAGCTCGTCATAATGATTTAATTTCAATTTTTTAAGAAAGCTAAACTATACACCCGGAAGTCGAAAACAGCAATCATATTAACCTGATATATAAGTTTCTTTAATTATTTCAGATGTTTTTAAACATCTGAAATAACGCTCTTATCAGATAACCCATACATAAGGCTACGAATGCGATCGGAATTATTATTAAATTTCCCATTTTCCCAAATACTGTTATTTAAAAGTTTTATTTGTTTTGCATGTCCTTTCCCACAAAGTCTTGCATAGTAAAAGTAATATCCCGGCATGACACTGTCAAATCGCTAATGCCCAATTAGTGCATTTTTGATTAGATTTTACAACCTCAATATCTTTTAAAAGTGACTGGTTATTTAAGTGAATCGACTCTTTACCGGGGGAATTGGTATGGTTCATCAAAATTAATCCTGAATTTATCAGAAATCTGTCTTTGTACATTATCAAATATTCATTCTTTTTATCTAATACACAGACTATCTGATTAATAAAAAAGCAGCCAATAAATTGTATGAATAATATTGATTTTGATGAACAGTTGAAAAACAGGGATGAGATTTCTGTATTGCACGGCAATTTTAGCTCATCAATGAGTCCTTCTGTTGATGGCACAGGAGAACAATGACCAGATACTAAGTGATGAAATCCGTTTTGTCTCAGAGATTCCTGAATAAATTCATACATTGTGATCATCAGTATATAAATGCTTTGTCATGCTTAATCAAAGGAACCTGATAAGAGCTCTGGGAATGGGCTATGTTATTATTTTTGTTGTCGCAAATATCATCGGATCAGGTGTATATAAAAAAATTGCTCCGATGGCAGCAGAACTTCACTCTTCTGTATGGATTCTAGTCGCATGGATTGTAGGTGGGATTATCACTCTCTTCGGAGCACTTAGCAATGCGGAAGTTGCCGGATTACTGGCCGATACGGGAGGCGAATTTATTTATTTAAAAAAGATTTACAACCGTTTTTTTTCTTTTATGTACGGATGGTCGCTCTTTACAGTTATTCAGACTGCCACGATCTCATCTCTGGCGTACGTATTTGCTCAATCCCTGAACAGTATCGTTTTAATACCAGGCATTCATGGTTCGCTTCAGCATTTTACAATTAGCGGTGTTTTCTATCCATTTCAGGATTTCGGAGTTAAACTGACAGCCATTCTTTTGATTTTAATTCTGACTGGACTGAATATTTCAGGATTAAAAAGCGGAGCAGCAGTAAGTAAAGCTATTATGTTACTTGTATTCACGGGCCTTCTAACAATTATTATATTTGGTTTGAGCAGTCATGTAGCCAAACCGGCAAATTTTATGGACTTTAAAGAGTTAACGGGTGGCACCGTCACTCTTTCTGCATTTTATACCGCTATGCTGGCTGCATTCTGGGCCTACCAGGGATGGGTTTCTGTTGGATTTATAGGAGGGGAAATAAAGGATCCTAAAAAAAATATCCCGAAAGGAATTGTAACAGGTGTTTTCATTGTGATAGTCATTTATCTGATGGTTAACCTGACCTACCTGACTCTTTTATCCATTCCCCAGCTTATTCACATTCATGAATCCGGCAATCAGATTGCTGCAATTGAGGCTGTCAGGACTTTCTGGGGAACAGGGGGAGCATTGTTTATTTCGTTGTTAATACTTATTACTACTCTTGGATGTACCAACGCCAGCATACTTACCGGAGCCCGGCCTTATTACGCTATGGCCCGTGAATACCTTTTCTTTCAAGGCATGCGTAAGATAAACAGGGCCAGCGTTCCGTCCAATTCACTTTTGTGGCAGGGAATATGGGCATCGGTACTGGTACTGTCAGGAACCTTCGATCAGCTGACTGACATGATTATTTTTGCCGTTTTTATTTTTTACGGAGCAACAACACTCGGAGTATTTATTTTACGACGCAGGATGCCGGAAGTACACAGACCTTATAAAGTATGGGGATATCCATTCGTCCCGGCTATATTTATACTGTTTTGCATCGGGCTCTTCTTAAATACCCTCATTACAAGGCCAAGGGAAGCTGCTATTGGCATGATCCTGATTCTTTCAGGAGTGCCGGTCTATTTTTTTCTGGAAAGGAAATATTCAAAATTTAAGGCAGATTAAAACCAAAAACCCCGCTCGGATATGCTGTTTGCCGGCTTGTTAGTGTAATTCACCTATTTAGTTTATGATCATGACTATTTCTCTGATTTCTTTGTAAGAAACTTACAGAACTGATTTTAAATATCCGGATTTTAAAAACGATTCAAAATGGCTAAAAAAATTGTAATTATAGGAGGAGGAGTGGCTGGACTATCTGCTGGCATTTATGCCAGTTTGAACGGGCTTGATTCAGAAATTATTGAAATGCATTCCATTACCGGGGGACAATGCACTGCATGGGACCGGAAAGGATACAGGTTTGATTATTGCCTTCACTGGTTGGTGGGTACAAGGAATGGGACTTTCAATGACATCTGGCGTGAAACTGATGTCATAAATGAAAACGTTGAGATAATTGACCATGAGGTGCATACAAAGATCAATTCGGAAGACGGAAGGGAATTTATAATTTATACTGATCTTAACAGATGGGAACAGTATCTCATAAATTTTGCACCCGAAGATGAGAAAAAAATAAAAAAGATGTGCAGGGATATGAGAAAGTCCTCTTTTCTTCAGCCGTTTTCAGACCCGCCAGGATTAAGAAAATTTGGACAAACTATAACGTCAATGTTCGGTATGATGCCCATTATGACTCTATTTATGAAGTACGGACGTAAAAGCTGCGAAGAATACTTCAGAACGCTTGGATTCGAAAATGAGTCTTTGAAGTTCTTTCTTAACAGTATGTTTGGATCACTGGATTTTTCTGCCCTTGCTTTTATTATGATGTTTGCATGGTTCAATCAGAAAAATGCCGGTTATCTTACAGGTGGTTCTTTGCCACTGGCACAGCGAATGACAAAGCGCTACCTCCATCTGGGCGGTAAACTCAGGACGAGATCCAAAGTTTCAGAAATAGTTGTGGAAAATAATAAAGCAAAGGGTGTGCTTCTTTCAGATGGAACTGAAATCATGGCTGATTATGTTATCAGTGCTGCTGATGGACATTCAACTATCTTTAATATGCTTGGAGGAAAGTACCTTAACAAGAAAATATCAAACGCATATCAGAATTGGAAATTATTTACCCCGATTGTTCAGGTATCATTTGGCATTGCTAAAATAATTGAATCTAAAGTTCCTTCTGAGTCATGGCTGATGAAAGATCAGAAAATTGGTAGGACAAGAACAATAAATGGTTATTCCATTATGAACTATTGCTTCGACCCAACCATGGCACCTGAAGGCAAGTCTGTAATCGTGATGAGGTTTGAATCGCCATGGGAGCTCTGGAAAGATATTGATCCGCTGGAGTATAAAAATGAAAAAGAGCAGATTGAAAAAGAGGCAAAGTTAATTCTTGAAAAGCATTATCCGGGGATACGCGCATTTATTGAAGTCTGCGATGTTGCTACTCCGGTTACAGACGTAAACTATACCGGTGTTTGGAAAGGATCATACGAAGGGTTTCTGCCATCTAGCAAAAATCTGATGGATAATCTTAAACCAACACTCCCAGGTCTGAAAAACTTCTATATGGCCGGACAGTGGCTCTCCCCTGGCGGAGGATTGCCGCCTGCAGGACAAACCGGTAAGTGGGCTGTTCAATATATCTGCAGAGAGGAAAAGACCAGGTTTAAGACCAACTGATTATTTACTGAATTCAATACAAAAACCCTCTTATAATCAATTGTTTAGGAGGAATTAATCATTCCCGTACCATCGAAGGTTTCACTCAATTATTCGGCATTTCTTAAACTTAATTAATCTGAATCGATTATTATTGTTGCTGGAAATCTTTCTGATTATTAAACGCCTTAATAGTTGAAGCCATGGGCAAGACAAATGTCAATTTTCCATCTTTTACGGTCATTGTTTTTATAGTGGTTTTAACCATAATGCTATCCTGTACGCAAAATAAGTACACGGGAAAAGCCTGGAATAACCATCCGCAAGAAATTCCAGGAAAGATTCAATGTGAGTTTTACGATCAGGGTGGAGAAGGTATTGCTTATCACGATAGCGACTCAATAAACAATGGCAGTGGAAAGCTTAATCCGGCGAACGGAACTTTTCTGAACGAATTCAGGATGAATGAGGGTGTCGATATTTCTTATACAAAAGCCAATGAGATAGATAATAATCCATTCAATCTTGTTGAACCTCTTATGGATCAGCTATATGTAGGTTGGACAGTACCTGGTGAGTGGATTAATTATACCGTAAAAATTAATGAAAGAGGAATTTACACCGTTAGCCTGATGTATACCGCCAGTGGTGATGGAGGTATTTCATTGGCTCTTGATGGGAAACAACTTGCTCCCCGATTATTTATTCCGTCTACACGCAATGAAAAGGATGAACTAGCCTGGCGTCAGTGGCATCACTGGAATCGTATAGATGAACTGGCAATAGTGAACCTTAAGAAAGGGATTCATGTTCTGACCTTGAAAACAGAGTCTAACGGCAACATGAATTATGATTTTTTAGAGTTCAAACGTAAATGAAGTACCTGTTGCATTAATCACTTCCGGGCCTAACAAGTATCTGTCAGCCATCAAAATAAGGAAGATATTCATTCAGGTCGTAAGCTTTACATAATACCCGGAATTCTTCCATCAGCTCATCATTAAAAGGTACACCTTTGTCTTTTCTTTCAAGCCAGGTATAATATTCCTTTTCGCCGGCTGTGTAAATATGTGTCTGACCTGGCATTTTCTTTGAAGCCCTTAATTCCCTTAGAATATCGCCTGTGGTTTTTTTAAAATCTTCAGGATCGGTAAAAGCACTGATATCTATAACAATAAAAAAATGACCAATACTGTATGGTACTTTCTTTCCGTCTTTGAAACCAAGGAGCATCTTCATGAAAGAACCTTGCTGCAATGCTGCTGAAAGAATCTCTACTACAGTGGCATATCCATAACCCTTATAACCTGCAGTTTCTTCACCAACTCCACCGAGCGGAGTCAGAGCAGCAGTGCCGGCAATAAGGTCCCTTAGCACTTCTGATGAATTAGTTTTGCTTTCCCCATTCTCATTAATTACGCACCCTTTATGCAATTCCTTTCCCTCTCGTGCGTAGAGCTCTATTTTCCCTCTTTGGATAATAGAAGTGGCACAGTCAAGCAGAAATGGGAAGGATTCATCGCTTGGTATACCGAAAGTCAAAGGATTTGTTCCAAGCATGTTTTCCACTCCAAAAGTCGGAGCAACAGAAGGACGTGCGTTTGTTCCGGTGATGCCGATCATATTCTCTCTTACAGCCATGAGCGGATAATAACCGGCAAAGCCAAAATGGCTGGAATTACGTACAGTTACCATTCCCATACCATATTTTTTGGCTTTGCTGATGGCAAGTTTCATGGCATTATATGATATAACATGCCCCATACCATTTTGACCATCTATTACAGCGGTTGTGGGTCCTTCTTTTATGATTTTGTAATTGGTTACAGGATTTAGTATGCCATCCTTAATACGGTCTAGATATATGCTCTTAAGACGGTTTACTCCATGCGAGTCAAATCCAAATTTATCAGCCTGGATCAATACATCAGCTATTATCAGGGCATCTGCCTCCGGGATGCCTGCCTTTACCAAAACATTCAGGATGAATTTTTCAATGACATCAAATGGAATAATTTTCTTTTCCACAGTTTCAGAGTTTTTATTAATTATAGCAGGTAAAGATCCATAAATTCCGACAAATAGGAATTAGAAAAATATGTTATTTTGATTGCAGCCATAATATTCTCTTATCCGGTTCAAGAAATCCTCAATACCAGAAAATTTCCTGGAAACTCCAAAAACAAGAACGAGGTCGAAAAAGACCTCTTTTTCTGGATGGCACCATGGCACTTAAAATGTTGCAATCACTCGCATAAACGTGAGACTTTCAATCCATGACAGACATTTTGATTGTTGGTTTAATCAGTAACTTGAGTCAAATCAGGAGTATAGAACATCATTCCGGTTTTTTCTTCTAATGTCATTTGTCCCGGAATGTCTTAATCCTGAATTCAATTGGCTGTCTTGAATCTTCATAAATATCAGGCTTACCATTTTTATTCAAATCTCTGAACGTGTAACAATGAATCGTTTTAATCAGACATGATACAGATGAAACGGTAGATGGTAATTCGTTTTCCGGCGATTTAATGCAGGAAGAAATCAATAAAGCAAATGCCATAAGTTTTGCAAGGCCAATAATAAATTTTCCGGTTGAAGTAGCAGAATATTGTAAGGTTGAATAATAACAGTCTAATTTTCTTTTGTCCCTTTTATGTCGAACATGTCCATCATATTCCCGGTAACGTTTTTGTCGTCTTTTATCTTTAACATTAGTGAAATATCCATTCCCTGCGCACGGAATGCCGAGTTTGCAGCTCTGATTAAGAAATATGGCATGGAAGTTATTTCGAGCCATGCACGCGCAAAATTTGACGTTAAAGATGCGGCAGGCACACTGGCCTCTAGGGGGAAGTATGAAGGACGTAATGGATCAGCTTGCAAAAAATCAGCCAAAGGGTGATAAAGGTGCAGCCACTGCCGGAGCTGATCCTCAGGATCCGAAAGTGGTTGCTGAACAGCTCAGGATATCCCTTGAAGGAATTAAGGAAAGTGCCGATTATCTTTTGAAATCAGATTTTGTAAAATAAATCGACAAACTTCATTTGTTTTACGACCGCAAGATTGCTTTAAATATAAGATTTAGTAATCATGAATTTACCAATCAGGTTTTATATCTGAACGAATACCGTCATCGCGTGTATACTGCACAAGCGATCCCTCATCCACCTGGATGCAGAAGTATGACAGAGCTGTGTTATCATCAGCTTTAATACACCGGATTGTGGCTGGAGAAACTCTGACTGCACTGCCTTCTTTTACATGAAGGATTTCTCCGTCAAGCCAGAATAATCCTTTGCCCTCCGTGAACAGGTATATTTCCTCATTCCTTTTGTGGGCATGTGCGAACGGGCTGGATTTTCCGGCTGACATACGATTGGCAGATATCTCCGCACCGGTCAGGGACAGAGTATCTTTCAGCATAACTCTGCTTATACTTTCCTTTGGGCCAAGTTCTGTTATACTGTACTTCTCATTTTGTTCCATCTATACAGGTATTTAGTTAGTTTATAATTAGCGGGCAACTTTAACACACATTAATCTGCTTTGATCCCTGATCAGAAGCTTTCCGCCTGCAAGTGCCAATGGTGCCCAATTTTGATTTTGAGTTCTTTTATCGCCAGGTTCCGGTTTGAGTAAATCTGATGTTGCAATCGGCTTAAAGGCTGAAGGATCGGGTTCAATCAAATAGAGCTTGCTATTGCCATCGGTGCCGAGCAGTAATCCATCGGCGAGAATCAATCCACCCTTATCGAACAATGGAGTCCTCCCGGTTTTCCATTTAATTTTGCCATCAATACTCATGCAAACCAGACCGTCTTTTCTTTCGTTGGTTGTATACTGAGCATAAAAATTGCCGTTATATAGAACAGGAGGCTGCGTATGCGCACCGAAATCAGGATTTTTATAAAGTTCTGAAACGCCGTAGCTGCCATCTGCTTTTTTCTCAACTTTAATCATTGCAGCTCCGGCCTGGTATCCACCTGTAATCAGAATTCTGCCTTCCCCGGCATCAACTGCGCCTGGTACTGGAATTCCACATTGCCAGTTCGAATATTCCCATAGTATTTTTCCGGTAAGAGGGTCAATTCCAACAACTTTACCGCCGCTGGCGCTTTCTCCTCGACCAGCTGCAGCAGTTATCATTACAACATGGCTCTCTTTTCCAACTTTTATGATTGCCGGACTAACATATCCGACTGCTCCAAGAGAAGGCGTTGTCCATTTAACCTTACCAGTAAGCTTTTCATAGGCTACAACCCCGGCTTTAGGCGCCTGTGAAGCCAGAATAAGCAAATCGCCATAAACTAATGGACACTGGGTGATTGCCCATCTCGGAATTTCACCGCCGCCGAAATCCGTCCAAACATTCTTATTCCAGACTGGCTTGTGGGTGTTGATGTCTATGCAATACAGGTCTCCGTAAGGACCACACGAATAAATCAGATTTCCGTCAATAGCCGGTACACTTCGTGAGCCGGGGAACATAACAGATCCGGGAGAGGCATAAGCAAAATTCCAGAGTTCTTTTCCACTTGAAAGGTCAAAACACGTCATTTTATCGCCAACCTTATCATCTCTATCCAGTAAATAGACCTTATTATCTTTGACAACAGGTCCGCCATAACCTATGCCCACACTGGCAGTCCATAAAACTTCCGGTCCTTGCTGAGGCCATGTTCGTAAAATATTTTTCTGGGATGAGGAACTATTTCCATTAGGCCCAAGGTACTGGGGCCAGTCTTGTGAATAGGCATCAGATACGCAAACTAATAAGACTATCACCGGAATTAACAACCTGCTTGGTTTTTTTTTCATTACTCTTTTTATTTTTGTTATATAAATTATTATTCAATTAATTATAAAAGCTATGATCATAGAATCACTGTAGAATCCAGTAA
>Ga0075520_1001496_pt1 | contig 11269 bp, 7 predicted proteins | sample NGEPerB_FD_75100 | JGI IMG/M metagenome (GOLD analysis project Ga0075520, IMG submission 75100) | Arctic peat soil microbial communities from the Barrow Environmental Observatory site, Barrow, Alaska, USA - NGEE PermafrostAB12-B | ecosystem: Environmental > Terrestrial > Soil > Wetlands > Peat ...
AGGCGGACGATGATGAATTCATCCACGTCAACCGCATCGTGCCGGTGCATCCGCTCACGGACGGACTCACGGCGCGCGTGATGCGCACGCTCATCTGGCGCGCGCTGGAAAATTTTGAGAATGAAATTACGGAACCGCAATTTGGGTTTGGAGTTCCGCCTTCAGGCGGTTCGGGCGAGAGTCGCAAAGAGCCGCCTAAAGGCGGAACTCCAAACCTGCCTTCCCGCGCCAACGCCGTCCGCATGATTCATTTTCCCGAAGAATTGACGGACGTGGAATTCGCGCGGCAACGGCTGGCGTTGGACGAGTTCGTGGCACTGCAATTCCAAATCCAGTCGCGCCGGAAAAAATTCGAGGCGCTGGCGAAGGCGCTGCCCTGCGGTGGCGACAATCGGCTGATGAAACCGTTTCTCGCGGAACTGGGTTTCAAGCTCACCGCCGCGCAGACGAATGTGCTGCTCGAAATCCGCGCGGATCTGGGCGGTGCGCATCCGATGCGGCTGCTGCTGCAAGGCGACGTGGGTTCGGGCAAAACCGCCGTGGCGGCGTGCAGCGCGTTGATGGCGCTGGAAAGCGGGTTCAACGTCGCGCTGATGGCGCCGACGGAAATTCTGGCGGAACAGCATTACCGGAATTTTTCAAAATGGTTTGCGCCGCTGGGCGTGAAAGTGGAGTTGCAAACAGGCAGCCGGAAAACGGCAGGTGACAAGTGGCAAGTGACAAGTGACGCGAAAAAAAGCGCCGCGCCTCCGGTCACTCGTCACCCGCCACTTGTCACCTTGTTCATCGGCACGCACGCTTTGTTCACGGCGGGTTTTGAGCTGCCGAAGCTTGGCCTGGTGATCATTGACGAGCAGCACAAGTTTGGCGTGGCGCAGCGCGAGACGCTGGTGCGCAAGGGGAATTATCCGCATCTGCTGGTGATGACGGCAACGCCGATTCCGCGCACACTCGGCCTGACGCTTTACGGCGACCTTGATGTTTCGGTGATTGATGAACTGCCCGGCGGTCGCGGCCAGATAAAAACTTTCGTGCGCGCGGCGGACAAATTGCCGAAGGTCTGGGAGTTCATCCGTGAAAAAATTTCCGGCGGACGGCAGGCCTACATTGTTTATCCACGCGTCGAGGCGACGGACAAAGACATCAAGGCGGTGACGAAGGAATTTGAAAACGTCCAACGCGCGCTCACGCCCTTCAAGATTGGACTGCTGCACGGACGGATGAAAAGCGCAGAGAAGGAAAGGGTGATGAGGGCGTTTCGCGCCAATGAAATCAAGGCGGTTGTCGCCACGTCGCTCATCGAGGTCGGCGTGGACGTGCCGAACGCGAGCGTGATGCTCATCGAAAATGCGGAGCGGTTCGGGCTGGCGCAGCTGCACCAGTTGCGCGGGCGCATCGGGCGCGGCGCGCACGAGAGTTTTTGCATTTTGATTTCGGACGTGCTGAAGGAAGACGCGCAGTCGCGGCTGAAAATTCTGGAGGAAACAAACGACGGTTTCAAAATCGCCGAGGCGGACTTGAAATTGCGCGGGCCGGGCGAACTGCTCGGCCAGGAGCAGAGCGGGGCGATGAAATTACGATTTGGAGATTTGTCGGAAGATTTGAATTTGATCCGGCAGGCGCGGGAATTGGTGCGGCAAAATTTGCAGTTGGATTTTTCGCGGAGAGGCGTAAGTTGAAGTCATGAAAATTTTCCTCATTCCGCTGGTCGCAACAGTGGTGTTTCTCGCCGGCTGCAGTGACAGCAACTCCAAAAAAACCACGCCCGCCGCCGCCACCAACGCGGAACCCAAATACGACACCGGCAATCCGCTGACCGCGCCGGCGGATTACTTGGGCGCGGTGGTGCAGGCGAAGAAGTATTCAGAGAAGGTGATTGACGTGTCTTACATCAACCAGGCCATCCAGCAGTTCAACGCAATGGAAGGCCGTCTGCCGAAAGACCTGAATGAACTGGTGCCGAATTATATGGGCAAACTGCCGGTGCCGCCCTACGGAACGAAGCTGGTTTATGACGCGACGGCGGGAACGGTCAAGGTGGTGAAGCAGTAAAAAATGCCAATTGGTTTCAGGGTGAAGTTTCTGCCGGTGGTTTCAGGACAAAGACAAACACCGTGTCCGGCAGCACATCGCCAAAGGCAAACGGCAGCGGCCCGAAAAAGGACGCATAAAAGCTGGCACCAACATCCGGACTAAATGTGGCAAACCAGGGAATGACAGGGGTTGAGAAAATTTCCAGCAAAGTTGCTTTTTTGGGGTCAGGCGGACGCTGGTTGACATTTTGGGATGGAATGATGAGAACGCCTCCTGATTGCATCAGGGGGTGATTTATATCTATTGCAACCGCGCCGAACGACTGCATGTAATATTGAAATCCCCAGTGGCCCTGAAACCACACCGCGCCTGGGTTGGCGGCAAATTTGGCACAAACTTGTTTCGCGTTTTGACGGACAGCCCCGGCCAGTTGAAAATCCGCCTGCGCCGCTAGCAGGCTGAATGCCGCACTGGCCACAAGTGCCAACTTTATTCCGCCAGACAATGACGGTCTATTTTGTTCCAAGCGCCGGGCGATCAAAATGGCTACGGCGGGCGTCATCGGCAACAGGGCACGAACGTTAACCGTCCAATTGACAAATGCCGTGAATGTAAAAGTTCCTAACACCCATAAGAGAAGCAGCCATGAACTCGCGTCCTGTTTGTGCCGGACATCCGCCAAGGCGAGCGCCAGCACACAGACTCCACCTATTGACCAGAAAATGATTTGTATTTCGACGCGAGAGCGGACACCTTCGTTGAACCAAGTATAATTTTCCGCCATCATTCCATCGGCCAGCGCTAATGCCACAAAAAAAGCTGCGCCGCCCGCCAGCATGGCCAACACCCGTTTGCACCACAAAAAGGGCGCGCAAAAAAGCGCGATGGCAAAACATCCGCCAGTGAAGGTCAGAGCGTTCACTGCTTTAACCACGCTTGAAATCCCGGAAGAAGTTTGCATGAAATTGGCGTAATGAGTTGCTGCGACAAAGCTCGCCTGCCCGTAAAGTTGGCGCGTAAGCCATTCGTAAGCGCATAAAGTGGCCAGCGGAATCAATAAATAAGAAGCCCAGCATCCGACGGTCCGTTTCTCCAGCCAACCGTAAACTGCCAGCAATGGAATAAGGCAGATGCCAAAATACTTCGTCAGAAGGGCCAGCGCCAGCAGCGTCCCGGCTGTGGCCAGTTTCCAGCCGTTGTCCTGCTTGATGCCTTCAGTCCAAAATACGACCGTCCAAATCCAAAAGGCCAGCATGGACACGTCGCACATGACTGTGGTGGCCGAGACCAGCAAGCCAGGCATAAACAGGGTGGCCAGCGCGGCGAACTGCGGCCAACGGCAGAAACTTTTTGCCAGCCGGTAGGTGCCTAGAACTACCATTATGGCCGGCAGCAGACACGCGAAATGAAAACCGATTTCACTCCAGCCAAAAATGCCCGCCGCCAGCGCAAGGTAGTAGCAAGTCAAAGGCGGATTTTCTGTCACCAACCACATCGGCAGCACCCTGCCATACCAGTTCACATCGAAACCATAAGGATTTCCCGGGTGCGCTTGGATTTGTTGTGCCGCCCAAACGAACAGCGGGTCGTCTATGTTGAACGGCTTGGCGAGGAACGGCGAGAGCGTGGCAATCGTGATCAGCGCCAGCATCCATTTCGGGTGGATGGCGAACCATTGACGGAGCTTGTTTGACATGACGCACTTCTAATTAACCGAGGTAGCGCCAAACAAAAACATTTTTCGCTCGCAAAGCCGTGTCGGCGTTAGGACAATCTGCGTTTCAGTTTTTAATTCCATGAACGAGCAGATCGTCATCCTTGATTTTGGTTCGCAATACACGCAGGTCATCGCCCGGCGCGTGCGCGAGTGCAACGTCTATTCCACCATCGTCCCCTTCAACACACCCGCCGCCGCGATCGCCGCGCTGAAGCCGAGCGGAATTATTTTGTCCGGCGGCCCGTCGTCGGTGTTCGCGCCGGACGCGCCATTGCCGGACAAAACCATTTTGGAACTCGGCGTGCCGGTGCTGGGCATCTGTTTCGGCGTGCAACTGTTCGCGCATTTTCTCGGCGGCAAGGTCGAGAAAGGCCTCAAGCGCGAATACGGCAAGGGCACGCTGACGGTCAACGACGCGAAATGCGCGCTGTTCGCCAAGCTGCCGAAGTCGCTGCAAGTGTGGAATTCGCACGGCGACAAGCTCACAAAAATTCCCAACGGCTTCAAACCGGTTGCCCGCACGGAAAACTCCGAGTTCGCCGCGATTGAAAACCGCGAGAAGAAATTTTTTGGCCTGCAATTCCATCCGGAAGTCGTCCACACGCTGCGCGGCCGGGAAATCATTGCCAACTTCGTCCACGGTGTCTGCGGCTGCGGCAAAAGCTGGACGATGCGCCATTACATTGACCAGGCCGTCGAGGAAATCCGCGCGCAGGTCGGCAAGGAAAAGGTCATTCTCGGCTTGAGCGGCGGCGTGGATTCCAGTGTGGCGGCGGCGCTGCTGCACCAGGCCGTCGGCAGCCAGCTCACCTGCATTTTCGTCAACAACGGCCTGCTCCGCGCCCGCGAGGCCGAAGTCGTGCGGGAAGTTTTTGGCCGCAACTTCAAGCTCAAGCTGCAATACGAAAATGCCGCCGCGCTGTTCCTGCGCAAGCTCAAGGGCGTGACCGACCCGGAGCAGAAACGCAAGGTCATCGGCCGGACGTTCATCGAAGTTTTTCAGGCGGCGGCGAAGCGTGCGGGCAAGGCGAAATTTCTCGCGCAGGGAACCTTGTATCCCGACGTGATCGAGTCCGTGCCGATCGCCGGCAATCCCGCCGCGCTCATCAAGAGCCATCACAACGTCGGCGGCCTGCCGAAGAACATGAAGTTTCAACTGGTCGAGCCGTTGAAATGTCTGTTCAAGGACGAAGTGCGGCTGCTCGGTCTGGAACTGGGCCTGCCGAAGGAAATTGTTTATCGCCAGCCGTTCCCCGGCCCCGGCCTCGGCGTGCGCATCCTCGGCGAAGTCACGCCGGCGCGCTGCGAAATCCTCCGCAACGCCGACGCCATCGTCGTCGAGGAAATGAAGGTGTCCGGGCTTTACTATAAAATCTGGCAGAGCTTTGCGGTGTTGCTGCCCGTGCGCAGCGTCGGCGTGATGGGCGACGAACGCACTTATGATTTCACCATCGCCATCCGCGCCGTGGAATCGCAGGACGGCATGACCGCCGACTGGGTGAAGCTGCCTTACGACCTGCTGGAGAAACTCGCCAGCCGCATCATCAACGAAGTCAAAGGCGTCAACCGCTGCGTCCTCGACATCACCAGCAAACCGCCGGGGACGATTGAGTGGGAATGAATAAACCCAATGAACATGAGCCAAATGTGATGAGCGACGAAATTCCAGTTGAACCCGTTGAACGCCTGTTCGACTTCGTTTTGAAATCGCGCGGGCTGCTGGTGGGCCGCGACACGTTGCGCAGCAACAAAGGCCGGCTGCATTTTGTTTTAATCACCACCGACATCGCGGATTCCAGCCGTGAGGAGGTATTGAAAGATTTCATGCACTATCCCGTGGTGCAGCATTTCACGGCGGCGGATTTTGAAAGGCTGTTCAAAATCAAAGGCGCGAAGGCGGTCGGCTTTGTAAAATCCGGCCTTGCCCAATCCATCTACGCCGAACTGAAGCCGCACCGCATCAACCAACCGATGCATCCGTCAAAGAAACCCGAAGCGCCTCCAGTTCCTCCCAGCGGGCATAAAGCTTCGTGACGTTTTGCTTCGCGGCCTCCAGCTCGTCCGTGAGCAGGTTCGCTTGCGCCGCATGTTTGCGAAAATAATCCGGCTGCGCGAACAAACCTTCGATGCGCGCGACTTCGGCTTCAATCGCGTGAATCTGTGCTTCCATGCCTTCGAGTTCGCGCTGTTCCTTGAACGAAAGTTTGCGCAGTTTCGTTTTCGGCGTAGCGGCGTCTCGGGAGAGTGCCGCTGACTTGTTGGTCGAGAGAATGGCGGCGCTCTGCCGAGCCGCCGCTACATTCGCCTTTTGTTTCTTCTCCAGGTAATAATCGTAGTCGCCGACGCTGTGATGAATTTTCCCGTCGCCCTCAAACGCCAGAATGTCCGTGCAGACGCGGTTGAGAAAATAGCGGTCGTGACTCACGACGAGCACCACGCCGGGAAATGCAATCAACGCTTCCTCCAGCACGCGCAACGTCGGCAGATCAAGATCGTTCGTCGGTTCGTCGAGAATCAAAAAGTTCCCGCCGCTTTTCAAAATGCGCGCGAGCAACAAGCGGCTGCGTTCGCCGCCGCTCAATTTTTTCACCAGCGTCGTGATGCGGTCGTCCGAAAATAAAAATCGTTTCAGATAGGAGCGAACGGAAAGTTTTGCGTCGCCCCATTGCACGAACTCCGTGCCATCGGCGACTTCATCGAGGACGGTGCGCTCCTCGTTCAACTGGAGACGGCCTTGATCCACATAATTAAACTTCGTGAGCTGGCCGGTTTTCACCGTGCCTTCGGACGGCGGCAACTGGCCGATGATGGCTTTGAGCAACGTGGTTTTCCCAAGGCCGTTCCGACCGCAAACGCCGATGCGCTGGCCGTTCTCAAACGTGTAACTGAACCCGCTGAACAATTTCTTTCCGCCGATTTCCATGCCGAGATTGCTCAACTCCACGGTGCGATTGCCGAGTTGCGGCGGCGGTGGGATGACGAGTTCAATGTCCTCTTCAATCACCGGTCCAGCTTGCGCGGCGGTGTCGTAGTAACGCTCGAAGCGATCCTTCTGTTTGCTGCGTTGGGCGCGCGGGCCTTGGCGCACCCAGGCGAGTTCCTTTTTCAAAAACATCTGGCGTTTGTGCTCGATGGTGGCGTCAGCCGCTTGGCGTTCGGCCTTGTCCAGCAGGTAATCAGTGTAGTTGCCGTCGTGCGAGAAAAATTTCCCGTCGGACAGCTCAATCATGCGTTTCACCACGCGGTCGAGAAAATAGCGGTCATGCGTGACGACGAGAAACGTGCCGTGAAATTCGTCGAGAAACTCCGCGACCCATTCGATGGATTCCGGGTCGAGATGGTTCGTCGGTTCGTCGAGAATCAAAAAGTCGGGCAGCGAAACAATCGCGCGGCACATGGCCACGCGGCGCTTCTCGCCGCCGGAAAGCGTTTCGATGCGGCGGTCGCCGGCGGGACAATTCAAATGTGCCATCGCAATCTCGATACGAGTGTCGAGCGTCCAGCCTTCGAGCGCGTGGATGCGATGTTCCAACACCTCGTGCCGTTTCGAGTCATGCGGCAGCGATTCAAATTCCGCAATCAAATCCAGCACCGGCTTCGCGCCGTCGCGGATATTTTCCTCCACAGACTTCGTCGCATCGAGCATGAAATCCTGCGGCAGATAGCTGACGACGAGATCGCGCTGTCGCGCAACTTCGCCGCTGTCGGGCGATTGCAGGCCGGCGAGGATGCGCAGGAACGTCGTCTTGCCCGCGCCGTTGCGGCCGACGAGACCGAGGCGTTCGCCTTCCTGGATGCCAAGCGTGGTGGCGTCGAGGATGGCGCGGTCACCGTAGCACACGGTGATTTCAGAGGCGGAAATGATGGTGGGCATTGGGAATTATGGCAGAATCATACTGAGTAACACTGGATAATACCCAGTCATACTAAATGTTGCATTTATGCGCACGATGTGCGCATATTGTGCGTGGGCCTGCCCCACCTGAAAGCCGACTCCATGTCGTCGAAGGGTATCCTTCTCAGGGTGATGGCGGGCCTGTATTATTTGAACAGTTGGCTGGCGAATCACAAAACTTCCTTCGTCCACGCTTGCCAGATCAATTTGTTTGCAGCGGTCAAGAGGCGGTTTCGTGTGTAATAATTTTGACTGCCTTCATAATTCGCCGAGTCATACAAATCCACGACGAGGCTGATTTTATCCCGCACGAAGTCATAGTGCCGCATCTCGCCGCGTTCGAAAACCCGTTGCACTGCCCAGCACAGATAATCTGCGACATTTAGCAATGGTTCAGTGCGCGGATTTTGAACATTGAACACAACTTTCGACCGGATTTCTGATACATCCCATTTCTTGCCAAAACGATCAACCGCCTTCTGCAAGGCTAGATCAAGGTTTGCATTCTTCGTGCTTGGCCCGCGTTCGGCAATGTTCAAAACCAATTTTCGATCCTGCTTCAATTTTGTCTTCACCAAGTGCGAAAGCAGGTCTGCATAAAACTCCGATTCCTTGCCGTTGTGTTTCCGCAGAAATAGCGAGGGCATTTTGCGGCCAACGACAATCTCCAGACTGCAATCCACGGCCTTGATGAATTTGAACATCCGCTCCCGGACTTCCGGCGAATCATCCGTGGCGTGAAAGTGAAAACCGCCCTTGCTGATTTTTTTCTGCACACTGGGAATGTCTTTTAGATAGTCATCAGTTTCTACGGAATGTTGCAGTTCCACAACTGACCGTCGTAATGTGACGAGATCGCAATTGAACTTTACCATCCCAAGCGAAAACGCAAGTGATACGCCGGGCTTTCCGATGGCAATGATTTTGCCTTTGCCATAAAATGTCGTGTCTCCCGCTTCGTCAAGAAAGCGGTGGCTCGTTTGAAATGTTGCTGATGAATCCGACATTTTCACCCAATGAACAAAAATTAGCCTTTATTGGAATTGCGGAAAAGCTTTTCCAAATCATTCCTTCGCTGTCTGCACAGGCAATGCAGACAGCGGTGTGTTCTTGTTGGTCTCGCTGAAGTAGTTCGCCGACCACTCGTTTTGGAAGAGGATGACCGCATTTTTGCCGATGTCGTAGGCGAGGCGCGCGCCGGTCGGGAGCGAGAGAGCGTCGAGTTCTTCTTCCTTGATGTCCGTGGGCAGCCAGCGGACGACGCTCCAGGGCGCGGCTTCCAGGCGGGAGGCCGCGCCGTATTCGCTTTCGAGCCGGAATTGCACGACTTCAAATTGCAGCGGTCCGACGGCGGCGAGCAGCGGTGTTTTCACCGAGGAGTTCCGCAGGTAAAGCGCCTGGATCACGCCTTCCTGCAAAAGCTGATCCAAGCCCTGGCGGAATTGTTTGTATTTCCCCGTGTTGGGATTGTGCAGATACGAAAATGCCTCGGGCGTGAAGCGCGGGATTTCCTTGTAGAGAATTTTTGGATCGGTCGTGAGCGTGTCGCCGATGCCAAAACTGTCATGCCCGACGAGCCCGATGACATCGCCGGGATAAGCTTCGTCCACGGTCTCGCGTTCGTTGCCGAACAGTTTGTGCGAACTGGACAGGCGGACTTTTTTCTCCGAGCGCGAATGGAAGACGGTCATGTCGCGATCAAATTTGCCGGAGCAAACGCGGATGAATGCGATGCGGTCGCGATGCTTCGGGTCCATGTTCGCCTGAATCTTGAAGATGAATCCGCTGAACGCCGGGTTCTCCGGCGCAATCTCGATGCCGCCCATCACGCGCGATTTCGGAGCAGGCGAATGTTTCAGAAAACCATCGAGCAACAGCTGCACGCCGAAGTTATTCACGCCGCTGCCGAAAAAGACCGGCGTGGTTTTTTCCGTTAGCACAGCGGCGTCATCCCAGTCGTGCCCGGCGATTTCGAGCATTTCAAGTTCTTCGACCGTTCGGTTAAACGTCGTGTCGTCAAGCTGGCCGCGAACTTCTGGATCATGCAGGTCGCCGACAGAAACCGGCGCGCGATATTTGCCGCCGACCGTGCGCTCGAAGAGATGCATCAGCTTCGTCTGCCGGTCATACACGCCGCGAAAATCAGCACCGCTGCCGATGGGCCAGTTCACCGGGAACGCGCCGATGCCGAGCACGCGTTCAAGCTCATCGAGCAGCGCGAGCGGGTCTTTCATCGGCCGGTCGCACTTGTTCATGAACGTGAAGATCGGCACGCCGCGCTGGCGGCAGACCTCGAAGAGCTTGCGCGTCTGCGGCTCAATGCCCTTGGCGGAATCAATCACCATCACCACGGAATCCACGGCGGTCAGCACGCGATAGGTGTCTTCGGAAAAATCCTTGTGGCCGGGCGTGTCGAGCAGGTTCAGGCGATAGCCATTGTAATCGAATTGCAGCACGGTTGAGCTGATGGAAATGCCGCGCTTCTTTTCCAGTTCCATCCAGTCAGACGTGGTCGCGCGCTGGTTTTTGCGCGCGGTCACGGAGCCGGCGAGCTGCACCGCGCCGCCGTAAAGCAGCAGCTTTTCCGTCAACGTGGTCTTGCCCGCGTCAGGATGCGAAATGATGGCGAACGTGCGTCGCCGCTGAATTTCTTTGGCTATGTCCACAAACGAGTCGCGGAGAGTAACAGAACCGCGCGTGGTAACAAGCCGGGAAACTGGGATACGGAGCGCGCGTTGTCCCAACTCGCAGCGCGTCCAAACCATCCACCCGCTGCGGATTGGGACAATCCGCGCTCCGTGCCGAATTAAGACACTGCCAACTGGGAGACAACTTACTTTTCACCGACGAACACCGCGCACACCGGCGAGCCGACGGTGATGGTCTGCCCGGTCGGTTTCAATTTGCCGGTGCCGGCGTCAATCGCGAACACGACGACCAAATCCGACGCCTGGTTTTCCGCGAGCAGCCAGCGGCCGGCCGGATCAATCGTGAAGTGACGCGGCGTGCGGCCTTGCGTGGATTGATGTTCGACGAACGTGAGTTGTCCGGTTTGCTGATCCACCGCAAACACGGCGATGCTGTCGTGTCCGCGATTGGAGGCGTAAAGAAATTTCCCGGACGGATGCAGCACGATTTCAGCAGCAGTGTTGTTCGCCGCAAAATCCTTCGGCAACGTGGAAATCGTCTGCACTTCGGTCATCGCCGCGTTCGTGGCGGCGTAGCTGAACACCGTGATCGCGCCGCCCATTTCGTTGATGACGTAAACGAATTTGCCGTCATGGGAAAAAACCAAATGGCGCGGGCCGGAGCCGGGCGCCACGGTCGCGAACGGCGGATCGCCCGGCGTCAGTTTGGCGGCGGTTGCATCCAGATGATTGATGAAAATCTTGTCCAGACCGAGATCGCAATCGAGCGTGAAGCGATTGTCCGGCGACGGCAAAATAAAATGCGCGTGCGGCCTGGCTTGTCGTGCGGGATTTGCCCCGGAGCCGGTGTGCTGGATGGTGGTCGTCGCTTCGCCGAGGCTGCCGTCGGCATGAATGGGCAGTGCCGCGATGCTGCCGGAACCGTAGTTTGCGACCAGCAGACATTTGCCCGTGGCATCCACGGCGACATGACAC
>Ga0075520_1001498_pt1 | contig 11265 bp, 6 predicted proteins | sample NGEPerB_FD_75100 | JGI IMG/M metagenome (GOLD analysis project Ga0075520, IMG submission 75100) | Arctic peat soil microbial communities from the Barrow Environmental Observatory site, Barrow, Alaska, USA - NGEE PermafrostAB12-B | ecosystem: Environmental > Terrestrial > Soil > Wetlands > Peat ...
CATCCGGCCTCACGCATGTGATAGCCACTGATGCTGATCATATTCCAGTTGGGAGCTTCCTTGGAGCAATAGGCAAAGATGTCACTGATGATGCGCATTGACGGGGCCGGCGGATAGATGTACGTACCGCGAGCGCTGTATTCCTTGAGAACATCGTTCTGAATCGTGCCGTTCAGCTTGTCGGCGCTGATGCCCTTGCGCCTCGCAAGTGCGATATACATCGCCATCAGAACCGCGGCAGGAGCATTGATGGTCATGGACGTGCTGACCTGATCAAGCGGGATGCCATCGAACAGCACCTCCAGATCCGCGAGCGAACTAACCGACACGCCGACCTTGCCGACCTCACCCTCCGAGAGTGGATGGTCTGCATCCATACCCAGCTGAGTTGGAAGATCGAACGCTATGGACAGACCGGTCTGGCCCTGGTTCAATAGATACTTGTACCGGCGGTTGGACTCCTCGACTGTTGCAAACCCCGCGTACTGGCGCATGGTCCAGAGACGACCGCGATACATCGTGGCCTGGTAACCTCTCGTGTACGGATACTCTCCGGGGAACCCAATGTCGCGCATGTAGTCCATGTCGACAATGTCCTCAGGTGTATATAGCAGCTTGACGTCGATGCCGGAACTGGTGGTGCAATCCGAATAGGCCTTGCATGTCTTGCCGGCTGGGATCTTGTCAGCACCCTCCTGCCACTTCAACCTTGCAGCTTTCAGTCTCCCCACATGTTCTTTGTCAAACATTCGCTCACCTCACTTTTGACGTGTCCATGGAAGGCTCAGGGCGTGTTCACACCCGATGCTCGTCTCCGAGAAAGTATAGCAGGAAACGAAGACCTCACCACGTGCGCGCCCATTCCGTCATTCCCGCGAAGGCGGGAATCCAATCCTTGTCGCCCTCCATGCACCCGCCTCCTCCTGAAACACCGCAACGATGGCTGCAAGTTCGTTCGCTAAGGGAAAAGGAAACGGCTACATGACTCCCAACGGTCGGCCCTTCGGAGGATCGGCAGTGATGGAGATAGGGGCGACAAGGCAGTCCGTCGATCCATTCGTACCGCCATTATCAGAGTCACGACTGCGAGGGGACCGCCTTCGGTTTGATTACGTCCGACGGCGGGTGACATCATGTCGTTGTGTGTGTCCTCCTACCTAATCTCATCTTCCTTGGCGATCAGGTCCTCCACTTTCTGCTTGGCCTTGGCCTCGATTTGACGGATGCGTTCACGCGTGACGTTCAGTACCGTGCTGACTTCGTCCAACGTGTGCTCACTTTCCCCTTGCAGGCCCATTCTGTAGACGAGGATCTTCCTATCGAGTTCTGAGAACGGCGTAAGAACCCGGCCCAGCAGCCATTTCTGCCGGATGTCCGCATGCTCGTCCCAGTGCAGGTTCGTGCTCGCCTCTCTACGTGTAGAGTCCCCTTCCCGCTGTGGTTCCCGTCGGTGGATGGGGATCTTCTCGTTGTATTTCGAGAGCGGCTTGGGGATATGCTTCACCTGTTTCTTGTGCAGGAGCTTCCGGTGGCGGATGGCCTCTTCATGGTTGGCGAGCTCTTCGTCAACAATGCCATTCTCATTGGCAATTATGTCTTTGAGCTTTCGTCTGGCCTTGGCTTCAATCTGGCGAATTCGTTCGCGACTGAGCTGAAACATCGTGCCAACTTCTTCGAGTGTATGCACGTCCTCCCCCTGCAAGCCCTCCCTAAGAATGATGATACGCTGGTCACGCACTGGTAACGTCTGAAGGAGACGTTCCAGTTGCGCGCCGCAGTTCCAGTCAAACACGTCATCTTCAGGGGTGACCCGCGTTCTTCCGGCTACTATGTCACGCAGCAGTCTGTCATCGTTGGGTGAAGTATCTTGCCGAGACGACGCTTCTTGGCCGAGCTGAAGGTACTCAGGGATCCTCTCGATGGGAATCTCTGTTGCAGATGCCAGCTCCTCTTCGGTGGGTTCCCGTCCATACTCCCGCAGGAGCGTCTCCCTGGATGTCTGAGCCTTGTTCACGACCTCGGTCAGGTGAACTGGCATCCGGATGAGGAATGACTGTTCTGCTAGAGCTCGGGTTATCGACTGGAATATCCACCAAACGGCGTAGTTGTAGAACCGAGACCCGCGCGCATGATCGAACTTGCTGACAGCTCTAATCAAGCCAAGATTCCCTTCACCGACCAGGTCGGAGAATGGCAAGCCTCTGCCGGCATATTTCGTTGCTACGTTGATCACCAAACGCTCGTTGTCCTCCAGCATTCGGTCGCGGGCAGCTCGATCCCCTTGTGCGATGCGCCGGCCAAGTCCTGCCTCATCGTGGGGCGTCAGACGCGCGTACGGACGGATCTGTAGCATGAGCCACCGGTAGTACTCGGCGTCCTCTGGCGAGAACCAGGGAGGCGCCTCGGCGGCTCGCGCACCGCTTTCGGCGGATGACATAGTCTCTCCATCCAAGGAAGCTGACAACCTCTGGCTGGCCAATTGTGGAGCCTCTGTCACAAGGGGGATTCCACTCTCCACAATAGCTTCGACAAGCGATTCCATGTCTCGGATGTCGGTATCGGAAACGATGAACTGGGTCACCTCGGCGTTGAGCAGGTAGCCCTGCTCACGAGCTCTCGCAAGGAGATCCCCGAGTCCTTTGGGACAGTGCTCACTCCGAAGGAGTTGCTCAAGGTGGTCAGAAACGCCACCGTCCCGGGAGCGAGCCACATCCGCCCGGGATGTTGTGCTAGAGTACTGAGCCTGTCTGGTCATGCTACTGCAACAAGTGTTGCCAGTGAACCTGCCCCTCCCGTAGTGCCATCCCGTGCAGCAGTTGACGTAGCGCTCCATAGAACGCCACGGTGCGGACGAGGTCGTGAGCAGATCATGGCGTTTCACTTGCCACGTCGCCCAGATGCACCGGGGACTGGCTCATGGTACCTTTCTGTGCTCCGAGCGGGAATTCCTCATGGGGTGACTGCACGTGGCTGTCGAAATCGTGACTTGCCCGACGGGCCTCGCCGACAGAGTGCTTCCCATTTTCGAGGAGAATGAAGAAGACGAGACGGGAATGAGCTGTCTTCGACGCAACGAGGACCGGTCTTGTCCCGTCAGAAGGTTCCACGGTCAGCTGTTGGCGGCTCCTCAATGTCGCTGGTGACTGGTGCGAGCTCCAAGATCTCGGCTTCGAGGTCATCCCACAGCGTTCCCCTCGGTGCCTCGGCAAGCTTCTGGGCCAACAGAGTGAGGCCACCGTGAGCGTAGGCTTCGGCGATCTCAGCAACCCTCTTGCCGTCCAGCACAACGTCGAGATTCACTTCTGAAGACACAGCGACGGAGTAGAGCAGCGCCTTCTCATCGTCTTTGAAGTACTCGCCTCTCACTTGGAAGGAAGGGTCAGGCTTCTTCAGTTCCATGCGTACGTTCATCTTGAATCCGTATGACATTGCAATGATGAACTTCTCTCCGTTTGAGGGCCTGTTCGGTCCGGATGATGGCCACAGGTCCCGGTTCCCGTACGGCTCAATGTCTGCCTCATCAACGCGGAAGAGGAGAGGAAAAGCTTCCCGTTCGTCGCTCATGCTTCTGCCTCCACGATTGTCTCCCCATTGCTCCGAACCAGCCTGTGGCGTGATGCCACACACGGCTGCAGTATGCCTTCCGTCGCCGCGTATTCGGTATCTGTCACCAGAAGGATGACCTGACGGTCTTGACTCAGAGATTTGAGGACCTCCGCAATCTGGTCAGTCATCTTGCCCGTGGTTCTCCCGAACGGAAAGTCGACGACGAGAGGACCCTGGTAGCCCGAGACCTCGTGCAATGCAAGAATGAATGCTATTGCTGCAATTTCCTTCTCTGACTCGGCCATCGTCGCGAGTGCCTCCCCACCACCTGCGTGCATCACATGGATTCTGTAGGAATCATCCAGGAACGCCCTCGGATAGAGATCTTTTTGCCACATCATCTCCTGGAGAGCCTCGCCGAATCTATCAGACACGTAGGACCTCACCATCTCTGTGCGTTGGCTCAGAACCCTCTGTGCGATCTCTATGGCATCGCTGACAATCGCGAGTCTTGCCTTGTCCTCCTTCAGGCTCACTTCCTTCCCCTGCGCGATCGCGATCTTCTTCTCCTGGTCCGCAAGGCGCTTCTCGAGAAGCTGCATCTCAGCCTTGGTGCTGGCGATTTCTGTCACGTATTTCTCATACAGTTCCTGCTGCGCCGTGCGATTCTGCTGAGCCTGCCGAATCTGTCCTGCATCTATTTGCTGCAGCTCCATGTCCACACTAGCGAGTTCGACACAGACGCTGTCGAGGTCCTGTCGCAGCTCAGCCCATGAGGTCCTAAGACCGCCAAGCTCGGCGGGTTCGCGTTCCAGGAGCCTCTCGACCAATGACACGTACTGCCTGATCGGAGCCACCGCACCTCCAAGATTCGAGACCTCCTTGACTTGTCGGAGGAGAGCATTCAAGTGCTCTCGAATGTCTGCATCCTGTGCCAGCGGTGTGCCACAGATGCAGGTCCCCTCGTTCAGAATTCGCTCGATAAGCGAAGGTTCGACAGGAGGAGGAAGCTCATTTCTTCCCTCCTTCTCCTCGACAAGGGCGTCAAATTGGCGCATCGCAGGTTCTGCGAACACGTGTCCAGCCACCCGGTACAATGCAGATCGGTAGGCGGACTCGGCGACCTTGATACGGCTCTCCAAGGCCGTCTTCTGAGCCTCGAGCTTGGTCTGGCGTTCGGGCAGGTCCGCAGCTCCGCCCTGTGATTGGAGCAACTGGTCGTACTTGTCCCGTTCCTCCTTTGCTATGTCCCGCTCCCTCTCCTGGCCCTCCAGGCGGGTTCTCAGGTTCGTGAGCTGTTCCGAATCGCGGGCCTTGTCTTCAACGAGAGCGAGCATCGCCGGGTTGTTCTTCGCAATCTGCTTCTGCAAGTCCGTTTGCACGCTGGTCAGATGATTCATCGTGGTCTGAAGGAGTCGGATTCTGGAGAGATAGGAGAGTGCAGGCTCGACGTTGGAAGTCGCCTGCCCGAACAAGAAATCCTGAATCTTCTCCCCGTCGAAGAAGTAGTACCATCTCATCTCCTTCGGAATCAGGCTGTTAATGGTGATCGAGGCGCGTTCTGCATCATCATCCTGAACCACCTCGCCCCCGCGAATCTGTGTGTGGGTGAACGACAGCCCACTGTCCCCCTGTGATCGCTTGAACGTATCGACAATCTCCTCGGAGGAATTGGGGTCACGCCTCGATGCTTTGATCTCGGCGCTTACCGTCGGAGATACCCCGGCAAGTGCTCCTCCTAGAGGTCGGAATGCGATCGGAAGTCCCTCGCTCTTGGATGGCTGGTATCTCTCCTGACCGTAGAGACACCACGACATAGCGTTCATGAGGTTTGTCTTTCCACACCCTCCGTGTCCGACCACAACGTGGAGATCATACGACCCACCGGATGGGAACACGAACTCTGCATCACGATAAACACGGTAGTTCCTGAGCCTTAGACTGTCAAATCTGGTGGAGCCGCTGTCACTGGCCTTCATTGCCCTCTCCCAGGTTTTGACATGGCCTGCTCGAGGTTCTTCTCGTAGACGCTCTTGTATTTGCCCAGGTTCTGGTCTGAATCGGATGCTTCGGCGAGCATGACGCTTATCAGGAAATCACGTGCGACATCGTGACCCTCACCGAGAGCTTTCACCTGGTTCCAGATGTCAGGTACCCTTTGTCTCTGCATATCACTCCCCCCGTCCAATGATCTCTCTCTGAACGCTCGTTACGGCCTCCACTTCATTGTCGGCCCACGATGCGAGCTGGCGAATGCGCGTCATCTCGACCTTGAGTAATGCCTCACCGCACTTGTCGCCCGCGTTGACTGGTGGCAAGGCTACCACATCATAGACCATTGCGTGGGTTTTTCCCTCGCACGGTCTCAAGAGCCGACCGAGTCTCTGAATATGCTCCACCGGGCTTGAAGAGTTCGAAAGGAGCAGAGACACCTCAGCCTGAGGTATGTCCACGCCTTCATCCAGGCATCTCATAGCGACCAGGACGCGGTAGGTGCCATCAATGAAGCGACTAAGGATGATCTCCCGTTCCGTGTGACCACCAAAGCGCTTCTCGGGGTGTGTACCCTCCTCCATCGTGAACCTGTGATAGCTTATGCCGGCTTCTTTCAAGTGCTGGCATACATAGTCAATCTGCTTCTCTGAGCAGTACACGATCGCGTGGTGCAGCTGGTGCGACTGTTCGCGAATCCAGCTGCGGAGTACCTCCTCCTTCTGTGCCGCGTCTCTCAAGACGCGGGCTCTCTTGAAGTACAGCTGTTCCAGGTGACCACGTACGGTCGGGTCGGGGTCGTCGTGATCAATTCTTCCTATCTGCTGTGTCAGGCGCACGTAGTCCTGCATTTCCGGATCCGTAAGATAGGCAAATCGGGGATACAAGTTATATGGCACGAGATATGTCCGGTGAGTGATGGGGTTGATCGAGTGAATTGCATCGCCCAGAGAAAACTCGAATACCGTCTTACCAAAGAAGGACCGCACCAAGTCCGTACCAAGCTCGTCCATCCAGCGGTCCGGAGTGGCACTTAGTCCGAGCCGCCATTGATACTCCGTCAGCATTGCAGCACTGTATTGTGGCGCGCCAAGCCGATGTACTTCATCACCGATCAGTAATGCATGGAACTTGCCGGATCCCCTACGCACGAGGCTCAAGAAGTCTTCTGATGACACCGACGCATGCGTCCCCACGACGACGACGGGCTTCCGAGAGCCGCCGATGAGATCGTTGATGCGTGTCGAGAGTGACGTGCGCCAAGTACCGTTTGTTCCCGTGACCACGATTGGAGCGACTCGCAATGGGAATTTCCTCATGGCCGTCTTCCACTGATCGACCAGGTGCAACTGGGGGACGGAGATCACGCAAAGAAACCCCTCTGACTCCTGCTGCAATTTCTGGATGCACCCGAGGGCCGTATATGTCTTGCCAGTTCCCGTCGCCATAGCAAGTATGCCCCTGCGATCAGCTGCAAACCAACGATCGATGGCATCGACTTGGTACTGGAAGAGATGTGTCTTCTGCCTGGCCTTCTGACTCTCGTATCTGCCCCTGAGCCGCTCATAGTCGAGTTCTGCTGGAGCGACTTGGATAATCTTGTCCGCGATCGCGGTCGGAAGGTCAAGCGTATGGACTCGCGCGGCTGTGCCCGCCCATATGGAGTCGAAACGCGCGATGTCCATGATCTGGTATTCCCGCTGCGCAGGTTCCCAATTACGAAATACCTTGAACTCCTCTATGTTGCCTGCCCACGCCATTGCCGACTCATTCACGGATCCACTGAAGCTGACTATGTGCCCATCTTCGTCGTGCATTATCCCGACCTTCTCATGGAACAACCCTGCCACTTGAGCATCCTCGTCCACTTCGGACGATGTCCCGCCGGAGGTAGGCACGGCCAACCGCATCTCTAGAAACCCGTGGGCAAGCATGTAGGCTAGCACGGCAAGGTGATCCCGTTCCAGAACAGACTCGGAAGCTTCATCAATCTCACCGCTCAGCCTCTGCGAGCAGATTCGCTGCAGCTCTTCTGGTGACTTGTTGATGATGTCGATATCGCTCTTCTGAAGTCTGGGAGAGCATACGATGCGCATATGCCCTCGATGCTGAATGAAGGAGAGCAGACCATTTGCGGCAACGGCAAAACATGATGAGGAGAAGAAACCAGCGAGCCTGTCATAGGATCTGGCCACTCCAAGACATGGTATGAAGAAGTCGCCAAGGATGTCGTCCTCGCCGGACTTGTAGACCAGTTTCAAAGGCAGAGCCCTAAGATCCGGTTTCAACTGGGCTGACCAAGATCACAACAACACGGCAGACACCGGCACAGTCCCGCGCGGGCGAGGCATAGCTGTTCAACTGCTTTCATCAACGGCTCCCTATTCCAAAGTTGTCAAGCTAAGTATATCACAGAACAGGGCTCCTTCTGCAAGGGCGAGCCGATTGACGTGCCGTGCGCGGTCAGAGACGGGAAGGGTTGGCGAGCAGCTAGTTAGAGCCCCTTGATCCGTTTCAAGGAGATAGTTCATCCTTGGTCTGTGGCGGAGCATCAGGTTCATCGGTGGGCAAATCCAGACGGAGGACACCTGGAGTGGCACCAGGGTCAAAAGCGAGTTGCTGGTATGCCTCGAGCCAGACAAGCTCCTCAAGATATGCGACCTTCTCGTCCCCTTTCTCCTCGAGCCATGCTGGACTCTTTACCAGCAATTCGTTCATGGCGGCAAGATCCTGAGGAAAGACGTGGAGGTAAACCTTGATCTCGTTGAACTTTGAGAAGACCCAGTTGTCCTCTGGACTCCATGGAACGCGGATGACATGGGCAGTGTTGCATCTCTCGATGAATAGCATCATTGGCTTCACTGCACCCTCGATCCAGACACGGTATACCGGTAGTCGCTGCCCAGCCACGCGAAGATACGCATCTGGAGTACTATGGCCAGACTTGGGAGACACAGAGTCCTCGACTAATGCTTGCAGCTCTGCGGGCAGCCACTCGACGTCTGTGTCCACAAGTAGAACGCCTGTGCTCGTTTGAAGTGGAGAGTCTGGTGCAAGAATCGACGCAAGGTCGGTCACAGTGCCGATTTTGGAGAGCCGTGTGATGGCGAATCCCATCTGCATCTTGCGTAGTCCGTTTGCGTATTCCTCGGCGATGCCGGACCATGAATCAGATTCTGATGCGATGAACCACTGCTTATCAATCACGGTGTTGACGCCGAGAGAGCGTGGGCCCTCAGCCATATCGGATAGTGCGGGCCCGGTGCTCAGCAGATCAAGATCCTCCAGCGTGTACACCTCTTTCTCCTCGTTGGCTTCATACTGCTTCAGCAAGCTTGTCGTGAAATCAGTGATGACGTTTTGGCTAACGATAGCCTTCCTAATCCCTGCGCGTTTGTTCGATTCAATCATATCCTGCACGTACTTCAGCAGTCTCCTGAGCGCATCGACTGATCGATCACCTGCATGGCGCTGTTGACCAATAATCACCGCCAATTTCGTGATCTTGTCATTGTCTTTGAGTATCTTGTCGACCAAATTGCCTGCGCCCAGCAGATGCTCCAACTCACGAGACCCTCCGGCCGCCTGCTCCAGCTTCTGCACCTGATCAGCGAGCCAGTCACTCGGGTCTTGGAACAGGGCCGATTCCGGCAAAGTGAGCGCTATCGCGACAAAACCGTAAGCTAGCACCTCGTCCGTGCGTATGAAGTACGCTTTGAGCAAGGGCTGTGGTGGCTCCCACCCCCAACTCCAAGCATCGCCGCTTCCTTGTGCTGTTGTCTGAGCATAAACGTTGAGGAGCCTAGGCAAGTCGAAGTCATCGTTTGGCCACGTCGCTTCGATAAGGCCGGGAGGGACCGGGATAGGGGGCTCCGCCATGGCAAGGTCGACAAGGCATGCATGCAGTCCGAAGTATGCAAGTGACGCGAGTATTCTGAAGCGCATAGAATAATCGCCCGAGGTCACAGCATCGTTGTGTCGAGGTGATGGTCGTGTCTCCAGGTTAGATATCTCCTCGGCAACCAGGTCAGCTGCATTCCACTTCTGCTGTCTTGCGAACAACAGCAGCAAGGTTGATAGATTCTGGAGAAGCAACCTCGCCTCAAACACGGCCTGGTCGATATCAGTCTTCCTCGCCGCATTTGGCTCCGTTAGGCGTTGAATTGCCGAGGACAAGACGCCGTACCAAGATAGGCAATGCCGGGTGTCTGGCGCATCAGGCTGCTCCTGCAGACTGTCCCGGCATTGGAGCCACAACGTCGATAGACAACGCTGGAAGACTTCTGGGTTCCCGGTCCCTGCGGCTGCGTACGCGAGGTTCCTCGGCAAGCTCAAAACCATGTTCTTGATCTCTCTGTCGACTTGTGTGGCGGGATTCTCGACCAAGCAGCGAGCGTCATCTGTCGCCCGCGCAAGAGCTTCAACACGATAGACGTAGTCATCATGAACCGTTCCTGGAATATCGAGTCCACCTATTGTGCCAGCGGCTTCGACAATACTCAAGCTCATCTGGCGAAACTGCTCGACTAGTTGGCGATCGTTGGAGCGGATCCCCTTCTTGAGGTCATCGCACAATTCCACCGTCTCGGACTGCAGATCTGTGATAGTTTCTGATATTCGTTCTGAGTTGTCTATCCGGAAGGCACGTCGCAGCGTGCGCGCCATTGTTCTACGCTGGTCAGAATCAAGAAGAACGTCCGCCCGGAGGAATGCAAGGCCCCTCTCTCGGTCATCTACTGTCGATCCTGGCAAGCAGCAGATTATGAGGAGCGGTTGAGGAGAATGAGACTCGCCGCTACTGGTGATTAGTGTAGTGGAACTTGGCGAGTCGATGTGCATGAGTACCGATGAGTTCTTGCTTGCCTGCAACGCTGCCTGTTTCCGGAGCACGTCCAGCAACCGTTGCAACGACGACAGATCGACTGCATCGACTTGCCCGACATTTCCGGCAGGAACCCTGACATAAGAGCTCAAGTCATCGCCGTGAAACCGCTCAAAGAATCTGTCTTCAATCTTGACGTCATTTCCCCAACCAGAGATCGTGACTTCGGCTGTCGCAGCCGCTTCTTGGCGACGTGCAGATTGAGAGGCAATGATGCGCTGTCGCGATGTTATGAATCCCTTCCATGTTTCGACGAACTGCTCCTGATGCTGGAGCAGGTTGAGTACCTTGAGAATGGGGGAACACGCCAGAAAAGCGATCCCTCCTAGCCCAACCAAGGTCACCCAACTGTGGAACTGCCCACCGAGAGCGGCAGCAACTATCCCTGTCGTAACAGTAGCCACCAATGACAACTGTACTCCACTTACGTGCAGGAAGACCCGCAGTCGGCCAGCACGACCGCCGTACATCTGGCCCAGCACGATTGCCAACGCCAGTGGTATTGCTGTCAACCCCACAGATACTGCGACAACCGTCCCTGACGAGACGGCCGCGCCGACGGGAACCGGAACAGAGTACGGCCGGACTACTGACCATACGCGGATGCTTCCAACGCACCAATACATGCCCGTCACGGCGGCGACAGCCACATATGCAGCGATCCCTGGATTAACGGACCAAGGATTGAGAGGGCACAGCTTGGACGTGACCCGACTCAGCGATCGCTTCCAAACTTGTCTTGTCCGCTCGCGGGTTCTCTGCAACGATTGTCGCACGTTCATTCTGTCTCTCCCTAGCAATTCACGAATGACCGATGTTCATGTGGGGCGATCAGTGTCAGTCAA
>Ga0075520_1001499_pt1 | contig 11264 bp, 7 predicted proteins | sample NGEPerB_FD_75100 | JGI IMG/M metagenome (GOLD analysis project Ga0075520, IMG submission 75100) | Arctic peat soil microbial communities from the Barrow Environmental Observatory site, Barrow, Alaska, USA - NGEE PermafrostAB12-B | ecosystem: Environmental > Terrestrial > Soil > Wetlands > Peat ...
AATAGAGCCCTGATTTGCCTTATACCCGGGCTAAGCCCTGGCAATGAACGAATATACTCATAATAGGTACTACCAAATCGCGAGATCAGTTTCTCTTCTTCATACTTAATAAGCTGGTAATAATGCAACCAGATCAACACTGGTATCAGTAATCCTATAGGTCGCAAACAAAGAGACAATGCAGAAAAGGCGATTAAGTCAGCAAAGTATATTGGATTTCTTACAAAATTATAGGGTCCTGAGATTGTCAGTTTGCTGTTCTGGATCTTAAAAGCCATTACTGTTTTTGACGAGAGAATGCTCCCTGCCCACATGCGGATAAGTGTTGCAAGCAAAACCAGCAAGGCTACAAACAAGTATCCATAACGAACTGACAATTGAGCTGACAATCCAAACCAGCTTCCTGCTGTTTCTATTATAGATGAACTGTTTTTGAAAACTAAAAATGAAATGGTTGAGATTATTATAACAATGGATAATGAAATAAAAATTCTTACCTCAAACCATGTTTTGCGTATCTCACCAAAAGAAGTCATCATGTAATTATTAGTTAATATTGGAACATTTGACTTTTATTGCGGACGGGAGGATCTCTATTTCAAATGGAGAATTTCCCAGTATCTCTCCATCACCTTCCATAAAAATTTTATTGTCTGATCTGATCTTCAGTTTTTTGCACCTTTTTATCGAAAAATATGGTGACAGGATGTGTTTCCCTGAATATACCTTTGATAGATTCAGCATTCTGTCAGTTACCTTCATATCATTCATTGACAGTACATCAAAAAAGCCATCACTCAGTTTTGCATCAGGGGTAAGCTTCATCCCTCCTGCGCATTCGGTGCCATTACCGATAACAAGACCGATAAGAGCTAATTCCTGCATCGGATCATTATCAAATCCTATCGACAGCTTCAACGGTTTCATAGACAATGCAAGAAGCGCTGCTGAAAATCCGAAGGCAATTCTTCCTCCAAAAAATTTAGATTTTTTTCCAACTGCTGACGCAACTCTGCACCCGATACCCACCTGACATTCATTTATAAAAAGTCGCTTTTGTACCTTGTCTGAAGAATTCAGGTAAGTAATCTGACCGAGGTCCAAAACTCTGTTCACCGGATTAAGAAGTTGTTCAATCTGCTTGTCTGCCCTGCGGGGAAAGTTAAGTGTGTGGGCAAAACCTCCTCCTGTGCCACAATGTATTATTCCAAGTTCACATAAGGGATTTAGAGACCTTCCTTCGCTGAAGAATCCGTTAACAACCTCATTAATTGTTCCATCACCACCAAGTGCAATAATCATTGATGCTCCTTCAAGAATGGCTCGTCTGGTAATGAAAGTTGCATCATCCTTCTCTTTGGTGAAACTTATATCAATTTCAAAATCGCAGATGCTTTTTATTTTTTGCAATAAGGTTTGTGCAACCCTTAATGCTTTTCCATTTCCGGCTTCAGGATTGATTACTATATTGACAAAACTTGTCTTCATTATTTATGCTTTTAACAATTCTTCTTTAATCCAATTATCGGACCAATCTGCTTAATGATATTAAAATCAGGCACATATATCAGAGAGAAGCTGGAAATATTATTTAATGTGTAGCGTTTTGCTACAATGCATTGACTCAGAACGCTACATTTATTATCTTTACTAATATTTGTAAATTACCTGTTAGGTATCATTAATCTAACCTTAATGAAATCAGCCGGATCTGGTAACATATTGATAGTTGACGATGATAACGATGTTTTGTATACTGCAAGGCTTATATTGCGAGACCTGTTTGGAAAAGTTGACACTCTGAACCGTTCGGCGCTTATACCTGAATTTCTTAAATCATCTAAATATGATGTGATCATCCTTGACATGAACTTCACCCGTGGCAACACATCTGGGAAAGAAGGACTGGAATGGCTTGGCAGGATTCTACGACTTGATCCTGATGTATGTGTAATAACAACAACAGCTTATGGTGAAATAAGCCTTGCGGTCCAAACCATGAAAGAGGGTGCAATGGATTTTCTCATCAAACCCTGGAACAAGGACCAGTTGATTTGCGCAGTTCAGAGAGCAATGGCACTTAGAAGTGAAAAGCAGGATGTTAAAAAGACTAAAAGCAAAAATCCCGGAACCCTGAGTCCGGGAAAGATCCGACATCCCGGGATCATAAGTCGTTCACCTGTTATGGTAAAAGTTCTTGAAACAATAAAAACCGTTGCTCCTACTACTGCCAATATCCTTATTATGGGAGAAAATGGGACAGGCAAGGAGCTGGCAGCCTGGGCTTTGCATAATGAGTCAATGAGAAAGAATAATGAATTCATACATGTTGACCTGGGAGCCATACCTGAAACACTATTTGAAGCCGAATTATTCGGACATACCCGTGGTGCATTTACTGATGCCAGGGAAGAAAGGGAGGGAAGGTTTGAAACTGCTTCAGGCGGAACCTTATTCCTCGATGAAATTGGAAATCTCAGCCTGCCCCTGCAGGCAAAAATTCTTACCGCTATACAAAACAGAGAAGTAGTCAGAATTGGTAGTAATAAACCTATTCCTATCGACGTCAGGCTGATCTCAGCTACAAACATGCCTTTGTATGAAATGGCTGATTCATTCCAGTTCAGGCAGGATCTTCTGTATCGTATTAACACAGTTGAAATCACTCTTCCTCCTTTAAGAGAAAGAAGAGAAGATATTAGCCTGATTTCAGAATATTATCTGGAACTCTTTTCGGAACAATATTACAAACAGGGAATTGTAATGTTGGATGAAACCATTCAAAGACTGAAAGAATATCATTGGCCGGGTAACATAAGGGAGCTGGCACATGCGATTGAGAGGGCGGTTATACTTTGTAAGAATGAAACCCTGAGACCTGAAGACTTTACCTTTAAGACTAAATCTGCTTCAGTCACAACAGCAGATGAATCGTCAGTTCGGGTGGAGGATTATGAGAAAAAGGCAATAGCAACGGCAATGATGAAACATAATGGAAATCTTTCGAAAGCAGCTGAGGAGATAGGTATCGCAAGGAGTACTCTTTATCGCAAGATAGCCCGGTTCGGAATGGAAAACTGATCTTATTAGTTTTTTTCTCATATATAAATATGGCACATGAATAAATGACTTTAAGTATTTCAAGAAAAGACGATATGCATAAAATCTGGAGTTATATTTCCAATCTGGGTATTAAAGGTGAGAAAGATCCGTGGAAGCTTAGAACAATGGTTATCAGCAATCAGCTCAATTTTGTAATGTTCATCTCTATGTGTTTATTACTGCTGACCACAATACTTACACTTCTGTTAACTCATGATACCATATCTTACGGAACCCTCAGGGAGGCAAATCTTCTTATCGTTGTCTGTTTGAATCTGATGCTTTCACGCTATGGTTACACAAAACTAAGCAGGCTATCACTGATCTTCCTCACGCCGATAGTATTCATTATCGGTCCGACAATGATCGGTTATGTCGAGGAGGAAAGTTATACATATTATCCATTTGCGCTTATCTGCGTCTCTATTATTCCACAATTATTGATATACCCGAAGAAAGAAAAAGTTCTCTGGTGGATTTCGATGATATTTTATTTGATACTGGTAATAGTAATTGACAAAATTATGGTAAGGTTTAGTACAAGAAGTTTTCCTATTGTCGACCGGATAAATACTTTCTACGCTTTTTATAAGATTGCTCAAATTGCCCTTTTCCTCTTTATTAACGCCAGCATTTATTATCTAAGGTTGCTGAATTTCCGTTTTGAGGAGCAATTAAACACAAAGAACAAAGAGCTTGACCTGCAGAATATGGAGTTGAAAGCCCAGAAAGATGAAATCGAACGGCAAAAAGATGAACTTGTAAGTAAAGAGATCAGTACATGGCAGAAACTAGTCAATATTATCTCTCATGAAATAGTCAATTCAGCTATTCCGATTACCAATCTTGCAGGGATGACAGCCCAGATGCTTGAAGATGAGTCGGGCGTTGTTCAGAAACCGGAAGAAATCGGTGAAGAGGTCACAGAGGATATCCATCACAGCTTAAGAATTATTGAATCGCGTACGCAGGGACTTATAAACTTTGTTAAGGCCACAAAAAGCCTCACTGAAATTCCAAAGCCAAACCTCAGAAAGATCTTTATTCACGACCTTTTCGAACGCATTACAATTCTTTATAGAGTTAAATTTAAGGACAGAAGTGTGATATTTAAATGCAAAATAAATCCTTCCAACCTTTCCATTGAAGCTGATCTCGAACTTATAGAGCAGGTAATCATTAACCTTATTCAGAATGCCATGGAAGCCATGCAGGATACTAATGATCCTATACTGACAATTATTGCTGCGAAAAATGAATCAGACCACGTACAGATTTCAATAAGCGATAACGGTAAAGGTATCAGAGATGAAGAACTTGAACGTATTTTTCTTCCATTCTATTCAACCAAAGCAAATAACTCGGGGATAGGATTAAGCCTGTCGCAACAGATAATGTTGCTTCATCATGCAAGACTTGAAGCAGTTTCCGATCTTAATAAAGGTGCAACCTTTAATATGATATTTTAATATCAGGTAAGAGGTGCACTTTCGGAGCCAGGTTTATGTTGTCTTCCAAACATATGGTATTCACCTGAAATATGATATATATTATACTTGAAGGTAGTCATATAATATATTAGGTAATTTTACCGGCCATATGAGGTCCGGTTTGCAGCCATATCAGAATATTAAAAAGTCACTTTACCATTTTAGTTTCCTGCGGGATATTAAAGTGCATGGCATCTATTTTAATTCTCTGGTAAAGTTTTTAAACCTGTATTGCTTCATCAGAAAGGAACATGCGCACGACTTCTATTCTGTAATTTTATTTACCGGAGGGACAGGTAGCATAGTAATCAATAATGATAGCTATCCTGTTAAGCCTCATACCATCTGCATTGTCGCTCCGCATCAGATGCACTCATTTGAACACCTTAAAGACGCAGAAGGAATTATCTTCTTCTTTTGTCAGGATTTTTATGTTGAAGAATTCAGTTTTATCCGTCTGTTAAATTTATTTTCCTATACCTCACAAACGGGGAACAATATTTGCAATCCTTGTTTGTGTTTATCAGACGGTGAGTTTAACCCGGTCAATACAGTAATAAAATCGATAGAATGCGAATATGATTTGTACACACCTTCAAACAATTCTGCAGTTATCATCCGTTCCCATCTTAATATTATGTTATTAAAGCTATCTGAGCTTTATGAAACAAAATCGGGGAAATCGAATAATAGTGACAGCATTCTGATCCATTCATTATCGCACCTCATAGATTCATACTTCATTCAGGAGCAAAAATTGGGATTTTATACCTCCGCATTTAATATGTCAGAAAGCCAGTTGAATTATATCTGCAACAAGCATTTTAACTGTGGACTGAAAAAGATTCTTCAGAACAGACTCATGCAGGAAGCCAGGAAACTACTCCTCTCTTCTGAGCTATCAGTTTCAGAAATTGCCTATAAGCTGAATTTCGAAGATAACTCTTATTTCAACAAGGTTTTTAAAAATAAAACCGGCCTTACTCCCAAAAGATTTCGTGACATTCATAAAAAATTAGTACCACAAAAACCCTGATTTTTACCATTTTCAGACTTCATGCGATTTTACTTTTGCTGAATAAAATTGTATGAATTATGAAGAAACAGATTTTTTTGTCAGCAATCATGGTCATCGCATTTTTTGGATGCAAAAAAACAGACACTAAAGCGCCTATCAAGGCTCAGACTTTTGAAGTAAAATCTACCAGTTCCACAGTGTGGAAATACTTTAGCTTTGCAACCAATGATACGGTAACAATAACAGACCCGGCAAATTCAACAGGATGGGATCTGGCATTTCAGCGTTACAGGATCAGGACCAATGGAGGGCTTTCCGGTAATGGTTCAGGGAGCGCTGCAAATTCATATCAGAAAGGTCAGACCGGATTTGATGCAATAAGTGTTGTTTCGGATACATCAACCTTTATCAACGATGCTTCAATCAGTATCGCCATTCAGCAGGGTTATGCCACATACATAGTTAATCCGGTATTATATACATGGTTCTCTCTTGAGTTTGCAGCGCTTGGCACCCAGATAGTACCAAGCGATTATGTCTACATTGTCAAAACAGGAACCGGGAAATATGCAAAAGTATGGTTCAAAAGCTATTATAATGCTTATGCAACCTCCGGATATGTTACCATACAGTATAAATATCAGCCTGACGGATCAAAAAACCTGGAGTAGATGCTGCGAAGGTTACTTATTCTAATTTGTTTATTGTCTCCTGGCTCTGTTATCTTTTCTCAGGTTGTAAGCATGTCAGGTTATGTTACAGGGACAGACAGTAGTTCTGTCATCGGTGCAACTATCTCACTGAAAGGGACCACTTTTGGAATAGTAACTGACAAAAAGGGATTTTACCGGCTTGACAAAATCAATCCTGGCAGGTACATACTGAGAGTATCATATATAGGATTTGAAACCCAGGAAAAGACTGTTGACATTCAGAAAGCAGATAGTCATCTGGATTTTCAGTTAAAAGAATCAAATATAGATTTGAATGAAGTTGTGGTGACTGGTACAAAATCAGAGAAAACACTTAAGAATGTTCCCGTCCTGACCCAGGTGATTAGCGCAAGAAAAATGCTGGAACTGGGGATAACAAATGCTACTGATGCATTGGAAAAGATGGTTCCTGGTCTTAATATAAGCCATTTCGGACCTCAGGTTTCGGTCACCCTTCAGGGAATGGATGCAAAGTACGTGCTCTTTCTCATAGATGGGGAAAGAATAGCAGGTGAAGTAAACGGAGACATTGACTATTCAATGCTAAACCTCGAGAATATTGACAGGATTGAGGTTATAAAAGGAGCTTCATCATCACTTTATGGTTCAAATGCCATTGGTGGTGTTATAAATATTATAACTAAAAAGATCAATGAACCCTTTGATGCTAAATTCTATTCACGTTATTCAAAATATAATGAAGTGTACACGGGAGGGAGTATTGGACTGAAAAAGGGAATGTTAGGATCGAGGACAAGTTTTAATTATAGTCATACCGATGGATATGACATCACACCTGAGACTCCATCCGACTGGACACAGAATTCTTATAACTCAATAAATTTAAATCAGAAATTTGAAATCACGCCATCCTCCAATCTTTCTTTGGTTCCATATTTCGGATTTTATCAATTCGAACGCAATAATGGGATGTTAACTCATGCCCATGATCTTTATAAAGACTTTAATGCCGGATTGAAGGGGCAATATTTCGTTGGAAAGCACTCATTTGATTTTTCTTATTATCGCGATCGGTACAATACATTCAAGGTCTTTGAACAGATTAATAATGGAAAGGATTCATTGGTGTCCTATGATATCATTCAAACATTGAGGACACAGGGAAACTTTCATCTGACGGATAAAAATTATTTAATTGCGGGACTGGAATACAACCAGGAAAATCTTTCTTCGGTAAGACTTAAAGACAGCAAACCGAAAGCTGCAGGCGAAGCAGTATTTTATGTTCAGGAAGATGTTCGTTTGGGAGAACGATGGGATCTGATTGCCGGTATCAGGACAAGCTACCACAGCAATTATGGATTAAATGCAGCACCTAAAATTTCGCTAATGTTCAAACAGGGGCCTTTAAATTTCAGGGCATCTGCTGGAACAGGGTTCCGTTCTCCGTCGTTAAAAGAATTGTACATGTACTTTGATCATTTCGGTGAATGGTATATAATTGGAAATCCAAAATTAAAACCGGAATCCTCGAGATATGTATCCGGATCTGTTGAATATTCAAAACCATGGAACAATTCATCCATTACTGTCTATAGAAATGTTTTAACAAATATGATCACCGACAGATGGTTGGATTCCGCACAACTGACCCGTCAATATGAAAATGTTGCCAGCGCTTCAGTCTGGGGGATTGATCTTATCTCGAAACAAAAATTATTTGATGGATTCTGGCTGAGCGCAGGATACAGTTATGTAAATTCGCATGATAATGTGACTCAACTTCAATTGTACGGCTCGACAAAAAACTCGGGTAATGTTTCTGCGGAATATAATTTCAGAAAGAAGGATTATGTATTCACGGCTCAGTTGTACTGTAAACTGATGGGGCAAAAATTCTATGAGATTACTTCAACCGGAACTTTGCAGGACAGGCCTTATGCCGACTGGCGGATAACTATTTCGCAACAATACAAATGGCTGCGTATATCAACAGGGCTCGACAATGTATTTAATGTAGTGATTCCCCAGAATATCGATTTCATTTCTCCGGGAAGAAGGTTTTTTGTCGGGCTAAATGTTGATTTCGGGAAAATCAAATAAAGAATTTAAGAACTTACACTGAGAAACACAGAGAAGGCACTGAGAGCCACAGAGCGTTTTTCTTTAAGTCTCTCTATGCAACTCTGTATCTCCTCTGTGGCCCTCTGCGACAGTTCTTAGTCTTTTATTTCCTTTGTATTTTCAACTTCTTCTGTACTTTCCAGTGTTGCGAACTGTAATGGTTTCCTGAAAAAATTAGTGCGGTATGCACCATAGATCAGGCCAACAGAGAGCCAGGAAATACCAACTATTTTCGCTTTAATTCCCAGACTGAACCAGAGATAGAGGCATACTGTAAATCCCAGAACGGGAACTATAAAATGGCTGAAAGTTTTATGTTCACTCCGCAGAAAGTAACGCACAAATGAGGAGACATTGACACCCATGAATGCAATAAGTGCACCGAAATTAAGCAATTGAGCACCTAAGGGATAGCTTAATACAAATACTCCTCCGAGTACTATCACGCCAATCAGTATAATATTGTTTGAGGGGATATGTGTTTTTGGATTTATTTTTGCAAAGAATTTCCCTGGGATTGCATTGTCTCTTCCCATTCCATATAGTAGTCGTCCTGCTCCAAGCTGAGCCCCTGCTCCTGAGCCGATTGTAGCGACAAGTAAAGCCAGGTTGACAACATGGAACAGCCATTGTCCCCCTGCTTTGCCGGCCACATAGCAGAAAGCCGTATCCTGATCGGGAAAAGTTGTTCCCGGCCAGACCATCTGAGCAAAATATACCTGTACAGATGCCAGTACTCCTGTAATAACACAAACCAGAACAGATGCCAGCAGGATATTCCGGCGAGGATTATGGACCTCCTCCGATAAAGTCGAAATGCCGTCAAATCCTATATATGTGAGAACAGCGAGTGAGGCACCTGCTGATACTGACGGAAATGAAAAAGTTTTTGGATCATAGAATGGGCGGGTCCATTCGCCAGCGTTTGCCGGAGGATTCAAAAAAAGATACCTGACAGCAGCTGCAAGAAAAAGTATTATAACTACTCCAAGGCCGGTTGCAATGATGGTATTTGTACGGGAACTCGATTCTATGCCACGCAGGTTCATTGCAGTAAACAGACAGGTAAAGGCGACTGCATACACGCCATAAGGTATTTCAGGAATCAGATTGATCGCAGCTTTGCTGATCCAGATTACGCATATTATAGGATTCATTATATAATCGAAAATCATACCCCAGCCTACAAAATATCCAAGCGATGGATGTATTTCCCTGCTTACATATGTATATGCTGAACCGGCACTGGGATAAACATTTGCCATTCGTCCGTAACTGATTGCTGTGAATAGCATTGCAAACATTCCAATCAGTATTGTAGTGACTACATGACCGCGTGCCAGACTTGCGGCAGCACCGAATAGCGGCATTGGCGCAGTTGGTTGAATGAGAATAATGCCATAAAGCACAAGAGATGAGAGTCCAAGAACACGTTTTAATCCCGGACCTGAGGAGGCTGTGTGTGAGTCACTCATTTTGCATGCTTGTTTTAAAAATATTATTCATAAACCTAATAATTATAAAGCTAATTCAAACATACGTCTGAAAAAATAATCCTCAGAACTTTCAGTAATTTGTCATGTATCACCAATCGATTTATTTGACTAACTTTATTACTCAAAATGGGTTACTACTACTATTATAAGAATTCATATGAAAACACATATTGTCTTTTCCTTCGGTTTATTTGCTATTATTACCTTAAACTGTCTGGCACAGGCACCTTCTACCGGGAAGTTTTTATTAAAGGATAACTGGGCTATTCAGTCTTCCAATGAGATTAAAACAGATGCCAAAACTCTTTCATTGGTTGGTTTCAAAACCGAAGGCTGGTATCCAACTTCAGTACCGACAACTGTTATTGCTGCTTTGGTAGCAAACAAAGTTTACCCCGATCCTTACTATGGTATCAATTTCAACAACCTTCCGGGAGCAATTCCATATCCGAAGAGAGAAATGCCGGATGACAGTCCCTTTAAAGTGGCATGGTGGTATCGAACGGAGTTTAAAATTCCTTCCGATTTTAAAAAGATGCACACATGGCTGCAATTTCAGAGTATCAATTACAGGGCAAATATTTGGCTGAACGGTAAACTTATTGCTGATACGACCAAAATTGAGGGAGCATACCGGCTATTTAACCTCGATATTTCAAAAGCTGCTTTGCCTGGTGAAAGTAATTGTCTTGCGATTGAAATATTTCCTCCCAAAGGATTGGACCTGACTATCACATGGGTCGACTGGAATCCTACTACTCCCGACAGGGGCATGGGTATCTGGTACGATGTATCTGTTCATGCTACAGGTGATGTGACTATAGAAAATCCCAATATTGTAACTAAACTGAATCTTCCATCGACCGATAAGGCACAATTATCAATCACTGCAGAAGTTACTAATGAAGGAAGGAAAAGGATTACAGGAACTTTAAATGGGACTATCGAAAATATTACTTTCTCGAAGGAAGTAACAATCGACCCTGGTGAAATGAGGTACGTAAGTTTTAAGCCCGAGAATTTCCCTCAGCTGGTAATGTCAGATCCCAGGTTATGGTGGCCTCATACTGTTGGTCCGCAGAATCTGTATGATTTAAATCTGACCTTTGATATTGCAGCTAAGACATCAGATACAAAGAAGGTCCGCTTTGGTGTTCGTGAGATCTCAGCCTGGATGAACGATTTCGATACGCATCATACTAAAGTCTTCCAGATAAATGGGAAAAACATAGTGATAAGGGGTGGCGGTTATGTGCAGGATCTGATGCTTCGCCAGTCAAACGAGAGGGTGGATGCTGACCTGTTGTATGCAAAGCATATGAACCTGAATACTCTCAGAATGGAAGGGCCCCGTGGATCT
>Ga0075520_1001500_pt1 | contig 11253 bp, 10 predicted proteins | sample NGEPerB_FD_75100 | JGI IMG/M metagenome (GOLD analysis project Ga0075520, IMG submission 75100) | Arctic peat soil microbial communities from the Barrow Environmental Observatory site, Barrow, Alaska, USA - NGEE PermafrostAB12-B | ecosystem: Environmental > Terrestrial > Soil > Wetlands > Peat ...
CTGGTGATCTGCGTATACGACGCGCCCACTATTCCGAGGGTCACCACGACCGTCTTCTGCACTCCCTTGCTCAATACCTTTACCGTCGAGACGCTCCCGGTCGTCGTGATCGCCGCGCTCGGTAGCAAAAGCACGTTCGACGCGGACTGCACCACGATGGCTGCCTCGGCGGTCATGCCGTCCTTCAGCGACTTGGGCGCGTGCTCGAGAGCGATGGTGACGGGATACTCGACGACGTTGTTGATCACGGTGGACACCTGTGACGCGGACGTCACCACACCGCTCACTTCGGTGTTCGGGAGAGCGGCCAGGGTCAGAGATACCGTCTGGTGCACCTCAATCTTGATCGCGTCGGCCTCGGCCACGTCGGCCACGAGTTGGAACGAACCAAGACTCTGGATGGTGACAAGCGCCGAATTGGACGAAGTACTCGATGTGGCACTTGACGAAGAAGTGGAACTCGTGGTTGATCCACCGCCGCTCACCGTCTGGCCCACCGACCCGTTCACCGCGGTCACGGTGCCGCTTATGAGAGCGACAAGTTGGGTCTCTTGCAGTGACTTCTCGCCTTGCTCTAGGGACGTCCTGTCTTGGGCGATGGCTCCCAGGTCTTGCACGAAGCCGACCTTGCTTTGAGCAATCGTGGACTTGTCCTGGGCGATTGCTGACTTGTCCGCGTCAATGCTCGTGGAAGACACCTTCATGTTCGCCTGATCGACTTGCACCGCGAGTGTTTGTACGTTGACGCTGGATTGATCTTGCGTGATCTGATTCTGGTCTGAGGAGACTTGCGCTTGATCGGAAGTGATTGCCGCACTGTCGACCGAACATGAGGTCTTGGCAGTGGTCAGCGTCACGCCGGTTCCCGTGCTGGTACCCGCACTGTTGGTCGCCACGACCGTGAACAGGTACGTCGTATTCGCACTGAGGCCGGTAATCGTCGTCGAGACCTGCATCGCGGCATTGCTCGCGGTGAGCGTCGCAGTACTCGAGGTGGATCCGTAGCCAGCGGTCGCTCCGTATTCGAAGTAGTACGTCGTACTCGCTCCGTTGGGATCCACCGTGGCGTTGAGCACCGCCGAAGAGGTTGATATTGACGTCGCCGAATCCGTGGCCACCGAAGGTGCCGAGCCCGACGACGCTGTCACGGAGCCCGAACCGACACCGGAGGTGCCCGGACCTGACGAAGCTGCTGGACAGCCAAGACTCTCATCGGAACTGTACGTGGTCTTCGCGTTCGCCAGCGTCACTTCGTCATTGCTCTCCTGGGTTTGTGCGGCAGCGAGTTGATTTTGGTCGTTCGTCAACTGCTGTTCGGCGTTGTCGAGAGTCTCTTGATTCTGATCTTGTTGGGCTTGCGTGCCCCCTGCTTCAGCGGTGGCAAGCGTTGACTTGTCTCTCGCCAGCGACCGCTCGTCGTTCGCGTAAGCAGTCAAGGCGTCTGCGTAGTTCATCTTCGCCACCTTGAGTGTCGTCGTGGCTTGTTCGACCGCCGAACTCTGCGACGTCGCGTCCTCACTGGCGAGAACTTGACCCGCCTTCACCTTCTCGCCAACGCTCGCCGGGAGTGTTGCGAGCGTGCCACCCGAGACGAAGTTCTCCTCGGCGGTCTTCACCGTTGAGAGATTGCCCGATGCCGAGACGCTCGCCTGCACGGTTCCTTTGGTCACTTTGACGGTCCTTGTCACCGTCGCGCTCGACGACGACGTCGAGCGGTAGATCGAAAGGAAGGCGAACGCGGCGGTGGCGACGACCGCGAGAGCCAGCGCGCTATAACCCACGCGCTTGCGCGAGAGGAAACCGGATGCCGTAGTGCTCATATCAATATCTCCGTAAAGGGTTGTCTGAAGGTGTGCGGTGCGAAGACGCGGCGCGACTAAGTGCTCGTAGGGGGTGACTTGGGGAGTAGTGACGAGCACGCCGAGTAGGCCTTCTTGTACGTCGAACTCGAGGTGGGGGTGACGGCGGACGAAGACGACTTGGCGCCATAGGATCCCTTGGCAAGCGTCACATGATGGAGCGTCATACAGTTACGAAACGTCGCGAACGCTGTCGACCCGGTTAGTGGGGGTCCCGAGCCGCCACCAAATTGCGAGCCCGCCGGCAGCAGATGCGAGCACGCCTTGATTGCCTTTTGAAACTTCTTGCTGATCTTGAACCCGCCTGGCGCGCCGCCACCGGAAGGAAACGTTCCCGAAGGGGCGCCGCCAGGGGGCCCGCCCGAACCGGGGAATGAATTCTTAATCCCGTGCTTCGTCAGACATTTCTCGAATTTCTTCAGCGTCTTCTTGGTCGATGTCTTTGCCGCGGCCTTAGAGGACGCCGAGGCGGCACTTCCTCCAACGATGAGTGCGCCTCCCGAAAGTGCCACGACGAGCACGACGGCGAGCGCCGAACAGAATCCGACACGAACTCGACGTGACTTGTGTGAATTGTCTGTCGTCAAATCAAAGTTGGTCATGGCGACAGTATGCGAGGCGAATCTGGAGAATCGATGAAGACGCGATAATGATTACCTGGACACTCGCGGACACCACGCCTGGACGGTGAAGCCGCCGGGATGAATATTGAAGTCCTCATCGCCTGTTCTTATGTAATCCCCAGAATGGCCTGTCATACTTCGGCGGTGGTCATCGAGATACTTTCCGTCGAGGACGACGACAATCTCGCATACGTAATTATTACGACGCTTCAACTCAGTGGCTTCAGCGCAACGCGGGCGAAAAATGGCAACGAAGCACTCCGCCTAGCCCTCGACGTCGCGAAGCCCGACCTGATCGTTCTCGACGTCATGCTCCCCGATCTCAACGGATTCGAGGTGTGTCAGCGACTTCGAGAGGCGGGCTCCGCTACCCCGGTCATCTTCCTCACCGCAGCCGACTCGGTAGGCGACAAGGTGCGTGGTCTGGTGATCGGGGGTGATGACTACCTGGCCAAACCGTTCAGTGGCGAAGAACTGGTTGCGCGCGTCCGCGCCAAACTTCGTCGGGTGAGCAAGGCGCCTGAGAGCCAACCAATGCGTTTGCATGACGTCACCCTGGATGACGATTCCCACACGGTTACCAAGAACGGCGCGCTCGTCGAGCTTTCGCCGACCGAATTCCGACTCTTGCGCTTCCTCATGTCAAACGCCGGAACTGTCTTGAGCCGTTGGCAGATTCTTGATCACGTCTGGAACTACAGCTACGAGGGAGACCCCACGATTGTCGAGTCGTTCGTATCTCAACTTCGCAAGAAGATTGATACCTCTCCGCCATCGATTATACGAACGGTGCGGGGTATCGGCTACCGATTTGAACGAGGGTGACGCCGAGTTGAAGCTTCGCGTCAGACTGCTGAGCGCCACGTTAGTCTTCATCGTGGTTGCCACGTTCCTGGGTCTGTTGCTGGTTCATTCCGTACGGACCTCAGAGATTCGACAGGTCGATCAGCAACTCGAGACGTTCCTCCCCTCATCGCGAATCGCGGAGAACGCCAAGCCGCCAGCGCACACGTCGAGTGGCTCCACTCCACCAGTCTTCAACGCTAATCACTACAGTGCGCTCTATCTGGCAATCATTACCAACGGAACTCGAAGGGTACTTTCAACACCGCTCGGCACCAAGCACGCGTCACCCGATCTTCCTACGAAGAACACGACGTCGCTCCACCACGCGACAATCGTCACCATAGGATCAACGGCAGGTTCACTTTCGTGGAGGGCAATTCTCGTCACTCTGCCGCATGTTCACACCGAGATCCTCGTCGCCGTGCCGCTCAACCAAGTCAACGCAACAATGAGGTTCTTACAAATCTCCCTGCTATTGACGGGCGTCATCATTCTCGCCGTTCTCGCGGCAACGGGGATTTGGATTACGCGGCTCGGACTACGCCCAATCGCCGAAGTCACTGAGGTTGCCGAAGCCATCGTCGAAGGTGACCGAACAAGGCGGGTCGCCGGGGGACAACAAGGGACGGAAGCAGGACGGCTCGCGCGCGCCTTCAATGTGATGCTTGATGAGCAGCAGGACTTAGAATCGCGCCTCCGACACTTCGTCGCTGATGCGTCGCACGAACTTCGCACGCCAGTTTCGGTCATTCTCGGCATAACCGAGCTCTGGCGTCGAGGTGAGTTGAGAAGTGGCGAACAGCGCGACGAGGCCATTCACCGCATTGGCGTCTCCGGCACTCAGATGGGGAGGCTCGTTGAAGATCTTCTCCTCCTGGCTCGCCTCGACGAAGGCCGACCCCTTGAGAATCAACCAGTTGACTTGAGGCGAGTGGTTCACGACGTCGTGGCCGACGTCGTGACCACCGACCCCACACGAAACATCGTGCTCGATGCACCCCACTCTGTGGTCGTGCTGGGCGATGAGGCTAGTCTCCGCCAAGTTGCTGCCAACCTTGTTAGCAATGCCATTCGCCACACTTCGGACGACGCTGACGTGAGTGTCCGCGTCTTCGAACAAGGGGATTCGGCGGTGCTAGAGGTGGAGGACACAGGTCCTGGCATGACCCACGAAGACGCGGCACGGGCATTCGATCGGTTCTGGCAAGCTGATTCAAGTAGGTCCCGGGCGGGGGCAGGCTTGGGCCTCGCCATCGTGCGAGGCATCGTGGATGCCCACCAGGGTGTAGTTACCTTCGCATCGGACGTCGCGACGGGCACGCGGGTGAGTGTAATGATTCCTCGGCGAGGGGGTGATCGTCGGACGTTCACCAGACCTCAGTTGACGGGCCGGATGGACTCACTGCAATGACCACTTCGGACACCCTTTTGGGCATGGGCATTAACACATTTCCTTGATGACTTACCGGGTCATACGAACCCGACGATGACAGTCCGCTAGGGCCTTTCGGAGATTGTGATGGTCCAGTCACGGAATCCAAATGGAGGGAACCTCACCCGTCTCGACGACATCGGTGGCCCCCTCTCGCAACTGCTTTCAGGTCTCGGCAAACTTGGCCCGTGTCAGTCGAGGATCTCGGTTGCCAAGCAGAACGGGTGACCCGCCGGGTCGAGAAGGATTCGCCACAGCTCCGGATTGGTCTGCTCTGTGGCGACCCGAGCACCCAAACGCACCGCGTCCGTTTGTGCTGCGTCAAGGTCGTCGACTTTCAAGTGCAGATGCATCTGTTTCGGCACAGCCGGGTCCGGCCACGTGGGCGCCTTGTAGTCCTGCACCTTGACTGCGACCAACATGCCTCCGTCCGCCTTGACAGCGCAGAACTCGTCGTTGCGATGTGTGACTTCGCCGCCGAGGAGCGCCGCCCAGAAGTCCGCGAGGACCGAAGGTTCAGAGCAGTCCAGCGCCATTAGACCCAATCGCGCCGTCGCCATTCCTCAGAGCCTACGGCCACAAAGAATGATTGAGTCGGTCGCATCAGCCGTGCTGAGAGCCGTTGAGTGGGAGGCGTGCGGCAATCGGGTCCAGGGCGTAGTACAGCGTCTCGGCGGCGACGATTCCCAGACTGGCATAGGGAGAGCGCTAGTGAAGAGAACTGACCTGCGTCTTCAGGTAGCTGTTCCCCGACGTTTCGGCGAGATTTCGGAGTCGGGATGGGCTTGCCAGCAATCTCACCAAACAGATCTGTCGCGACATAGTGAACACCACCTGAGATCGGTGGTGCCGAGTCTTACGGTCACTTCGTGTCCACGTCTGGAGTCCGCGAGCGTCCGGCGCCACCAAATATCCGCTTCGACGTGGATTTGGGCATTAAATGGGCATTAACGGAACCATTTCCGCGAGAACAACGGCACTTTTGACGCGCCCGAGTCAAGGGGAAATTGTCCATGACCAGGAATTACGAAGCACCCCCAACGGGATTCGAACCCGTGCCGCCACCTTGAAAGGGTGGAAATTGAAGTGACTATCGGCGCCAGTAATCCCTGACAAAACGTTAATTCTTAGAACGAATTTCTTCGCCAATTAGGGGACGGGCATTGAATGGGCATTAACACCTTTCCTAGAATGCAAACAAGTCCATTGAGAGTCCACGAAGTCAAAGCTCAGGTCCTTCCGTTATTACGTAGTGCAGTAATCCCAATCGACTTGCCGATCGAACCGTATTTCCAAATTCAGTTTGTTCTCAGCCCCAAAAAATATTGGTCTGATCACGTTCGATCTCATCCAGGACATCGTCAATGGAGCCGGGCGACATGAGGTCAAAAATATGCCATCGGCTGTTGTTCATGCGCCCGCACCTACGACTTTGAGGAAGCCGGCTCTTCAAGATCATCGATTAGTCGGTAGGTGGTATTTCCTACTACTGCATTCACCTGTAGTTGACCACCGAGCGCATGAATGTATCTCGCAATGGACGACAATTGAAGATCTGCACTGCGCTCAAGTTGTGAGACATTTGGTTGGGAAGTGCCGAGGATCTCAGCAAGCTCGACCTGGCTTTTCCCCAGTTGCTCACGGAGTATCGCCAAGCGCAAACGAAGCCGCTCTCGCGATACTGATTGCTCATCAACATCCAGGCGTTTGCGGATCTCCCGCCACGAAGTCGTCTTTGGCATTAGATCAAACCTTCCTTTCGGATCTCGTCAAGATAATCGTCGTACAAACCGTCGGCTATCGGAATGTTTTGTTCGTACCAGCCAGCCCAGTCATTCGTCTTGTCGCCGCCGAGCAAAACAATTGCAGTGCGTCGCGGGTCGAAACAGAAAAGCAGACGCAGGTTTCCGCCGAATGATCGCAGCTCCTTCATGTTGCGGTGACGCGAGGACTTGATCGAGTCCACTGCGGGGCGCCCCAAGTTTGGCCCGAGGTCCTCGAGAAGGTCAATCGCACCTGTAATTGCGTCGCGGTCTTCTTGGTCAAGAGACGTGAGTCATTCGCTCGCTTCGTCCGTGAGTTCGATTTCCCACACGTCAAGAGTATAAGCCCTAACTTCTAGAAGTCAAGACTTATTGTTAAGGCCACCACCCGAGATCGGTGGTGGCTCGAATGCAGCCAGAATTGAGTAGCGACAAGTCTTTGGCGGCTTGCCATGTCCATTTCCAGGTGATTTTGGGCATTGAATGGGCACTAGCTGGGCATTAACGGCGCCCTTTTTGCAAAAATATGGCACTTTCGATGCAGATTCTCGCTAGGCGAAAATATATTCTCACCAGGAATTACGAAGCACCCCCAACGGGATTCGAACCCGTGCCGCCACCTTGAAAGGGTGGGTGAAGGGGATTCGTTGAAGTTACGAAAGTACTGATCAACGCCATTTCTGGTCACACGATTTCATACCGCATGGGATTCGGGCATACTGCGGGCATAACTGAGATCCACGGTGTTCCTCCGTCGTCAATTGATCGACAACAGTCTTCGTGACCTCCACGATGACTGGGCTACTCGACACCGTCAACTTCGTCTGTCCATTCACGTTTCACGGGACTCCAAATGCCGACGGAGATCCCTCGAAGAACCGGATCTAGGAATGCCCTGACAATGTCTAGGGCCTCGTCCAAAGTCAACGCCACCTCGAGGAATGATCTGGCGACCTCGGCCGCATAACCGCGCTCCCAGAGCTCCCTGTCTGGAACATTGAATGTTTCAGGTAGCACAAGACTTCTTCGTTCAAATTCCGAACGAATGGCGGTGCTGAGAGATTGCGCATGAATTGACGCACCAGTGGCGATGGAGACCAGATCCACGAGGTCGCGGTAGCGAGTGGAAGGATTTTCGAATTCGCCGTGCCGCTCGTACGTTGCCGCAACTTTGTCGGCGACGTGGTCCGCTAGAGGGTAGGCGCGATATCCCCTCTGTTCGACGGAAGGAATTGTCCCTCGCGCGATTGGGGGAACATCATCGGGATGTCCCGTCAGACGGAGATCAGTGCCGGACAGGTCCACGTGAAACTCGGCCCAAGTGGTTTGTCCAACGATCGCAACGACGGGTAGCCGCAGGCCGTTGCTTCCGATTGGCGTGGGGACACCCACGTTAAAGACAAACCAGTCGTCAAGATCAAGTTCTGCGGCGCGTCGTAAATCGGCTTCGGCAACATCCTGTGCGACCGCTCGATACACATCGACGTCGAGGCTCCCACGAACACCAAGATCGCGCGCGAGCAATGCCGTTGCACCTTTCACAATCCAACCGTCGTCGACAATGTAGAGACGCTCGAGAAGTCGGTCATACGCCACTTGACGTTGGAGTTGCTGAACGGTCCACTTCGATTGTTTCGCCACGTCCTTCAACCTGTCGACCAGGGCGCGACGAAACGCTGCCGGAGTGGCATATCGATCGCGGGCGCTCACGAACCGGTGTCCAGTTGATTGGCTCTGTCGACGTGAGTTCTGGCCTCCGCCAGCCACCGTGGCGCGCTCTCATCTTCAGTCAGATCGAGCAGCCACCGAAGGAGTCCGAGTCCGTCTCGTTTGCGGAGGCCGAAGTGAGAGGCGTGTCTGGCGAGTTGGTCCGCGAACGTGCCGGGATAGTCGAAGACGAGTCGGATCGACTCCGCGATCAGACGTGCAACCGCTTCGGGATCCTCATGATCGAATAGAAGGTCAGATGCGATTCGCGATGGCCTCGTCACGGGGAGCCCCTTGAGGCGGATCCATTCTCCGCTCGTCAATTTACGCACATGGATCCGAACATCAGATCGTCGCGACTGTCGTCGCCGAGGCAGTGTGAATTCTTGCGTGTCAGCCGACAGATCACCGATTCCGTACAACGATGCCGCGGAGCGGTGGGAAACGACTCCCTCATCGGAAGTTCGACTCCACGCGGGTATGCTCGGCGCCAACTGAAGCCATGCAGCACGAAGTTCGAGATGGTCGGGAGTTGGAGCGGCAGCTATTCGGTAGACGCCCGTGGCCACTCGCTCGAGCGTGCCTCCTTCCCCCGATAGTCGTTCGATTGTGGTTTGACCAATGCCGCGAGCCACCATCTGTTTCCGGGTGACGAGGCCCCACTGATCCTGGGTAAGTTCTTGCAGTCGAGGGAGAGTTGAGAAACGTGACACATCTGTACTATACCCCTTAAAAGGGGTATTACGCAGTATGTAAAGTTCTATATACTGCAAGTAATCCATAATAAGGGGCATAAAGCAGTAATACTCGAAAGCTCCAACTTACGATCGAGGCGGCAAACTCAGAAATTGCGGGTGGCTAAGAGCATGTTGAATAACTCGATTTCGAGGTCTATATTTGGTGCCGCAAGTCCGGGACATGTCTGAGCCGAAGAGTCGACGTGAAGAAGGTGCGAGTCGACGACCCTGGCGGGCGATGCCCATGGAGTGGTCCTTTCATTGACGGTCCGGACTTGCGCGCACCTAGTTAGGACGCCCGCAACTCTCTCCAGGACTTTTTGGAAGGTGAGTTCGAGATTAACGAGACGGCGACGGTCAATTGCCACATTTGCATTTGAGAACTCACAGTGACGAATCGTTGCCGGACGATTACTTCGAATCGTCTGGATTCATCTGAAGGCGCCGAACACTCGGAATCACGAGCACTACGGCGCTACTAAATATCGCCCAGACCGCGGCCAGAAGAAGAGTCCGATGAACCCCAATCTGAGTCGACATCAGTCCGGCAACAATGAAGCCGAGTGGGGTTAATGCGTACGACCCCATCCAGTCATACGCCGCCACTCGCGACAGTAACTGAGGCGGGATCTCGCGCTGAATCGTACTTTCCCATAACGTCACGAAAACGGCGATCGCGACGCCCGAAACACCAGCGGCCACGACAATTCCGATTGTGGGCACCGAGAATGCCATGCAAGCTACTGGAGCGGCAAAAGCGAACGTGGCAAGTGTGGCAACCAAGAGAGGGCGATGAGGACGGATCCGCTGCATCGTGAGTCCGCCCACAATCGATCCCGCCCCCTGTGCACTCAGTATCAACGCCCACGCAGTGGAGCCTCCTAGGAATCGATCGGCCAGCGCAGAGCCGAGTATGAGGAAGGGTCCGTAGACCAACATTCGAAAGAGCCCGAATTGGACAACGATGATCCACAGCCATGAACGAGATGAAAACTCGTGCCAGCCGTCACGAAGTTCACGCAGCATTGATTCGTTGGTTCTTACGCTCGTGTTGGACATTCGCAGCATGGAAACACAGATTGCGCTGATGGCGAAGGAGACACCATCGATGCAGAGGGCCCAGCCGGGATTCGCCACCGCAATGACGACTCCGGCGAGAGCGGGGCCAATGAGTTGACCGGTTGATGCTGCCGAAGCCTTAATGGCATTGGCCTGATGAAGATTGGATGACGTTGTCAATTGAGGCATGAGTCCACTAAGCGCCGGACTTGAAAAGGCTTGGCCGATACCAAGTACTGATGCCAGACCCATGACGACGTACAGAGATGGAGTTGAAACGATGAACATTGTTGCGAGGATCGCCTCGCTCACGCAACGAGCGAGGTCGGCGCTGATCATCACGGTCTTTCTCGATCTGTCAGCCGCCACTCCTCCAAGTAGCAATAAAACGACTAGAGGCACGGTCTGAGCGGCGAACACGTAGCCAACCTCATTTACGCTCCGGCCATCTTTTAGTAACGCGAAACTCAGTGCGACGGGTACAACACCTGTTCCAATCATTGAGGTGGTGTAGCCAACGAGAAACAGACGAAAGTTGCGCTCGCGTAACAGGCTCACTCGGGTCGAACCTCGTTCACTCGTTATCGCGAAATCGTCCGTTGCTTCATTCTTCATTTTGGATATTCATTTCATTGCTCCTATTGCTTTCTAGAAAGATGTTCGGATTCGATTGAATCGCGAAAAAATCAGCGATCATTGCCGATGAATATTTGATTGGGGTCTTGTTGGGCATACACAACAAGCGGGTGGGTTTGAATCCCGAGATTTAGGACTGGGATTGCTTTGGAATCTCATCTCCCGAACGGGAGGAAATTTCGAACTTCTGAATCCGACAGGAACTTCTCAATGTCCTTCGAGCGACGACACTCTGCGAGTCGTTATGCCGGTTGATGCCGACGATACTGGAGAAATCAGTCAAGTGCGAAACGCTCTCTTGTTTGACGTATATATGAGTTCATCACGCTTTCTTCCTTGAGCCACTTGACAACGTAAAGAAGAGTTCCTCAAATCGGTATTCAAACCATCCGATGCCTTACCTTCCCAATGCCCGAGGACGGCGGGCGCGAAGCGCCAAGCCGGCCGTTCGGGCCCCTCGGATAATCATCAAAATCAATGAATACGTCTCAAATTCTGAAGAGATTTGTGTTCGTTCTCAAAGAGTGACGACCGTTGTCAGCGGCCAACTAGACAAGGAACGCATTCTCGATGACTCGACGTCACTTTGGC
>Ga0075520_1001502_pt1 | contig 11240 bp, 8 predicted proteins | sample NGEPerB_FD_75100 | JGI IMG/M metagenome (GOLD analysis project Ga0075520, IMG submission 75100) | Arctic peat soil microbial communities from the Barrow Environmental Observatory site, Barrow, Alaska, USA - NGEE PermafrostAB12-B | ecosystem: Environmental > Terrestrial > Soil > Wetlands > Peat ...
CCTAGGCAAGCTCGACCTGCAGCGCGCGAGCGCCGGCGCCTGGGCCGCGGCGGCGGGAGGGCTGGCCGGGATCCTGATGTTCGAGAACAGCTCGTTCCGCTTCGCCATTCTGCTCGCGGTCGGATGGGTGGCATGGGTTGCATTGAAGGCGCCTTCCGGGCCGCGCGCGCACTGGCGGCCTCTGGCGCTGTTCGCCGGCGCCTTTATGCTGGTCGCGCTGCCGATGCTCATCGACATCGTGCACCGCGGGGGGAGTTCGATCTTCTTCGAGGCGATCGTGCGCTACCGCTACGGGCGGCACAGCCTCCTGCCGAGCGCGCTGGCGGAGAGTCTGTGGAAGTCGCTGCGGACGCTGGCCGGGTTTCCCGTGCGCATCAGCTTCTTCCTTGCGCCCGAATCCGGTCACGCGGTGCAGCCGTTGAAGGGGTTGCTGCTGCTCGGCGGAGCGGTGACCGGGCTTGTGCGCGCGGGACGGCCGTTCGTGCGCGCGCTGGTGCTCGCGGCTCTCGGCGCAGTCGTCGCGTGCGCCGCGACCACCGACTTCTTCGAGGCCTCGCGTCTGGCTCCGGTTTTCTCGATCCTGTTTCTCACCGGAGGGGTGCTGCTCCAGGATCTCGGGAGCTGGCTCTCGCGGGCCGTCCGCCGGTTCACGGCTGGGCTGCAGCGCACGCCGCTCGGCAGCGAGGCGCTGGCTAAGGTGGCGGCGGCGCTTTTCTACGCGGCGCTGGCGGCGGTCCTCGTCCACTCGAGCGTTGGGCGGGTCGACGCCATGGCCGCTGATGTCGACGTCCGCAACGAGTACCTCAACAACCAGTACCTCACCGCGGCCTACCTCGCCCGGACCGCGCGGCCGGGGTCGCGGGTGATCGTGGTCACGCCCGGACAGATGCGCGACTGGTCGGCAAGCGACATCGCGCGCTGGCTGTTCGCCGGCCGGCGCCTCGACGTGACGGTCGCGCCCGTGCTGCCGTCTCCGGAGACGGTTGCGCCGGGGACCCTGGTCGTCCTTGCGGCGGAGGGGCGGCCTCTCGACGAGCGGGAGGTCGGCCAACTCGGCGACCTTGCCCGCGCCAGCCGGTCGCCGGACTCTCTCTCCTTCCTCACCGAGCCCGAGGACCGCAAAGTCCTTGGTTCGGTCTGCGTGGGCTGCGAGTAGCGCGCGGCCGGGCGCCGGCTCGCGGCGCGGGGAATGACTGGTCAGGTTTGCCGAGAAGGTTGTCGCTTCCGGGTCGAGTGGAGGGATCCCCGGCGTGCCTCTGCCCCCCGGTGGGGGAGAGCCCCGGGGCGCCGGGAGGTGGGTGGCGCCCCAGGGCCGGTGATGCACGCGGTATCGTTCAGTCCATCTGGCGGCGCAGGTACGTGGGGGTGTCGAGCTCGGAGAAGTTGCCCACGTTGACGCCGTAGTCGTTCGGCAGGTTCGCCGGCAGGTACGGGCTCGCGGCCTCGGCCTGTTTCTCCGGCCGCGGCGCCTCCCTGGGAAGCGCCCGTTCGGCCGCGCGCGCCGGCCGGTCCTCGGCGGTCGCGCCGAACCCGGTCGCGACGACCGTGACCTGGATCTTCGCCTCGAGCTCCTCGCGCTGCCCGTACCCGAACAGGAACAGGCAGTCGGGGGAGCAGCGCTTGGCGATGTACTCGGCGGCGTCGTTGATCTCAGCGATCGTCGTGTCGCGGCCGCCGATGAAGTTCACCAGCACCCGCTGCGCGCCCTCGAGCGAAGCCTCCTCGAGCAGGGGCGAGGAGAACGCCTGCTGCGCCGCCTCGATGGCGCGGTGCTCGCCCTGGCCTTGGCCGATGCCCATCAGCGCCATCCCGCCGCCGCGCATCACGGTCTCGACGTCGGCGAAGTCGCGGTTGATGATCCCGGTCTCGTTGATGATGTCCGAGATCCCCTCGACGCCGTGGCGCAGCGCCTCGTCGGCGAGCTGGAACGCCTCCTCGACCGAGACCTGCGGCCCGACCATCTGGAGCAGGCGCGAGTTCGGCACCGTGATGAGGGTGTCGACGCAGGTGCGCAGCTCCTCGATCCCCTTGTCGGCGATGCGCGCCTTGCGGGTCCCCTCGAACGCGAACGGCTTGGTGACCACCGCGACCGTCAGCGCGCCCGCGTCGCGGGCGAGGTTGCCGATCACCGGCGCCGCGCCGGTCCCGGTGCCGCCGCCCATCCCGGCGGCGATGAAGACCATGTCGGCGCCCTCGATGCACTCGATGAGCTCCTCGGTGCGGTCGAGCGCCGCGCGGTTGGCGGCCTCGGGGTCGCAGCCGGCGCCGAGTGCCTTGCCGCGCGAGTTCGGGGTCACGAGTTGCAGACGCACCCCCGCCCGGCTCGCGCGCAGCGCCTGGCCGTCGGTGTTCACCGCGATGAACTCGACGCCCTTGATGCCGGCGGCGATCATGCGGTTGACCGCGTTGCAGCCGCCCCCGCCGACCCCCACGACCTTGATCAGGGCCGGCGAGGACTCGTCGGCGATGGTGATCGCAGGGTTCGAACTGCCTTTCGAATCGTCAAACGTGATCATGATCCACCTCCCCTTTTCGCAAGAACTTTGCGTGAAATTCTCGTCCACAATCCCGCGCGGCGCCGCCTCTCGCGCACTTGCGGCACCGCAGCCGGGAGCAACAAACTGCGTCCGTGCACCAGCAGCCCGACGGCGACGGCCGGCGAGCGCGCGGGCAACTCCGAACTCGCGAGCAGGTGCGTGGCGTCCGGGACGCCCTCCAGGTCGCCGAGCCGAGCCCGCTTGACGAAGACCTCCTCGGCGAGGGCGGCGAGCCCGTCCAGATGGGCGCCGCCTCCCGAGAGCACGACGCCCGTGCACGGGGCGTCCTGCGGGATCTGGCGCCACACTTCGGCGGCGATCAGCTCGAATGTCTCCTGCATGCGCAGGCGGATGGTCTTGCACAGCTCGCGGCGCGAAATCACGTGGCTGCCGCGACCCTCGATCGTCGGGACGGAGATCGTCTCCTCCTCCCCGACGTCGGCCAGGAGCATCGTGCCGGCTTCGCGCTTGGCCTTTTCCGCCCCTGCCGCAGTGGTCTGGAAGCGATGCACGAGGTCGTCGTTGACCTTGTTGCCGCCGATCGGAAAGCATCCGGAGGCGAGGAGCTTGTCGCCCGAGAAAGCGGCGTAGCTGGTCGAGCCGTAGCCGATGTCGATCACGATCGCGCCGAGCCGGCGCTCGTCGTCGGTGAGGGTGGCGTTGGCGGCGGCCACCGGGGCAAACAGGAACTCCTCCACCTCGAGCCCGGCCTCGTTGATCGCCTTCTCGATCGTGCGGACCGGGCTTTCCTGGCACGCCAGCACGTACGCGTCCACGGCGAGATGCCGCCCGACCATGGACTGCGGGTCGAGCAGGCCGTCCTGGTCGTCGAGGGCGTAGGTCGGCGACACCACGTTGAGGACGGTGTGACCCGCGGGGAGAGGTTGGCGCCGCACCGCGTCGTGCAACGCCTCGAGGTCGGCCATCGTCACCTCGCGCTCGCGCGCGCCCATCGAGATCGCGGCCCGCGTGGGCCGCCCGCTGACGAAGATCCCGGCAACCGACGCGACCACCTTCTCGGCGGGCAGCTTGGCCATGAGCTCGGCCTCCTCGGCTGCCGCCTTGATCGCCGCCACCACCGGTTTCATCTGCACGACCTGGCCCGAGCGCATCCCGCTCGACGGGGCGAGGCCCACGCCGCGGATCACCATCTCGTCGCTCTCCGAGAGCTCGGCGATGAGGGCGAGCACCCGGTGGTTCCCGACGTCGAGGGCGGCGATGACGCGAGGCGCTTGCGCCATCACTTCGCCTCCTCTGGGTCCGGCGGCGCCGGCAGCACCGCGACGAGACCGGAAACGCGCGCGTCGAGCCTGACCGGCGCCGGCCGCGTGGCGGTCCACGCGGTGAGGACGCATCGGGCGGCGGCCAGGCCGGCCGGCTTCGTCGGGTCCGCCAGCACCGGCAACGCAGTGCCGGCGAAGTGGAGCGCGACGTCGCTCGGACCGACCCGCTCCACGCGTTCGAGCTGCGCGCCCCAGGTGCGCTCGAGCGCCGGGACGGCGGCGAGCACGACGGCACTCTCCTCGGGGAACGGGGCGAAACCGTCGAGTTCGAGCAACGATCCGCCGTCGGGCGCAGGCCCGAGGATCCGCCCCTCACGATCCACGAGACGGCGGACGCCCGCGTCCTGCAACACGGCGGCTGGCTCGCGCTCGGTCACACAACAGGTCACGACGCCGTCGAGCGAGACCTGCACCGAGGCGTCGGCGACCCACGGCACCGCGAGCACGCTCGCCCGCAGCGCGCCGGCGCGGGCGGCGACGGTCGGGCTGCCGAGCGCGGCGCGCAGGACCATTTCGACGTCCCGCGCGGGGAAGCGCCGAGCGCCCGAGACGCGCACCTCGCGCACCTGGAGCGCGGCGGCGAGCGCCGCGGTGACGGCGAGCACGGCCCCGGCCTGCAGCACCCGCGTGACGACGCGGCGCCAGGGGCGACGGTGGCGGACCGGCCCGCTCACCGGCTGTCCTCCACGAGCCAGCGGTCCCCGAGGTGCACGACGTTGCCGGCGCCCATGGTGAGGAGCACGTCGCCGGGCCGCAGCAGGCCGCGCAGCGCCGCCAGCGCGTCGTCGAACGAGGCGGCCGGCTGCACGTGCCGGTGGCCGGCGCGGCGCGCGGCGTCGACCACGAGCGCGTCGGTCACGCCGGGGATCGGCTGCTCGCGCGCCGGATAAATCGGGAGGACCACCACGACGTCGGCGCCCAGTAGGGCGTCTCCGAACTCGCGCGCGAAGTCGCGGGTTCGCGAGAACAGGTGCGGCTGGAACGCGACGACGATGCGCGAGTCCGGGAAGCTCTGGCGGGCCGCCTGCAGTGTCGCCGCGACCTCGCTGGGGTGGTGGGCGTAGTCGTCTACGAGCACGACGCCCTCGCGCTCGCCCTTGCGCTCGAAGCGGCGGGCGACGCCGGTGAAGGCGGCGATGGCGGCCGCGATCTCGGCGAAGGGGACGCCGATCTCGAGCGCGGCCGCGGTGGCGCCGAGCGCGTTGGCGAGCATGTGGCGGCCCGGCAGCAACAGCGTCAGCTCTCCGAGTTCCGTGCCGCGGGCCACCACGCGGCACGTGGCGCCGAGACCCGAGAGCCGCACGGAACGCCCCTGCACGTCGGCCTGCGGCGAGAAGCCGTAGGTCACCGTGCGGTGGCCGAACCTGGGCAGGAGGCGGCGCACGCCGGGGTCGTCGAGGCAGGCGACCACGGCGCCGTAGAACGGCACGCGGTCGGCGAAGGTGACGAACGCCTCCTCCATCGCGCCCACCGACCCGTAGGTGTCGAGGTGCTCCGCCTCGACCGTCGTGATCACGGCGAGGGCCGGGAAGAGGGCCAGGAACGAGCGGTCGAACTCATCGGCCTCGCAGACCAAGTACTCGGAGCGTCCGAGGCGGGCGTGGGCGCCGAGAAAGTGCATCCGGCCCCCGACCACGACCGTCGGGTCGAGGCCGGCCCGCGTTAGCACGAAGCCGGTCAGCGAGGTCGTGGTCGTCTTGCCGTGCGTTCCTGCCACGGCGATGCTCCACTTCAGGCGGGAGATCTCACCGAGCATCTCGGCGCGGCGGATCACGCCGACGCCGCGCCCGCGGGCCGCCTCGACTTCCGCGTTTTCGGGCGGCACCGCCGAGGAGTGGACGAGGACCTGGACGCCTTCGAGGTGGGCGGGGTCGTGACCGACCATCACCGGGATGCCGAGGCTCTCGAGGCGCACCGTGGTTTCGCTGGCGGCGAGGTCGCACCCCGAGACGACGAAACCCTCGCTGTGGAGCAGCTCGGCGAGACCGCACATGCCGGCGCCGCCGATGCCGACGAAGTGGAGATGGCGGACGTGCCCGAAGTTCATTGGTGACCGCCTTCGCCGCCGGCTCTTTCCAGGACGAGGCGCGCGACGGCGGCGGCGGCGTCCGGACGGGCGAGGCGCCCGGCGGCCCGCCCGCGCTCGACGAGGCGTTCCGGCGTTGCGAGCATCGCGGCCAGCGTAGCGGCGAGTCTGGGAGTGGTCGCCTCGCCTTCCTGCACCACCTCGGCGCCGCCGGTCGCGGCGAAGGCGCGGGCGTTGGCGAGCTGGTGACCGTGGGCCGCGGCCGCGAACGGAACGAGCAACGCCGCCCGCCGCGCCGCGGCGAGCTCGGCGATCGTGAGCGCCCCGGCGCGGGCGATCACGAGGACGGCGTCGGCCAACGCCTCGGCGGGGCGCTCCAGGAACGCCGTCACCTCGGCCGCGACGCCGCACAGCGCGTAGCGCTCACGCACCTCGGCCGCCCAGCGCGGGCCCGCCTGGTGCACGATGCGCGGCAGCGCGCAGGTCCGGCCGAGTTCGGCGAACGCGTCCGGGAGCGCCGCGTTGAGGAACGCCGAGCCCTGGCTGCCGCCCATGACCACGACCGAGACGGGAGCGGTGCGCGGCGCGGGGACGGAGAAGAACTCCGCTCGAACGGGGTTCCCGGTCCAGCGCGCCGGCAGTGAGGGGAACGCCGCGACGGCTTCGGCGAACCCGCACGCCACCGCGACCGACCACGGCGCCAGGAGCCGGTTGGCAACGCCGGGGGAGGCGTTCTGCTCCTGGAGCACGACCGGCAGTCCAAGCGTGCCGGCGGCGAGCGCCCCGGGCACCGAGGCGTACCCACCGACGGCGAGGACGGCGGCAGCGTGGCGGCGCATCAGGAACGCCACCGCCCCGACGAGCGCCGGCAGCAGCTGGAGCGCCGCCACCACTTGCGCGCCGCGCGAGCGCGCGACCGCTCCGCTGACCGCGAGCAGGCGGATCGGAATGCCGGCCTCGGGCACCCGGACCGCCTCCATGCCGCGTCGGGCGCCCAGCCACGAAACCGCGGCGCCGGCGCGCTCGAGCTCGGCCGCAACGGCGAGACCCGGGAAGAGGTGACCTCCGGTGCCGCCGCCGGCGATGACGATCTCGGTCATGCCCCCTCCTTGCCGATGTTGATCAGGAGGCCGACGGCGACGAGCGTGAGCATCACGTCGGAGCCGCCCGCGGACAGCAGCGGCAGGGGCAGCCCTTTCGCCGGAAGCAGCTTGAGGCACACCGAGACGTTGAGCAGCGCCTGGACGCCGATGGTCACGGCGAGGCCGGCAGCGAGAAGGGCGGCGGGCGGCGTGCTGGCGCGGCGGACCGCGACAAGGGCGCGGGCGACGATGACTCCGAGGATCGCAACGATGGCGAGCGTGCCGATCAGACCGAGCTCCTCGCCGATGACGGCGAAGATGAAGTCGGTGTGCGGTTGCGGCAGGGCCAGGAGCTTCTGCAGGCTCTGTCCGGGCCCCCGTCCCAGGATGCCGCCGCTGCCGATCGCGATCAGCGACTGCTGCACCTGGTAGCTGGTCTCGCCGAAGAAGGTGCGCAGCCGTTCGACGCGGTACGGCTTGAGCGCGATTGCGACCAGGAACACGACCGCAGCGGCGGCGGCGAGGCCGGCCAGCGGGCGCAGCGGCACATCCGCGAGGAGCAGGATGCTCACCGCCGCCACAAGGAGGAGGACCGCGGATCCGAGGTCGGGCTCGACCAGGACGAGCGCCACGGTGAGGCCGATGACGCCAAGGGCGATATGGTGCGCTCGATGCCGCGCCTGGCGGTCGGGGAACGGGCGTCCGAGGAGGGCGGCGAGGGCAAGCGGGAGCGTCACCTTGGCGATCGCCGACGGCTGGATCGAGCTGACGGGCAACTGGAGCCAGCGGTGGGTGCCGGCCACCGGCGCCTGGAAGAACGCCGCCAGGAGCGCGAACCAGGTCACGGCCAGGAGCGGGAGCGCCACTTTCCAGCTCGTGAGTCTGTCGAGCGGGACGAAGGCGGCCGCGAACATCGCGCCGAAGCCGAGCAGCACCGCGACGAGCTGCCGGAATGCGAACTCGTACTCCCAGAGATGGTAGGACTCGCTGGCGAGTGGCCCGGAGGCGGAACCGACCATCACGACGCCGACGGCGGCGGTAAGGACGGTGGCGCCGAGGAGCGTGCGATCGATGCGGCGGGTCTGCGGCATCAGCGTCTCCCCGCCGCGGCGAGCGCCAGGCGGGCGAACTCGTCGCCGCGGTGGCGGTAGTCCGTGAACTGGTCGAACGAGGCGCACGCCGGCGAGAGGAGCACGGTGTCGCCGGGACGTGCGAACGCCGCGGCGCGGCGCACCGCCTCCTCGAGGGTGCCGCAGCGCTCAGCCGGCGCCGCGCCATCGAGCGCCGCGCCGATGGCGTCGGCGGCCTCGCCGATGAGGTAGGTCCGCGCGAGGCGGTGCTCGGCCGCCGGCCGCAGCTGGCGGAAGTCCTGCCCCTTGCCGAGGCCGCCGAGGATCAGGTGCACGGTGCCGGGCGCGTAACCGGAGAGGCCGGCCGCGGTCGCGCCGATGTTGGTGCCCTTGGAGTCGTCGACCCAGCGCACGCCGGCCGCCTGGGCGACCACCTGATGGCGGTGCGGCAACGCCTGGAACGACCGCAGAGCCTGGGTGATCGGAGCGCGTCCGATGCCGAGGCGGCTGGCGGCGAGCGCCGCGGCGAGGGCGTTGGCGGCGTTGTGCTCGCCGAGCAGCGGCAACTCCGCGCGGGGCAGCAGGGCCTCGCCGTCCAGCACTAGCGAACCTGCCGCCAGGTGCGCCTGGGCGCCGGCGTCGGCCAGCGAGAAGCGGACGGCGCGCGACGGCACGCTCAACTCCGAGCACGCCGGGTCGTCGGCGTTGAGCACGGCGAAATCGCCGCGCTTCTGCCGGGCGAAGATGCGGGCCTTGGCGGCCAGGTACGACGCCACGCTCGGGTGGCGGTCGAGGTGGTCGGGCGAGAGGTTGAGCAGCACCGCGACCTTCGGGCGCAGCGTCGCGCACCCCTCGAGCTGGAACGACGAGAGCTCGAGGACCACGGCGTCCCAGCCGCCGGCAAGGGCGAGTTCGGAGGCGGCGGTGCCGATGTTGCCGCCGACGCCGGTGCGCCACCCCGCGGTGCGGGCGATGTCGCCGAGCAGCGAGGTGACGGTGGTTTTGCCGTTGGAACCGGTCACACCGACGATCGGCACGCCCGGCATCGAGCGCACCGCCAGCTCCACCTCGGCGATCACCTCGATCCGGCGCCGGCGCGCTTCGACCAGCATGGGGAGGTCCCACGGCACTCCCGGCGAGACGACGACCAGCGCCGTGTCGTCCAGGAGCGTGATCGGGTGGCAGCCGAGGACAGCGGCGACGCCGTCCGGGAGGCGGCCGAGGCTTGCGTCGAGCTCCCATTCGGTGGCGCGGTCGTTGACCGTGACGCGCCACCCGTCCCGGGCGAGCAGCGTTGCGGCTGCGACCCCGGAGGCCCCGAGGCCCACCACCACCGCGGCGGACGGTCGCGTCGTCATCATCGCAGTTTCAACGTCGCCAGGCCGATAAGCGCGAACACCAGCGCGACGATCCAGAAACGCACCACCACTTGCGTCTCGGCCCAGCCGGACAGCTCGAAGTGATGGTGCAGGGGGGACATGCGGAAGACCCGCTTGCCCCTTGTCTTGAAACTCGCCACCTGGAGGATCACCGAGAGCGCCTCGGCGACGAACAACCCGCCGACCACGACGAGGAGCAGCTCCTGCTTGGCGATCACGGCCGTGCACGCGATCGCGGCGCCGAGCGAGAGGGAGCCGACGTCGCCCATGAACAGTTGGGCCGGGTGGCAGTTGAACCACAAGAACGCCAGCGACGCGCCGACCATGGCGGCGCAGAACACCGTGACCTCGCCGGCGCCGGCCACCGGCGGGATCAGCAGGTACTTGGCGAGCCTGGCGTTGCCGGCGAGGTAGGTGAAGACGGTGTAGGTGCCGAACGCGATCAGGACCGAGCCGATCGCCAGGCCGTCGAGCCCGTCGGTGAGGTTGACGGCGTTGGAGAAGCCGGCCAGCACCACCGCGACGAACGGGATGTACAGGAATCCCAGAGGGATGTGGGCGTTCTTGAAGAACGGCGCCACCAGCTCCCCGGCGTACGGCGAGTGGCCGGCCACCAGCCGGATCGCGGTGGCGGCGGCGAGTCCCGCGAGCAATTGCAGCCCGAACTTCTGCCAGGCGCGCAGGCCCAGGTTCTTGCCGCGCCGCACTTTGAGGACGTCGTCGAGGAGCCCGATGCCGGCGAACGCCAGCGTGGTTCCGGTCACGACCCAGATCCACGGCTCGGTGAGATCGCCCCACAGGAGGATCGGGACCACGACCGCGGCGAGGATCAGCAGCCCCCCCATCGTCGGCGTGCCCGCCTTCGCCTTGTGCGATTCGGGACCTTCCTCGCGGATCGACTGGCCGATCTGACGGTTGCGCAGCGTGCGGATGAGCGCCGGGCCGAACGCAATGCCGATCACTAGCGCCGTCAGGATGGCGAGCGCGGCCCGGAACGTGATGTAGCGGAAGACGTTCAACGGGCCCCAGCCGGGGTGCAGCTCGTAGAGGAGCCAGTACAGCATCAGCCCACCTCCGCGCGCAGGCCATCGACCACCGCGTCGAGACCAACCCCGCGCGAGCCCTTGACGAGGACGACGTCCCCGGGGCGCACCAAGCTGCGCAGGAGCTCGAGCGCCTCGGCCGCGGTGGCGGCGCGGTGCGTCTCAGCGCCGGCGGCGGCGTGGGCGAGCTCGGCGGCGCCCGCGCCGCCCACCGCAACGACGACCTCTGCGGCGGCCGCGGCGTGCCGGCCCACCTCGCGGTGGAGGGCTGCCGAGGCCGACCCGAGTTCGAGCATCTCGCCCAGCACCGCCACCCGGCGCCCCGGCGTGGCGGCGAGCAAGCCGAGCAGTGCACGCGCCGCCTCGGGCGACGAGTTGTAGCTGTCGTCCACGAGCGCGACCCCATTGCCGAGGGTGTAGACCTCGCCGCGGCGCGGGGCGGGGCGCAGCAGTGCGGCCGTCGCCGCGACCATCGCCGGCACGACGCCGAGCGCGAGGGCGAGGGTGGCGGCCGCGAGCAGGTTGTCGGCCTGATGGCGGCCGGGCAGCGACCACTCGACGGGGACTCTCCCGAGAGCGCCGGCGAACGTGAACGTCGCTCCCAGCAGGCCGCGGCCCTGGTAGTCGTCGATCCAGAGGTCGGACGCGCCCGGGACGCCGTAGCGCAGGACGGTGCCGGAGAACCGCGGCGCGAACGCCGCGACCCGCGGGTCGCGGGCGTTGAGGACGAGCGTGCCGTCGCGGTTGAGGTGGCGGATGAGCTCCGCCTTGGCCGCGGCGACCGCCTCGATGTCGGGGAAGAACTCGAGGTGGACCGGCG
>Ga0075520_1001503_pt1 | contig 11233 bp, 4 predicted proteins | sample NGEPerB_FD_75100 | JGI IMG/M metagenome (GOLD analysis project Ga0075520, IMG submission 75100) | Arctic peat soil microbial communities from the Barrow Environmental Observatory site, Barrow, Alaska, USA - NGEE PermafrostAB12-B | ecosystem: Environmental > Terrestrial > Soil > Wetlands > Peat ...
CGCGGGCGCTGTCGCAGCTGCCGACTTTGATCGCGATGGATCATTGGATGTCTTTATCGGCGGACGGGTTCTCTCCGGGCAGTACCCGTTTGCGCCGCAAAGCGCCCTGCTTCGAAACCATGGAGGCAAGTTTGAAGATGTCACGGACACGCTGGCTCCGGGACTGCGCGATGTGGGCATGGTCACCTCGGCGCTCTGGAGCGACGTGGACGGCGACGGATGGCCGGACCTGTTGCTGACACTGGAGTGGGGCAACGTGAAATATTTCCATAACAGCCAGGGCAAGGGCTTCCAGGATTGGACGGAGAAGGCGGGTTTTGCCGCGGCGGGCACCGGCTGGTGGACGTCGATCGCAACGGCAGATTTCAACGGCGACGGCCGGCCTGACTATGTGGTGGGCAATGTGGGATTGAATACACAATACCACGCTGACGCGCAGCACCCGGCCTTGCTTTATTCGGGTGACTTCAATGGCCACGGCTCTTTCCAGATCGTCGAAGCGTATTACGAAGCTGGCCGCGTTTATCCCTGGCGCGACCGCCGTGACATGGGTGCCGTATTTCCATTCATCTTGAAACGTTTCCCTTTGAATAGCGGTTATGCACGCGCAACGCTGGGGGAAATCTTCGGTGACGATAAGCTGGCGAAGGCACAGCGCTTCGCCGCCACCGAGCTGCGCAGCGGCGTGTTCCTCAGCCAGAGCGATGGGACTTACCGTTTCGAACCGTTGCCGCGTATCGCGCAGATCGCCCCGCTGCAGGGGATCGTCGCGGGCGACTTCGATGGCGATGGCCACGCCGACATCTACGCGGTGCAAAACTCATTTGCGCCCATTCCTGCGGTCGGCCGATTTGACGGCGCCCTGAGCCAACTCTTGCGCGGGGATGGCCATGGTCATTTTGCGGCCGTGCCTCCCGCCGAGAGCGGTCTGGTGGTGCCCGGTGATGCGAAAGCGCTCGTGGTGCTTGATCTCAATCACGACGGCTGGCCTGACTTTGTCGTCTCCAGAAACAACGACGATACCCGAACGTTCCTGAACCACGGCGTACCTGGACGCCATTCGGTGCGTATCAGCCTGAAGGGCCCCGCCGGCAATCCCACTGCGGTGGGGGCAAGGATAACCGTCGAACTTACCGACGGATCGACCGAGACCGGCGAAGTGCAGGCTGGCTCCGGATTCTACAGCCAATCATCTGGAGACTGCTTTTTCGGTTATCCCGACGCCAACCCGCCGCGCCGAATCCGCGTGCGCTGGCCCTCGGGCGTGACGACGCAGCATGCTTTCCCCGTGCGAGCGTCTTCCGTGGTCCTCTCCGCGCAGGATCGCTGAGCCTGGTCGGTGGCCGCGGAGGCGAGGACGCGGCGCGCGATGGATTTCGCGACCTTCGCGGCGCCGTTCAGGATACGGGACGCGGCGCGCGCGGAAACTCCCTCCGAGTCGCGCGGCCGCGCGAAGCGTGGGCGCCGTGCGAGGGTAGGCACAATGGCGCCAATGGCGTGCTTCTGCCGCGTATGCCCTGCCGCGGCATGTGGATCTTCGGCTCTGATCGGGCGCATGAATTTGCGAGCAGCCGGCGAGGTGGTTGAGCGAGCCGGTGTTTTGCGCGGGACAGCGGCGTCCCGCCACAACTTGTAAGGTTCTGACCGGCGGGCTTCGCAACGTTTGCAGGGCAATGCGGTGGCATTGGAGGTAAGTTTTGGGAAGATCCTCTGCGTCACCCCATGAACACCCCGGCCCCAACAATCGTTTTGACCGCGGTTCTCCTCATGCAGGAAAATCGCCTTTCCGTGCGATTTGATCTGAACTCATCAACCCGCACATGACCCAAACCCACCAATCCATGAAGATTACCCTAAGGCTGTCACGGCGCACCGCCGTGTTGGCTGTGCTGCTTATTCCGAGCGCCTGGATTCAGGCGCAGACGGCCGCCCCCCAACCCGCGCCGGCCGAACCCGAGGCTCAGACGCCCGCCGCCGCAGTTACGACTGTACCGGCTCCCGCGCCCGGGGCCAAGCGAGAGGAGGAAGTCGTCAAGCTTTCTCCATTTGAAGTCACGGCCACCAGCAAATCGGAACGCTACACTGCGACGTCCACGCTGGCCGGCAACCGACTCAACACCCAACTGCGCGACATCGGCAGCTCCGTGTCCGTGATCACCTCGCAGTTCCTCAAAGACACCGGAGCGACCGACAACACCTCGCTCCTCGTACACATCGGCGGCGCTGAAGTGGGTGGCGTATATGGCAACTATGCCAGTCCCGGTTCCGACGCCACCAGTTCGCTCCTGACTGAAGACACTATCAAACCGAGCGAGGACACCCGTATCCGCGGTCTCGCTGCTGCCGATAATACCCACGATTTCTTTGCCTCAGACATCCCATGGGACGCATATAATACCGACAACATCAACATCCAACGCGGACCCAACTCGATTCTGTTCGGCCAGGGAAGCCCGGCCGGCATCATCGATGCGACCAGCAAGATCGCCAGCTTCCGCAACTCCGGAGAAGTCGAGGCCCGCTATGGCAGCTATGGCAGCACCCGCGTATCGTTGGATATCAATCAGGTGCTCGTGCCCGATCAGGTCGCGGTGCGCCTCGACGTCTTAAACGATCACGAACTGTACGAACAGAAGCCGGCCTATAACAGAGACCAGCGCGTCTCTGGTGCGATTCGTATCGACCCGGCAGCTCTCAGGAAGTACGGAAATCACACGATCATCAAGGCCAACTTCGAATCGGGCCAGATTGATTCCAACAATCCTCGCGCGCTCCCTCCGACGGACCACATTACTCCGTGGTTTACACCCGGCGATACTGGAGCTAATCAGGCGGGATTGAACGGTTTGGAGGCGTGGCAAACCAGCGCTGGCCCTAGTGGCGTCTCCTCCGCTGCTAATGGTTATGCCGCTGCCGGCCGTGCCGTTGGCGCTACGAATCCCGATGCGTGGTTTACGAACAGCCAGCTCGGTAATGGCAGTTTTCCGTTAGCCGCTTTCCAGAACGGTTCCACCGTCGGTCCTGCGGGCACGTACGCCTTCACGTCTTTGCCCCAGCCTGGTACGGCCAACAATGTCGGCCTCGTGTGGCCATATGGCACGTTTCCCGGCGCCTGGCTTACTGTAAACGGCTTAAGCAAGGAAGCAGTCTTTGCGGGGCTGCCTTACGCCAACGGCGGCCTCTTCACGGATACCTCGCTGACCGATCCTTCGGTCTTCAATTTCTACAAGAATTTGATCGACGGCGATATGAAACATGAATGGCAACGTTTCTGGTCGGGGACGGCGAATGTCACGCAAACCTTCCTCAATGACCAGGTTGGCTTCTCCCTCGATTACAACAAGCAGCACTATGAGGACGGCGCGATCAACCCCTTTGGCGGTGCCGTCCCCTTGTACGTTGACGTCATGTCGACCCTGAACCAAGGACCCGGTGGAACCACCGTGACGGGGCCACTGTTCGGCCCCCCGACTAACGCCGCCGCGAATCCGAACTATGGCCGCCCATTCGTCCTTAACAACGATTATGCAACCAATTTCGCTTCCACCAGTGATCGCGAAGATTCCCGCGCCACGGCCTTTGTCACCCATGACTTCAAAAGGGACGGCAGGGCATGGTGGCAATCGCTCCTCGGCGTCCAAACCCTGACCGGCTTGGTGGATTCAGCAAAGCTAACAACCGACACCAGGAATTGGCAGCAGTATGGTTATCTCGGCGCAAACACTCTACTCGCTGCGCAAATGGATGGACTAAGCAATGCTAACTTCCAAAATGTAGCACCGCAACAGGTGATTTATCTAGGGCCCTCGTTGTATGGCAAGCCGCTCGAGGGGGCTAATATTTCCAGGATCACCGGTAACCCGACGATCGGTAGCGAGCCGGTCAATTTCTTCGATTTCACTCCGAACCCGGCGAACTCCACATTGAGCCCTACTGACCCCAATTACTACAACGGCTGGACGGGCGAGCAGACCTTGCAAGTTACCAATTCTGAAAACAACCCATTCGTAAATCGCCAGCTCTTGGCGACTAAGGATGCTATTACGCGCTCGGTGACTACCTCTCAGGCTTTGGTCTACGAGGGTCAGTGGCTGGATGGCGCGCTTGTGGGTATCTATGGCTGGCGCAAAGATATCAACAAGAGCTGGGCTAATAGCGCCAGTCTCGGCGATGCGAACGACCCGCAAAACATCAACTTCAATAACATCGGGTTTTCAAGCAGTCCGCAGGGCCGGGTAGAAGTTCAATCCCGCTCCTATAGTATTGTGGCTCACATTGGGGAACTCCCTGGCCTGAAAGCGTTTGCCAGCAAGCTTCCTGTCGATATCAGCCTGTCCTACAGCACATCGACCAACTTCCAGCCGAACGCAAGCCGCGTCGATATCAACGGGGATCCCATCGGGCCTCCGTCAGGCAGGACGATCGACCGTGGCATTCAGATCGAGACGCGTGACGGAAGGTACTCGCTCAAGGTCGCTCGCTATGTGACCGATATCACGAACGGTTCGAACCCCGACGGAACTACCTACGCCCAGGAACTGGCTAATTTCGTTGGCTACTCAGCGTACTACGGCAACGTCTTTTATTATCACACTGACCAGTCCACTCCGGTCCAAGCAGGACCCGGGTCTGTTGCGTCCACCAATCCGGGTATCGGCCCCGATGGGGGCCCAGCTGGCGCTGGCTTAGCCGTTGGCGGCGAGGGCTCGGGCTGGTACTTCGATGCCAATAACTACCACACTCAGGCGATGGAGGATCTACAGAATTCCTCAACCGCGGCCACGCGGGCTTGGGAGACCCAGCTTAACACTGATTTCCCCAACTTGTTTAAGAATTGGGGCATGGGTAGCCTGGCTCAAGTGCAGGCCGGAACGGACACGAGAAACCAGCTGCAAAACCTCCCAGGCGAAACTAACTTCGCGATTACTGAAAACTCCCAGTCCAAGGGCTGGGAGATAGAGCTCGACGCGAACCCCATCCCGAACTGGCGCATCTCAGTCAACGCTACAGAAACGGATGCGGTCATCACGCAAGTCGGTGACCCGGCCTTGGCCAAGTTCATGGCGGACACGGCGGCCTATGTTGCTGGCCCCGGCGGCCATCAGCAGTGGTACTGGGGCCAAGACGTAGCTCCAAGCGTTCCTAACGTCGCCCTAGCCTACTACAACCAATATAATGGCAGCCTTCCTGCGCTTGGTACCTATTACGCCGAACTCCTGCAGCAGCAAAACGTTGCGGTTCAGCAACTCGCCAAGTGGCGCTTCAATCTGACGACGAACTATGACTTCACGGCGGGCTTCCTTAAAGGCTTCAACGTTGGTGGTGGCGTGCGTTATACATCTGCTGAGACTATCGGCTATCCTCCATCTGGCAATCCCGCAAATCCGCCTCCGTACCTCGCCGACCTGTCCAAGCCGGAAAAGAGCCCGAGTGAGACCTACTTCGATCTTTGGGTTGGTTATCACCATAAGCTCACCAGCAAGATCGACTATCATGTCCAGCTCAATGTCGAGAACGTCGGCAAACGTAACTATTTGATTCCGGTCAGCTATCAGGCACCGATAAACGGTGTAGTCAGCCCTGCGTTCTATCGCATCGGTCCGACGCAGAAGTTTACGCTCACCAATAGGATTAGCTTCTGATTGGTGAGCCCTGCTGGCGGCTAAACCCGCTCGGCTCGACTCCAACGCTAATTGCAGAGGCGCTCCCCTCGGAAACGGGGGGAGCGCAATCCTTCGGCGGTGCCGAGCGGGGTGGTCGCCAGGTAGGTGGGCCCAATCCGCCGGGCACCGGCTCCCTGCCTCCGCCCAATCCGGTAGAGACGCGATTCATGCTCTGGCTGTCGTCCCGTTTGCAGGCCGCGTCCGTCGCGCGGAACCACGTCCCGTCCACCGTGCAGAGATCGTCCAACCTCGTGTTTCCAAACCAACAAGCAAAGTCCGCCCAAGAGGCTGCCAGTGCGTCGCCATGGCAACCGCAGCCGGGTGATCCGTCTCGCGAGCCGACCCGGCACGGCAGTTGGGATTTCGATGCCGTCATCTTCGACCTGGACGGCGTGATCACCGATACCGCTGCGGTCCACTCCGCGGCTTGGAAACGGACGTTCGATGATTACCTGAGGATACGGGAAGCCAAGTACGGGGAGCCATTCAAGGAGTTCTCCCATGCGTATGATTATATCAACTACGTCGATGGCAAACCCCGCTCCCAGGGCGTCAGGGCGTTCCTGGAGTCACGGCACATTGATCTGCCGCCGGGAGCGCCCGACGATCCGGTGAGGGCGGAGACGATCTGCGGATTGGGGAACCGCAAGAACGAGCTCTTTCGCGAGATCGTCGAAACCGACGGCGTTCGGGTGTATACGTCTACATTGGTCTTGATCGACGACTTGCGCAAGGAGGGCATCAAGGTGGCCTTGGCCACCTCCAGCAAGAACTCGGCTATCGTCCTCGCGAAGACCCAGACGGGCTCCTTTTATTCCACCATCGTCGATGGGATTGTGTCCGAGCGGATGCAGCTCAAAGGGAAGCCGCACCCGGATATTTTCGTGACCGCCTGTGCAAATCTTGGCGTATCGTGCTCCCGCGCGGTAGTCGTTGAGGACGCGGTTTCCGGCGTCCGCGCTGGCGCTCGCGGGGGTTTTGGATTGGTGCTGGGCGTCGCGCGCGACAACAACGCGCGGGAGTTGCTCGAAAACGGCGCGGACGTGGTTGTGAGCGACTTGGCGACCGTCAATGTGGAGGAGATTAATCGCCAGATCCGCCTTAAGCGAACTTCCGCAATCCTCTGAAATCCTTTCCAATGCCTGGCCTAAGAAAACCCTCTCTGAACTTCTGGCAGCTCTGGAACATGAGCTTCGGTTACGTGGGCATCCAATTTGGATTCGCCCTCCAGAACGCCAACGTCAGCCGGATCTTCGAGACCATCGGAGCGAGGGTCGACAACATTGCCATCCTGTGGATCGCCGCGCCGGTCTCGGGTCTGCTGGTCCAGCCGATCATCGGCCACATGAGCGACAAGACGTGGAACCGTCTCGGCCGCCGGAAACCCTATTTTCTTTTTGGCGCGCTGCTGGCCTCGCTGTCGCTGTTGGTCATGCCGAATTCGCCGGGGCTATGGTTTGCGGCCGGCATGCTCTGGATCATGGACGGATCCATCAATGTCACGATGCAGCCGTTCCGCGCCTTCATCGGCGACATGCTGCCCGACGACCAGCGCACGACCGGCTTCGCCGTCCAGACGTTCTTCATCGGCGCGAGCTCGGTGGTGGCCTCTTGTCTGCCCTATGTCCTCACCCGGTGGCTGCACCTGGCGAACACCGCCCCGGCAGGAGAAATTCCGCCCTCGGTCCGCTGGTCCTTTTATCTCGGTGGCATCGTCTTCTTGCTCGCCGTCCTCTATACGGTTTTCGCCGTCAAGGAATACTCTCCGGAGGAACAGGAACAATTTAACGCGGCGGAAAATGACTCGGCTGCGAAGGCAAGCGTGGGGATCCAACTTAAGACCGGCCGCTACGTTGGCGAAGGCTCCGCCTTGCTCGTAGTCGGCCTGATCCTGGCTTATCTCATCGGCTCGCTGCATTGGGACAAGGGGCTCTACATTCTCGCCTTTGGCCTCGCGGGCTACGGGAGCTTTCAGCTGATCGCCGCGTGGCGCTATGCGACGGGCAAGATCGATGGGTTGGTCGAGATTATCTACGACCTCAAGAACATGCCCAAGACCATGACGCAGCTCGCGCTGGTTACGGTCCTGACGTGGATCGGCCTCTTCGCGATGTTCATTTATTCGAACTCGGCGATCACCAGCTATCACTTCCACAGCACGGATCCCCGTTCGGATCTCTACAATGAAGGCGCCAACTGGGTCGGCATCCTGATGGGGGTCTACAATGGCGTGGCGGCGCTGATCGCTCCGCTGCTGCCGTACCTGGCCAGGAAAGTCGGGCGGGTGGCCACCCATGTGGTCTGCCTCTTCATCGGCGGCCTCGGCTTCCTCTCCATGTATGCGTTCCGCGACCCCCAGCTGCTGCTCATCTCGATGACGGCGGTGGGAATCGCATGGGCCAGCCTGCTTACCATGCCCTACGCCATTCTGAGCTCGGCGGTACCCCACCGGAAGATGGGCGTTTACATGGGCATGTTCAACCTGTTCGTCGTGATCCCGCAGATCATCGCCTCGGCCAGCTTCGGCCTGCTGCTGCGCACGCAGTTTCACGGACAGGCCATCTACACGCTCGTTCTCGGCGGTGTGGCGATGATCCTGGCGGGTTTCGCCATGATCTTCGTGAAGGACAACGTCAGGACGGCGTGATTTTTCCCGGATTTCGCTATGCGTAACCTTTGGACGGTCAGCACCGACAAGTTCGTCAATGAAACGGAAGCGATCATGCGCACTGGTAACGTCTACCAGATCGCGAATGGCTACATGGGTTACCGGGGAACCCTCGATGAGTTCGGCCCGAAGGAGCTGGTCGGAATCACCCTGGCAGGGATCTATGACCGCGTCGGCAACGCGTGGCGCGAGCCCGTCAACGCGCCCAACGGGGCCTACACCGCGGTCTCGCTCGACGGCGTGGAGCTGACCGCACGCGGCACGAGGCTGAAGGAGCACCGGCAGACCCTCCACATTTCCAACGCCGTCTTCGAGCGCGAGACGACCTTTGCCGTCCGGGGCAAGCGACTCACCGTGCGCTCGTCGCGCTTCCTCAGCGCCGACGTGCCAAACCTCGGCGTGGTCCACTACAGCCTCTCCTGCGATCGGGCGGCCACGGTGACAATCCGCACCGGGATCGATGCCAACATCTGGGACCTCAACGGCCCCCACCTGCTGAGCCTGACGCGGGAAAATTCTGGCGGCGTGCTGATCGTGCAGGGCGTGACGCACGAGAACTCTTTGCGCGTGGCCGTGGCCGAAGCCGTGGTCGCGCCCTGGGCTGACGAACAGCACACGACCGGCGATGGCCGCAACCTCCGCGTCGCCCGCCTCGGCGTCGAGCCAGGCAAGACGTATTCGTTCGTCAAATTTTTCGCCGTGGTCACCGCCAACGATCCGCTCCCCGGTCCGGTCGACGCGGCCGCAGTTGCGGTGGCGCAGAAGGCCCGCGCGGAGGGCTACGAGGCCTGCCTCGCGCGGCACGACGCGGCCTGGGCGGCACGATGGGAGCGTTGCGACGTGCGCATCGCCGGCGACGACGAGGCGCAGCTTGCGCTCCGCTACAGCATTCTGCAGCTGTTGATGGTCGCGCCGGTGGCCGGCAGCGCGAACTCGATTCCGGCGCGGGCGTTGTCAGGGCAGGCCTACAAGGGCTCCATCTTCTGGGATACGGAGATGTTTATGTTTCCGTTCTTCCTTCATACCTACACGGAAAAGGCGCAGGAGCTCTTGCGGTACCGCATCAGGACGCTGGACGGCGCTCGGCGCAAGGCGCAGACGGAGGGTCCCGGATACCGCGGCGCGTTCTACGCCTGGGAGAGCCAGGAGACCGGGGACGATGCGTGCTCCTACTTCAACATCGGCGATCCGTTCACCGGCCGGGACCTCCGCACCCATTTCCGCGACAAACAGGTGCATATCAGCGGCGACATCGCCATCGCCATGTGGGAATATTTCCGGATCACCGGCGACGACACGCTGCTGCTCGAGGGCGGCGCCGAGGCGATCCTTGAGTGCGCCCGCTTCTATCTCTCCTACGCGTATTTCAAGCCGGAAAAAGACCGTTACGAGATCCTCGATGTCATCGGGCCGGACGAGTACCACGAGCGCGTCAACAACAACGCGTTCACGAGCATGGTGGCCCGCGAGACCCTCGCCATCGCCAGTGCCACCATCGACCACCTGCGCCGGCGGCATCCCGAGGCGCTGCAAACGCTGGTCAAAAAGCTCGGCATCGAGAACGAGCTGACGAGTTTCCAAGAGGCGGCGAACCGGCTCTTCGTCCCCGCGCCCGACTCGCGCAACGGCGTGATCGAGCAGTTTGACGGTTACTTTCAATTGCAGGATACGACCATCGAGGCGCTCAAGGCACGCATGGTCCATCCCAACGAATATCTCGGCGCCGGCCAGGGGCTCGCGGTGCCGACCAAGATCATCAAGCAGGCCGACGTCGTGATGATGTTGAACCTGTTCAGGACGCGCTTTCCTGCGTCCGTGAAACAGGCCAACTGGAGATACTACGAGCCGCGCACCGAGCACGGCTCGAGCCTCAGCGCCTGCGCCTACGCGATTGTGGCGACGGATTTCGACGACCTCGACTCTGCCTACAAGTACTTCCTCAAGACCGCGACGATCGACATCAATGCGAAGTACAAAGTCTATGTTGGCACGATTTTCATGGGCGGCTCGCACCCCGCGGCCAATGGCGGGGCGTGGATGACTGCGGTTCTCGGTTTTGGCGGCGTGCAGGCGGACGAGAAACAGGTCGCCATCAATCCGCGGTTGTACAAGAAGTGGCTCAGCTTGGAGTTTGGCCTTGAGTACAAGGGCGACCGTTTTCGGATTTGTATCACTCCGAAATCGGTGACGATTGTCCCGGGCAGTTCCAACACCCGTGCGCATGCATTCCTGATTGACGGCAAGCCGGCGATCTGTCCGCCGAATCGGACCGTCACGACGGAATACGGCCACGCGGGAAGACCCCGAACCCGAACCGGTGGCAAGACCCGCGAGAAAGCTTCTCCTGGCGCAAGGATTCCATGAAACACTTTCGGGAGGGGCTTCATAAGAAAGCGGGCGATCTTCTTCGCGGGTTGAGATGGTGCGCGGTTGGCGGCGTCTGCGCGGGAAGGCTGCTCTTGGCCCAAGGCAATATCGGCGCGGATGTTCCGTGGACCACGATCGAAGCGGAATCGATGCGAACCACCGGCGCCGTCCTGGGACCGGAATACGGGCCGCATCGGCTTGAGACAGAGGCGTCCGGCCAGAAATGTGTCAAGCTCGCCCGCGCCGGCGAATATCTGGAATTCGAAGCACCCGCCGAATCCGACTCTCTGGTGCTGCGATATAGTCTGCCGGACTCCGAGATGGGAGGAGGGACGACCTCGACGCTCAGCCTGCTGGTCAACGGCAGATCTGCCCAAAACCTGCGCCTCAGCTCTCGCGACGTGTGGCTCTATGGCGCGTATCCGTTCTCGAACGATCCGAAGCAGGGGAAGCCGAGGCACTTTTACGACGAGCTCCGCGTGAAGAACGTCAAGATAGGAAAAGGCGACGTGGTGCGGCTGCAGAAGTCCACGGA
>Ga0075520_1001504_pt1 | contig 11231 bp, 10 predicted proteins | sample NGEPerB_FD_75100 | JGI IMG/M metagenome (GOLD analysis project Ga0075520, IMG submission 75100) | Arctic peat soil microbial communities from the Barrow Environmental Observatory site, Barrow, Alaska, USA - NGEE PermafrostAB12-B | ecosystem: Environmental > Terrestrial > Soil > Wetlands > Peat ...
GCCCCTCGAGGCCAAGATGCTGAGCAACACGGTGGAGAGGGCGCAGGTCAAGGTCGAGGAGCTCAACTTCATGCGCCGCAAGAACGTCCTCAAGTACGACGAGGTCATGAACGAGCAGCGCCGGGTCGTGTACGACCAGCGGCAGCGCATCCTCATGGGCGAGGAGTTCGGCGAGCAGATCCGCGAGATGATCGGCGAGCTGGTGGACGCGGCCGTGCGCGGCGCGCTGGCCGGCGCCCAGTTCTCCGAGGAGTGGGACCTGGACTCGCTCTTCATCGGGCTCAAGCAGATTTACGATCCGGAGGTCACGAAGAGCGACATCGACGTGGCCTCGGCCACCGTGGAGGAAGTCGTCGACCTCTTCCTGGACGACGCCCTCGCCCAGTATGACGAGCGCGAGCGCCTCATCGGCGCGGAGCAGATGCGCACCGTCGAGCGCGCCGTGATGCTGCAGGTCATCGACTCGCGCTGGAAGGACCACCTGCTGGACATGGACTACCTGCAGGAGGGCATCCACCTGCGCGCCCTCGGCCAGCGCGACCCGCTGGTGGAGTACAAGAACGAGGGCTTCGAGCTGTTCCAGGACATGATGGACGGCATCAAGACCGGCACCATCACCACGCTGATGAAGAACCGTCCGGAGGACCTGGCCGTGTTTACGTCGGTCACGCTCGAGGAACCTGTGATGGCGCTCAACTACACGAGCGGCGACGACCTGATCACACAGACGTCGTTCACCGGCGCCGCCATGGCCGCCGGCGAGTACGGGGCGGCCGAGGGCGGGCTGGCCGACGCGCCGCCGCCGAACGTAGCGGCGGGCGGCGGCGGCCGCCGCGGCGCCACCACCAGCACCGGCGGCGGCTCGAGCACGGGTGCCGCTACGGTCACCGTGCAGCAGCGCATCGTCTACGACAAGGTCGGGCGCAACGACCCATGCCCGTGCGGCAGCGGCAAGAAGTACAAGAAGTGCCATGGCGCCTGATTCGGTCGGCCTCGCCGCATCCGGTATACTGCCCCGGCGATGACGATCAACGCCTCAGAAGCACTCGTACAGCTCGACTCGCTCCGCGAGCGTCTCAAGGAAGCCTCCGGGCGCTTGGGATGGCTGCGGAGCTATCTTTGACCCCCCCAAGCTGACAGACGACCTGGCGCAGCTCGAAGTGAGCATGCGCGCCTCCGATTTCTGGGACGACCAGGCGAGCGCATCCAAGGTCTCCGCCCGGTACAGCCGCATCAAGCGGCGCCTCGGCGACTTCGCGGCGCTCGAGGCCCGCTTCGCCGATCTCGAGACCACCGAGGAACTGGTCCGCGAGGAGCTCGGCGGAGACGCCGTGGACGAAGAGCTCCTGGAGGAGCTGGTCAGCGGAGTCGCGCAGCTCGAGGCGGATCTCCAGCGCGGCGAGGAACAGCGCTTCTTCAGCGGCCGGTACGACGAGGGCGGCGCCATCCTCACCATCCATCCGGGCGCCGGCGGCACCGAGTCGCAGGACTGGGCCGAGATGCTGCTGCGCATGTACCTGCGCTGGTTCGAGCGGCGCGGCTTCAAGGTCGAGATCAACGACTCGCAGGAAGGCGACGAGGCGGGGCTCAAGAGCGCCACGCTGACCGTCGAGGGCGAGAACGTGTACGGGCTCATCCAGGCCGAGCGCGGCGTGCACCGGCTCGTGCGCATGAGCCCGTTCGACTCCGCCAACCGCCGCCACACCAGTTTCGTCTCGGTCGACGCCTCACCGCTGGTGAGCGACGACGTCGACGTTGAGATCGACGACGACGACCTGCGCATCGACACATACCGCTCCAGCGGCGCCGGCGGGCAGCACGTCAACAAGACCAGCTCCGCCATCCGCATCACGCACCTGCCCACCAACATCGTGGTGCAGTGCCAGAACGAGCGCTCCCAGTTGCAGAACAAGACGGTCGCCATGCACATGCTCAAGTCCAAGCTCGTGGAGCTCGAGGAGCGCAAGCGGATCGAGGAGCTCGCGCGCGAGCGCGGCGACGTGCTCAACGTCGACTTCGGCAGCCAGATCCGCAGCTACGTCCTGCACCCGTACCAGATGGTGAAGGACATGCGCACCGGCCACGAGGTCGGCAACGCGCAGAGCGTGCTCGACGGCGACCTGGACGGCTTCGTCCACTCGTACCTCGTGTGGCGCGCCGGCGGCAGCGAGAAGCGCAAGTAGACCGTGGTCGCGGCGCGCCCTGAGGAGCCGGCCGCGGACCTGGTGCTACACGGCCGGCTGGTCACCCTGCGCCGCACGGTCGCCGCTGATGTGCCCGTACTCCTGCGCATCCTGCAGGAGCCCGAGGTGGCGGCGTGGTGGCGGCGCGACGAGTGGGAGCGGCTGGACGAGACGGACGCCGTGACCTTCACGGTGCTCCGGGAGGGCGCCGTCGTCGGCTGCATCCAGTACGACGAGGAGACGGACCCGGACTACTGGTCGGCCGCCGTCGACATCTTCGTGTCGGCGGCCGCTCAGGGCGGCGGCATCGGGCCGGACGCCATGCGCACGCTGATCGCCTGGCTCATCGACGTGCGCGGTCACCACCGCCTCACCGTCGACCCGGCGGCGGCCAACGCGCGCGCCGTCCACGTCTACGAGAAGCTCGGGTTCCGCCCGGTCGGCGTGCTGCGCCGCTACGAACGCGCGACCGGAGGCGAGTGGCGCGACGCGCTGCTCATGGAGCTGCTCGCCGAGGAGTTCGTGCGCTGAGCGCGGCCACGTACCCCAAGATAGAGCTGCATGTACATCTCGAGGCCACCGTGAAGCCGGCGCGCCTGCTCGAGATCGCGCGCCGCAACGACGTGCGCCTGCCGGCGAAGACCGAGGCTGGACTCGCCCGCTTCTGCCGGCCGCGCGACTTCGATCACTTCATCCGCGTCTGGATCAAGACGACCAAGGCGCTGCGGCGCGAGCGCGACTTCCACCAGGTCGTGATGGACTACGCCGCCGACCTCAAGGCGCAGGGCTGCCGCTACGCCGAGGCGCTGTTCTCGCCCTCGGAACCGATGGTGCGGGGCACGCCGTGGCAGGAGTCGTTCGAGGGGTACTGCGGCGGCGCCGATGAGGCGCGCGAGGTCCACGGCGTCGACATCCGCTTCACGCCGGACATCACGCGCGACTTTCCCGTCCAGATCGCCGAGGACCTGGTGGGCTGGGCCGTGAAGTTCCGCGACCGCGGCGTCGTCGGCGTCAGTCTGGGCGGGAGCGAGCACCGGTTCCCGCCAGAGCTGTTCGCGCGGCCGTTCGCGCTCGCCCGCGAGGGCGGCCTCAAGGCCGCGCCGCACGCCGGCGAGGTCGCCGGGCCGGCCTCCGTGCGCGCCGCGCTCGACGTGCTGCACGCCGACCGCCTGCGGCACGGCGTGCGCGCCGTCGAGGACCCCGCGCTCCTCGCTGAGATCGCCGCGCGCGGCATCGTCTGCGACGTGACGCCGCGCAGCAACGTGCTCCTCGGCGTCGCCCCTTCTCTGGAGGAGCACCCGCTGCCCCGCATGCTGGCGGCCGGCGTCAAGTGCTCCATCTCCACCGACGATCCGGTGCTCATGGGTACCGACCTCACGCGCGAGTCGGCGGCCGCCGTGGACCTCGGGCACACGCCGCGCGGCATGTATGAGCACGCGCTCTCGGGGGCGTTCTGCGACGCCGCCAAGAAGGAGCGCCTCGCGGGCGCGGCGGCAGTGTTCGAGTGGGACATGGCCCAGAAGGGAAGGTAAGCACCAGCAAGCCCGCTACGGTGGAGGAAAAGGCTGCGCCACGCACGCGTGAACCAGGTCATCGTCGCCACGGCCCTCATCTTCGGCGTGGCGGCACTCTTCTTGCCCGTCGAGGTCCTCGAGGTCGGGGGGCTCCCGATCATAGTCGCAGCCGCCTACGTTGGCGGTCTGCGGCCGGGCCTGCTCGCGGCGCTCTGGCTCACCCTTATAGCTTCCCTCGTCTTCTTCGCGCTCGGTCGCAACTCCGTGGACGAGTACATCGCCATGGTCGTGGGCTTCGTCGTGGTGGGCTGCGCCCTGGGGGCCGGCGTGGAGCAGCTAGGGCGTGAGCGCCTCCGCCTGCAGAGCGTGCTGGATGTCGCCGAGCGGTCGGAGCGTCGACTTTCCGCCAGCCAGCGACGTTACCGCCTGCTCTTCGAGGTCAGCAACGACGCCGTCTATCTGCACGGGCTCGACGCCGACGGCGAGCCTACCCGCTTCGTCGCCGTCAACGATGCAGCGTGCAGCCTCTTCGGCTACTCGCGCGAGGAGTTGCTGGGTCTCACGCCGCGCGCCGTCGACGCGTCCCCCGCGCCGGGCAACCTGCGCCGGACCATGCAGCGCCTCCTCGTCGAAGAGCGCATCGTCTACGAGTCGATGCGCCGCGCCCGCGACGCTGAGGATGTGCCGGTGGAGATCAGCTCCAGCCTCAGCGATGTCGACGGCGAGCTGCTCGTGCTCTCGATCTCGCGTGACATCTCGGGGCGCAAGGAGACCGAGAGACGGCTGGAACGACTCACGCTCCACGACGACCTCACGGGGCTCCTCAACCGCAGGGGTTTCTACGTCATGATGCCGGAACACGCCAAGCGTGCGAAACGCTCCGGCTCCGTCGTGTCGCTGCTGTACGGCGACGTCGACGGATTCAAACACGTCAACGACACGCTCGGCCACAAGCGCGGCGACGAGGTCCTGGCGGCCGTCGCCGACGTGCTGCGCTCGACGTTCCGCGAGATCGACCTCATCGCCCGGCTCGGGGGCGACGAGTTCTGCGTGGTGGCATCGGGAGAGGCCGACGCCGGTCCGGCGGTGCTGGAGCGGCGGCTCGACGACGCCCTTGCGGCGGCCAGCGAGGCGATGGGGCTCGAGCTCAGCCTGAGCCACGGGACGGTGACCACCGATTGGCGTGGCCTCGAAGACCCCGACGAAGTGCTCACTCGCGCCGACATGCTGATGTACGAGGCGAAGAGGACGCGACAGGACGCGCGGCTGGTGGCAGCTTCTCAGCCGGATCGCCATGGCGGGTTTCGTGGGCGGTATCGCGACGGCAGAGGCGACGCCGACTCGGACCTCGCCGGCAGGCGCCTCTGGTATGGCGGCGAAGATGACGCGCACGATCAGCTCCCGGAGGGCGACGAGCCCCGCGAGTCGGCCGCCGGCGACGAAACGACGTGAACGGGCAGCCAGTGATGACCGAGACCAGCGATCGCGCCGCGCAGCTGCACGTCGTGCTCGGGGCGGCGGGGGGGACCGGCTCCGCCGTGGTCCGCGAGCTGGTCGGGCAGGGCAGGAGCGTGCGCGCCGTCACGCGGCGCGGCCACACCGCCGTCGGCGACGGCGCGCAGCCGCCTGCTTCGTACCAGGACGCGGCCGCCGATGTGACGAACGCCGGCCAGTTGCGGCGCTCGCTCGCGGGCGCGGCCGTGGTGTACCAGTGTGCCCAGCCCGCGTACACACGCTGGCCGCAGGAGTTCCCGGCGATGAACCGGGCCGTCATCGAGGCTGCCGCGGCAGCCGGCGCAAAGCTCGTCTTCGCCGACAACCTCTACATGTACCCGCCGGTCTCGGGCCCGATGACCGAGGAGACGCCGGCGACTTCCACCACGAAGAAGGGACGCGTGCGCGCGGCCATGGCCGAAGAGCTGCTGGCGGCGCACCGCGACGGCAAGCTCCGCGTCGCGATCGGCCGCTCGTCCGACTACTTCGGGCCCGGCGGCGTCACGTCGGCGCTCGGCGAGCACTTCTTCAAGTCCGTCGTCGCCGGAAAGAAGACGCGGTGGTTCGCCGACCTCGACCAGCCTCATACCGTAAGCTACCTGCCTGACATGGCGCGCGCGCTGGTCCTGCTCGGGACCCGGCCAGAGGCCGAGGGCAGGGTCTGGCATCTGCCGGCTGCGGACGCGCTCACCGGCCGCCAGATCATCGCCGCGGCCGGCTGGGCTGCCGGCACCTCGCCGCCGCCGGCCGTGCTCGGTATGGGCGCGGCCCGCCTGGCCGGATTGTTCATGCCGGTCCTGCGCGAGTTCCCGGAGCTCTGGTACGAGTGGGGCCAGCCGTTCGTGATGGACAGCTCGCGCTTCCAGGAGGCGTTCGGGCCCTTCGCGGTGACGCCTATGGAGCAGGCGCTGGCCGACACGATCGCCTGGTTCGAGCGGCGGGGCTGATCCTGCCTCTTGCGCCGCCGAGCCGGAATCTGCCCGTCGCCGAGCCTGGGCGTGCGCGGCGGCCGAGACTGGGCAGCATCGGCGTGTAGGCCCCGTCTCCGCTGGGTACGCTTGTAAGCGGAATCCAGACCTGCTAGGGTGGATTTCGACGTATGGGGAGCCGGTTCTCCCGCTCAGGCGCTTGTCGCCGGGCATTCCTCCCCTCATCAGACTCCAGACTCTGTGACTACCGGGCAGTGTTCGGAACGAAAGGAACACCCGTCCATAGTCAGTCTGGCCGCCCGCAGGGCGACCTCCCGCACGACGAACCCCAACGCACGTCGCAACCTTCCGCCGGTCCTTCGCGACCCCGGAACGGTGGCGATGAGCCGTCGCTTGCGGACTCATCGAGGAAGAGAGCACCAGTGAACCCAGTCGGAGATGCCACCATGGAACGCAACGAGCAGGCCCGAGGCAACGAGCAGGCCCAGAGCGGCACGCAGTCTCAAGGCGGCGAAGGCCAGAAGCGCCGCCACCGCGGCGGCCGCGGCCGCCGGAGCGGTGGCGCCCCGCAGGGCGCCCCGCAGGGCGGCCAGCCGTCCGGCCAGCACTCGCAGACGGCGCAGGCCGCCGCGCCCGGCGCCCCGGCGCCCGTGACCAGTCCCTCCACCGAGCAGCGCACAAACGAGCAGTCTGAGCGCCAGCCTCGCGGGGGTCAGCACGAGCGCCACGGTCGTCTCGGAGGCACCAGCAATAGCGCCGGCAGCGGCCGTGGCCGTTCCGGCCGCGACGCCGAGCGTGGCCGCGGCCCGCGCCGCGACGGCCGCGGAGGCCAGGGCGTCGACGAGAGCTACAGGGAGCGCAAGCACGCCGAGCGCCCCGCCGGACCAGCTCCGGTCGTCGACCTGCCGGCCTTCGCCGAGCTCGGCCTCACCGGCGACCTGCTCGCCGGCGTCGCCGCCATGGGGTACGAGACGCCCACTCCCATCCAGGAAGCAGCCATCCCGCGTGTCCTCGCAGGGCACGACGTGGTGGGCTCTGCGCAGACCGGTACCGGCAAGACGGCCGCTTTCGTCCTGCCCATCTTGCAGCGCATGACAGGCCCGACCGTCGCCGACGGCCGCACAGCCCACCCGTCCGCCCTGGTCGTCACTCCTACCCGCGAGCTCTGCGGGCAGATCGAGGAAGTGGGCGAGACGCTGAGCACGTACAGCGGCCGCACCGTCGTTGCCGTGTTCGGCGGCGTCCCGTACGACCCGCAGGCCAGGAAGATCGGCCAGGGCGTCGACCTTCTGGTCGCGACGCCCGGCCGCCTGCTCGACATGCTGCGCCAGGGGCACGTCCTGCTGGACAAGGTCGACACGCTGGTGCTAGACGAGGCCGACCGTATGCTCGACATGGGCTTCTGGCCGGACGTGAAGCGCATCATCGACGCTATCCCGGCCAAGCGCCAGAACCTCTTCTTCAGCGCGACCATGAGCAAGCAGGTCCTGAGCATCATCGCCGATACCCTGCACGAGCCGATCTTCATCGAGCTGGGCGGGCACGCGCAGCCGGTGGACAACGTCGAGCAGCGCGTGATGCCGGTCAACCACGACCAGAAGGTCGACCTGCTGGTGGAGTACTTCCGCCACCACGACCCCGACCGCACCCTGGTGTTCACGCGCACGCGCCGCCGCGCCGAGCGCCTCTCGCGCACGCTCAACAAGGCCGGCATCACTTGCGAGGCGATCCACGGCGACCGCACCCAGGGTCAGCGCCAGCAGGCGCTGGACGGCTTCAAGCAGGGCAAGATCGCCGTCCTCGTGGCCACCGACGTGGTGGCCCGCGGGATCGACGTGGACAACATCACGCATGTCATCAACTTCGACATCCCGACGAACCCCGAGGACTACGTGCACCGCATCGGGCGCACAGCGCGCGCCGGCAACAGCGGCATCGCCGTGAGCCTGCTCACCGGCGAGGAAGTGCACGAGCTCAAGGCGATCGAGAAGCTCATCGGCGTGACGCTCGAGCGTCACGACCTGCCGGACTTCGACTACGACAAGCGCGTCATCCCCGAGTCCCACCAGGTCGAGACCCGCCCGGGCAAGATGGTGTGGAACGGCGGTGCGCGCCGCGCCTGGACCAAGACCGGCGTGAAGCGGCGCCCGCAGCGCCACAGCGCGACGCACTAGGCAGAGAGCGGAGCCACGCAGCGCGCCCTGGCGGGGCGCTGCGCTGGATCGAGACGTACGACGGCCGCGGCCGCCCGAAGGGGCAGCCGCGGCCGTCGTCCTGCAACTACTCCTTGAGGAAGCCGCAGCCGACGAGCTCCACCGAGACGATGCGGTCGCCGGCGGTCGTGCAGTAGCCCTGCTGCTCCCACACGTGCCAGCCGTCCTCGTACTTCAGGCGGAGCCGGTAGCGCAGGCGCACGCGGTCGACGATCGTGTCCACGGCGCGATCGACCACCTCGACCTGCGTGGCGTCGTCGAACCAGTGCGCGAGCAGCCACGCCGCTTCGCGCGCCGTCGCGACGTCGTGGCTGGCGTCAGGCAGCAGCGCCTTGAAGCTCACATCGGCGGCGAGGCAGCTCGAGCAGCCGGCGAAGTCGCGCTGTAGCACCGCGTCGAGCAGGCGCTCGACCGGAGCGATGTCTGGTGCGGCCATGGCGGTCTCCTCTCGGGCGCGCCGCGCCGGTGGCGCGGCGGCGATGTACTCCTGACCAGAGGCTAGACCGGGCCGGCGACGGCGGCAATCTCAGGTGTGTCCAAGCCACGCCGCCGCGCCCGGCCAACCCGGCTGGCAGCTCCGCCGCCACGTTTGCTATACTGCCGATTCTGCGTGGGCGACTAGCTCAGTTGGGAGAGCGCGTGCTCGACAAGCACGAGGTCGTTGGTTCAATTCCAACGTCGCCCACCACCGCCCCGCACTGCCCGCGACACTTTCCGCTCCGTTTCCTGTCCTCGGTCGGGCACTCGCCGGCTGAGGCCGATTCAAGAACGCCAACGGCGCCCAGCCTGCCACATGGGTAGTCTGAGCACATGGTGACCACGGAACAGACCGAGCGCCTCCTCGGGCAGGTGATCCGCGGCGTCGAGCTCGATACGGCGACGGCCGCGCTCGGCATCTCGGATCTCGAGCTGCTCGCCAAACTTTACGCAGACGAGGCCTTCCAGGTCTCCCTCGAGCTGGCGACGCAGGCGAGCTCGCGCTACGCCCGGGTGCTGCTGCGGCAGCTCGCCGCGCAGTAGCGTGGGCGACATCCGAGCCGCTCGGGCCGACCCCTCGCGTCGCGCCTCGGCCCTGCGGCGCGCCGCTCGTTTTGCAGCCGCCGCGCATCCGTGATTCACTAGCGCAGCGCGGCCAGGCTGCGCCGCGATGAGGCTCGCGTTACGCGCTCCGGCGCTGATGGCTTCTGCCCCTTGGGCGGGAGCCATTTCCCGTCCCGGGGCGCGCAACGACCGACGAGGAGGACGACGTGCCGACGAGACTACTGTTATTGGCGGCGGCGGGCGCCGCGGGGACGCTCTGCAGGTACGGCCTCGCCGGCCTCGTGCAGAGCGGACTCGGCACCCGCCTGCCCTGGAGCGCCCTGGTGGTCAACGTGGTCGGGTGCCTCGTGGCCGGCATCCTCTTCGGCCTGTTCGAGAGCCGGTGGGCCTTCAGTGGGGAGGCGCGCGTGATCGTGCTGATCGGCTTCATGGGCGCCTTCACGACGTTCTCCAGCTATATGCTGGAGACCAGTGAGCTGGCGCGCGACGCGCAGTGGATCGCGGCCGTCGGCAACATGCTCCTGCAGAACGGCCTGGGTGCGGTGGCCTTGTACGTCGGCCTCGTTGTCGCCCGGCTCGCGTAGGGAGGGGGAGGATGCATCTTCCGGAGAACGCCGAGCTGCTGCGCATCTTCATCGGCGACAGCGACCGGTACCATCACAAGCCGCTCTGCGAGGCGATCGTCGAGACGGCGCGCGAGCACCACCTCGCCGGGGCCACCGTCCTGCGCGGCTACCTCGGGTTCGGCGCACGCAGCCGCATCCACACCGCCAAGATCCTGCGCCTCTCCGAGGACCTGCCCATCGTGGTCGAGATCGTCGACGCCCCCGACAAGATCGAGGCCTTCCTGCCGGTGCTCGACGCGATGATGGCGGAGGGCATGGTGACCGTGGAGCCGGTGCGCGTGCTCACCTACCGGCACCATGACGGCACCGTCGAGGGCTGACGCGGCTCTGAGGGCGGGTGGCTTCCCCGTGTGTCGCCGCGGAGCGAGTCAGCCGGCGGCGATGGCCGCGCTGGCGGAGCTCACGAGCTCATGCGCCGCCGCGCAGGCGGCGTGCGCGTCGGCGTCGCGCGAGACGGCGTCGATGAGCGCGCTGCCGATGATGACGCCGTCGGCGAGGCCCGCGACGCGGGCCGCCTGCTCCGGCGTCGAGATGCCGAAGCCCACGGCGAGCGGCGCCGCCGTGTGGGCGCGCAGACGCTCGATCAGCAGCGGCAGCTCCTCGCCGACCTCGGTCCGCGCCCCGGTCACGCCGCTGACGGCGACGCAGTAGACGAAGCTCGTGGCGGCGGCGCCGACGAGTTCGAGGCGCGCCTCCGTGCTGGTCGGCGCGGCCATCGGCACCAGGCTCACGCCTGCGGCGGCGGCAAGCGCGGTGAGGCCGCCGGATGTGGGGCCGGCGTGGTCGGCCGTGGCGCCGACCTGAGCCATCGCCGTCGCCCCGCCGGCCACGATGTCGACAGCATCCAGGGCGACTTCGTCGAGCGGCAGGTCCGGGATCACGAGGGCCTCCACGCCGGCCTGCGCGGCGCGCGCGAAGAAGCGCTCCGGGCCGTAGGCGAGCACGGAGTTCACGTAGGTCAACAGCACGAACGGCACGGCGGCGCTGTGCGCCGCGGCGAGCTCGAAGACCGTCTCCGGCGTGACGCCGGCGAGCAGCGCCTCGTGCGTGGAGCGCTGGACCACGGGGCCGTCGGCGATGGGGTCGGAGTAGGGGATGCCGAGCTCGACGATGTCGGCGCCGGCGTCGACGAGTGCCTCGATCAGCCGGTGGCTGGTGGCGACGTCGGGGTGGCCCCCGGTGAGGTAGGGGATCAGGGCCGCGCGCCCGGCGCGCGGCGCCGCGAAGGCGC
>Ga0075520_1001505_pt1 | contig 11223 bp, 8 predicted proteins | sample NGEPerB_FD_75100 | JGI IMG/M metagenome (GOLD analysis project Ga0075520, IMG submission 75100) | Arctic peat soil microbial communities from the Barrow Environmental Observatory site, Barrow, Alaska, USA - NGEE PermafrostAB12-B | ecosystem: Environmental > Terrestrial > Soil > Wetlands > Peat ...
CGCGGCCAGCAGGCCGGGCGGACCGGCCCTGCCGGGCGGGGACACGGACCTCGTCGGCGCACGGCAGCGGGTCGCGGACCGCATCGGTGAGCTCGTGCCGTTCGCGCTCGAGCACGGCGTGCGTCTCGTGCTCGAACCCCTGCACCCGATGTTTGCCGCGGACCGTGCCGTGATCTGCACCCTCAAGCAGGCACTGGACCTGGCCGCACCGCACCCGGCCGAAGCGGTCGGCGTCGTCATTGACACCTACCACGTGTGGTGGGACCCAGACCTGCAGGCACAGATCGCTCGGGCCGGGGCACAGGGCCGGCTGGCGGCCTACCAGGTCTGCGACTGGATTCTGCCGCTCGCCGGCGACCCGCTGCTGTCGCGCGGGTACATGGGCGACGGGTACGTCGACTTCGCCTCGATCGGAGGCTGGGTCAGCGCCGCCGGGTACACCGGTGACGTGGAGGTCGAGATCTTCAACCAAGACATCTGGGATACACCTGGGGACGAGGTCCTTGCCATCGTGACCGACCGGTACCTGCGTCACGTCCTGCCCAGCCTCAGCCCCCGCTGACCCCGGCAGATCGCGGGCTGGCGGGGATCACCTCGGGTCAGGAGTCGTCGACCTGTATTCCTTGGCGTGCTGTCCAAACTCATGCAAAGCATTCTCGAAGAAGTCATCGGCCTCTGGGATCGGCCGTACGAGGTGTGATGCGAACTCGGCGAACCCAGCCGTCGGCCGGCGATGCTCGGCCGTATCCATCTGAGTGGTCGGACCGATCTCCTGGACAACCATCAACTGGCGACGCGCAGGAGGCCATCACGGCCCACCGGGGCTATCGCCATCTTCGGCTCGGACTCGAGCCTGGCTGGCCACTGAGGTTGCCCGGTCGGCGGGACGGCTCGCTGACCCCTGCTTTGGCCGACGAAGACACGATGCTCCTGATGATATGGCGCCGCGACACCGAGCGGCTGGGTGCACGGAACCGTTGCCGTGGCGGGGTGGAGGACATGGCGAGGTCCGCCCGCTGGCCGGTACCGAGCCACTCGCTGGGCAGACGGATTGCTGAAGGTTGAGTTGCCGGGTCGACTCCAGCGCCAAAGTGCTCGAGCTGCGAAGCCGACAAGTCCCGGACCGTGCAAGGGCAGCGGGCCGGCGGCGTGCTGGAGGTCTGCCCATCGACTGCGAGCGGCTCTCACCGCGACGCGGTCAGTTCCGCTTCGGAGTGCTGGCGCGGACGATGACCTCTCCCTTGATCCGGCGTCGACGCGGTTGGGGTCCGTCGGCGGTGACAACAAGTTCGACGGCGGTGGCACCGACATCTCCCAGCGGGAGCCGGACGGTGGTGAGGCCGGGGTCGACGTCTCGAAGTGTCTCGATGTCGTCGAAGCCGGCCAAAGCCATGTCCTCGGGCAGATGCAGCCCGCGGTCGCGACATGCCGCCATGGCCCCCACGGCCATGACGTCGTTGACGGCAAAGACCGCCTCGACCCGCTTCTTCAGGTCAAGCACGGCGATCATCGCGCCGTAGCCGCCATCGCGGGTGAACTCGTCGTTGACGATGATGGGCTCCGGCAGCCGAGCCTTCGACAGAGTCTCCTTGAAGCCTTGCAGCCGGTCTCGGGCAGTGAGCAGGGTCCGAGGGCCGGCGAGGATCGCGAAACGTCGGTAGCCAAGGGCGATCAGCTCGGTCGCCAAGGCCTTCGCGCCACTACGGTTCTGGATCTCGATCGTGTCCACTGGCAGGCGCTGTTGGCCGATGACGACCACCCGTCCGCCTGAGCGCTCGAATGCGTGGATCTCCTTGTTCAGTGACTCCACCAGCTCCGGCTTGTCCACGCGGCTGCCGGACAGGATGGCGGCCCGACTCCGTTGGCCGCGCAATGAAGCCAGGTAGTCGAGCTCGCGCTCAGGATGGCGCATGGTGCTGGCGACCGTGACGAGAAGGTGGTGCTTCATCGCAGCCTGCATCACGCCGGCTGCGATCGAGGAGAAGTAGGGGTCGGCGATGTCGTGGACGACGAGCCCGACGACGTTGGTGCGGCCCCGAGCCATCGCCTGGGCCTGGGTGTTCGCGGTGTAGTCCAACTTCGCCGCGGCGGCAAGCACACGCAACCGAAGGTCCTCGTGTACCTTGCGGGTGCTGCCGTTGAAGGCGCGTGACGCCGTCGCCATTGAGACACCGGCCTCGGTGGCCACATCCAGCAACGTCACTGGCCCTGCCTGGTGGTCGCTCATCTCGCGACACTCCTCGGTCGTCTCTTGGGTGGTCTTCCCGGCTGCGGGAAGGCGTATTCCGTAGACTACGGCGTCACCTGCCCAATTGCGTGGAGACTCGGCGGCCTCAGGTCGGTCGATGCGTCCGGAGAATGCGGTCCCGATGAAGGTGCCAGCCACTGTAATGGTTCGCCGTCGGGGGCGCCGACCGATGTATGGCCAGGCTGTCATGGGGCCAGAACCTTCACGCCAGATCTGCGGCCACGGTGAATGCCGAGCGGGCGCACAGTCGCGCGCCATGGGCTGACCGTGACTGATCTCTGCCAGTGCTCGTCCCACGGGCTTGAGGTGCGAGCAGACCCACCCTGGTTGTGGTCAGCCACGGACTGGGCGCCCAGGGTGTCGGTGCCTCGCTGCCGGCCGCCCCGACCTCGCGGGTGGGGTCGGGCCAGTCGATCCACAGCTCCATGAAGGCTGGTTTCGAAGCCTCGGGTCGACACCGTCCGTGATCGGAGGTCGTAGGGAATGTGGCGCAGTGCAGTCTGCCTGGCTGGGATTGCACTGACGCAGTCGTACGACTACACTTTCGGCAAGCGCTTTCCCGGACTTGAGGACTGATCACTGGTGCCGCAGATCATTCCCAGCAGGTTGTCTGGTGGGACACCGTCGAGATGTTGGGGCGGCCTGTCTGCTCCTCAGGCTCGTTTGGAGGGCTCCTGGGGCAGCGTTGGGCGCTGCCCGGCCAGGGTCCAACGGCAATGGACCACACGCGGCGATGGCCGGGTCCGCTGGGCGAGACGCAGGCGATCGTCTCAACGTCACGAACTCATGCGTGCTGGTGCACGCATGAGGAGCCTGGCCCTGACCGTTGACGCCCGCGCAGTCGATCAGCGCCTCGACTACAACTGGCAGCGGGTGGTCGCCGGTCGCACGGCCGAGGGTCTGCGCGCCCACTGGCAGGATCATCTGCCCATGGTGGCGACCTCCGGCAGCTTCACGTCGGTCCGCTTCCAAACTGGCCGGCAAAGGCTGGTGTGCGTTGTGTCGACGGCTGTCCACTATGCCATCCTGCCGGGGTTCCACTCTGTCTTATCAAAGGAGCAATGATGCCCAGAGTCGCGTTGGTGACCGGTGGCAACCGAGGAATAGGGCAGGGGGTCACTCGGTGTCTGCTGGCCGAGGGGTTCGCTGTGTCCATTCTGGCGACCCGGGCGGAGCCGGTCGAGGTCCTTGCGGACCTGCGGGAGCTGGGTGAGGTCCGTTACCTGCGCGGGAGCGTCGCCGAGCCGGCGGACCACCAGCGCTACCTGCGAGATGCCGTCGATGCCTGGGGTCGGCTGGACGTGCTGGTGAACAACGCCGGGGTGGGCCCGACGGTCCGCGACGACATCCTGGATGCCGGTGTAGCGAGCTTTGACAGGGTGCTGGGGATCAACCTGCGCGGCCCGTACTTCCTCACCCAGGCCTTCGCGCGCGCTGTCATCGCGCTGCGGGGCCCGCTCGAGGAGCCGCCCGATCGGCCGGTGGCCACTGTCGTCAACGTCTCCTCGATCTCGGCGACCACGGTCTCGACCGACCGGGGCGAGTACTGCATCTCCAAGGCCGGGGTCGCGATGGCCACCCAGCTGTGGGCCGCGCGTCTGGCACCCGAGGGGATCGTCGTCTACGAGGTCCGCCCCGGCGTCATCGCCACGGACATGACCGCGGCAGCCACAGACAAGTACGACTCGCTGTTTGCCGGTGGGCTGGCGCCGATGCCTCGTTGGGGCCGCCCGGGGGACGTCGGCGCTGCCGTGGCGATGCTTGTCGCAGGCAGCACGCCATACAGCACCGGTGAGATCTTCCACGTCGATGGAGGCCTGCACATCCCGCGCTTGTGAGTTCCCCTCGAGCGGCCTGTACGGGTCGCAGAAACGAAGCCGACTAAGGAGAGCGCCCAGTGAGCATCCACGACCCTGACGTCTTAGAGATCGCTGGCAGACTGGTCCCGGTAGTCACGGCGAACACCGTGGTGGTAGGCACCGGCTCGGCTGGGTTCTGCGCTGCGGACCGGCTCTGGGAGCTCGGGCAGTCCGACATCGTCATGGTCACGGACAAGGTCAGCGCGGGAACTTCGCGCAACGCGGGCTCGGACAAGCAGACGTACTACAAGTTGACGTTGTCCGGGGGCGAGCCGGACTCCGTCGCGGAGATGGCCCACACCCTGTTCTCGGGCGGGGCGATGGACGGCGACAATGCGCTCGCTGAGGCCGCCGTGTCGGCACGGGCCTTCCTGCGGCTGTGCGACCTCGGGGTCCCCTTCCCGCAGAACCGGTACGGGGAGTTCATCGGCTACAAGACCGACCATGACCCGCGCCGCCGGGCGACTTCCGTCGGTCCGTACACCTCGCGGACCATGGTGGAGCAGCTGGAGCAGAATGTGGCTCGCAGCGGCACGCGGATCTTTGACGACTGCCGGGTGGTCGACGTCATCGTGGCAGACGGGGCCGTGGCCGGGCTGCTCGTGCTGCGCACGGATGTGCACGTCGAACCGCCCGGGGGCGGCGCGCAGAGCCCGTTCCTGTTGTTCCGCTGCACTAACATCGTCTACGCGACCGGTGGGCCGGCCGGCATCTATGCCACGAGCGTATTCCCGAATGGCCAGTGGGGCGCCTCGGGAGCCGCCTACCGCGCGGGGGTGCGCGGCAAGAACCTGACCGAGTGGCAGTTCGGGCTGGCATCGGTCAAGCCGCGCTGGAACGTCTCGGGCAGCTACATGCAGGTACTGCCCCGCTTCGTCTCCACCGACACCGAGGGCGCGGACGAGCAGGAGTTCCTCACCGAGGTGATCGGTGACTACGGCCGCCAGCTGTCGATGATCTTCCTCAAGGGCTACCAGTGGCCCTTCGACATCCGCAAGGCCGCTGAAGGCTCGTCGCTGATCGACCTGCTGGTCTACCGCGAGACAGTGTTGCGCGGGCGGCGGGTGTTCCTGGACTTTCGCCGTAACCCGGTGCGCGAAGACCTCGACTCTGCGGTGCTGTCGAGCGAGGCCCGCGCCTACCTCGACCATGCGGGGGTGTTGTTCGGCACCCCGGTCGAGCGGCTCAAGCATATGAACGCGCCAGCATACGAGTTCTACCTGCGCAAGAACCCGACCGTGGACCTTGCGACACAGATGCTGGAGGTCGACGTGTGCGCCCAGCACAACAATGGCGGCCTGGTCGTCGACCTCTGGTGGCAGTCCAACGTTGCCGGGCTCTTCCCCGTCGGGGAGGCTGGCGGCGCGCACGGGGTGTACCGGCCCGGCGGTGCGGCGCTCAACAGCGGGCAGGTGGGTGCCACCCGTGCCGCCCAGTTCATCGCCGCCCGGCGAGGCGCTGTCCCGGTGGAGGTCGCCGGGTTCACGGCCGCCGCAGAGCCGGTCCTGGCCGCGGCGCTCGCCCTCCTGGCGAAGGCCACCTCCCGGGCTGCCTCCGGGGCGGCGGACAACAGCGGTGACCTGCTGCGCCAGGTCGGCGAGCTCATGAGCGCCAAGGCAGGCCCGGTGCGTTCGTCGCGGTCGATCCATGAGGCCCTCGTCCAGGTCCACGACTGGCTGGCGGGATATGAGGACCGGGTCAGCGCCGACGCCGCGTCTCGGCGCGCGGTCGACCGCACGTTCCTGGTCCGTGACATCCTGACGACCGCCTACGTCTACCTGTCCGCGATGGCTGACTACACGGCCCACGGCGGACGTTCACGGGGGTCGGTGCTCTTCACCGACCCGGGCGGGTCACTGCCGTTGGTCGGGCACGGCCCTGACGCGAGTCGCGAGCTTGACCTGCCAGAGGTCTTCCGGTTCCGGCTTGACGGCGGTTCGCTGGACGGCGAGATCCAGGAGGCTTCGTGGCAGCCTGCCGATGGCGACCTGGCCGGACGCGCCGAGATCAGCTGGCGCCCCGTGCGCCCGATCCCGCAGGCCGATGACTTCTTCGAGAATGCCTGGCGGGAGTTCCGCGAGAACGGCAACGTCTACTGAGCCGGAGTGGTCCGCTCCCGGTTTGGACTGGTGCGGTCTTCCGGGGGCTCACCTGCCCCAAACGCAGGCCTCGGCCACGGTACCCGTGACCGGTAGCTCGATCTGGTCCGCGCAGGGCGGACGAACTGGCTCGGGTGGCGCATGGGACGTTGCTCCGTGGCGGCAGCGAGTGCCCTCGAGGGCACTCATCGGCTGCCGGTTGGCGGGTCCAGGGCGGGCGGAGCACGCTGAACCGGATTCTGGCGGCGGGCCTTCGGGCGGGGCGCTTCGGGCCAGCTGGGGCTAGCTGAGCGCCACATGTCGGTCTTCGATACAGAAGGTTGGCGGCGCGCCCTGAGGTCGGCCGCGCGGCGGCCGAGGAACAGCGCCCAGCGGCGGCCGATGTCGGTGTGGCTTCGATGGTCGACCCAGATACTGGGGTCCCCGCTGAGGTCGACCCGGGATGTGGTGTTCTCGATCGCATGGAGCGGGCCGGGCACGACGGTCTCTTCGGAGGTGATGAACTGGTAGCTGTTATCGAAGCCCCGACCGATGCCGAACGTGGTGACGGGTCCATGGGTCACGTTGAACTCGACCCAGACCTCCATCCCGCTTGCCGTGAAAGACGCCGAGTCCGCGCAGCAGCGGGCGCTGGGTCACGCAGCACCGCCCGCATGTTCCGATCGCCGTGATGCGCGTCGTCGCTGTTCGCGTCGCCAGCCAAGATGGGTGCGCCGAGGACAATCACCGCGGCCGCAGTCCCTCGCACCACCAGCTCCGGCAACCCGTGAACCTGCCCCCACCTGCGACCAGGTGATCGACAGCACTGACCGTGACGATCATGGTCAGCACGCTGAGCCAACGTGCGTTGACCCACGTCGCAAAGGTCGCCGCCCGGGGGTAGCCCTCCGGTCGCCTCCCGGTCGGTGGCGCTTCGACAGCCAAATCGTTAGCAGCCACACCGCGATCAAGCCGTCGTCAGCCAGGTAGTCGGCTCCCGCAGCCCAGGTGCCAAGGCAGTGGCAGGGGCCAGCTCTCGTCGGACACCGCTGGCCCCTGATTCCTGTGCAGAGTCCGGGCAGCTCTTGGCAGTCTGCTGACCAACCCGCCTGCTCCATCCAGATTCGCGACCCGAAGTGGGCAGGGCAACCCGGGGCAACGAGAGGACGGCTCCCGGGCGGCGGTCTTACATTCTTGGGTCATGGCGCATTGGGCTGGTCCGGTCTTGGGCCGAGCGACGGGGTGGAGTCGCGGAGTACGACAGTGCCGTCAACGTGCAGCAGCCGGGGCTCGTCGCTGGGAGCCGCCAGTGCCAGCTCGGTGGCAGCAATTCCTATGTCCACCAGCGGCACCCGCACGGAGCTGAGCGAGGGTGTGGTGTCGCGAAGTGTGACGATGTCGCCGAACCCGGCCACCGCAACGTCGTCGGGCACCCGGACCCCCACCTCACGGGCGGCGGCCATGGCGCCGACCGCCATCACGTCGTTGACCGCGAAGACGACCTCCACCGGAGCACTGTCGCGCAGCATCACCCGCATCCCCTGGTGCCCACCGTCCCGGGTGAAGGCTGTGCTGATCATCGCGTCGGCCGCGACGGGACAGCCCAGCTCTTCGACTGCCTTGCTGAACCCGGCGCAGCGGTCGCGTGCCGTCAGGTGGTCGAGGGGGCCGGCCAGCACGGCGAAGCGTCGGTACCCCCGGTCGTGCAGTGCGTGGGCCAGGGCTGCCGCGCCGCCGCGGTTGGCGATGACGACCGTGTTGACGCCCAGCAGTGGTTGGCCGATCAGGGCCGTCGAACCGCCGGAACGTCGGAAGCCCTCCAGGGCACGTCGCAAGAGGGCGTCGGCCTCACCGTCGTCACGGCGGCCCCCGGCGATGACGATGGCGCGAGCTCGCTGTCGGGTGAGGACCTCGACGAACCGCGCCTCCCTCAAGGGGTGGTGGTGCGTGCTGGCCAGGGTCACCGCGAGGCTGGCGCGCTCGGCGGCGTCGGCTACCCCAGCAGCGATCGACGAGAAGTATGGGTCGGCAATGTCACCGACGATCAGACCAAGCGAGCTGGTTCGTCCCCGCGCCATCGCCTGGGCGTTGGCGTCAGGTACGTACTGGAGGAGCTCGGCCGCGGCCAGCACCCGTTGGCGCAGGTCCGCCCCGACGGTGCGCATGGCGGCGCCGTTGAGGGCACGCGAGGCGGTTGCCAGCGAGACTCCTGCCTCACGGGCTACCTGGCTCAACGTCACTGGTGCGGGCACACTCTCAGGGTAAGTGCATGCCGGCGTGCCCAGGTTGTCGCGCCGTCGCTGCCAGAGGTGACGTACGCCTTGTTGCCTGCGACCCGTCGGGTGCTCGCCGGCACGGCGAGAGTCTTGACCAGAAGAGGGAGTGCGAAGTCACTTGAGGAGTTTGGAAGGGTGCCAGCGGGTCTGGCTGGTGGCAGCTAGGCGGCTTGCCTTGGGTGGCTCGGATGTGGCTGTTCGCTGGTTGAACCTGTCACCCGGGTTCGGATGACGGGTCGCGTCGTCAGGTGTCGAGCCCGGGCAGCCGACCTGTGGGGCTGGGACGCCTCACCCTCAGAGAGCGGCCGAACGTGAGCTTGCCGGGTCCGACAGGAGGGACTCGAAGGCCAGCTCGGCAGCACCGATCATGAGAAGGCCGGACGTGAGCTGGGTGCGACTGATAGTGACCCTCTCCCGTGCCGCCAAAAGCGGCTGGTGGGCCAGCTTCTGGTCCAGGTAGGCCGGGGCAACCGCATAAAGGGAACCGAGGAACCCGCCCAGGACGACGAGCTGGGGGTTGAAGATGTTGATCGCGTTGCGAAGCGCGACGGCGAGGTAGTCGAGCTGGCGCTCGACCTCGGCCCGAACAGCAGGTGAAGATGATGTGGTGAGGGCCAGCTCGAGCTCGTCAGCGTCGGCGTCCGTCAGGCCAACAAGGTTCAGAAGTGGAGCCCTGGCCACCTCGGTCTCCAGACAGCCCTCAGCGCCGCAGTTGCAGATCGCACCGGTGCTGTTGACCAGCGTGTGGCCGAACTCGCCTGCGTATCCGGCGATGCCGGCCAGTGAGACGCCCCCCGCGATTACGCCACCACCGATCCCGCTGGCGCCACCGTTGAGGTAGATCAGGTCGCTCACGTGGCGCCCAGAGCCAAACGTACTCTCGGCCAATGCCCCCAGGCTTGCGTCGTTTGCCGCTACCGCCGGGTATCCGGTGGCATCAGTCAGCATTCGCGTGAGCGGTTCGTCGACCCAGCCGAGGTGCGGGGCCAGACGGACGAGGCCGTCCTGTTCTCGCACCAGTCCAGGCACCGCAACTCCGATGCCGACGGTGCGGTAGGAGGTATCCAGTTCCGAACGCATTCCATCAATGACGGCAGCACAGATCGCCACGGCCTCCTTCGCCGAGGTGCTGTGCGGGGTTGGATACCGGACGCGTTTGAGCACCTGGCCGCCCAAGCCCACCACGCCGATGGTGATGGCGTCGACCTCGGGGTTGATTGCCAGGGCGACGGCCTTGGGATTGGGCCGAACAACGGGACTGGGCCGCCCCACCGTGCCGGACGAATCCGGTTCCACCTCAACAACAAGCTGTCGGTCGACCAGTTCGCCCACCAAGTCCGCAATCGTCGAGCGGTTGAGCCCCGTGGCCCTGGTCAGCTGCGCTCGGGACAGTCCACCGGTGCGATGGGCCAGACCCAGGACCGCCGAGAGATTGTGACGCCGCACGTGATCGTTGTTGTTGCCGCTGGCGTGCGTTGTCACCTCAACCGTCGCCATATCGATGCGCTCCCTGTTGTCGTGAGCGGATGCGTGGGACCTGTCAGCCTAGTCGGGCAGTCTTGCGCTAGCCGCTAGCTCGGCGTACCACAGCGCGCTGTCCTTCTTCGTGCGCACCAGAGTGTCGTAGTCGACCCGCACGATTCCGAACCGCTTGGTGTAGCCGTAGGCCCACTCGAAGTTGTCCAGCAGTGACCACACCAGGTAGCCGCGCAGGTCAACGCCCTTCTCGATGCAGCGATGCACCGCCGTCAGGTGCCTGCGCAGGTAGTCAACCCTGTCGTCATCGTGTACGCGACCGTCCTGGACGACATCGGCAAACGCCGCCCCATTCTCAGTGATCATCAGCGGGAGACTGGGGAACTCGTGGTGGACGGCAAGCAGAAGCTCCTCGAGGCCGTCCGGGGCAACGTTCCAGCCCATCTCCGTGTATGGCCCCTCCTGCTGGACGAACTCGACACAGTCCGCACTCGGCCAGGGCGTTCCGGCCGAGGGCTTGTGCCCGTCAACGCTCAGCTTGTCGCCCGTGCCGTCCCAGTGGCGAACGGAGGTGGTGGCGTAGTAGTTGACACCCAGCAGGTCGATCGGCTGGTGGATGAGCTCGGCATCACCGGGCCTGGCGAAGGCCCAGTCGCTCACTTCAGCGGTGTCCTGCAGCAGATCGGCCGGATAGGCGCCGTGCATCATCGGGCCGGTGAAGGCCCGGTTGGCCAGCGCGTCGATCCGGCGGACCGCCTCGCCGCCGCCGTCTCCGACACCGCGCAGTGCGTGCAGGTTCAGCGTGACCGAGTACAACGGATCGTTCGTCGTGACCTTGCGCAACTCGCAGAGTGCAAGGCCGTGCGCGAGATTGAGGTGATGAACGGCTTTCAGGGCATCCTCGCCGTTGTGTCGCCCAGGGGCGTGGGCGCCAGAGCCGTAACCGAGGTAAGCCGAGCACCAGGGCTCGTTGAGGGTTGTCCAGGTGTGCACGCGATCCCCGAGCGCCGCGCCGATCACGGCGGCGTACTCAGCGAAATGGTAGGCGGTCTCGCGATTCGGCCATCCGCCGGCATCCTCCAGAGGCTGCGGCAGGTCCCAGTGGTAGAGCGTGGCGATGGGCTTGATCCCGCGTGCGATCAGCCCGTCCACGAGCCGTGAGTAGAAGTCGATGCCTGCCTGGTTGACCGCCCCCGACCCGGAAGGAATGATCCGGGACCAGGAGATCGAGAAACGGTAGGCCTGCAGGTTCAGACTCGCCATCAGGTCAAGGTCTTGGCCAAGGC
>Ga0075520_1001506_pt1 | contig 11221 bp, 10 predicted proteins | sample NGEPerB_FD_75100 | JGI IMG/M metagenome (GOLD analysis project Ga0075520, IMG submission 75100) | Arctic peat soil microbial communities from the Barrow Environmental Observatory site, Barrow, Alaska, USA - NGEE PermafrostAB12-B | ecosystem: Environmental > Terrestrial > Soil > Wetlands > Peat ...
TCCCCGGAAATTCGGAAAAAGATACAGGAAATAATGGTAAATAAAGAATATGAAATCAAACCTAACAACACGATGCACTTAAAGAATTTGGAAAACATCAAAGGCTTTGCGAATCTTTTTTATTATCAGTATTGGACAGTTTATATTTCAAAAGTTTCCAACAAGTTCACAACCACTGACAATCCGTTGGCTATAAGATTCCCCAAATCCAAAGGTCTTTATGGCCGAACGTTTCTTAAAAGAGCGCACTATTTCCCATTAACACCTGATATTTTTATTCTCGCAACTGAATCGGATGATGCACCAGGCAAGCCGGGAATAAGACTTAAACGGAAAACTTTGTTAAAAGGTGGTGAAGGCAAAGTTTTGGACTTGAACGCAGTCATGGCCAACCAAGCGCATCAATATATTTACGCAACGAGTAAGCAGGATTTGGAAGACCTGTTAATTGAGCGGAAACGCCAACAGGAATTATTTGCAACGCCTGAAGGTAAAATCATTAAAGCACAGTTAGATGACGAACGGCAAAATTGAATTATGTGAAGGGGTCAGACCTAACTATTGACACAGAATTGTTGGGCGGGCAGTTGAATTAAGGTTTGGGCGTTCACATGAAATTAGCCGCCAACATTAACTTTTATCTCGCCTCCAGCCGCTCTTGCCTCGTTTGGTGGACTACCGTGAAGCGCATGAGACACGGTCTTAATTGACTGGTTTTTGTCACCGGCTGGCGAGCAGTTTGTTCCAGAGCTCATCATTCAGCAGCGCCTTTTTCAAAAAATCAGTTTCATCCGCCGCCGGCGCCGCCGGGACGGGCTGGAGCGGCAGGCGCACGGTGATGACGTTGCCGGCGCCGGGCAGGTTTTGCGCCTCGATTTTTCCGCCGTGATGATGCGCGATGAAAAAGCAGGCCATGAGATTGATGCCGTATTCCGAGGGCGCGCCGGTGGTGACGAGAAACGGATCCAGCACGATGCGCAAGGCTTCCGGCGGCAGCGCGGGGCCATTGTCGGTGAGGCGGATGATCATTTCGCCGTTCTGCGTCTCCGCCGTGAACGTGATGCGGCTGCCCGCCGGCAGCATGGCCAGCTCGTCCTTGAGCAGCAATTCAATGAGCCGCTCAAATTTCGGTTTGTCCACGCACAGCGGCGGGAGCGAACCGGGAATCTGGTTTTCAACTTCAATCCGCCGCGCGGCCAGCGGTTCGCGCAGTGTGGCCAGGATGGCGGCGATGGCCGGCTGCAACTGGATTTCATCGCCGAACGGATCGCCGGTTTTTTGGTCGGCAGCGGTGCGGAGGTCGGCGAGCAGGTGGTTGATTTTTTCAATCTGGCCTTGGACGTTGTGATGATACTCGTTCCAGAAATCAGGGTCGCGCAGGCCGTCGGCGCTCATTTTTTCCTCGGCCATCTTCACGGGCGCAAGTTCGAGAAACGTTTTCACCGCGACCATCGAATTGCGGATGTGATGACTCAAGCCGGCGGCCAGCAAGCCAAGGCTGACGATGCGGTCGGCGATCATCATGTTGCGCAGCACGGAAATTTTTTCGCGGAGCAACTGGTCGCGTTCGGTCTGCACCATGAAAAATTCCAGCCCCTGACGCAGCGTGAGTTCGAGCTGCGCCGGGTCCCACGGTTTGGTGACATATTTGTAGATCGCGCCGCTGTTGACGGCGGCGATGGCGGCATCCATGTCCGCATAGGCGGTGACGAGCATCCGCAAAACATTCGGGCGGAGCTGGCGGGCGCGTTCGAGGAGCCAGACCCCTTTTTCGCCGGGCATCCGCTGGTCAGTCATCAGGAGCGCGATGTCTTCGCCGTGAAGTTCGATGAGCTGCAAGCCGTCCTGGGCGTTGTTGGCGGTGAGGATGCGGAAATCATCCCCGAATGCGCGGGCGAAATTCACCAGCGATTTTTCCTCGTCATCCACATAAAGGATGGCGAATTTTTTATAGTCGTATTGGTTCGGCATGAGGAGGTTTGGTTTGGGCGGCGGCTTCTTGGTTGGCGGGCAGGTCGAGGGTGAATTCGGAAAATTTTCCGGGTTCGCTGGCGGCGGAAATGGTGCCGCCGTAACCGCGCATGATGCCGAAGCAGATGCTCAAGCCCAGCCCGGTGCCTTTGCCGACGTCCTTGGTGGTAAAAAACGGATCAAAAATTTTCGCGAGATTTTCCGGGGCAATGCCGGGGCCGTTGTCGCGGATGGCAATCAGGCTGCGGCCGCCGGCGGAACGGCTGGAAATCTGGATGGCGGGACGGATGTCCGCCGGAAAATTTTTCTCCGCCAGCGCATCAATGGAATTTTCCAGCACGTTGACGAGGACGAGGACAAAATGGTTGCGGCCAATCCACGCGTTTTGGGCCGGCTCCAGATTCAATTCCACGGTGATGTGCTTGTCTTTCAACTCGCTGGAGACGAAGCGCAGCGCGAGGTTGAAAATGTCCGCGACGTCGGCGGCCTCGGACGCCTGCTCGCCGGGGTGTGTGAAGGTGCGGAGATCGGAGACAATGTTGTCCACGCGTTTGAGTCCGTCCTCGATGTCGGTGAGGATTTCCTCAAACTCCGCGCGCATTTCGGGCGGGAGATTGCGGCTTTTTTTGCGCAGGGTGAACGTGCCGGTGCGGGTGTAATTGAGCGGGTTGAGAATGTCGTGCATGAGTCCGGCGCTGTAACGGCCGAGCGAGGACATTTTTTCAGCCTGGACAAGTTTGGCCTCGGCCTCCTTGATTTCCCGGTTGGCCTTGTCCAATGCTATGTTTTGCTGCGCCAGCCTGGTGTTGAATACTCCCAAATTATGGTTGGTTTCTTCGAGTTCTTTGCGGCTCTTATCTAGTTCAAACCGGGAGGCAAACTCCCGGAGTCGAAGCTGGGTAAAAAAGTGGTTTCCAACAATGACAATTATGCCCGTCAGAATCAAAAAATAGTAGTTATTGAATATAATCGGGAATTGTTCACGTGTGCCTCCTAAAAGACAGGCTGCCAGATACATTAACAAAACACCAGAAATGGCAATGAACGATTCGGTGGCATTCCATCTCACGACAACACTGATGGCCAGCACAATTAAATTAAGCCCGGCATAATAGGGTGAGACAGGGCCATCCGTCTCATAAATCATTATAGCGATAAAGAGGGCTGGCAAAAGCGCAATAGGGATGCCCAGCAAACGATAGTGTTTGTGACCTAGCCGGGTGGTGTGCATAAACCAGATGCCGCAGGCCAGAACGGAGCAGATCAAACGGAGAACCAGAAAAAGAACAACGTGATTTGGATAAACAAAATAGTCAAGGACAACGCCCGCAGGCATCAAGGCGGCAACCAATAAGGAAGCAATTTTGTTAGTGTGTATTCTTTCCTGCCGCTCGTGCGCAGTAAGCGTTTCACTAAAATTACCGTCATAATGTGACGTTTTGTTATCCATTGTCAGGTTTGCGGACTTCCAAAAACAAGTTTACGCCAGTTGCATCGGTGCGGATACAAACGTCAGTTTTATCGGCCGCATCCGGACGGATATCCCACATTTGTTTTTCGTTTCTATAAAATAAATGCCAGTCTAACAGGTATTCCATGCCATATCTTAAAGGATTTGACGGTTCAACATTGGTGGCGATTAGAAGCCCGCCGGGAACAACCATGTTATAGAATATGGTCATTAACTTTTTACAGGAATTATTTGGAAGATAGTCAAACAGGCCGGCGCAGTAAACCAGATCGAACTTGCTTGCATCGGATTGAATCAATCTGCGGCATTCTTTTATAAGTTGATGCACAGACATTTTTCTGCAGTCTAGCTTTAGATTCGATTGCAGTTCGTTATGCTCTTTTCGCAAAGAGCACTGGACATATTCAAGGGTCTCTCCGTCAAAGTCAGCCAGCGTAAAATCAATGCGAGGCCGAAATGATCGGGTTTTGATGAACGCCTTTATTTCAGCCGCCGGGCCGCAGGCGAAATTAAAAATGCGCGCCGGCCGGCCCGAGCGCGCCACACGATAAGATTCCCGCTCAATATTGCCTGCAAGATAAGTGATGCGATTCCGATGTGCCTTGGCGGGAGGCTGGCTGACAAACCAAAAATGAAGAATTTTTGCAAAAATAGAATCTCCTTCAAATCCATTTCGGATGATCATGTTTACCATTTCATAATCGCCTGCATACCCCCGGGGTTTTTCAAAGGTGCGATTGGCGAAAGGCGCGCAGAGAACCAGCGGGTGCAGGTGTTGACGCATATAACTTGCATGAGCCGCCCTTTGTTCGTTGCTTATTGCCTCGGCAACAGACTCAAACTTTTCAAAGAGGACATTAATTGCCGGGATGGCCGCATCTGCTACTTGCGATATGATTTCCAGTTCATGTCGTTCGGTCTTAAGTTTGGGGGTGAGTTTAATTTGCAATTCCAATTGATTAAGCCACAACTGCAAATCGCGCAAAAAGGTTTGCATGTCCGCCACCGCCACCTTGAACTCTGGAGACACGGTGTAAAATTTTTGCCATTCATTGAGAAAATCCTTGAACTCTTTTGCAATCTGGCCGTCGCGCCGGGACAACAATTGTGGGTCGGCTTTCAGCCATCGAGTTTCGTCCAAAGTCACCTCGCAAACCGTTTTGGTGCTGACATCCACGAGTGAACGGATCACCGCCCGGCCCAAATAAATGGATTTCCCCTGGCAATTGACGCTAAAATCCGCCAGCACTTCCGAGTTGTTCAACTCGGTTATGGGGCTATAAATTTCAAATGTCGCCGAATGCCGGGACATGCGCGCCAATGCCCCGCGCATAGCGACCCCGCCAGCACTTGTGAAAGTGACATGGGCTTCCTTATTGGCGATAGGCCGTGGTTGCGGCGGCGGTGGCACAATTGTGGTGGTGCCGTTTCCGTTGCCATTGAATGCGTGGCTCATGCCGCATGGATAAGATATTTCACGCACCAACACAAAATTTTTCGCTTGGCATTTCCGCTGCTCATCGTGCCGTCATCTCGCCAAAGCTGTCTTCCACTGTGAAAAACAATCGTGAGCCGGCGAGGCCGGCTAAAAATGCCAGCCTACAGAAACGGAAACGGCATGGCTGATGAACGAATAGGTGCCGTCAGCCGGGTGGTAGTTTAACGGATAGCCCAGCGGGGCCGCGCTGCCGGAAACGGTGCGATCCGGCCCGTAACCGAACTGGTAGGCGATATCGAAATCGAAACGCCCGCCCTTATAGCCGGTGCCGAGACTGAAGAAATGCTTGTCCATGTCCCCTACGACCGGTATGTAATGTGCGTCCGGCACGGAATTCTCGTTAAAGACGTATCCGGCGCTCACATGCCAGCCGTTGTCAAAATAGCGCGTGGCACCGAGTTCATAATACCAGCTTGACTGCCAATCCAGCGCCAGTGGAATGTTGCTCAAAGGCACCACGGGATTGGGCGACGATTGATGGATGGTCAGATTGCCCAACGAATTCCAATCCGTGTATTCGACGTCAAATTCCACATTCCATTTTTCGGTCGGACGATAGGAGATGCCGGCGGTGGCCTGCAAAGGGAATGGATAATCAACTCCGGCGGGGCTGGAGGTGGCTGGCAAAACCCCGTTGTATTCCGTCCTCGTGTTTCCACTGAAATTCATCCGGGTCGCGCTGCGAAAATTGGCGCCCAGGGATATTTGTTTAAGCGGCTGCCACATCAAGCCAAGGTTATAGCCCAGCGCCCAGGCATCGCCTTTGAACCGAAACAAGTCGTTGTTTGGCGTGGGGGTCAGGCCTTGTTGCAAATCAATGCTGGCATAATTCACCATCAAACCCGCCGCAATGGAAAGATTCCAAGGCAGTTTGTAGGCGATGACTGGATTGATGGTGTAATAGGTCAGCGCGCCTTCGGTAGCAACGGTGCGGAATCCGGTGTCTTGGGGCCATTTTTCGCTTAAACCAAAAGGGGAGTAGATACCCAGCCCAAAACTGATCGGCCAATCTTTATCTTTTAGGCTATAGGTATAAAAAAGTTGGGGGATGGCATGGAGTTTGTCCTCAATGTTGTAGGACTGGGAACTGCCCGGACGCCGGTAACTGGGGTCAAGGTAGATGCCATATATTCCGCCACGGACATTGCTGCCGTCGAGCTGCGTGATGCCGGCTGGGTTGTAAAAGATTGCGGACGGGTTGTCAGCGGTGGCCACGAAGGCCTCGCCGCGCGCGGTGGCGAAAGCGTCCTGGTCGGGCAGACCAAAGCCACCGGCCTGAAGCGTTTCAATGCTGCCAACAACAGCCAGTCCCAAGACAACGGTTAATTTGAGAGATGGGTAATGTTTCATGTTTCATTCCAAAGAACACAAATACGCAGGACTTGGCAAGCTTGTTGTCATTCAGCGGGCCGTCTTTTTCCCTATTTCAACCGCCCGGCGGAAAAAATCATTGGCGCCGATTTTTCCGGTCAACCATTCGCCGACGCGCGGAAACAATGCGGTGAACGCCAGCAGCGGGCGGATGGGAATTGGGTTCACGATGATTTCCGGCCGGTCGTTTTCAATGGCGCGCATGACCGCGTGAACCACCGCTTCCGGCTGGGAAGTTCCCAGCCATGCCGGAGCCGACATGTTGGTTTGGGCCTTCAGCCGGGAATAAATGCCCGCCTCCACAAATCCCGGCACAATGGCCGAGGCGCTGACTCCCATTGCGCGGTAAGTCGAGCGCAATGAAAGGGTGAAGGCAATCAATGCCGCCTTGGTCGCGGCGTAAGGCTCTTGAAAGGCCGGGCCGGATTTGCCGGCCAGCGAGGAAATATTGATGATATGGCCGCTTTTTTGCGCCAGCATCGTTGGCAAGACCAGTCGCGTCAGCATCATGGGCGCTTCCAAGTTGACAGCAAGAACAGTGGCGATTTGGGCTTCGGACAACTCATGGTAAAACGCGGTGAATTCGACACCTGCATTATTCACCAGAACATCCACCCGGCCAAAACGATTCAGTGCGGTTTCAATCAGCTTCACCCTTTGACCGGGTTCCCGCAAATCGCAAATCATATCAACCGACTCACAGCCTTGTCTTTCAATTTCCGCGCGGATTTCCTGCAGGTCATTGCCGGGAAAAGCCGCCAACACCAGCCGGACCCGGAGCCGGGCAAAGGCTTTTACAAAATGAATGCCCAGCCCGCCCGAAGCACCAGTCAACAAAACAACATCGCCAGGTTTGATTTTCATTTTTTGAATAAATTTAGTTTGCCTTTGCCAGCGTCTCGTAACCCCAGCGCAGCATCCGCTCCGTGGTTTCCCAGCCAATGCACGAATCGGTGATGGAAACACCGTAGCGCAGCTCCGCCGCATTTTTCGGAATCGGCTGGTTGCCCTCGCTCAAATGGCTTTCGACCATCATGCCGATCAGCGATTTCGTGCCACCCACGCGCTGTTCGATGACGCTGTGCCACACGTCTTCCTGCTTGGCAAATTTCTTTTCCGAGTTCGCGTGGCTGCAATCCACCATCAAAATCGGCGGCAGTTTTTCCGAAGCCAATTGTTCCTCCGCCATGCGGATGCTGGCGTCGTCGTAATTGGTCCTCGCGTGGCCGCCGCGCAACACGACATGCGCGTGCGGATTGCCGGAAGTGCGGACGATGGCCGTCGCGCCATCTTCGTTCACGCCCAGAAAACTGTGCGGATTCCGCGTTGCGCCCATCGCGTCAATCGCCACCTGCAGGCTGCCGTCCGTGCTGTTCTTCAAGCCGACCGGCATGGAAAGTCCGCTCGCCATTTCGCGGTGCGTCTGCGATTCCGTGGTGCGCGCGCCAATCGCCGCCCAAGTGATGAGATCCGCGATGTATTGCGGCACAATCGGGTCGAGAAATTCCGTCGCCGCCGGCAGACCGAGGCCGTTGATCTGCAGCAGCAGCCGGCGCGCGATTTTCAAGCCCGTCTCGATGTCCTGCGAACCGTCGAGGTGCGGGTCGTTGATCAATCCTTTCCAGCCGATGGTCGTGCGCGGCTTTTCAAAATAGACGCGCATGACAATTTCCATCCGGTCGGAAAATTCCTGGCGCAGCGCATTCAGCCGCGTCGCATATTCCAGCGCGCTTTTTTCGTCGTGGATCGAGCACGGCCCGATGACCACGAGCAGGCGCGGGTCTTGCTGGTTCAAAATGCGGATCACCCGTTCACGCGCCTGCGCAACCGTGGCGTTCACCGCTTCCGTCGTCGGCGTCAACGCCTTGAGTTCGCGCGGCGAGAGCAGCCGGATGATTTCTTTAACGTGTAAATCCTGCGTCCGATACATGAGGAGCAGTGTAGCGAAAATGGGTTTTGCGAAAAGCGGAAATCGCATCTTGTTGGACAAGGTGCGGCTTTTGGATATTTTCCGCCGCAGGAAAAACGATGAACAACCCCAGCACCGACAAACCGAACACCGGCAAGCTTACCACCACCGAAAATCTGGAAGTGGCGTCGCACCTGTGCCATCTCTACGCGTATCTGGTGGAAAATAAATTCATCGTGGACATCACCCGCTTCAACGCCGGCAGCCTGAAGATTTATTCCGGCGAAGTGTTGGCCAAAATCCATTCCGGCGACGAATCCCTCGCCAAGCTGATCCCGCCGCAAATCTTTGAAGTCATCAAAGCCAAAAACCTTTTCGGCTGGGGGCAAAAGGCGGCACCCGCGGCCGCCTGATTAAAAGCTCGACTGGGCAAGGGGAAGATCGGAGTTCTCAATTTTACGGCCAAACATTGGCTGGACAAACCGGCGGCGACGGGAGCAATGTCAGACGATGAAACATCCAGAGTGGCCATACATATTTGTCTTCAAGCGGACTCTTAACCAGTTTTTCCTTGTTTATCTCTTGAGCTGGACCGTATGCCTAGCAGCGTGCAAATCTGTCGCGGACGAGGAGTATGCTTCCCGGCTTGAAATTCTTGGGCAAAACAAACTCACCAACGGCATTTTGTCTGACACGATTCCAGTCGAGATCAAAATTGGGGAATATCCAGGCATCTTCAAATCGGTTGATTTGCAAATTGATGGGCACATCTATCGCGGAAATGATGCTGCGCTCTTTGCCCCGCTGCCAAAGCCCACTTGTTTTAAGATGGACACCTGCTATCTGGAAAATGGCCGGCATACGGTTCAAATTCTGGCCAGTTGGCTCAACCCAAATCCTACTAATCCCAATACAATCTACGATAATCGGCTAAGTGCTCCCGTTTCGATTACGGTCACCAACGATATTTTTTATCCCGGTTGGGAATCAGAGATTGGAGAGCTCAATATTTCGGCCTACTTTTTCAAAACCACCCATACCAACGCTGACTGGCACATAGACATCTACGATGTAAGGACCAATTTCGTCCAAAGATTGTCTGGTCATACCGTGGATGGAAAGATTGAAGCATTCTGGCACATGAAAGATGCGAACGGAGTTATGCGCACCAATGCCGATCTGGATCCGGAGTTCAGCTCGGTGATCACGGTTGAAGACCCGAAGCACAAATGGCAGAAGGCAATGAAATGAAGATTCACTTCACCGCACTACGAGTTCATAGCGGTTGCCCGTCGTGTGCAATTTCATCCGCGAGTTGAAGGCGTCGGAAAGATTCTTGGAGTTCAGCACGTCTGCCATTTTTCCTAATGCCAGCTCCCGGCCGTTTTTCAAAACCAGCAGATGCGAAAATACCGGCATGATTTCCTCGACGTGATGTGTCACCAAAACCAGCGTCGGCGAATTTTTCTGCGCGCCGAGCCGCTGGAGGAATTGCAGGAAATGTTCGCGCGCCGCCGGATCAAGCCCCGCGCACGGCTCGTCGAGAATCAGCACGCGCGGCTTCGCCACCAATGCCCGGCCAATCAGCACGCGCTGACGTTCGCCTTGCGAAAGCACCCGCCACGGACGCTCGGCCAGATACGCGCACTCGACCTGCCGCAGTAGTTTCAGGGCTTGATTTTTTTCAGTGCGCGTCATGCGTCCCCAGAAATCAATCATCGCATATTTTCCGCTCGCCACGGTCTCCAGCGCCGGTTCCTCATCCGCCATCATCTGCCGCACGGACGAACTGACGAGACCAATTTTCTTCCACAACTCGCGCCAGTCGGACTCGCCGTAAGTTTCACCGAGCAAAGAAATTTCCCCCGCCGTCGGCATGAGGTAACCGGTGAGCGCGCTCAACAAGGAAGTTTTTCCCGAACCGTTCGCGCCGAGAATCACCCAATGTTCACCGCGCTGCACGCGCCAATTGACGTCGTCGAGAATCACGGTGCCGTCGCGCACGATGCGCAGGCTGGACACGGACAAAATGGTTTTCGCTTTTTTCAAATCACAGCTCTTTGATCTCCGCCCACAGCAATTTCAAATCATCGTCGTTCAGAGCCATCTGCTTGATGACTTCTTTTTTGCCCGCCGCCACCGCGCGGTGCAGCCATTCCCGCGCGGTGGCGAGCTTCTGCATCTGGCACGCGTAACAGGAAAGGTTGTAGGCGATGATCGGTTCCGCCGGAAATTTTTTCGCGGCGGGCAGCAACGCCTCCCACGCCTGCGACAAGCCGCCGTCGCTCACGCGCCGCAACGCATACGCGCGATGCAGCCAGCCGGAGGATTCGTCCGGCGCAGTCACAAGTTCCGCGCCGGCGATTTCCAGCGCGTCGTTCCATTGCTGTTCGTGCGCGCAAATCGTCCAGCGCACTTCGAGCACGTCGGGATGTTTTTGATTGTTGGCAGAAATTTTTGCCAGTTCCGCGCGCGCATCATCGGCGCAGCCCAGCCCCAGCCAGCCGATGGCGGCGTCCAGCCGATGCGAGTCCGGCGGTTCCAGTTTTTGCACGCCCGGATTTTAGCCCTAGGCCAAAAGATTGAAACCGCGAAATACATCAACCACGCGAAAATAATTTCTCGTTCGCGTATTTCGTGTATTTCGCGGTTCTCGGCCCGTCCGGCTGAACGCGCTGGCATTTTTGCCCGCGACAGTTTATTGATTCTGCACTATGAAAAAATTAATTCCTGTTTTTCTGGCGCTGGCGGGCGCATTTTCCGTCCAGGCAAAAATTGTGACCCAAACCATCGAATACAAACAAGGCGACGTGACGCTCGAAGGTTTTCTGGCGTATGACGACGCGAATTCCGCCGCGCGTCCCGGCGTGCTCGTTGTGCATCAATGGCTCGGCCTGACCGATTACGAAAAGCATCGCGCCGAACAACTCGCGTCGCTCGGCTATGTCGCCTTCTGCGCGGACATCTACGGCAAAGGCATCCGTCCGCAAAACACCACGGA
>Ga0075520_1001507_pt1 | contig 11221 bp, 8 predicted proteins | sample NGEPerB_FD_75100 | JGI IMG/M metagenome (GOLD analysis project Ga0075520, IMG submission 75100) | Arctic peat soil microbial communities from the Barrow Environmental Observatory site, Barrow, Alaska, USA - NGEE PermafrostAB12-B | ecosystem: Environmental > Terrestrial > Soil > Wetlands > Peat ...
GCCTGCCATGGCAGGCCGAGGTGGTAGACCAGCGCGTCGTAGAAGAACGGCGGCGCCAGCGCCACCGGCAGCACGATCAGACCGGCGAGAACCGGCGGGAGGACTGGGCCCCAGCGCCAGCCGGCGCGCCGCGCTCGTCCCGTCGCGGCAACGAAGAGAACGAGCGCGGCCAATGTGGCCCAGGTCCAGGCGTGCACCAGCCCCAAGGCCAGGGCGAGGGCGGCGAACAACCAACTTCCCAGGAGGAAATCGACCGGCACCCGGAGCGCCGGCCGCACCGGCACGGCAACGATGGCGCGCACCCTTGCCCCGGATGCGAGGAGGATTGCCCAGAACACAACGCCCCCGAACAGCCCCGTAAGTGTCTGTGACGCCGGCACGGGCGCAGTGTACCGGTTTCAGATCGCCGGCAACCCTGGCGCCGGAGTCACATGGAGGCGGCGCTCAGAGCGGTTCGTACAGCGTGCGGCGCTGGCGAGGGGTGAAGCCGGCGTCCGCAATGATGCGCTCCATTTCCTCGCGCGTCATGTGGTTGCGGGTTCCGGCGGCGGCCACGACGTTCTCCTCGAGCATGATCGAGCCGAGGTCGTCGGCGCCGAAGAAGAGCGAGAGCTGGCCGATCTTCGACCCTTGAGTGACCCACGACCCCTGGACGTGGCGGACGTTGTCGAGCGCCAGGCGCGAGATCGCCAGGGTGCGGAGGTAGTCGAAGCCGCCGGAGACCGGCACCTCGCCAGCCAGGGCCGTGTTCTCCTCCTGGAACGTCCAGGGGATGAACGCGGTGAACCCGCCGGTTTCGTCCTGCAGCTCGCGCACCCGCAGGAAGTGCTCGACGCGCGCGGCGTGCGGCTCGCCGACGCCGAACATCATCGTGGCGGTGGTGCGCATCCCCTGGCGGTGCGCCTCGCGGTGCACCTCGAGCCACTGCGACGTCGAGGCCTTCGCCCGCGACCAGATGCGCGTGCGCGTCTCGTCCTCGAGCACCTCGGCGCCGCCGCCGGGGATCGACTCCAGGCCGGCCGCGCGCAGACGGGCGATGACCTCGGGCAGGGGCAGCCTCTCGACCTTGGCGATGTACCACACCTCGGGCGCCGAGAAGGCGTGCAGGTGGACGCCCGGGAACGCAGCCTTGAGCTGCCGCAGCAGCCCCTCGTAGAAGTCGATCCTCAGGGCGGGGTGGACGCCGCCCTGGAGCAGGATCCCGGTCCCGCCGGCGGCGACGGTTTCCTCGACCTTGCGGGCAATTGCCTCGAACGGCAGCACGTAGGCGTCGGCGTCCTCCGGCCGGCGGTAGAACGCGCAGAACTTGCAGCGGTAGACGCAGACGTTGGTGTAGTTGATGTTGCGGTCGATGATGTAGGTCGCCTCGGCGACCGGGTTCAAGCGGCAACGGACGCCGTGGGCCGCCGCACCGAGCGCGTGCAGGCTCGCCTGATCGAACAGCCGCTGGAGGTCCTCCCCGGTCAGCCGCCGCCCACCCGCGGCGGCATCGAGCAGTCTCTGCACGCCCCCTCCAGGGTCGGAGGGCGTCTCGTCGGTCCGGACCCCGGACCCCGGACCCCGGTCGTGTCAGTCGTCAAGCCACACCTCGTCGCGGCGGGGGAGCAGCCCAGCGCCGGTGGCGAGGCGCAGGAACTCCTGCGCCCCCGCCCGCTCGCCGTCTCCCAGCCGGTAGGTCAACGTGTCCTCCAGGTACTCCCTGGTGTCGCCCAGCCCCACGCCGTGCTCCGACGCCCACCGCGGCAGCAGCTCCCCCCAGCGCTCGCGGGCGAACGCGAACGAGCGCTCGAGCACCGGGGCGAGCCCCGTCGGCGCGGTTGCGCTCACCCCCCATACGGCAAAGACGAACGGCAGGCCCGTCCATTCTACCCAGGCGCCCGCCAGGTCCACTTCCACGAGCCCAGTGCGGCCGCAGACCGCGAGCGCCGGGTCGCCGATGATCACCGCCGCGTCGGCCGCCGCGAGCATCGCCTCGAGCGGCGGGCGGGACGGGACGATCCGGGGCCGGACCCCCCACCGCTGGGCGAGGAGCAGCCGGGCGAGGGCGACCGAGGTGCGCGAGGCCGTGTGCGCCGCGAGAACCTCCACCTGGGCGAGCGGCACTTTGGAGACCAGCAGCACCGACCGGACCTCCTGCCGCGCCGCCACCCCCAACCCGCGCAGGGCGCGAAACCCAGGCATGCCCGCCAGCGCCGCCACCGGCACCAGACCGGCCGCCGCCTCGCCGGCCGCAAGCCGGTCGGCGCACACCGACGGCTCGGCGGTCGCGAAACGGTAGGGGAACGGGGCGGTGATGCCGGCCTCGAGCCCGGCGAGCAGCGGGCGGGCGTTGAGGAACTGGACACCCACAATGGAGACGGGTTCCGGGCCCCGGACCCCGGGCCCCGGCGTCCGGCAACCGGGGACCGGCCTGGTCATGCCTGACTCATGGAGTCCAGGAAGTCCTTGTTCGTGCGTGTCTTCTCGAGCTGACCCTGGAGCAGCTCCATCGACTCCACGGTCGAGAGCGGGTTCAGCACCTTGCGCAACACCCACACGCGCTTGAGCTCCCACTCGTCGAGCAGCAACTCCTCCTTCCGGGTCCCCGATTTGTTGATGTCGATCGAGGGGAAGACGCGCTTCTCGGTGAGCTTGCGGTCGAGGTGGACCTCCATGTTGCCGGTGCCCTTGAACTCCTCGAAGATCACGTCGTCCATGCGGGATCCGGTGTCGATCAGCGCCGTCCCCATGACGGTGAGTGAGCCGCCCTCCTCGATGTTGCGCGCCGCGCCGAAGAAGCGCTTCGGCTTCTGCAGCGCATTGGAGTCGACGCCGCCCGAGAGCACCTTGCCCGACGGCGGCACGACGGTGTTGTAGGCACGGGCGAGGCGGGTGATCGAGTCGAGGAGGATCACCACGTCGCGGCGGTGCTCGACCAGGCGCTTGGCCTTCTCGAGCACCATCTCGGCGACCTGGACGTGGCGGTACGCCGGCTCGTCGAACGTCGAGGAGATCACCTCGCCCTTGACCGAGCGCTGCATGTCGGTGACCTCTTCCGGCCGCTCGTCGATGAGCAGGACGATGAGGATGATCTCCGGGTGGTTGGCCGTGATCGAGTTGGCGATCGCCTGCAGCATCATGGTCTTGCCGGTGCGCGGCGGCGCCACGATCAAGCCGCGCTGCCCCTTGCCGATGGGGGTGAGGAGGTTCATCACCCGGGAGGTCATGTTCCCCTCGACCTCGAGGTTGATGCGCTCCATCGGGTAGAGCGGCGTCAGGTTGTCGAACAGGATCTTCTCCGCCATCTGGTCGGGCGGCTCGAAGTTGACCGCCTCCACCTTGATGAGGGCGAAGTAGCGCTCACCCTCACGCGGCGGCCGGATCTGCCCCGAAACGGTATCGCCGGTGCGCAGGTTGAAGCGGCGGATCTGCGACGGCGAGACGTAGATGTCGTCGGGCCCGGGGAGGTAGTTGTACTCCGGGGCGCGCAGGAAGCCGTACCCGTCGGGGAGAATCTCGAGCACCCCCTCGCCGAAGATGAGCCCCTCGCGCTCGGTCTGCACCTGCAGGATCTTGAAGATGAGGTCCTGCTTCCGCATCCCGGCCGGGTTCTCGACCTCGAGCTCGCGCGCGACGTGGGTCAGCTCCGAGATCGACATGTCCTTGAGGGTCCGGATGTCGAGGCGCTGCTTGCCCTCGGTCTCGGCGGTCTCGGCCTCCAAGGCCTCCTCCTCGAGCACCACGGGCAGCCCCTCCGGATTGGCCGCGGCGCTGCGGCGCCGCTCCTTGCCACGACCGCGCTGAGCCTTGGTTTCTGCCATGACGGAACTCCCTTATATTACCTTAACTTACGACGCCAGCGCGTCTGCGATGGCGGTGAGGATATCCTTGTGGCCCGCGCCGGTGCGGGCCGAGAACGCGAGCGGGGGCACCCCGCCCCCCAGTTCGCGCGCGATGCACGCCGCCGCCTGTGCGAGCGCGCCGCGGCTCATCCGGTCGGCCTTCGTCATCACCAGCAGGAGCGACGCGCCCGCCTGCCGGACGAAGCCGACGAGGTCGACGTCGAGCGGAGAGGTCGGGACGCGCGGGTCCACGAGCCCGACCACGAGCCGCAGGCGCTCCTCCTCGAGCAGGTACGTGCTGACGTTCCTGCCCCAGTTCTGGCGTTGCTCTCGTCCGGTGCGCGCAAAGCCGTAACCGGGCAGGTCGACGAAGTAACACTGGTTGTTGACCAGGTAGTAGTTGATCGTCCGGGTCTTCCCCGGCGTCTTGGAAACCGCCGCCAGCCGCTGCCCGAACAGGCTGTTGAGCAGGCTCGACTTGCCGACGTTGGACCTGCCGGCAAACGCCACCTGCGGGAGGGCGTCCTTCGGGCCCTTCCCGTGTTCGGCCACCGTGGCGCGCAGCGTGACGTTCTCGATCCGCACGGGGCTCACTGGTGCGGCGCGGCCTCAGGCGCCAGCGCGCCGTTCCTTTCCGTCTCGCCCTGGACGATCGCCGGCAGCACGCCGTCGAGAGCGACGGGAATCACCTCGTCCATCTCCTTGACCAGGTGGAACTGGATGGCGTTGCGGACTTCCTCGGGGATCTCCTCCAGATCCTTCTCGTTCTCCTCCGGCAGGATCACCTCGCGGATCCCCGACCGGAAGGCGGCCAGGACCTTGTCCTTGATCCCTCCCACCGGCAGCACCTTGCCGCGCAACGTGATCTCGCCGGTCATCGCCAGGTCCTGGCGTACCGGAACGCCCGCGACGGCCGACAGCAGCGCCATCGCCATGGTGATGCCCGCCGAGGGCCCATCCTTGGGGATCGCGCCCTCGGGCACGTGGATGTGGATGTCCCGGGTCTCGAAGAAGTCCACCGGGAGCGGGAGTTGGACCGCCCGGGCGCGCACGTACGAGAGCGCCGCGCGGGCCGACTCCTGCATCACGTCGCCAAGCTGGCCCGTGAGGGTCAGGGTCCCCTTCCCGCGCATCAGGCTCACCTCGGTGCCGAGGATCTCGCCGCCCACCTCGGTCCACGCCAGGCCGGTGGCCACTCCGACCTCGCTGCGCTCCCCCGCCTTCGTGATCCGAAAGCGCGGTTTGCCGAGCAGCTCGCCGATACGTTCCGGCGTCACAACGATCGCGGCGCCCGCAGGCGTCTTCTTCTTGAGCACCTCGCGCGCCAGCTTGCGGCACACCGAAGCGATCTCGCGCTCCAGGTTGCGCACCCCGGCTTCGCGGGTGTAGCGCTCGACCAGGAGCGCGACGGCGCCGTCCTCGAAGCTCACCTTGAACCTGGAGAGACCCTGCTGCTCGATCTGCTTCTTCACCAGGAAGCGCTGGGCGATCTGCAGCTTCTCGACGTGCGTGTACCCCGAGAGGCGGATCGTCTCCATGCGGTCCTGCAGCGCGGGTGGGACCGTGTGGGTGATGTTGGCGGTGGCGATGAAGAACACCCGCGAGAGGTCGTACTCCACGTCGAGGTAGTGGTCCACGAACGCGTGGTTCTGTTCGGGATCGAGCACCTCCAGGAGCGCCGCCGCCGGATCGCCACGGAAGTCCGCCCCCAGTTTGTCCACCTCGTCGAGCAGGAACACGGGGTTGACCGTCCCCGCCTTCTTCATCATCTGGATGATCTGGCCGGGGAACGCGCCGATGTAGGTGCGCCGGTGCCCACGCATCTCAGCCTCGTCGCGCACGCCGCCGAGCGAAAGGCGCACGAACTTGCGGCCGGTGGCGCGGGCGATTGACTTGGCGAGCGAGGTCTTGCCAACGCCGGGAGGACCGACGAAGCAGAGGATCGTGCCTTTTGTCTTGGTGACGAGCTGCCGCACGGCCAGGAACTCGAGGATGCGCTCCTTGACCTTCTCGAGCCCGTGGTGGTCCGCCTCGAGCACCTCCTCGGCGCGCTTGATGTTGCGGATCTCGCGCGTCGCCTTCTTCCACGGCACGCCGAGCAGCCAGTCGATGTAGTTGCGCGAGACCGTGGCCTCGGCCGACATCGCCGCCATCCCCTCGAGACGCTTGAGCTCGGTGACCGCTTTCTCCTGGACTTCCTTCGGCATACCGGCGGCATCGATCTTCTTGGCGAGCTCCTCGAACTCCTCCTTGGTGTCGGTGCGCCCCAACTCGTCGTTGATCGCCTTGATCTTCTCGGAGAGGTAGTACTCGCGCTGCGCCTTCTCCATCTGCTTCTTGACCTTCGCGTTGAGGCGCCGGTCGATGTTCAGCTTCTCGACCTCCATGTCGAGGAGGTCGTTGAGCTGCTGCAGGCGCTCGAGCGGGTTCGTCACCTCGAGCAGCTTCTGCTTCTCCGGCGTCGCGACCGGCAGCGCCGCGGCCAGCGTGTCGGCGAACAGGTCGGGGTCCTCGGTGCGCAGCTCGGCGAGCACGCCCTCGACCCCGATCTGCTGCGACAGGCGCGCGTACTGCTGGAAGAGGTTGGTCAGGTTTGCGAGGTACCGGCTCACCTTGGGGTCCGCGACCGGCTGCGACGGGAGCAGTTCGACGTCGGCCTCGTACCCGGCTCCGGGCCGCTGGTGGATCTGGGTCCACCGTCCCCGAACCACCCCCTCCACCCCGACCTTGATCGTCCCGTTGGGGAACGTCACGTGCTGCAGGATCGTGGCGACGACGCCGACCGCGAAGATGTCGCCTTCACCGGGCTCGTCCTGCTGTGGGTCGCGCTGGGCCACCAGGAAGATCCGCTTGTCGGCTTCCTCCAGGGCGCGTTGCAGGGCGGCCACCGAGGCCGGGCGCCCGACCACGAAGGCGGACTTCATCCGCGGGAAAACGACCATGTCGCGCAACGGCACGACCGGAAGCGTTTGCATGTTCGACTCGCTCATGACAACCTCTCAAGAATCCTGGGAAGAAGGACGGAAAACGGCGCGGGGCGCTGCCCGAGGCGGCTTCAACCCGCCTTGCGCATCGAGGCGAGCGGTGCCACACGCCGTTCGACCACCTCGCGCGTGACGACGATCTCGGTGATATCGGAGCGGGACGGGACCTGGTACATGACTTCGAGCATTAGCTCTTCGAGGATGATCTTCAAACCGCGCGCGCCCACCTTGCGCGAGATCGCGTCCTCGGCGATCGCGGTGAGCGCGTCGTCGGTGAAGCGCAGCTCGACCCCCTCGAAGGAGAGCATCGTCTCGTACTGCCGCACCAGGGAGTTCTTCGGCTCGGTGAGGATGCGGACCAGGGCGTCCCGATCGAGCTCGTGCAGGTTCGCGACCACCGGGACGCGGCCCACGAACTCGGGGATCATCCCGAACTTGATCAGGTCCTCGGGGTGGACGAGGGACAGCAGCTCGCTGGCGGAGCGTTCCGCCGGCGTGAGGATGTGAGCCTGAAAACCCATCGACTTCTGGTTGAGGCGGCGGGCCACGATGTCCTCGAGCCCGACGAACGCGCCGCCGCAGATGAACAGGATGTTGGTGGTGTCGATCTGGATGAACTCCTGGTGCGGGTGCTTGCGCCCGCCCTGCGGGGGCACGTTGGCTACCGTCCCCTCGAGGATCTTGAGCAGCGCCTGCTGCACCCCCTCGCCGGAGACGTCGCGGGTGATCGATGGCGAGTCCTGCTTGCGGGCGATCTTGTCGATCTCGTCGATGTACACGATGCCGCGCTCGGTCCGCTCCCGGTCCCCGTCGGCCGCCTGGTACAGGCGCAAGAGGATGTTCTCGACGTCCTCGCCGACGTAGCCGGCTTCCGTCAGGGTGGTGGCGTCAACGATCGTGAACGGGACCTCGAGCATCCGGGCGAGCGTCTGCGCGAGCAGCGTCTTGCCCGTCCCTGTCGGTCCGATGAGCAGGATGTTCGACTTCGAGAGCTCGACATCGGGGCGCGTGGAGTGCGAAAGGTAGTCGATGCGACGGTAGTGGTTGTACACCGCGACCGCTAGCTTCTTCTTGGCGGGCTCCTGGCCGATCACGTAGGAGTCGAGGAACGTCTTGACCTCTTCCGGCTTGGCAAGCGAGCGGCGGGACTCGCGCGCCTCGCGGGCGCGGTCCTCCGCGATGATGTCGAGGCAGATGTCGACGCACTCGTCGCAGATGTACACGTTCGGGCCGGCGATCAGCTTGCGCACCTCGCGCTGCGACTTGTTGCAGAAGCTGCAGCGCAGCAGCTCGGACGAAGTTTCGCGAGTCACCATACCCTAGGCTCCACGGGCCATTCTACACCCTGCCGCCGTAACGCGCCCGCGCAACTCCTATTCCCTGTGTTCGATGACCTTGTCGACCAGGCCGTAGGCCTGCGCGTCGGCCGCCTCGAGGATGAAGTCGCGCTCGGTGTCGGCGAAGATCCGCTCGAGCGGCTGGCCGGTGTGCAGCTGCAGGATCTCGTTGAGGCGCTGGCGGAGTCGGAGGATGTCCTTGGCGTGGATGTCGATGTCCGTCGCCTGGCCGCCTAGCCCGTAAAGCAGGGGTTGATGCAGCAGCATCCGGGCGTGCGGGAGCGCGAAGCGCTTCCCCTTGGCGCCGCCCGCGAGCAAGACCGCCGCCATCGAGGCCGCCTGCCCCATGCAGATGGTCGCGACGTCGGGCTTGACGTACTGCATCGTGTCGTAGATCGCGAGCCCGGAGGTCACCGACCCGCCCGGCGAGTTGACGTACAGGTAGATGTCCTTCTCCGGGTTTTCCGCCTCGAGGAAGAGCATCTGCGCGATCACGACCGAGGCCTCGTGGTCGTCGATCGGTTCGCTAAGGAAGATCACGTTGTCCTTGAGCAGGCGGGAGAAGATGTCGTAGGCCCGCTCGCCCCGGCTGGTCTGCTCGACGACCATCGGTATCAACATGCCGTCACCCCCCTTGGGCGCCTCCCCCGCGCCGTTGCCGGCGGGCGCCATCGCCTCACGCTCCCGCGTCCGCGCACTTCCGCAGCGCCTCGTCCACCGCCCGCTCGCGCCGCAGGAGCGCGCCCACGCGCTCGAGGCCGCCACCCTTGGCGAGATTGCCGCGCAGCTCCGCGAACGGCACGCCGAGGCGCTGCGCCTGGTGCTCCACCTCGTGGTCGACCTCGGCGGCGGAAACGGTGATCTCGAGCGATTCCGCGAGCGTGTCGAGCAGGACCTCGGCGCGCAACCGCTGCTCCACCCGGCCGCGCATCTCGCCCTCGAGCTTCTCCCAGTCCACCTTGGCCTGGTCGGGATCGATCCCGCGCTGCGCCAGCGCCTGGGCGAACTCGACCAGCTCCTTGCGGGTGTCGTCGCGCACCACACCTTCCGGCAGGTCCAGCGTGTGGCCCTCGGCCAGGTGCGCCACCAGCGCCTCCCGCCAGACGTCGCTGCGGCGCTCCGTCCTGCTGGCCAGCAGGCGCTCGCGGACACGCTCGCGCAGGGCTTCGACCCCGCCCGTGATCCCGATCGAGGTGGCGAACGCCTCATCCACCTCCGGAAGGCGCTTGCGCCGCAGGCTCTTGATCCGCACCTTGTAGGTCACGCGCTTTGCGAGATGCTCTTCGCCCCCCTCATCGCCGACCGTGCGCTCGGCGGTGACCGTGTCGCCGAGGGCCTTGCCCGTCACCGCGGCCTCAATCTCGGGGTAGACCTCGGAGCGCCCGAGCTGGAACAGCGAGTGGTCCTCGTGGAACGCCTCGCCGTCGCCGTCGGGGAACTCCCCGTCGACCTCCGCCTCGACCAGCATCCCCTCGGCCACCGGCTCGCCCGCCACCGGCTCCCAGGCCGCCTGGCGCTCGCGCAGCTGCTCGATCGCGCCCGCCAGCTCGTCCTCGCCGGGTTCGATGTCGAACGCCGGCGCCCTGAAGCCGTCCAGCGACGGCAGCGTCACGGTGGGGTAGACGTCGAACTCTCCCTTGAACTTGTACTCGCCGGAGTCGAGCCAATCCGACTCCTTGATGCCGAGCGGTGAGGCGGGGCGAAGCTTCTCGTCGGTCCTGAGCTGGTCCCATGTGCGGCGCGTCAGGTGTTCCTCGAGGTCGTCACGGATCTCGTTGGCGAAGCGCCGCTCCACGAGCGCACGGGGCGCCTTGCCCTTGCGGAAGCCGTCGATGCGCGCGCCGCGCAGCCAGTCGCCGAGGACGTGTTCGCGTTCGGAGCGCGCCTCCTCCGGGCCGATGGTGGCCGTCACGACGACCCGGCACGGGGTAGCGCGTTCGATCTCGTAGCTCATGCTTGCTCCTGATGGTGCGAAAGGGGGGACTCGAACCCCCATGGGCAGCGCCCACGAGATCCTACATCGCCGACGTGCTCATTACTAGTCCATTATCTCGTTTCTTCCTATTTGCTTACTAGACAGGAGGCAGCGATAACCCGGCCCCGTTCAACCCAGGTTCAGCCTTGCGTCCTCGTGCCTGCCGAAAAAGGGGAGGCCGTACTGCCGGCGGCACGGCATGGCAACACCCGTCCACCCACCCAACCCTGCGGCGAGCTGACGGGCGGCGCTGGCCGTCGCGGAGGCCATAGCGGAGGCCATAGGTGTAGCAGAAAAAGGTGGATGGGACAAGGAAACCGCACCTAACGCAACATCAGTTTTCCGTGGGTGCGCCCTGCCCGCGAGGATCACCCGCCTCCGCCGCGGAACGGCGCTTCATCTGCCGCGCGACATCGATGAAGGCCCCCGCGTTGCCCATGAAGCGGCGCCAGCTCTCGGGCGATTTCCAGATCATGCTCACGAAGTTGAGGAAGCCGGACGGACGCTTGTAGAAGGTGCGGTAGAACCGGAGGTACAGCTCCTCGAGCCGCTCCTTCGTGAAGCCCCGCGGGATGAATACGAAGTTCGCGCAGTTCATCTTCTCCCAATCCTCGTCGAACTCGCCGTGTTCGAGGATCGTATGATAGATGGGGGAGCCCGGGAAGGGCGTGAACTTCGTGAGATTGACGTCGCTGAACGGGTGACGCACGGCATAGGCGATGGTGTGGGCGATGGAGTCCTCCGTCTCGCCGGGGATACCCATCATGAACAGACCCTTGACCCGGATGCCCGCCTCGCGTACCTGATGCACGGTCTGTGCGACTTCTTCCAGGTCACTGCTCGTGCGGTGCTTGCTGATGACGTCCTGATCCCCGGACTCCACCCCCAGGTTGATCATCCAACATCCCCCCAGCTTGAGGGTCCGGATCAGATCGCCGTCCAGGTGGTTGGGGCGGCCGATGCAGTTGAAGGTGATGCCGAGATCCCGCGAGCCCAGCTTCTCCACGAACTCCTCGACTCGGGGCTTCTTCAGGGTGAAGTTGTCGTCGTAGATGTTGACGTGGCGGATCCCGTAGCGGCTCTTAAGGAAGGCAAGGTGGTCGA
>Ga0075520_1001509_pt1 | contig 11213 bp, 12 predicted proteins | sample NGEPerB_FD_75100 | JGI IMG/M metagenome (GOLD analysis project Ga0075520, IMG submission 75100) | Arctic peat soil microbial communities from the Barrow Environmental Observatory site, Barrow, Alaska, USA - NGEE PermafrostAB12-B | ecosystem: Environmental > Terrestrial > Soil > Wetlands > Peat ...
ATGAGAACCCAGATATGAAGCCACAGATAAGCCCATCGGCGACCGATTCACGACATCGCATTGACGCTGCACGCCCGCCTCGACCATGACGCGCGCCGTGGGCCGACCGACGACGGGAAGATGGCGCGCAAGCCGAACGCAGAACGACGGCCCAAGCAACGAGCGAACAATGCTCATTGAATCCTCGGATCAAGTGCCTCGCGCTACCCTACTCAAGCGGTTTCCGGTGCCAAGAAATTTCGGCGTGACCCCGGAATCGCGTATTGACCGAGGGAAGACGTGGCCGGCGCCGGCCGGCGCGGTGCGCGTCAAGTCATTTGAGATATATCGCTACGAGCCGGACTCCGGCGAGAACCCACGTCTCGATACCTTCGAAGTCAATCTCGACGATTGCGGCCCGATGGTTCTGGACGCTCTCTTCTGGATTAAGAACAACGTGGACTCGACGCTTACCTTCCGTCGCTCGTGTCGCGAGGGCGTCTGCGGTTCGTGCGCCATGAATATGGATGGCACGAACTGGCTCGCATGCACGAGGTTCATTTCCGATCTGGGCACGCCGGCGACGATTTATCCTTTGGCGAATATGAGGGTTATTAAGGACTTGGTCCCTGATCTCACGCATGTCTTTGCGCAATACGCGATGATCGAGCCTTGGCTCCAGTCCAAGACGCCGGAGCCCGAGACGGAACGTCTTCAATCCCCGGAGGAGCGCAGCAAGCTCGACGGCTACTACGAATGCATTCTCTGCTTCTGCTGCACGTCAGGCTGCCCGAGCCATTGGTGGAACGGCGACCGCTTTCTAGGACCTGCCGCACTTCTTCAGGCTTGGCGCTGGCTAGTCGATAGCCGCGACGAGGCGACGGGCGGACGACTCGATATTTTGGAAGACCCGTTCCGGCTCTACCGTTGCCACACTATTCTCAACTGTACTCGGACCTGCCCGAAGGGCCTGAACCCTGGAAAGGCGATCGCCGAGACTAAGAAGATGCTGATCGAGCGCCGAAGCTGACCGCCGCCGGGGATGAAATTCAATGTCCAATCAAATGGCGAAACGGCCCAGACCGCGGTCTCCTAACATTCAGATCTATCGGCCGCAGCTCACTTCGGTCTTATCGATCGTCAATCGGATCACCGGCGTGGTTTTAAGCGTCTGTGCCATTGTGCTGGTTGTCTGGCTGATTGCGGCGGCAACAGGACCCCACACCTATGCCGTGGTGCAAGGCGCTATCGCTTCCTGGATCGGTCGGATCGTGCTGTTCGGGGCCACCTTTTCATTTTTCCTGCACCTCTGCGGGGGTATCCGGCATCTCGTATGGGACACGGTCCAAGGATTCGAACTCCGGTCGATATACGCCTCGGGATGGGCGGTTGTGGCGGCGAGCGTGGTGCTCACAGTGGCAGCCTGGCTCACCAGCTTATTTGCAGGATAGCGCCGATGGATCGTCGACCCATGCGTTCGCCCCTGGCTCGCGCCATGGGCTTCGGTTCGGCAAAGGACGGCGTCGAACATTGGTGGATACAGCGCGTATCGGCCGTCGCCCTCGTCCCACTGACATTGTGGTTCGTCGCATCGATCATCGCGCATACCGGCAACGATTATGCCACCTTCATCGTTTGGCTAAGAACGCCGCTCGCCAGCATTCTCATGATCCTGCTGCTGATCGCCCTCTTCTATCACACCGCGCTTGGGCTACAGGTCGTGATTGAGGATTATGTACACTCGGGGGTTAAATTTGCAGCGCTGGTAGCGGTTCGCCTTGGTTGCTTTTCATTCGCCGCCACAGGAATCGTGGCCGCATTGCGCATCGCCATTGGTGGCTGAGCGAGAAGGTGCGCGCACACAAAAGCGCGCAGCAAAGGCTGCGAAGAAAATGACGGCTGTGTCGGCTCGAAACGACTGCATGGACGCACTCGTCGGTCGAAAACGAGCTGGGAGACAAAGCGATGCTCGTCGAAAAATTGTTACCAGCGGCGCGTAAAAAGCTCGTCACGATTGCAGATGATACTCCGCTGATCCAAGCGGCAAAACTTCTGCGCGCGGGGACAGACCTCGTAGTCGTCTGCGGTTCTGCAGGTTTTTTGTCTGGCGTCATTACAAAGACGGATGTCGTTAGACAAATCAGCAACTGTCAGGGAGCAACTTGCATCACCGCCGCCTCATTGGTGATGACGCGGGATGTTATCGTTTGCCGGCCCGGCGATTGGCTACACGAAGTTTGGTCGAGGATGAAGGAGCGCGGGTTCTAAGAACGTTCCTGTTACGGATCGGGATTCCCGACCGGTGGGAGTGCTCAATGCGCGAGATGCGCTCCAGGTGCTTCTCGAGGAAGCCGAGAACGAGGAGTCGTTGCTACGCGACTATGTGATGGGCATCGGATTCCATTAATCGCACGCGCCTTGAGCCAATCGTAATCGATGCCGATTGCTCTGTTGGCGGTACCGCCCATGTCAGCCAGCACGACCGGATAAGTACTATCGAGTAGGCTGCAAACAAAGCTCTGCAAAGCGGCGATCGTGAGCCGCCGGTTTATAATCGCGGATATAGCCGATTAGATTCTCGCGCGGCCCAGGCGGCCGATCAGGATCCGAGGGCCGTCATCCGCCAGCGGGGGGCTCATACGCGCGCTCGAGCTTGACGTTGTCAGCCGGAAATTGATGCTCATCGGACTAGTTCTGGTGTTGCAAAGATACGCTCGCCTCCTTAATTGGAACGACTCACCGATAGGCAACAAAAAGTAATCGCAATCCCTGCCCCGTGTTTCAGCGAGTCTCCTCATGCCTGACAGAAAGCCGGATTTGATAGACCCTTCAAGACAGCGTCAAATGGCGCTTTCGAGGTGGGAGAACGAAGGCGGCGCGGGACCGCGCCGCCCGCAAGAGGGCTTAGTTTCCGACGAAGTGCAATCCGAAGTCCCTGAGTTGACAAATGTCGAGTTAGTACACCTTCGGATTCGCGTGATCGCGCTGGAGAACTTGATGATCGCATTGCTCGCAGATGCATCTGATCAGCAGCTAGACGTTATTCGCGAAATGGCAGGTTACATCTCTCCAAGACCGGGCTTCACACAGCACCCTTTGACGATTCATGCGGCAGCGCAAATGATCGATCTTGTCGATCGAGCTAATCATTTTCGGGTCGTGAAACGTTCATGAATGCGCCACCGTCCCCGTCAACGTCGGCGTCGTCCTATAAGCGCACCTCGGTGTTCGATGAACATACGCGGTCGGCCGAGCTGCGTGGGGAACATCGCACCAAACCCGGCGTGTAGAGTATCACCCGAGTGCTCGTCAGATAATTGACACGACCTCCGAGATGATCCTCAGGCGTGGCCATTCCGGCCTCGTGCAGCATGCAATCAGATCGGCATCCGGTAACCGTAGAATTCATGATCTTCGTTGTATCCGCCTTGACCGGCGCCAAGGTCTGCAAAATCATGAACGAATTCGATCGCTGCGATCCACTTCACCATCTTGAACCCAAGCTCATTTTCGCAGCGCAGCCGTAATGGTGCGCCGTGCAATACGCTGACAGGAGCTCCATTCATTTCATATGCGAGGATTGTGAGTTCGTGGCGCATATTGAATATCTTATGCACGTCATAGTAACGCCCGACGTCGCTGCCGTCGGCGAGTGAGTAGAAGACTGCATAGCGGGCATCAGGTGTGGGCCGTACCAATTCGAGGATGTGACGCATGGGGACCCCGCCCCACTTTGCAACACCCGACCATCCCTGAATGCAAAAATGAGTCGTGATCTGCTCCTGCTTGGGCATGGCCTTCAATTCGGCATAGGAGAACATCCTAGGCGTTTCCACCAAACCGCCGACCCGCAGAACGAAATTCCTAAATCCCTCAGCTGCTAGCGCGTCAAACTCGGCCGAATTCGGCATGGTGCCGTTCGGCCAGAAATAAGGTGAGATGTCCTTCTCCGCCAATTGGCTATTCGGATCCCACCACTCCGTCAAAGTGTTGAACGGCCACATCATGAACTCGCCGATATACTGGACAATACGTGCATGCCGGATGGTGAACGGCGAGGCCAGCCACCATGTCACGGCCACCAGTGCCATGGCAGGTAGGAAAATCTTAAACCCGCTCCAAGAGCCGTCGTGCACCCCGGCGAACATCATGTTCAGATTGACCCGTGCTCCGGTGATGAACACCAAGGTCACGTGGATCAGGATGAAGAACAGGAACCACAACATCGCGAGGAAGTGGAGCGATCGAGCCCGTTGACGGTTCAATGCTTTGCCAAACCAGCCCAGCCGATTTGAGATCGCAGGGCCCTGCATGAAGCCCGTGAGGATAGAGACGGGCGCGGCAACGAAAACAGTGGTGAAGTAAGCGAGCTGCTGCAGGCTGTTGTAGCGGGTCCAGCTTTCATCGGCGGGGAAGGTGAGCGAAAGGTACTGCAGCGCGGTCGAGACCGCGTTCGGGAATACCTCCCATGTGGTCGGCACCAGCCGCTGCCACTGACCGGTCCAGAACAGCAACGCGTAAACGACGATGCCGTTGACAATCCACAGGAGGCCAAAGGAGAAATGCCACCAGCGAGCAAGCCCGATGGAGTGCCGAATGCCGGGAATGCCCAGCCAGCCCGGCACGGTCACCGAGTCGTCCTTCGCGGTCCATATCCGCCCAGTTGGAACGGCTTTTTGAAAGCGGAACCAATCGGTGCCGGGCGTGCAGTCGCGTTTCCAGTATAAGCGCGGATGGTCGGCGAGAACCTGGATGCCGGCGCGGATGATAAACGCCATGAAGAGGAGGTTCAGGAAGTGCTGCACCCGCAGCCAGGCAGGAAAACCCGCGGTGACGGCCCGCGCCGACGTTGGCACGCCGGGATATCGCACGAGAAATTCCTGCACCGCCGTCAGTTCCCGCAATGCCTGAGCTACGGCCACGCCGATGACGATGAGCAAAAAACCGAGTGGCAAGGCCCACAGCACGTTTATCCAACGTTGGCCAATCCTAATTTTGGGCACCACGCCGACCTTCGGCGGCAACCAGTCGTTCAGGAGAATACGATCGTCCGCCGGGCTAAGGTTTGCCTCAATGGGATCGTGCTGATGTGTAACTTCGCGAGCTTTCATCATAGTTGCATTCTGCACTGTTGATGAACCGGCTACGGTCGCGGATGCCCGTCGCCTTCACCTGGCTAGTGGAGACATGTCCGTACCCACCGTCATTGCTGCGTACTCTGACTAGTCGCAGTATCACTTTGCATCGCGTATTTCGAATTAACGCAGATCTATAGTCTAGTTTAATCGGCCACATTGCGGCAGGCGGTATCGTGTTTCGCTTATTCTCTCAACCGCCGACTTTCAGATTTCATTCGACCAACCGACGGGCTCGTCACATCATGCCATCCATCAAACCACTTGATTGGCAAAGTGCAGTGCACCAGCGTAGGAAAAGTCAGTCGAGCGAGTCACCTGACCCACGATCAAACCCGTTATGCAAAAGGCAGCATTAAGATAATATTTAACTCGCGAAACCCGTAGAGCCGCTCAGACTCATTCAGCCGACGCTATCTAGGAGAGTCGACCCTTCGGCGCATCGCCTGGCACAAATTCAGGGGAGTTCGTCACAATGAATGATACGCAAAAGAAGTGGAGCGGCTGGAGTTGGTGGTACCTGCTTTTTGCAATCCAATTCGTTTTTGCTCTATGGCCACCCTTCTACAACAAGACCGAGCCCTACTGGATGGGCATTCCGTTTTTCTATTGGTTTCAGCTCCTTTTGGTCATCGTCGCCGCCGTGCTCACGGCAATTGTATATTTCGCAACGGACGATTAGTGCCACAGCGCATCGCTTGAACCAGGTCCAGAAAACGAAACGAACCGACGGGGAAGATCGTGCAGGACGTCAACTGGGTTGCACTCACCATTTTCGTACTGTTGTTCGGCTTTATCACCTGGTTGGGCTTCGCCGCCGCCAATTGGCGCAAGGGAGATCTCGATCAATTACACGAATGGGGCCTGGGCGGTCGGCGCTTCGGCACAATCGTCACCTGGTTCCTGGTCGGCGGCGATCTTTATACCGCCTACACGTTCATCGCCGTTCCTGCGCTCGCCTTTGGTGCCGGGGCCATCGCGTTCTTCGCAGTGCCTTACACAATCGTGATCTATCCAATCTTGTTTCTGGTTTTCCCACGGCTCTGGCACGTCTGCCATAAGCACGGCTACATCACGGCGGGAGATTTCGTTCGCGGTCGCTTCGGCAACCGATGGCTCGCACTGGCGGTGGCGGTCACCGGCATTGTCGCGACCATGCCCTACATTGCCCTGCAACTCGTTGGTATCCAGGTCGTGGTGGGAGCTCTCGGCATCTCCGGCACGGGAATTGCCACTGATTTGCCGCTGATCATCGCCTTCGTGATCTTGGCAGCCTTCACTTATTCGAGCGGTCTGCGTGCACCAGCCTCGATCGCGATCGTCAAGGATATCCTTATCTATATTACGGCTTTCGCCGCCGTGATCTTCATTCCGATCGAGCTTGGCGGATTCGGCAAGATCTTCGCAGCCGTGCCGGTAGCAAAGGTGCTGCTAGCGGTTCCCGGACCCAATACAACGGGCGCCTATGGCGCCTATGCGACATTGGCCTTGGGCTCGGCGTTCGCGCTTTTCCTCTATCCTCATTCTCTTACTGGAATTCTGAGTGCAAGCAGCGGCCACGCGATCCGCCGTAATGCCGCAATGCTTCCGGGCTATTCCTTTATGCTTGGCTTGCTCGCCCTCGTCGGGTTCTTCGCCATTGCCGCCGGGGTCGCGAACCTTCCCGAATACGCGGCTGGATTCCAACAGTTCGGAAACAACTTCGCAGTGCCGGCACTCTTTCTCCACAGCTTCCCGTCTTGGTTTATCGGCATCGCCTTTGCTGCAATCGGTATTGGCGCTCTGGTGCCAGCGGCAATCATGTCGATCGCCGCGTCCAATCTCTATACCCGCAATATCCACCGTGAATTCATCAATAAGAACCCAACCGACAAGCAGGAAGCACAGATGGCGAAGTGGGTGTCGCTGATCGTCAAGCTCGGCGCGCTCGTGTTTATCATCTTCATACCAACGAAATTCGCCATTTACCTGCAGCTGCTGGGCGGCATTTGGATTATCCAGACGCTGCCCGCGGTGATGTTTGGCGTCTATACCCGCTGGTTCAATGACTGGGCGCTGCTTCTCGGCTGGGCCGTGGGAACAATTGCGGGCACGGCAATGGCCGTGGCGGTGAATCTCACGCCGACCTATCCGCTCGCGCTCGGCGGCTTTACGTTCCCAGGTTACACCGCCCTCTATACCGTAATCCTCAACCTTCTGGTGGCAATCGTGCTCACGCCCGCGTTCAACGCGATGAGCTCACGGCGGACTTCGATCGATGAGACCGTCGCGGCCGATTATCACGCCTGAGAAAATCGTGGTCGGCAACGTGGCATTTCTTGACTGTTCCGTTAGTTCGGAATCGGCATCCCAATTCTGAGCGCGGTCAGCCGCTCAGGCTCGATCTAGACGCGAGACTGATGAATTAATCCATAGTACCCCAGGGCCGGGGCGCCTGGGGCTCCAACGTGCCGCAGCCGCGCACGCCCGACGCTCATTTCTTGGTCGAGGGTGCAATGAATGATACGCTTGGCAAGGCGGCTGATGGTCAACAGGAGAAAGTACGATGAGTTCTATCTATCCACCCTCGACATCGGAAATCGCCCGCAAGCGGCGCGATCTAGCACCCGGTCAGCAGGCGGCGTTTGAAGCATTCAGCAAAGCTGTCTTTGCCGACGGGGTTCTGCCCGCGAAGATCAAGCAGATTATCGCTGTTGCGGTCGCCCACGTGACGCAGTGCCCCTATTGCATCAACGGTCACACCAAGGCAGCGTTACGTACGGGGGCAACCTCGGAAGAACTGATGGAAGCGATCTGGGTAGCGACTGAGATGCGCGCTGGTGGAGCCTATGCACACTCGACGTTGATGCTCACCACGCTCACGGAAGAGGAAGAAAAACGACATAGCCATTCAACTGAATAATTATGGCTCATAACCGATCCAAGAAGCATGTTGGATATGTTTCGTTATTCAGTTCAGCCGCATAGCGTCTTCGAAACCCCTTCCAGGGATCGGACCGATGCCCGAATTATTTTCGTAGCGGTGTGCTTGGTGCAAGATTGCAAAGCCAGTGATCGATATGAGCATCGGCCTTCTGTAGGCCACGTGGCCAAAGCCGGTCCACAAGGATGCGTAATCCATCAGCTTGATTGACGGACGCATAGGCCGGTTTGATCGACACAGATTTTTTCGAAACGCCTCGCGTCATCGCCTGTCCGCGCTCTAAATTGCGATAAGCTCGAAAAGGGCAGATCGCTAGCATCCGCTTCGCATCGATCGATGATATTGATCCAGTTTATAGACGCGCGGAACGGGTGGCGCTGATAATTCAACGCGCTTACCAGAAGAGCGCAATCCGCTGCGGCTCTCCGAGCTTACCTCTAGCGAATCGGCCGGCCGTAACAGCCCTGAGGTCAGAGTCCGTTTAAGCTGAGCCACTCGGCGGGCGCGCCAGCCCTTAACCGCGTATCGAACCGAAATGTGCCGGCCATGAGCAAAAACACACGCAGAGACATACTTCGAACAACGGCCGGCGCAGGATCGGTCGCAATAATTTCCTGGTTCGGCCCGCGGGCGGAGGCCGCTGGAGCTGACTCATTGGCTCCGCAGCCGGTCGCCTCGCGGACCTTCTCTTATTTCACCGCGCCGGAAATTACTTTTATTGACGCGGCGGTAAGCCGTCTCATTCCGTCCGACGAATTGGGCCCCGGTGCTAAGGAAGCCGGCGTCACTTTTTTCATGGACCAGCAGCTCGCGGGTTCCTTCGGCCGCGCGGAGACCTGGTACATGCAGGGTCCGTGGAAGGAAGGGACGCCGGAGCAAGGTTATCAGCTCAAGCTCACGCCCGCTCAGCTCTATCGCGTCGGTATTCAAGGCATTGATGATTATTGCCGGCGCACGTTCAATAAAAAAACATTTGCCGAGCTCGGCGCAGGCGATCAGGACAAAATTCTTCATGGCCTCGAAAAGGGGGAGATCGAGCTCGCGGGTGCACCTGCCAAGGAGTTCTTCGCGATGCTCTGGCAGAACACCAACGAAGGCTTTTTCGCTGATCCGATTTATGGCGGCAACCGCGATTTTGCTGGATGGAAGCTGATCGGATTCCCAGGTCCGCGCTACAACTACGTCAACGAAATCGAACAATACGGCAAACCCTACACGCTACCCACGGTGGGACTGATGGGCCGCAACGGATCCGCGTTGCGGAAAGGTTGAGCCATGGCTACGAAACTCAAACCTGTCGATGTTGTTCTGGTCGGCTTTGGTTGGACGGCATCCATTCTCGCAAAGGAACTCACCGACGCCGGGCTTCAAGTCTTGGCGATTGAACGCGGCAAGTTCCGCGACACGGTCCCAGACTTTGCTACTACGCACATCCAAGACGAACTGAAATACGCGGTTCGGGGTGGGTTATTTGAGGACACGGCGCGCGAGACGCTTACGTTTCGCAATTCGCTCGACCAGACGGCATTGCCGATGCGCCACCTTGGCTCGTTCAACCCGGCGTCCGGCGTGGGCGGCGCAGGCATCCATTGGAACGGTCAGAACTGGCGGTTCCAGCCCACCGATTTTCAGATTCTCAGTCACACCGAAGCGCGTTACGGCAAGAACTTTATTCCCGCCGACATGACGATTCAGGACTGGGGCGTCACCTACGATGACCTTGAGCCCTATTACGACAAGTTCGAGTATCTCTGCGGAATTTCCGGGCAGGCTGGTAATGTCCAGGGTAAGATCCAGTCCGGTGGCAACCCATTCGAGGGACCGCGAGCCCGCGGGTATCCGCTGCCACCGCTCAAACGCAGCTACGCGACCGTGCTTTTCGACAAGGCCGCCAAGGATGTCGGTTTAAAACCATTTCCTTGCGCTGCCGCGAATACGTCACAGCCGTACAAGAACCCGTACGGCGTGCAGATGGGTCAATGCACCTACTGCGGCTTTTGCGAATGGTTCGCCTGCGGCAACTACTCGAAGTCTTCGCCCCAGACCACGATTTTTCCCGCACTGCTTCCGAAGGACAACTTCTCCTATCGAACGCTCTGCGACGTAACCCGCGTCAATCTTGATTCCACCGGCAAGCGCGCCACAGGCGTCACGTATGTCGACGTGCAAGGCCGCGAATTCGAACAGCCGGCAGAACTCGTAATCCTGTGTGCCTTCGCCCAGCACAACGTTCATCTGTTGCTGCTCTCCGGGATAGGCAGACCGTATGACCCGAAGACGAACCAGGGCGTGACGGGCAGAAACTACGCCTACCAGATAACGTCGTCGGTCAACGTGTTCCTCGACGAAAATATGAACCCGTTCATGGGCGCCGGCGCGTTGGGTCAAGCGGTTGACGAATTCAACGGCGACAACTTCGATCACGGACCTCTTGGTTTCATCGGCGGCGGCTATATTGCGCTGTGGACGACCGGGGGACGGCCGATCCTGCAGCAGCACGGAGCACCCGAAGGCACGTCAAAATGGGGGGGCGGCTGGAAAAAGTCGATGCACGAAAATTATCTGAAAAGCGTCTCGGTCGCCACCCATGGCAGCGTGATGAGTTATCGCGACTCATACCTCGATCTAGATCCCACGTACCGCGATGTGTATGGCAATCCGCTGCTTCGGTTGACCTTCGACTTCCACGACAACGAACACAAGATGTCGAAGTTCGAGACGGACAAGGCGGCGCTGATTGCCAAGGCGATGAAGCCGCGGTCGATTAAGATCAACTATCGCGAGGGCCATTACTCGATCCTGCCTTATGAGACGACGCATAATACCGGCGGCGCCGCCATGGGTGCGGATCCCAAAACGAGTGTGGTGAACCGCTATCTGCAGTCGTGGGACGTGTCCAACGTATTCGTAATGGGCTCGTCCGTCTTCCCGCAAAACCCAGGTTACAACCCGACGGGCACCGTCGGTGCGCTCGCTTACTGGGCGGCGGACGCAATCAGGACCAAGTACCTTAAGAACCCCGGACCGCTCGTTCAGGCCTGACGCGAAGGAACGGCATCATGCGCACAACAAGACTTGCGTTTGGGGTCGTGGGATTGTTCGGTCTATCACTCGCGAATGCCATTCCGGCGGGTGCGCAGGGCACCACTTACACGACCATCGAGAGAGGACGCGAC
>Ga0075520_1001510_pt1 | contig 11211 bp, 9 predicted proteins | sample NGEPerB_FD_75100 | JGI IMG/M metagenome (GOLD analysis project Ga0075520, IMG submission 75100) | Arctic peat soil microbial communities from the Barrow Environmental Observatory site, Barrow, Alaska, USA - NGEE PermafrostAB12-B | ecosystem: Environmental > Terrestrial > Soil > Wetlands > Peat ...
AATCAATAGTTATCAATAGTTAGGTTATATATGCGGCGGCCGGCTTGCGCGTTTCGCCTAACGAAATGTAGCCTAATTATCCAAGTTCACTTGAGTGGTGCGCGCACGCAATGTACGCTCCGCCCGCTCCCTGGAGGAGCTTAGCGATTCCGTCGGAATGGAGGTAGGTGCGTGTTTTGCCCGAATTGTGGGACGCAGAACGATGATAATGGCGTGAAATGCCAGAAATGTGGCTTCAATCTGAAGGGTGCTACTGCCCCCAAATTCAAGGGCACGATGCTCATGATGAACTCACCTCTTGCATCAGCGCGCCGTTCAAATCCAGCACCAGGGGGGTCAGCTCCCGCGCCTGCGCCGTGGCCGAAATCCATGGCCAAAGCGACTATGATCGGCGTCGCGCCCCCGTCGCCTGGCGGTGTTGCTCCTCCGGGTCGGGTTGGTCCGCCTCCAGCGGCGTTGCCGATTTCCCATGGCCCGCCCATGCCGACGCCATCGGTGCCCGCCGTCGGCGGGACGGCTACTCCTGCTGGTGGCGCGGCGCCCGCAACCGCGGGTGTACCACCCGGCCCGGCAATTCCCGTCAATCCATTTGGAGGAACTCTGGTGATGGGTTCGAACCTGGCTGGGAATGTAGCCGGAGTATCACATGCACCAAACCCGGGTTCCGCGAATTTTCCAGGAACCGTGGGGACCGCTCCCGCCGATCGTACGGTGGCTTCAGAGGGTGCGCCCGCGGCCAAGGATACACCTGCGCCAAGTCTTGACAGCACGACCCCCAGCGTCTCGCCGCCACCTAAGGGGTTGGTCTCGCCCGCTACGAAAGATGACTTGCCTGCTTTTCCATCTGTCGAGGATGCGGCTGGCCCCGCCGCGATCAGCACAGACGCTTCCCCCCCTGCAGCGGCAAGAGCAGATTGGGGGCTCCAGGCGTCTGGCGGTGCCAATTCTGGCCGTAGCCCAACGGGCCCTGGTGGTGGCATGGCGGCCGCGATAGGGCGCGCGCCAATAGGAAAAGTGCGTCCAATCGGGCTAGTTGTCGCGCTAGGTTTTGTAACCTTTGGTATTTACTGGCTGATTGCGCTCTGGGGCGCGCTAAACGACTTCAAAGAGTACCGTCAAAGCAATGACATCACGCCAATATTGTTCTTCGTCCCTATTCTCGGACTCCTTGAAATTATCAAGTTGCCTCCGAAAATTGAAGAGGCTCGAGGCGCCGTCGGAGTAGTAAATCCAGTGCCCCCCAATGTAGTCCTGTATGTTTTGTTCCCGCAGATATTCTTCATCGCCGACTTGAACGAGATTTTCGAGACGATCGCTAATCGAGGAATTACGCCGCGGATTGCGTCGTGAGTCCGATTCAAGTTACTGCTATTGCCAGCGCTCTGCCTGGCGTTGTGTTCCAGTAACACGGGATGTATTCGTCAGACAGGAAGTGACGGGAAGGATCCTATTTACTCCGTGTAACTTCCGGCAATTGGTTCTATCCTAAAGCAATATCCCATGATTCCCGGTCGGATCATTGACGACAAATATCGGATCGTGCGCGTCATCGGGCGCGGCGGTATGAGCGTCGTTGCCGAGGCCGACCACTTGTTACTCGGGCAGCGGGTAGCAATTAAGTTTCTTCGTACCGACGTGGCGCGCGCCTTGGCGGCGGAACCCAGGTTCTTCCGAGAGGCTAGGTTAGCTGCGCGATTGATGAGCCGTCACACTTGCCGCGTTTCGGATGTAGGAGTTTGGGAATCGGGGCCTTATCTAGTGTTGGAATTGTTGGAGGGCCGCACGCTCAATCAAGAACTCCGCGTACGCAAGACAATTTCGGTAGCTGATGCGTGCGAGATCATTTTGCAGGCCTGTGATGCGTTGGCCGAAGCTCATTCGCTTGGAATTGTGCATCGTGACATTAAACCCGGCAATTTCTTCTTGTGCAATGACGAAGCTAATCGCATTTGCGTCAAAGTTCTTGATTTTGGTGTCGCTAAAATACCAGCGGCCGTAGTTACTCGCAACGGGGAGGGAAGTCTGACTGATGGAAACACATTGATTGGTACGCCCAGTTACATTTCCCCAGAGCAGCTCCAAAACAGCAAAATCGTTGATGCTCGCTCGGACATCTGGGGGCTGGGTGTGGTTTTGTACGAAATGCTCTCGGGGCATCCGCCGTTCCAAGACGCTTGGGTGCCGCGTATGCTCGTGAAAATCGCACGAGAACCGCACGTCCCTTTGCGTATAATTTGCCCGGATATTCCCGAGATTCTCGGTCAGGTCATTGAACGATGTTTGTCCAAGAATCCATCTGAACGATACAAAAGCGCCGCCGATCTTGGACTGGTTCTGGCCGACATTGCCCCACCGTCGGATGAAATAATAGAACGACTAATGGCATTTGGCACATCAGTTCCGCGGCTTGCGACGTTTTCGTCAAGTCCACCCAGCCCCGAGCAAATTGCCGATATCGAAGCCATGGATTTTGGGCACAACAACAGCCTTGATCCATACACCACGGCCTTGAAACACGTGCGTCGCTCACGCCGGATGCCCTCCGCACTGGTGGCAGCCTCCAGTGGAGTCCTATTTGGCGCTATAGCCGCCGCCGTTTTGCTTGGGCGGGGAACGCGAATTCAAGAGGAACGATCGGCGCACATCGACAAAGAAAATGGCGCGTTTGTGGCTTCAGCCTCTCCAAAGCCTCCAGCGTCTGCGCCGCAGGACCAAGCTCAGGTTGAATTGTTCGCCACGCCTGCGCAGACACAATGGCTGCTGGATGGCGTACTGTTGGGGACTACCCCACACATTGGCGAACAGCCTCGTGATCACCGAATACATACGCTAACCGCCCAGGCCCCCGGTTATGAACCGCGTTCCCTAACTGTATACTTGGACCGGGATTTATCCCTCAGTCTGGCGCTAGAGCGCAAGATTTGCCCAACTTCGACGCCAGCGCCTGCGGGCGCGCCGTCGCCGAAAAACTCACGTGAACCGAGAGGTAGGTCGCTTGACAATCTGAACCCGTACAGTAATTCCGGTAATTGAGAGGTCCTAAAAACTATTCGATGAGTTGCACCAACTCGTCTCGACTCAGGCCCGTCGTAGGATCGGCGCCATCGAGAAGAGTTCCCAATTCACGTTTACGCTGCTGGAGTGCAACAATGCGCTCCTCGACGGTATCTTTTGCCACGAGGCGGTGGACGAATACCGGACGCTGCTGTCCAATTCGGTGAGCTCGACTGGCGGCCTGGTCTTCGACGGCAGGATTCCACCAGGGATCCGTCAAGAATACATGATCGGCACCAGTCAAGTTTAGACCCGTGCCACCTGCCTGAAGCGACGCCAATAGGACCGGGGCGCCAGCTTCACTTTGAAATGTCTCGACGATGCTCTGGCGGTCCCGAGTGCGGCCGTCAAGTCGCGTAAATTCAATCTGTCGCTCGACCAGAGCAGGCTCAATCTTGGACAGCAAACTTGTCCACTGCGAAAAGACGATAGCCCGATGACCCTCTTGAACAACTTCATCCAATGTATCGATCAGTCGATCAACTTTGGAAGAGGTGTCAACAGAGTGATTAGGAAGCAACCCCAAGTGACATGCGGCTTGGCGCAATCGTAATAGGGCCTCGAGCGCCACGAAAAGGTTGTTGTCACTCTCAAGCCCCTTTAGCGCAATATTGCGAGCGTCCCACAACAGAGAATTGTACACCTCACGTTCTTCTTCATCCAAGTCGACCCAGAGTATGTCATCAGTCCGTGGCGGCAATTCGGGGAGCACGTCGCTCTTGTGGCGTCGCATAACGAATGGCCGAATTAATTGACGTAGTCTATGTGCGGCGGCCGCGTCACCTCCGCTAATTGGCTGAGAAAAACGTGTCTTGAAACTCGAAAGCTTTCCGAGCAATCCTGGATTTGCAAAGTGCATTAAACTCCAGAGTTCTTCGAGTCGATTTTCAATTGGAGTTCCGGTGAGCACGAGGCGAAATGCTCCGCACATTGAATGAGCGGCTTCTGCTGCTTGGCTTTCAGGGTTTTTTATGGCTTGTGCTTCATCAAGAATAATCGTTTCCCAGGGCACCCGATTTAGTTCTTCAGTGTCCAGTCGCATGAGCGCATACGTCGTTACTGTCAAATCGGCGGATTCTTCCAATTGACGCCCTGGCCCGTGATAAACAGCAGTCCGCAATGCCGGGCGAAAATGCTTGGCTTCATTAATCCAATTGTGCATAACACTTCTTGGGCATACGACCAGTGTCTTGCCGCATACGACGCTCAGTGCCTGCAGCGTTTTTCCAAGTCCCATGTCGTCGGCTAAAATGGCACCCAATTGGGCTGATTTTACGGCAGAAAGCCAATTGACACCGTGGCGTTGGTAATTACGCAAATCGGCCTGCAAATCAGCGGGCAGCGTAGCTTCAGGTAAACCTTCGGCAAGCAGCGCAGTGTAGGACTCAAGTCCGCTAGGTCGCGACAGTTGTGCCTTGTCGCAGAAATCCACCAGTGCGACGCGCGCCGCGGGCGTGAGGGCGCCACTGTTCTCTTTTGCGGCAAGAAGATCGCTAAGCTGATGGCCGTGTGCGGAGAACCACGCTGCCGGCAGTGTTCCCCATAAACCGTTCTCAAGTGGAATTTGACTTAGGCCTTCGGTATAAGCACGAAGCGCAATTTCGGCCGGCACCAGGACCTTCTCGTCGTCGGAACCTGCGACGAATTGGACGGTAAGCGTTTGCTCATTGAAGGATAATTCCGGGACCAAATCGATAGCTGAGAAAGAGTGTGAAACGGAACTGTCGGTTCCGTGCCGCTGTTGCCAAGTCTTCAGGCGCTGAGAGAAATGAGCCGCATCTATCCCCTGCAAGCAAAAGGGTCGGTCGATGAGCAAATCCAGTTCGTCCCGCAGGGAATGCTCCAAAATGTTTTCCGCCGCCTCGTCGCGCCTGGGCGCCATGTCTCCCAATTGAATCAATCGGCCTTGTTCCACGCGAGCCAGGGCCGGCTTTCCGTAAACGAGATGAGCGCTTACTACGAGGGTGTCCCCCTGCGTGCTCAGATCGAACACGATTTCCGGCGACACGCGGCGCGTCAAGCCCGGCAATCGATTGGTCTGAACATCGACCAGCATGCGACGCTGCAGCTGTGGAAGCACGCGAGTGACAAGCTCGCCCAATTCATTGGGCCCGAAGTACCGGAGATTTGGCAGTTTCTCCCAACGTGGACCGGAGATGACCGTCTCACCAAGGGGCCGCAAGGTATTAGCTGCCAACCCTAGACCAGGACCGACGATTTCCTGCAACTCCTCAGGCCGATCCAGCTGCACATGAACGCCCGGGCCCGCATCAATTACCCGGACACAAGGCAGCAAGACGTCGGTTGACACCGAAACCAGTTGACCGTCGAGTGTTATCGGCGCGGCCCCATCCAGGGCGGTAAAAACAGCCATAAGTGTCGGTCCAAGCCGATAGCGACCCACCGCAGTGCCAATCAATCGATCGAGGGTTAGATCCTGCTCGCGCGGCATGATCTCCCTGACTAGCGTACGCGCGCCAGGATCGTGCAGCGACATCTGCAGCGGGGTGGAAGTTCCGTCCAGTGCCATTATCACACGGGATAGCGTTAGCCCCTGGGGATCTCGCCACAGACAATATCCCAGCTTTCGGGCCATGACTGGAGTTAAGAGAAGGTTCTGCTTCGAATTTTGAGGTGCGGTTGTCGATAGCGCTTCCGTCGAGGACACCACCGCGGCATTCTGGTGAATTGCGACTGCGGCGGCGACAATGTGCGCGCAGGGATCTACCGGACTGCCACAGTCGCAGGTCCATTCCTCTTCATCGAGGTACAAAGTAATTGTAGGCGGAACCCCGTCTCCGACAGATTTCACACGGAGGGTAATCTCCGACTCACTTTGTTTTTCGAGCACTACGTTGCCAGCCACGCGTGCCAGTCTTACGCCCTGAGACCAGATCCCGGACGCGGCAACTTTTCTGAGCGAATCGAACCAACTCACGAGGACTTCGCGCCCGAGGGTACCGCGTCAAGCTGGGGACGCCAGCGGCGCAGCATTAATGAGCTGGTAACCACACTTACGCTGCTAAGCGCCATGGCCAGCCCAGCGAACATTGGGTTCAGGCGACCCCAGGCGGCCAGTGGCAGGCCAATACAATTGAACACGAATGCCCAGAATAGATTCTGCCTAATTTTTCTTAACGTTGCCGTGGCAATGTCGAATAATCCAACGACCAAGATCGGATCGGGACGCATGAGTATGATTCGTGCCGTTTGCTGCGCCACGTCCGTACCGCCGGATACCGCAATGCCAACATCAGCAGCCGCCAGCGCCGGGGCGTCGTTAAGACCATCACCAACCATGGCTACCCGATGGCCCGCGCCCTGCATTTGGCGAACGCGATTCTGTTTGGCCTCCGGGAGCACGCGCCCCGCGGATTCATTGACGCCGAGCCTCTGCCCGACCGCCTCCGCGACCGTCTGGGAGTCGCCACTGAGCAATAGGACGTATCGCCCCTTGTCTCGCAACGCCTTGACCGCGGCGGCGGACGTTGGACGAATTGGATCGGTCAGGCCAATAACTCCCAGGGGCTGCTCATTTTTCGTTACGACAATCGTGGTAAGCCCACGCTGCTCGAAGTCATGAATTGCTCCCAACAAAGGACCAAGATCGAGGGAAAGCTCGCGCATCCATTCGACATTGCCCACGATCACGCGCTGCCCAGCCACCACGCCCTTCACTCCGTGGCCCGTCACATTCTCAAAATGTTCCAACCGACCCAGCTCCAAATTAGCCGTTCCGGCGGCTTCTAACAATGCCTTTGCCAAGGGGTGCAAGCTGCCCTGTTGAACTCCCGCCGATTCACGGATTGTGTCGGAAGGGATCCCCGTAATTGAAAATACTTCAACAACTTTGGGCCTTCCCTCCGTGAGCGTGCCGGTCTTATCGAATATGACCGTATCCACTTGCGCCGCCCGCTCCAAGGCGTCGATGTCGCGAACCAAAATGCCCGCGCGCGCCGCCGCTCCCGTTCCAGCGACAATTTCCGTTGGCGTTGCCAAACCGAGCGCGCAAGGGCACGCAATGACAAGCACACTGACAGCGGCAATAATGGCCGGTTCGAACTTGTGCGTCGACAACCACCAAGCGCCGAAGGTGATCGCCGCCAAGCCGAGCACTGACGGCACGAACACTGCGCTCACCTTGTCCACCAGTCTCTGGATTTGTGCCTTTTCAGATTGAGCTCCGTACACCAGCTCGATGATGCGCGACAATGTCGAATCCTGGCCAACCTGGGTTGCCTGAACCAGGAGCAGGCCATTGCCGTTGAGCGTTCCACCCGTTACTGAATCTCCCAAACGCTTCACGACGGGAAAGCTTTCTCCCGTGACCAAAGACTCATCAACATCGCTTTCGCCCTCGACGATGAGACCATCGACGGCCACGCGTTCCCCCGGGCGAACCAGGACCTGTTCACCGGCACAGATCGATTCGACCGCGACATCAATATCGTGGTCTAGGCGACGTACCGTCGCTGTCTCGGGTTGAAGCGCCCACAGACCACGAAGCGACTCCGTCGTGCTTCTTTTTGCGCGAGCTTCGAGCCATTTGCCGAGCCGTACCAAGGTAATAACTACAGCGGATGCCTCAAAATATAACTGACCCGACGAGCGGTTGCCGTGCACTAGCAGCAGTGCCAGGCTGTAGAAATACGCGGCGCTGGTGCCGATCGCGACGAGGGTGTCCATGCTGCCTGTGCCGCCGCGCAGCGCCGCAAAACCGGAACGGTAAAAGCGCGCACCCAGCCAGAATTGCACCACAGTCGCAAGGCCCCACTGCACCCAGGCATTCAAGTGCCAGTGAATGTTGAGGGACATCAATAGCATCGGAATGAGCAGCGGAATTGCTAGCAGGGCCGAGACGATTGCCAGTCTTCCGTCTCGTTTGGCCTGGGTCGCAAAGGCGGCATCGTCGTCCGCCGCGATGGCGCGGGGTGAGGCCGTGCGCACAAGCGTGGGGTCGTATCCGGCTGCTTCGATTGCTGCGCTCAGAGACTCAACAGGCGTACCGGGAGCAATTAGAATTGATGCCCGCTCGTGGACTAGGTTCACGTTTGCCTGAGTTACACCGGGCTGCGCGCGAAGTACGCGTTCGATCCGCGTGGCGCAGGTCGCGCAGGTCATGCCCCCGATGCGAATTGTGACCGGAATCGCCGTGGGGATATCGGTCAAGGTGCCGGGCTCGCGATACCAAAGCCGGCATTTTTGATTGAGAGTATCGCTCGCGCCGAATCGATTTCACCGTCGACGCGCACCCGTCCAGTCGCAAGCTCGACGTGAACGCTCACATTGGGAAACTCGCGAGTGATTGCCCGTCGAACCGAATTCGCGCAGCCCTCGCAGGTCATCCCGGTCACCTGTAACTCGATATTCATCATGATAATGTACTAATGTGACTCCTCCGAGCCAGTGGGACCATGTTTGCCATTTCTATTTGAAATGCCGGCACGCCGTGCGATTGGTTTTCATCGGCGACCCGCTCGTCCGTTCCGACGTTTTGATTGTGTTGGTTGTCTGGGCCCCGGCCCTGACAACTGCGTCCTGAAAACTTGACTCAAACGTCATGACTTTTTCGCCTTAAGGTCGCTAACCACTGGTCGGTTGGAGACAATCTTCGCTGCCGAAGGTTCGGCGCAAGTCGCCGAGTCTGTGTGATTTATTCATAACAATGAACGGCTGGCCGAAATCATTCGTCGGAATTGCGAGAACAGAGCGCTCGCCGCGCGCGTTCGCAGGGTCAGCCCCCGTATCGGTGGGGACAGCCCTATGATTGTGCTAGGCACGGTCCGCAAAGAGGTTTTCGAGCATGCATCTGGTCGAGTGGCTTCAACGGTTGATGTCCGATTTTGGCGCGGGATGGGTCATGTGGCTGATGATTGGCCTCAGCGTCATCTCAGTAGCCATCATGCTCGAGCGAGCTTGGTTTTACTTTAGCCTGCGCGACGACATCGCGAAATTGGCTGAAAAGCTGAGAAAGACTCTGCGCGACGATGATTTCGACGAGGCGCGGAAGCTTCTTGAGAGCTCGCCTAGCGCGGAAGCTGCCGTCGTAAGTGCCGGTTTGGCCGAGGCGGATCGCGGGGCTCGATCGGCCGATGAAGCCATGAAAGGGGCCACTGCCCTGCAACGCTTGAGATTGGAGAGGCGGCTTGCATTCCTTGGCACGGTAGGAAATAACGCCCCCTTTATCGGCCTGTTTGGCACGGTCATCGGCGTTATTCAGGCTTTTGAGGCCCTGGGTAAAGAGGACAAGGTCTCTGCAGCCGTAACAGCCGCGGCGGGCATGGCCCCGCAGCAGGTCATGGCCGCGATTGCTGAAGCCCTCGTTGCCACGGCAATTGGACTCGCCGTCGCGATCCCCGCGGTTGCCGCTTACAACATTTTCATGCGCAAAACTAAGTCAATATTGGCCAACACGGAGGCCTTGACACGCGTCTTACTGTCTCACCTTGTGGCGCAGGCTGATGTGCCGGCTGCGGAAAAGTGATCCAAAATGGCCGCGGCGAGCAATGACGACGACGACGTAATTACCGGCATTAACGTCACGCCTTTGGTAGACGTCATGCTCGTGCTCTTAATCATCTTTATGGTGACGGCGCGAATCATCGTGTCCCAAGGCATGCCAATGGACCTTCCGAAGGCAGCCAGTGGAGAGAGCATTCAGACAGTCTTTTCCGTTGAGTTGACGATCGACGGAAAAACCGTCGTCGATTCAGTACATGTGGCCAACGACGATGCCATCTCTGGCTTGGCCAAGCACGCCAAGGAGAAGAACAAGGACCTTCGGGCAGTAATTAGGGCAGATTCCAAGGTTGAGCATGGACGCGTAATTCACGTTCTTGATTTGCTCAATCGTGCCGGGGTATCAAAAATTGCGTTTGCAGTTGCACCGTCTATCGACAAGGTGGCACCGACATTGCAACCAGCTCAGTGAGCGCAGCCATGTTGTCCGGTCGCGAGAACTCGCAAAGAAATTCAGCCACACCGAATGAGAAATTGACTGGGGGCAATCCAGCTAACCCTCGGGATCCCCAGGTACCCTTGCATAGTGACGCCCGCGACCTTTCAATGAGTCCAAGCCGGATTCGACCGGATCCCTTCGCAAGAGTTTGGGCCCTCGGTGCGCGCCACGATCGACTGGGCATGACCGTGGGCTTGATATTTGCTCTCACCGTTCATGGTGCCGGTGCGGTGCGTGGCTACACCTCATTGATTGATTTGGGGGTTTTCGCGGCACTTGTACAATCTTCGGTTCGGGATGACATTCGCGCCACATACGCCGTGGAAATGGCGCCGCCAAAACCGCCTCCACCACCCGTGGAACCGCCAAAGCCCGAACCCGAACCCCAAGCCAGGGTACCGAGCCGCAATCCGCAAACCGATGCCTCGCCACCTCCCCCTGCACAGGCGGGAAAAGTGCTCACGGCGAATCCCGATCCGGACGCACCTCTTGATCTTACGGGAGACGGTTTCGTCACTGGCGATGGCGATCATTACGTGGGTGGGGTGACCTCGGCCAAAGGCACCTCCACGACCGCCGTGAGACAGACTCAAGCCAAAAACGGGGGGAAGATTGGCAGCACCGGCAATGGGAAGCTGGGTGGCGACGCAACGAAGCCGAATCTTTCACGGGCGCCCGTGCCGGCGGACTCCAGTTGGAATGATTGTGGTTTTCCCGCGGAAGCGGACACCGATCAAATCAACTTTACGCGCGTCCGCGTGATGGTTACCGTTGGCGTTGACGGGCGCGCGCAGAAAGTCTCGGTGCTCAGCGATCCCGGACATGGCTTTGGTCGCCAGGCGCAGCAATGCGCCTTTCGCAAGGCATTCAACGTAGGGCTAAACTCCGACGGCAATCCCGTGGTCAGCACAACTCCTCCATTCAACGTGACATTTACTAGGTAGGCGACTTCGGCCCCTCGCTCTGCAGTCGAGGACTTTATCGGCAACCAGCAACCGTCGAAGGCGGGAAGCGCATTAGATCTTTGTGCCCGGGGCCGGTATCGGTATATTAGACCTTGCTGATGAATTCCCCGATCGAACCTTTGCAGCGAGCAGAGCTATTTCAGGGGCTAAAACCAGCGGCATTAGAGCTACTCGTCGCGATCGCCGCCGAGGAAGACCACCCGAAAGGGGCCTATGTATTTCGCCATGGGGACT
>Ga0075520_1001511_pt1 | contig 11206 bp, 10 predicted proteins | sample NGEPerB_FD_75100 | JGI IMG/M metagenome (GOLD analysis project Ga0075520, IMG submission 75100) | Arctic peat soil microbial communities from the Barrow Environmental Observatory site, Barrow, Alaska, USA - NGEE PermafrostAB12-B | ecosystem: Environmental > Terrestrial > Soil > Wetlands > Peat ...
CTTTGACACTTTAAATCTGATTAATGCACTTAAAAAGAAATAGCTTCTTTTTGATAATGTATCAAATGCATACATTTCTTAAGGGAAGCCTAAAGAGAGAGCGCTTTCAGCATACAGTAACGGCTCAACACTGCGCGTCTTGTCGGCCACTCGGCTTAATCTTCTGTTAAAACAGTAACATCGCTTATTAAAAATCAATATAAAAAATTTGAGTTGATTCCTATTCATTTATCAATTAAAAGCTGTCTTGTAGATTTCAAGTTTATAAATAGTGTGGCCGGGTCCCGCGCAACGGAGGCTTGTTAACCCCGTCAGGTCCGGAAGGAAGCAGCGGCAGCAATGACCACCATGTGTTGCGGTAAACCCGGTCACCAGAAATATATGAAGCTCATGCACCGTTGCATGAGCTTCATAATTCCTTTCTCCCGCCAAGGGAGATGGGCAGGATGGGGTTAAAATGCTGCGAAAACCCCGCACCTCATTCCCCTCTACCCTAAAGGGCATGCGTCCAGTAAGGGGCGGGGAAATTATTTCGGAGAGCATAATTGGAATATTTAGTACTAGCCCGCAAATTTCGGCCGCAAACCTTTGAAGATGTTGCCGGTCAGGAGCATGTTGTCAAAACCCTGCGCAATTCTATCGGTCAGGGTCGTGTGGCGCATGCCTTTTTGTTCAGCGGTCCGCGCGGCGTAGGCAAAACATCGGTTGCCAGAATTCTGGCCAAATCGCTCAATTGTGAAAAAGGACCAACGGCCACGCCCTGTAATATCTGCTCCAATTGCATTGAAATTACCAAAGGCTCCTCACTGGATGTGCGGGAAATAGACGGCGCTTCCAACCGCGGCATTGATGAAATAAGGGAACTGCGTGAGAATGTTAAGTTTGCTCCGGCTGCCGCCAAATACAAAATTTATATTATTGACGAAGTGCACATGCTCACGCGCGAAGCTTTCAATGCGCTTTTAAAAACTCTGGAAGAACCGCCGTCCCACGTAATTTTCATTTTTGCCACAACCGAAAATCATAAAGTTCCCGCCACCATCCTTTCGCGCTGTCAATGCTACGATTTCCGCAGAATATCTCTCCAGGAAATCGCCGCGAATCTGGGCCGGGTTGCCACCGCTGAAGGAATTAAAATCAGCCCGAGCGCTCTTTTATGGATTTCCGAAGCGGGCGACGGCAGTATGCGCGACGCGCAAAGTATTTTTGATCAGGTCATTTCCTATGCCGGAATGGATATCAAAGATGATGATGTGGAAGAAAGTTTAGGGCTGGCCGACCGGAAATATCTTTTCCGTCTTTCCGAAGCGGTTTTGCAGCGAGATGCCGGCGCCTGCCTGATTATTCTCGAAGAAGCATATCTGGCCGGCATCGACATGAAGCATTTTTATCAAATACTGGTGAAGCATTTTAGGAATCTGCTTCTGGTTAAAATTGCCGCCGACGGCAGTTCTTCTTTTGATATTGCGCCGGAACAAATTGAAAAGCTGAAAAATCAGGTGCAGACAATATCACGCGAAACGTTGCAGCGCTTTGTGGAAATACTGATCGCGGAAGAAGGAAATTTTCTCCGCAGTCAGGAACCGCGCATGAAACTCGAAACCATACTTGTCAAGATGGCTTATCTGGAACCGATAATTCCTCTTGCTGAAATTATTTCGACAATTGAAAACATCGAGCAAAGACTTCAACATGGCTTGCCGGCAGCCGTTAACAATTCTGAGCCGCGGTTTTCAGGAAACAACACGGTAAAAGAAACACCGGCGGATTATAATACAAAAAGCAGTATTGTTGTTGATACAAATAAAGAGAAAAATTCCCTCAATGCGAATAATAACACGGGAGATTTGAAGGCTCTCCACGACAATTTTAAAAGCTTTATCAAAAAAGAAAGCGCGATTCTGGGAGCAAAAATCGATTCCGCTGATATTGTAAGTTACGAAAACGATTGCCTGACACTGGGCTTTCCGAAGAACTATATTTTTTTAGAGGAAATAAAAACAACGCAAAAAGAAAAACTGGAACAAATTGCCCGGGATTTTTTTCAGAAAAATGTGAAGATAAAAATTGCAACGCTCGACACGGAAAATGGTAACGCGAACGGAAACAACGGACGCAAGCAGACTAATGGTCTGAACGATATAAAACGTGAAGCGATGAATCAGCCGCTTTTACAGAAAATCATGGATGAACTTTCCGACGCCAAAATAGTAGAAATTAAAGTGCAGGCGGATAAAAATTGACGGCACTGTAAAATGCAGGTCAATTAAGAGATTCAGGGAGTTCATCAAAACAAGAGGAGGACAGAAATAGTGCAAAATTTTAGTACCATTATGAAGCAGGCAAAAAAGATGCAGGAGAAAATGGGTCAGCTCCAGCAGGAATTAGAGACGAAAACCGTCGAGGCGCAGGCCGGAGGCGGAATGGTGCGCGTTGTAGTGAACGGCAAATTTGAAATTGTATCACTGAAAATCGAAAAAGAAGTAGTCAATCCCGAAGATATCGAAATGTTACAGGACTTAATTATTGCGGTGGTCAATGAAGGAATCCGCAAATCGCAGGAAATGGCTTCCTCGGAAATGGCAAAAATTACCGGAGGATTGAATATCCCCGGTATGGGTATGTAAAGATTATTTTATGAAAGCATATGCACAACCCATCAAACAGCTTATCTCTGAATTGGGTAAGCTTCCCGGCATTGGTGAAAAAACTGCCGCAAGGCTGGCAAATTATATTTTGCGCTCCACGGAAGATGATGTAAAAAAACTGGCGGAGAGCATTATTGAAGTCAAAAGAAAAATCAAGCTTTGCCGGATTTGCTTAAACCTGACAGAGGAAGATATTTGTTATATTTGCCACGATACAACAAGGGATAAAGACGTGATTTGTGTTGTGGAAGATCCGGATGCCCTGGTGGCGATTGAAGAGTGCGGAGGATTTCGGGGAACTTATCATATTCTTCACGGCGCTCTGGCGCCCCTGGACGGAATCGGGCCGGAAAATCTGCGGTTAGGCGAGCTTATGCAAAGGATCAACACAGGATCGGTAAAAGAATTGATTATCGCGACAAATCCCAATGTTCACGGCGAGGCCACTGCCTTGCTGATTACCCGGATGCTCAAAGAAAAAGATATCAAGTTGACGCGCATTGCCACGGGTGTGCCGATGGGCGGAGATTTAAAATATTTAGATAAGATGTCGATTTCCAAGTCTCTGGAGTTTAGGCGGGGCATGTGATGCCATTTCGCTTTCTTCGGCTAACTTTGTTGGCAGCGTCGTTGGCTTCCTCAACGTATTAATAATACGCCTGCGGAGCCTCCTCCTTGTCCTGCGTTATCCTTTGAAATCGAAACGGCATAATTAATATCGGGAAATATTTTTATGGATACGGGAAAAAAAACCAGAAGCAATTTGCGGCGGATAAATACAAAGCGCATTACCAAAGCGGTAAAAAAACTTTTCATCGAAGCCAACACAATTTTGGGCGAAGATGTTGTCGGAGCTTTGTGCCATGCGCTCTCCCGTGAAGAATCGGAAACCGGCAAACAGGTGCTGCAAAAAATAATTGAGAACGCTGATATCGCTTGCCGCAAAAAAATGCCCATTTGTCAGGATACCGGTCTGGCAGTTGTTTTTGTGGAGCTCGGGCAGGATATTCATATAGTAGGTGGAGAATTGCACGCGGCAATTGAAGAAGGCGTGAGACAGGCCTACAAAGAAGGCTATTTGCGCAAATCCGTCTGTGATCCGTTAACCAGAAAAAATACTACGGACAATTTACCCGCGATAATTCATGTTGATATTGTTGCCGGCAACCGGATGAAAATTATCACCATGCCTAAAGGCGGCGGCAGCGAAAACGTAAGCGCCGCAAAAATGCTCATTCCGGCAGCAGGAATTGACGGTATTAAAAAATTTGTTCTGGAAACGGTTGAGGTCGCCGGCGCCAATCCCTGTCCGCCGGTAATAGTCGGAGTAGGCGTTGGTGGATCGCTGGAGCAGGCCTGTATTATAGCAAAGAAGGCTCTTTTGCGACCGGTTGGCGAAGCCAACAGAATTGACGAACGAGTGGAGCAAATAGAAAAAGACCTTTATCAAAGCATCAATAATCTGGGCATAGGCCCCGCAGGTCTTGGCGGCCGCGTTACCGCTCTTGCTGTAAACATTGAAATGATGCCCTGCCATATAGCTTCTTTACCGGTTGCGGTAAACATTCAGTGTCATGTGGCACGGCATAAAGAAATAACCATTTAGGATCAATATGGAATCTATAATAAATGCCTGGCAGCAATTACCGGCACAAATGAGCCCCACCCTTTTTAGTTTTGGTTCATTTCAACTGCGCTATTACAGCCTGATGTACCTTGTCGCTTTCGCTGTCATTTATTTCCTGACTCTCTACCGGATAAAAAATGAAGGATATAAATATACAGCGGAAACTGTACAGGATTATCTTGTCTGGGCTATGCTCGGGGTGATAATAGGCGGCAGATTTGGTTATGCCTTATTCTATAATTTCGGCTATTACTTCCAGCATCCGCTCGAAATAATTTTGCCTTTTGATTTTTCCCATGGATTTAAATTTATCGGAATCAGCGGAATGTCTTATCATGGAGGACTTATCGGCGTCGTTATTGTTTTCTTTTTATTTTGCCGCAAACACAAGATTAACACTTGGCATTTTGGCGACTTGTTTTGTCCTGCGATACCGCTGGGCTACACCTTTGGCCGGATCGGTAATTTTATCAACGGTGAGCTTTATGGCCGCGTAACGACCGTGCCCTGGGGAATGTATTTTCCGCTTGATTCGACACATAGTCTGCGTCATCCTTCTCAGCTTTACGAAGCGATTTTCGAAGGAATTGTTTTATTCATCTTGCTCTGGCTGATTAGAAAAAAGAAAATGTTTGACGGATTTTTAGTTGGAATTTATATTTTCAGCTACGGCTTTGTGCGCTTCTTTATCGAATTTTTCCGCGAACCTGACTATCAGCTTGGTTTCGTTCTGGGTTTTATGAGCATGGGACAGGTTCTTTGCCTGTTAATGATGGCGGCAGGCATGACTATTTTGATCTGGCGTAAAAATGCCGCTTAGATATTACAGTGAACAATCTCTGATACGATTCCGCTTTCAAAGGATAACGAGGCGGCAAGGAGGAGGCTCCGCAGGCGTATATGAAAACCATGTGACCTTCAGGTTATACGTTGAGGAAGCCGACGACGATGCCAACAAAGTTAGCCAAAGAAAGCGGAATGGCATCACCTTAAAGGAAATATGACATGACTTTATGGTGGATCATCTTTGCTGTTTTCATCTTCACCATGCTGACACTGGATCTTGGTGTTTTCAGTCGCAGAGCACACGCGGTAAAAATCAAGGAATCTCTCTACTGGACATCCTTTTGGATAGTGCTGGCTCTGCTTTTCTGTATGGGTATCTATTCTTTTTACGGCCATCAGAAGGCTTTGGAATTCTTAACCGGTTATCTTATTGAATACTCGCTCAGCATCGATAATCTTTTCGTCTTTTTACTTTTCTTCCGATATTTTTCTGTGCCGGTCGAATACGAACAAAAAGCTTTAATCTGGGGAATAATTATCGCGCTCATTACGCGTGGCATTTTTATTTTTGCCGGCATTGCGCTGATTAATAATTTTCACTGGGTGATATATATTTTCGGCGCTTTCCTGATTTTTACTGCCATTCAGATTGGCCGGGGCAAGGAACAGGAAGTTCATCCGGAAAAAAATATTGCCATCAAACTGCTTCGTATATTTATGCCGGTTTCCCATGAATATTCAGGGCACAAATTCTTTACCATCATCAAATGTAAGCGTTACGTCACGCCGCTTTTGGTTGTTGTTTTGGTTTTAGGAACAACAGATGTTTTTTTCGCCGTTGATTCCATCCCTGCGGTTTTAGCCGTCACAACCGATCCATTTATCGTTTACACTTCCAACGTCTTTGCCGTTTTAGGCCTTCGTTCCCTTTTCTTTGCCATTTCCGGTTTGATGAAGCTCTTTCACCATCTCCAATATGGTTTGGCGGTGATTTTGGGTTTTGTGGGAATTAAAATGTTGATCACGGATTTTTACAAGATTAATATCGGTGCTTCTTTAGCTGTAATAGCCTCTGTGATAGCATTATCTGTTATCGCATCGCTGATCTGGCCGAAGAAACAGCCTCCAATTAGCGCAGAGGAACAATAATCAGGATGTCATGATGGCCGAATTTTTGAATATTTCACAGGCACAATTAAAGAGATGGGCAAGGCTTGCCGACTCCAGAGCGCGGCGGGAAGAAGGATTTTTTCTGGCCGAAGGGGTAAAGGTCGTTGAGGAACTATTATCGAGTGACTGGCAAATAGAAGCCCTCCTGGCGTTGCCGGAAAAAATAAAATACTGGGAAGGGCTCTCGCTTCCCAAAGCCGGAGATATTCCCGCTTATCAGCTTACCCGTTCCCAATGGCAAAAAATTGGACAGGACAGAGAACCGGAAGGAATCATGGCTGTAACCGGCCTGAAAAAGGCGCCGGATTTTTCTTCATGGCTGGCTAAAACCTCCGGCAACATTTTGATTTTGCATGAAGTAAACAATCCCCGCAACCTTGGAGCGCTCGCGCGCAGCGCACGGTGGTTCGGCTTTGACGGAATAATCTTAAGCGCCAATTCGGCGGATTACACCAATCCGAAAGCCGTGCGGGCTTCCATGGGAAGTATTTTCCATTTGACAATTATTCCCGACATTGATTTATCCACTGCTTTGCCGGAAATTAAAAAAAGATTTTTTCTCATCGGCTCTCATGTACGCGAGGGTTTATTGCCTCATCCGGTTCAAAAAAGGGCTGCCCTGCTTTTAGGCAGCGAAAGTCATGGCCTGCCGGAAGCTATTTTACGAATGGCCGATGAAAAATGGAGCATTCCCGGAAGCGGTAAGGCCGATTCCTTGAGTTTGCCGCAAGCGGCAGCCATTATGATGTACGAATGCACAAAAAGAATGGGGGAGAAATGAAATCTTACATTCAGATATCTACCACAACCGAAACTAAAGAGCAGGCACAAAAAATTGCTCAATACTTGGTGGAGACGAGGCTTGCCGCGTGTGTGCAAATTACCGGCCCGATCACCAGCATTTATCGCTGGAAGGAAAAAGTGGAAAATACGAAGGAGTGGCTCTGCCTGATCAAAACACAAGATGATCTTTTCAATAAAGTGGAAGCCGCAATTAAAAGCCAGCATCTTTATGAAACACCGGAGATTATTGCGGTGCCGATTGTGAAAGGCAGCAAGGAATATCTGATCTGGCTAGATGACTAGCTACTCTAACGTAACGATCACCCGGAGAATACTGAGCCGATGTGACGATTTTTTACTGAAGTGAAAAAAAATATTTTGACAATAATTAATTTTTACATTAGGATAATATAACTTTTTAAATGAAGGCTATATAAAAACGATGTCGGACAGAGCGAGAAATCAGAATTTAGCAATCACCATTCTACCCCTGCTTTTGGGACTCGCCCTGTTGCGCCTTTTACTTAAGGCCGCCTGCCCATCGTTTTTAGGTCATCACTAGTATTAAAAAAAACTGATTACCTAAAAGGCCGTGGGCGGAAAAACCACGGCCTTTTTTTGTGAGGCTCCAATTTAATGAAACTCTGATATTACGAGCGTAGTGAAGTAATATCTGTAAGTTGAATTATCCCACATGCGAAGCAAGTGGGGGTGTATCGTAAAGAGATCCAGCTGCGAGAAACGAAGTGCCGCAATATTACTAAGCCGAACAACCCCGCCTTTGCGGGGTCAATGAGACTCTAATATTACTTCGCAAGGCTTGTAATATTAGAGTCTCATTGAAACGCCGCTTGCAATATTTGAGTGAGGTTAAAGATGCAAAGACATATCCCGATAGCCTTTGGCCACGGGATAATTCGACTAACAAATATTACCTCGCTACGCTTGTAATGTTTGAGTCTCATTGAGAGGAGAATAAATTATGAAGAAGGATAAAAATCGCGTTTATATTTTCGATACAACATTAAGAGATGGCGAGCAATCACCGGGCTGCAGCATGAACACGGAAGAAAAATTGATTCTTGCCCGGCAACTCGAAAAATTAGGCGTTGATATAATCGAGGCGGGGTTCCCCATCGCTTCCGAGGGAGATTTTGACGCGGTGCGCCAAATCGCCAGAGAAATCAAGAAATCTCAGGTGGCAGGCCTGGCCCGCGCCAACAAAGTCGATATCGAGCGTGCCTGGCAGGCAATAAAAGGCGCGGCTCATCCCCGCATTCATACTTTTATCTCTTCATCGGATATTCATTTAAAGTATCAACTCAAAAAGAGCCGCGAGCAAGTGCTCAAAGAAGCTATAGTTGCCGTCAAGCTGGCGCGCTCTTACACGGAAAATGTCGAATTTTCTCCGATGGACGCCACACGCTCGGATAAAGAATATCTGGTGGAAATGGTATCGGCGGTTATCGACGCCGGAGCTTGTACCGTCAACATCCCCGATACGGTCGGCTATACCATTCCTGAAGAATTCGGTAAACTGATCGCCTATCTGTTCGCCAACGTTAAAAACATGGGCGACACAATTATAGCCACTCATTGTCATAATGATTTAGGTTTAGCTGTAGCCAATTCATTGGCCGGGATAAGACATGGGGCACGCCAGGTGGAATGCACGATCAACGGCATCGGTGAGCGGGCGGGCAACACGGCAATGGAAGAAATCGTCATGGCCCTGCAAACGCGCAAAGACCTTTATGGACTTTATACAAAAATCAATACCGAACAGATTTACAAGACATCGCGTCTGTTGACCCAGATTACCGGCATATCGGTGCAGCCGAATAAAGCCATCGTGGGAGCAAATGCTTTCGCGCATGAATCCGGCATTCATCAGGACGGCTTGATTAAGGAGAAAATCACTTATGAGATTATGACGCCGCAATCAGTCGGCATCAGCGATACTCACATCGTGTTGGGTAAGCACTCCGGCCGTAACGCCATTTCGCACCATTTGAAAAAAATGGGTTATACACTTAGCGATGAGCAGATCAACAAGGTTGCCGTAAGAGTTAAAGACCTGGCCGATGTCAAAAAAGATATTTATGACGAAGATCTGGAAGCGATTATTTCCGAAGAAATTTACCGGGGAGAGGATAAATACAATCTGGTTTACCTGAATGTTGTCAGCGGCAATGTGGCCATTCCAACGGCGACCATGGAAATGAAGGTCGGCAAAGATGTTGTGCGGGATGCGGGATTTGGCAACGGCCCAGTGGACGCGACCTTCGCGGCGATTCGCAACATCACCAAAACCAATTATCCGTTAATGAAATATGTCGTCAATGCTATAACCGGCGGCAGTGACGCACAAGGCGAGGTTGCTGTTCAGCTCAAATATAATGATCATTCGGTTGTGGGCCGCGGCGCGCATCCTGATGTTATTGTTGCTTCCGCGAAAGCCTATATCAACGCGCTGAATCGTCTGGAATTTTTAAAGGACAGCGTCAAAAAGGTTAAAGTTGAATAAACATTAAAAAAAGTATAAGGACAATTTCTCATACCATTACAAAAGAGGAGTATAATCGTGGGCAACACTATTACTGAAAAAATTTTAATGGCGCATACCAACCTGAAAAAAATCTCTGCCGGTCAGTTGATCAACGCCAGAGTGGATATCGCTTTGGGCAACGATGTTACCGCGCCTATAGCAATTAATGAATTCAAAAAGGCGGGCGGAAAAAAGATCTTTGACAAAAACAAAGTTGCTTTGGTTCTGGACCATTTCACACCGAATAAAGATATTAACTCCGCCCAGCAATGCAAGGCTGTGCGCGAGTTCGCCCTGGAACAGAAGGTAACTCATTTTTACGAAGGCGGGCAAGTGGGCATTGAGCACGCTCTGTTGCCGGAACAGGGCATCGTCCTGCCCGGAGATTTAGTCATTGGCGCCGACAGCCATACTTGCACTTACGGCGCGCTGGGCGCATTTGCAACCGGCGTGGGCAGTACTGATCTTGCAGCCGTCATGCTTACCGGAGAGCTGTGGTTTAAAGTACCGCAATCAATCAAATTCGTTATTTATGGTAAACTGCAAAAATGGGTTTCCGGCAAGGATTTAATTTTGCATATCATAGGCCGTATTGGTGTTGACGGAGCTCTATATAAAGCGATGGAATTTACCGGAGAAACAATCGGTAAACTGCCAATGGCCGACAGACTCTCAATGGCCAATATGGCTATCGAAGCCGGTGCAAAAAACGGCATTTTCGCTCCTGACGCAATTACCAAAGAATACGTCAAAAAGAGAGCTAAACGCGATTATAAATTTTATTCTTCCGACGCCGATGCCGTCTATTCCGATATAATCGAAATCGACGCGAGAAAGATTGAGCCGCAAGTGGCGTTTCCCCATTTGCCTTCCAATATCAAAGGAATAAGCAAAGCGGGCAAGGTAAAAATCGACCAGTCGCTCATCGGCTCCTGTACTAACGGCCGGATTGAAGATTTGAGAATCGCCGCGCAGATTCTGAAAAAACGTAAAGCCGCGTCACATGTAAGGTTGATTGTTGTTCCGGCAACTCCGACAATTTACAAGCAAGCATTGAAGGAAGGATTAATCGAAATTTTCATGAAAGCCAATGCCATAATCAGCCCGCCTTCCTGCGGCGCCTGCCTAGGCGGGCACATGGGAATTCTGGCGGAAGGTGAAAGAGCAATTGCCACTACAAACCGTAACTTTGTCGGCCGCATGGGCCATCCCAAAAGTGAAGTCTATCTGGCCAGCCCCGCAGTCGCGGCCGCTTCCGCTGTATTAGGCAGAATTGCATCTCCGGTGGAACTATAATAAAAAATAAGGAAGGTCTCTTTTATATGATATTCAAAGGTAAAGTTTGGAAATTTGGAGATAATGTGGATACCGACGCGATCATTCCGGCACGCTATTTAACGACATCAGATCCGAAAGAGCTTGCCGCTCACTGCATGGAGGATGCTGATCCGAGTTTTATTGCCCGGATGAAGCCCGGGGATATTATTCTGGGAGGAGAAAATTTCGGCTGCGGCTCTTCGCGTGAACACGCACCCATCGCCATTAAAGCGGCAGGCATTTCCTGTGTTGTGGCTAAAAGTTTTGCCCGCATTTTTTATCGCAACGCCTTCAACATGGGACTGCCCATTTTTGAATCCAGAGAAC
>Ga0075520_1001512_pt1 | contig 11206 bp, 9 predicted proteins | sample NGEPerB_FD_75100 | JGI IMG/M metagenome (GOLD analysis project Ga0075520, IMG submission 75100) | Arctic peat soil microbial communities from the Barrow Environmental Observatory site, Barrow, Alaska, USA - NGEE PermafrostAB12-B | ecosystem: Environmental > Terrestrial > Soil > Wetlands > Peat ...
CTGAAACGCAGCGGCCTGTCAAGGAATATATTCAATAATATCAATATATTAGCTTTGCATAACCACAAATTTGCAACAGAGAATCCGAGGAAAAGAACTGGTAATGCAAACGGATAACCAAGCGAGTTGTGCAAAACTCTCAAATTAGGAGGGCTTTGAATAACTTTCAGCTTCCGGATAATAATTTTTTCATATATAATAAGTACGATATCTCAACTAACGAGGGTTTATGTTCATTTTAGGCATTTCAGCCTTTTATCACGATTCCGCCGCGGCCCTCCTCAAGGACGGGGAGATCGTCGCCGCCGCCCAGGAGGAGCGTTTTACCAGACAGAAGCACGACCCAGCCTTCCCGTCCCGTGCCGCCGCATTCTGCCTTGAGTATGGCGGGGTCAGGCTGGAGGATATGGAAGCGGTCGTCTTCTATGACAAGCCTCTCCTGAAGTTCGAACGTCTTTTGGAGACCTATTACGCTTACGCCCCTAGAGGTTTGAAATCCTTCATGTCGGCCATTCCCGTCTGGATCAAGGAGAAGGTTTTCCTGAAGAAACTAATTCGGGACGAACTAAAGAAGATCGGCTGCACCGCGGCTCAAGATGTAAAGCTCCTCTTTACGGAACATCACTTAGCCCACGCTGCAAGTGCCTTCTTCCCTTCTCCTTTTTCAGAGGCAGCCATCCTGACCATTGACGGAGTAGGGGAATGGGCTACCGCCTCTATCGGTTATGGCCAGGGCAATGACATCACCATCCTGAAAGAGATGCGCTTTCCCCATTCAGTGGGACTCCTTTATTCAGCCTTCACGCATTATTTAGGCTTCCGGGTCAATTCAGGGGAATACAAGCTCATGGGTCTGGCCCCCTATGGAGATCCCGGCTCGGAACAAGTAAAACGATATAAGAAGGCCATTCTCGATCACCTTGTGGACGTCAAGGAAGATGGTTCCATATGGATGGATCAGGACTACTTCGATTACGCCACGGGTCTCAGCATGGTGAAAGACGACAAATGGGAGGCACTCTTCGGTTTTCCACGCCGGGCGGCAGAGACGGCTATCGATCAGCGCCACGGTGATCTGGCCTATGCCATCCAGCAAATCACAGAAGAGATCGTCGTAAAAATGGCCCGAACGGCAAAAAAACTGACCGGTTCAAAGCGTTTGTGTTTATCCGGCGGCGTGGCCCTGAATTGCGTTGCCAATGGCAAGCTCCTCCATGGTGGTGAATTTGATGATATCTGGATCCAGCCTGCTGCGGGAGACGCCGGTGGTGCCCTCGGAGCTGCCTATGCCATCCATCATATATACTATAAGAAACCCCGGAAAATTTCCGGAGGAAAGGATCAGATGCACGGGGCCTATCTGGGGCCTGAATTCAGCGATCTGGAAATTCTTGGCACCGCTAAAAAATATCAGGCACCATACAATCGTATAGAAGACTTTGCGGCCTTGAGCACCATCGTTGCCGAATATCTGCATCATGGCAAGGTTGTCGGCTGGTTTCAGGGTCGGATGGAATGGGGGCCACGGGCCCTAGGCAACCGGAGTATTCTGGGTGATGCCCGGAACAAGGAGATGCAGAAACGGCTAAACCTTAAGATCAAGTTCCGGGAGAGCTTCCGCCCCTTTGCACCCTCGGTTCTATACGAAGACGTCGCAGAATATTTCGAAATGGAAACGCCTTCGCCATATATGCTTCTCATTGCCGATGTGCAGAAGCAGCGGCAATGTCCCCTGCCACCGGATTACCACCAGCGGCCTATCAAGGAAAAGCTATACTATGTCCGTTCCGACATACCCGCCATTACTCATCTCGATTATACGGCCCGCCTCCAAACGGTGCACCGGGAGACCAACCCCCGCTTCTGGAATCTTTTGAAAGCCTTCAAAGACCAGACAGGCTATGGGTTAATAATCAACACGAGCTTTAATGTCCGCGGGGAACCTATCGTCTGTACACCCGAAGACGCTTACCGCTGCTTCATGCGGACGGATATGGACTACCTGGTGGTAGAAAACTACATCTTCACCAAGGAGGAACAATCTCCGTGGCAGGAACAGCAGGATTGGCAGGAGGAGTACGGCCTGGATTAACTGAAGATCATTAAGACTGAAGGAATGTAAAATATGGATATTCTGAGAGACCTCTGGGGATTTTTAAAAGAAAGGAAAAAATGGTGGCTACTGCCTATAATCATTTTATTGCTGCTCATGGGAATCCTGATCATGTTGAGTGGCTCAGCCGCAGCCCCCTTTATATATACACTGTTTTAATCTGAGGGATCATGAAACTAGATAGTCTTGCCACATCAAAAACCATTAACATCCTGACACTGGCTCTCTTGGTTGCCTTCTTGGTTTTTGGCGTCCAGTGGTTGCTATGGATTGCCATGCTGCTGTGTCTGGGTAATGCCTTGGAAAGTCGGATCACCTCAGCCATCGCCTGTTACTGGATGAAATTTGCCGCAGTTTTGGGGGCTTTCAATTCCAAAGTCATTCTCACTCTAACCTTCTATCTGATCCTCACCCCCTTAGCCTTTATTTACCGTATGTTCAACCACCATCTCGTTGATCACTTCCGAATCAACAAGAGGCAGAGTTATTTTGAAGAACGGAACAAGTCCTATACCAAGGCGGACTTTGAAAAGACGTGGTGAGATCGTTATGAAAGACATCAAGAATCTCCTTGTAAATTGTTTTCTTTTGATACTTGCCGTGCTCCTCTTCTTTCTTCTGGCTGAAGGGATCACTCGCCTGGTAATGCCGAATAGCGTGAAGATACGCCTCATGCACCAACCAGATGAGAAGCTTGGTTATCGGTTAGTACCTAATTATGCCATAAACTATCAAACGTCCGATTTTACATCATCGATCAAGATCAACTCCGAAGGATTGAGAGATCGCGAGTATCCAAAAACGAAAGATCCAAAAACGTTCCGCATCCTCGTTTTGGGGGATTCATTCACCCTTGGCCTAGGAGTGAATGTTAAGGAATCATACCCCAAAGTGTTGGAGACGATGCTCAACCAGTCGTCCAAGGGCAGTGGTGCGAGAACTTATGAAGTCATCAATGCCGGAGTCGATGGGTATGGAACCGAGCAGGAATATCTCTATCTTCAGGAACTGCTGCAGCGATACGAACCGGACCTCGTCATCGTCGGTTTCTACAGCAACGATGTAGTTGATGTGATGAATGGGATCCCTGAGGCCATTACGAAACAAAAGCTCAAAAACCGCTTCTATCTTCTCTCTTATTTGCGGGGTATCCAGATTCTATTGCAGACAGAGACCGTTATGAAAAAAAATTTCTCCAGTAGCATCGGTGGCGTTTTTGCACCCTACCAAGAAAATTATAGTCCTCAGTTTAAAAAGGCGTTTGACAGGACCGAAGGTTACCTAGTTAAAATTCGTGATATCTCCCGATCGCGGGGAGCAAAAACAGTTGTTGTCATAATACCTTTGTGTTTCGAGATAGACAGGGGCGAATGGGAGAAGAAGGGACTTGGGCATTTATATACTGACGATTTCTTCAATAAGAACATGACCAGGTTTTCTGATACAATAACGCAATTTGGAAAATTTGAAAAGATCCCCACCTTGCCTCTCCTGCCTGTTTTTCGAACTACAAAGGTACGGCCGGTTTACTTTGCCCGGGATTCCCACTGGACCAGGGAAGGCCATCGGATAGCGGCGGAAAGCATCTTCAAGTATTTACAAAAGGGAATCCTATAGATGCTTTATGGGGATGATATCATGGATGCATAGATATGCACATGATTGGGCAACTCTATGATCTTTTGCCGCGATGCGTTTTAAGCGTTGTCCTACATTATAACAGTAACCACCTTACTATGAGTGACAATCTCTAATCAGGAGGATTGCGATGAAAAAAGGAATCATCTCCTTTGTTTGGTAATCATTGTCGCGCTGATGCTCCCTTGCCACATTGAGTCATGGGCGCAGTCGGCGTCAAGTAATTTGAGAGAACCAATACCGGCAGCTCTACAACAGAAGGTCGAACAGTTTCGCAGTCTCATGGCCGAGAAAAAAGCCAAGGGTGCAAACGTTTTCCAAGCGATGAAACTGGGTATCCAGTCCCGTAACGCAGCAGGAACAGGCAATTTTGAAGAAGCCATCAGGTTGATAGATGAGGCCATAGCGGCTGTCAAAGAGGCCAAAGCCGCTGAAAACACCACTAGTGTGGACGTCTACAAACCGGAAGCGGCAATATTGCAAACAACAGGTAATTATAAAACGGTTGATCTGGAGGTGAGTGCTGATAAGGTTACCATCACAAAGGCTGTGCCTGGCTTTAAATACAGCCATGAGTTCGTAAAATCCAAAGATGCTTTTCCCTCCAATACCGTGAAGGCTATTGGTGGGAAGGTTAAAATAAATGTTTCCTCTATTCCGCTTATTGTAGAAGAGGGAGCCGATAGAAGGTCTGTCATCGGTCCTTCAGTCTCTCTTAATTCGCCATTTGGCGGAACGCCGATACCGTTGCCTAATTTTGACGGACAATATACTGATATTGGCGTTAAATGGATACGCTATTCCGGGAAGACTATGGCATGGGACATTGTAGAAAAAACTAAAGGTTTGTATAATTGGGATGTTTGTGGCCGTCTATTCAGCGAAACGTCAAAAAACGGTATCCATTCCTTAATTACCGTGCGTTCCTTCAACCGATGGGACCAGGGAATGGACAAGCTCTTTAAGCCAAAGGCGCCATCCGATATGGTGGCCTTTTTAAAATTCCTGGCTAAGGCGGTGGAACGCTATGACGGGGATAGGATTGGCAATGCCCCCGGGTCACCAGTTGTAAACTACTGGCAGATTGAAAATGAGGTCGATGGTGTTTTTGGTAAATATTGGGGCGACACGCCTGAGAGCTATGCAAAACTTCTCAAGGCCTCTTATCAGACGATAAAAAAGGTCAACCCGAGAGCAAAGGTTGTGATTGCAGGAGCAAGCTCGGTTGAGGGTTTCGACAAGTTTTACATCCCGTTGCTGAAGGAGTTGCAGAAAATCAAAGATAAGCCGGGTGACAGGTATTTTGATATCTTTGACATCCACTGGTATGGCAATGCCGGTGAGTACAGGAAGATAAGGGGACGTGACCTGCGAGAGTTTATGGAAAACTATAACAGGACACTGACTAACTATGGATACGGCAACACTCCTCTCTGGATGACCGAAACCGGGAGCCCTGGTGGGAAGGGTGTTGTCGGGAAAACTGGAGAGGTTCTTCGCGAGCAGGATGAGGCTGCCCAGGCGGCGGAACTCGTGAAACGCTATGTATATTTTATAGGAAACGGGGTAAAGAAAGTCTTCTGGTTCAAGATGGCTAATGAGCCCTCTGGCAAAATCGGCACACCAAATGGCTACTTCGAGAACGTGGGTCTGATAAATAATCCCAGGGGGAATGGCGACTCATACAAAAAGCTGGCATATTACAGCTATAAATTTCTTGTCGAAATGCTGGAAGGAAGCGACTGGGAAAGGATCCGACGTATAGATTTGGGCAAGGATGTCTATGCCTACCGTTTTTTGAAGAATGGCAAAAGCATATACGTAATGTGGTATGATGGGAATTATTGAGTCTTGTATCGCAGGATCATAAACAGAAAGAAGAAGATTGTCACTGCAATATGCGTGTCTTGGGATATGCCTATAAACCTTTGCCCTTAATTACCGGCAAACTCCCCCTTTAATAAAAAGTGAACGAATACAATTTGATTCGACGGCATTTGCACCATAAAGGCCTGCTCCTGAGGTTCCTGTTGGAGTTGCAGAGATAAATGACTTTTTGCGAGTTCATTAAGTTTGTATAGGATAATAAACAAGAAGAAGTTTTACGCCACAATGGCGGCTGATTTTATAGGGAATGCCATATTCCTGCCAAGGTTGTTGTTTAAAAAGAATGAGGAGATACGGCCCGAGGAGATAAAGGAGATACTGATCATAAGAACAGCCTATATCGGTGATGTTGTGATGGCTCTTCCCCTTCTTAAGCCCATTCGTGAAAGGTTCGCAAACGCAAAGATTTCTTTTCTCACATCTGTGAAGGCCAGAGAGGTTCTTGAAAACAACCCTTATGTGGATGAAATAATAACTTATGATCCCTTTTGGTTTTATGATTCGGAAAAGAGAAAATACATAGACTTCATAAGAGGTTTAAGAAAAAGGTCTTTTGATCTTGTTATTGAAACAAGGGGAGATATCCGTGAGATCATGTTCCTTGTCTTCCCTCTGAAAGCCAGGTACAAGGTGAGTTATGATGTCGGAGGAGGTGGATGTTTCCTTTCTCATGTTGTTCCATATAATGGGACTGTTCACAGGGTGGAGTATCACTTAAATATAACAAGATTTCTCGGATGCAAAACCTGTGAAGATGTTGAATGGGGAATATACCTTACGGAAAATGAAAAGAAAAGGGTAAAAGAGATTTTAAATGAGGAAGGGGTTGTTCCGGATAAACCTGTGATTGTTTTACATCCCGGTTCAAGAAAGGAACTTAAGTGTTGGTTCCCTGAAAGATATGCGGCTGTGGCTGATTTTATCGCGAGTGAACTGGGGGCAACAGTTATATTGACAGGTGCCCCTGATGAAGTGTTTTTGGTAGAAAGAGTAAAAGAGTTAATGGAAAACAGACCAGTTGTCTTAGCGGGAAAGATGACATTGAGGGAACTTGCTGGTGTGATAAGCCTATGTTCACTCTTTATCTGCAACGACTCTGCCCCCATGCATATAGCTGCAGCAATGAAGACCCCGACCATCGCAATATTTGGTCCATCCAAGAGCATTGAGACGGGGCCATACGGTAAGGGGCATACTGTGATAGAAAAAGATTTCCCATGCAGATATAGATGCGACGAGGACGTTTGTCTTTATAAAAACTATAATCAGTGTATTAAGGACATATCGGTTGATGATGTGATTTCGGCAGTCAGAAAGGTTATGTTATCAAAAAATTAGGAAGACAATTTTATATTAATAAGGTTAGAGAATCACTTTTGTGAAAAAGCGGGAGATATTTAATGGATGATCGCATCTTTCTGATGAATTGCAAATCATATCAAGAAATTTTGGACCGGCTTCCGGCTACCATGGAGCCGTTCAGGGATCTGTTTCCTGCCGACAAAGGGGCGCGCATTCTGATCAAACCGAATTTGAACAGCAATATGAATGCTCTTACCGGCAATACGACGGACCTGCGTCTTCTCAGTGCGCTGCTTGCCTATCTGAAGACTATCGGATATTCTAACATCACCATCGGTGAAGGAACCAACAGCGGATTTTACAGAAACCGGATCGGCGTTATCTCTCGCCTGGGAATTGACCGCCTGGCAAGGTATTATGGGGTTGGCTTGATAGATTTGAATTATGCCGAACCCAGAGATGTTAACTTCAAGAATGGTGTAATAGCCAAGGTGGCGAAGGAGTGTTTTGAAGCGGATATGTTTATCAATCTGCCCAAGCTGAAGACCCACTTTGAAAACGGCATGAGCGTCTGTCTGAAAAACATGATGGGTTGCCTCGTCGGCCAGGAGAACAAAAAAAAGACCCACGACGACCTGCCGGAGAATATTCTCCGGCTGAATCAGGCCGTAAAACCCCATTTGCATATCGTGGATGCCTTGATTGCCATGGAAGGTCTTGGCCCCACTCGAGGGACGCCGGTTCGGCTGGATACGATCATTGTCGGCGCCGATCCTTATCTTCTTGATCTTCTGTGCTGCCGGATAACGGAATTTCCGTATCAGAAGGTCAGAACTCTGGCATTGGCTGAAAAAAAAGGTCTTTTGACGAAGGAGCATCATAGCGTCGTTAATAGGATTGCGGACACGGTAAAACCGGTGCCATTCAAGCATCCTGTTGCCGGGCCGTTTGCAACCTTCATCCACCATCCGAAAAGGCAAAAGTTTTTTCTGAAGATCAGGAATACTCCCTTTTTTACTTATCTGGCGGCTACCGATTGGTTTGGATCTCTCCTGTTCTTGACCGGTTTACGGCAGGATGTGTTTTTGAAAGATGAGATGCGGATTGACACACTTTCCTTCGATGACAAAAAGTGCGACCGGTGCGGCGTTTGCAGGGATATCTGTCCAATGGGGAGATTTTTCCCCGACGATTTTAAAACACCCGGCCCCTGTCTGCAATGTCTATACTGCTATGCAGCCTGTCCGGAGGGTGCGATTTCTTATACGGGTGAGGCCGGTTTTTTTGGTGAGCAGGAGCGGCAATATGGTGATAAAATCCGGGCTATGTTTAAAAAAAACAAATCGGCATCAACAAACAGGTGATAATGTTGGAGAAGCCTGCTTTTATTTAAAGACAAAATTCCCTTTGACTGAAGGATACATATGAAAATCTGGGTACTCAATCCGCCGTTTCTGGCGAAGTTTTCACGGCCGCAGCGCAGTCCCGCCGTAACCAAGAGCGGCACGCTCTATTTTCCCATTTGGCTGGCCTTTGCCACAGGCGTGCTGGAACAGGCCGGCCATGAGGTCGTCCTGACCGATGCTCCCGCCCGGGGCCTGACTAATACTGATATTCTAGAGATGGGTAAGAACATGGGGCCGGGATTGATTGTCATGGACACCAGTACACCCAGTATCAACAACGATATCCGTGTGGCGGGGGCGCTGAAGGCGATTCTTCCGAAGACCATCATCGTTTTTGTAGGCACCCACGTGTCCGCCCTTCCGGAAGAAACGCTGGCTATGGCCCCGGCGGTTGACGCCGTGGCGAGAAGAGAATACGAGTATACGTTGAGAGAGCTGGCCTCCGTTCTGGAAAAGAACCCTGACAGGTCAAGCGGCGTTTTTTCCGGTATCGAGGGCCTGTCATTCCGGAAAGATTCACAGATTATCCACAATCCGGATCGGCCGTTCATCTCTAATCTGGACGAACTGCCCTGGGTCAGCCGCGTATATGCAAAACATCTGAACATCTCAGATTATTTCAATCCCAATGCCCTTTTTCCTATGGTAACGTTGATCACTAGCCGGGGATGTCCGTTTTTGTGCCGGTTTTGCGTCTATCCCCAGACGATGACCGGCCGGAAATTTCGTTTACGCAGTATTGAAGATGTTGTTGAAGAAATACGTTTTGTGCAGACAGCGTTTCCCAACGTCAAGTCTATCTTCTTGGAGGATGACACCCTGACGGTCAATAAGAGCCGTCTTGTCGCCTTTTCCGAGGCCCTCATCAAAAGCGATGTGCGCATCCCGTTTGTCGCCAATTCACGGATCGACCTCGACCTGGAAACCATGAAAATCATGAAGGCGGCAGGCTGTCAGCAGTTGTGCGTTGGTTTCGAGAGCGGCAATCAGGAAATCTTGAACGAAATGAGGAAAGGAACCAAAATAGAGCGGATGGATGTGTTCATGGAGAATGCCAGGAAGTCGGGTATTCTCATCCATGGCTGCTTTATGGTGGGGTTTCCGGGAGAAACGAAAGAAACAGCTGAGCAAACCATCGATCTGGCTCTCCGACTCAATCCGGATACGGTTCAGTTCTATCCGGTCATGGTCTATCCCGGAACAGAGGCGTATCAGGATTATCTTGAAAAAGGCTGGCTTGCGGCCCCTGATTTCCGGGCGTGGCTCACACCGGCCGGACTTCATAATTGTGTGATCAGAAATGATGTATTTTCACCGGCCGATCTTGTAAAATGGTGTGATGATGCCAGGCGCCGGTTTTATCTCCGGCCTGCGTACATCGCTTATAAGTTATGGCAAATCGTACTACGCCCCTCCCTTGCTGTGCGCACGGCCAAGGCGGCGCTGATATTTTTCCGATACCTGATTTTTGGTTCCCGGGCATGACGTGATGGTTGAAAAGGAAACAATCCACTATTCCGTCATCATTCCGGCGTTCAACGCCGGAAAAACCCTGTCCGACACTCTGATTGCGCTGCAGAATCAATCCGTGCCCCGCGACAGTTATGAAATCATTGTTGTGGATGACGGGTCGAAGGATGATACCGCCGCCGTGGCACGTCGTTGCGGCGCGAACTGCGTCAGCCAGCCGAACCGAGGGCCGGCGGCAGCCAGAAATCACGGGGTGCGCGTTGCGAGAGGGGACATTATTCTCTTTACCGATGCGGATTGCACTCCCGATAGGGACTGGCTCAAGCAAATGACGCTGCCTTTTCAAAATGAACGGACTGTCGGCGTCAAAGGCGCATATCGCACACGTCAGGAAGAACTTGCAGCTAGATTCGCCCAGGCCGAATTTGAAGACCGGTACGATCTTTTAAATAAAGCGGATGCGATTGATATGGTGGATACCTATTCCGCTGCTTTCCGCAGGGATATATTTATCAGGATCGGTCTTTTTGATGAATCTTTCCCCGTAGCCAATAACGAAGATACGGAACTTTCCTATCGTCTGTGTGCCGCCGGTCATCTTTTGAAATTCAATCCGGAAGCCCTAGTCTATCACCTGCACCCGAATTCATTTGTAAAATATTTCAGTATAAAAGTTAAAAGGGGTTATTGGCGGATGATTGTTTATCGGGATTATCCGGAAAAGGCTTTCAAAGACACCTATACCCCCGCAGTCATCAAGCTTCAAACAATAGCGGCGGCCATTTCGCTGCCGGTTGTCTTTTTCTCTCTTGTTTTTCCGAAATTGTTAACGGTTGCGGCATGTCTTTATCTGAGTATTATGGCATCTTCGGCCGTTTTTTCCATAAAGACATTTAAAAAAGACCCTGTGGTCGGTTTTATATCACCTATGGTAGTTTTAGGACGAGCGATTGCATTTGCATTGGGGAGCCTACTTAGTGTATTCTATAGGAGAAAATAGTTATTGAGGGGTTTTTGAGTAGGTGAACATCCTAATACTTAATTGCAATACGTTATCCAATAAAAGCGCGTCTCATGATGGACGCCAGGTAAGCGGTAAGATGCAGATAATGAAAAAACCTGATCAAATATCAAGAAAGGAGAAAATATCCATGAAAGCAATCAGAATCGTAACACCATTATTCGCCCTTTTGTTGATCTTATCCAGTATTGCATGTTCCCAGCAATCCAATGGAAAATCTGGTGGCAAAAGCTTATGTCCTCCATATGAAGCCTATCAGGCATGTGAAGGGAAGAGCGCTGGTGATGCATCACAGTTCGTAGATCCGTATGGAGTGACAGTGAGGGGAATATGTGAGGAACTGTATGGAAAACTCATTCTTCGGCCGGA
>Ga0075520_1001513_pt1 | contig 11205 bp, 5 predicted proteins | sample NGEPerB_FD_75100 | JGI IMG/M metagenome (GOLD analysis project Ga0075520, IMG submission 75100) | Arctic peat soil microbial communities from the Barrow Environmental Observatory site, Barrow, Alaska, USA - NGEE PermafrostAB12-B | ecosystem: Environmental > Terrestrial > Soil > Wetlands > Peat ...
CAACTCGGAACCCACACCGTCAAAGAGCCACGCCGCATGAATGGCTAGCAACCGCGGCCGCGGGGTCGCGCTGGTCGGGGTAGACATGACCACATCCTGCTCACGCAGAGCGCGGACCACCTCGCCACCCCCAGCCAATAACGGATATCACCGTCAAAGCCGGACACCCAATGCCGCCGAGCTGTGCTGTCTTCCGATGCTGTTCGACAAGTTGTGTCGCTAGATCGCCTACGGGTGAAGCAGTCCCTGGAACGCCAACTCGACTCCCTGGCCGGCGTCGGCATCCCCGACGCGCGGATCTACGTCGACAAGAAGACCGGCGCGCCACCGTCGACCGCGAGGGCCTGAACCAGCTGCTCGCCTACGCCCGGCCCCGGCGACACCATCGTGGTGCACACCCTGTTACCGGATCGGCCGCAACCTTCGCGAAGTCCTCAACCTCGTGCACGAGCTGTCCGAACGCGGCGTCGGCGTACGGTCACTCGCAGACCCGCTGCCCATCAACACCGCTGACGAAGGCATGGCCCGCATCGCCTTCCTCCTCTTGGCTCTCTTCGCTGAGATGGAACGCACCTTCACCGCCGAGCGGGCCGCCCACGCCCGCGCTGTCGCCGAAGCCAACGACCGGCACGTCGAGCGTCCCCTCGCACTCCTGCCGACAAGATCGAATACGTGCGCCTGTTGAAAGGCCAGGGCGATTCCCTCGGCGTGATCGCCACCAAGACCGGAATCCCCGAGACCTCACTGCACCGCTACCTCACCGACACAGATCGGGAGACCGGCATGGGAGCATCCGCATGACCGACACCCATGACGCCCCCGGCCTCGACCGGTGGCTTGATGATCCCGAACTCTGGCCGTTGCTCCTCAAGGGAGGCCTGACGTGGACCGCGCGACACGGGTGATCGACCTTCCTTCGGGGCCGGTGGAGTACCGGCTGGATGAGCGCGGCCCAGGCACAGTGCTGATGCTGCACGGCGGGCATATGCGCGCTGGACTACCTCTGGGCGAGGAGGTGTTCGCTGACGCCGGCTATTCAGTCCTGGCGCCCTCGCGCCCGGGCTACGGGCGTACTCCGCTCGCGACCGGCACCTTCCCCGACCGGTTTGCTGATGCGATCGCCGAACTGTGCGGCAAGCTCGGCCTCGGGCCTCTCGCGGGTGTCGTGGGCCAGTCTGCTGGCGCGCCGACTGCGGTGGCGTTGGCAACCTGTAGCCCTGACCTGGTGCAACGTCTCATCCTGCAGAGCGGCGTCGGGCTGCTGCCCTGGCCTGACCGCCGCACCCGGCTGGGCTCCAGCGTGGTCTTCAACCCACGCACCGAACGGGCGACCTGGGCGCTGATACACACCATGACGCGACGCACGCCCAGCCTGGCCTTGCGGTTGCTACTGCCGGCCCTGACCTCCCGCCCCGTCAGCGAACTGCTGGCCGATCTCACCACGGCGCAACGCACAACGCTCCTGGAACTGTTTGCCCAGATGCGCTCGGGCGCAGGCTTCAACCACGACGTGCGCACCATGGCCGCACACGACACCGACGGGCAGCGAGCTGCCCAGGCAGCCCGGCTACGCCAGCCGACCCTGGTGATCGCCACCCGCGACGACGGATCGGTCTCCTACGCGCACGCCCAATCCCTGGCCCAGGCCATCCCCAACGCCCGCCTGATCACCAGCACCGCCCCCAGCCACATGATCTGGCTCAGCGACGACTACCCAGCCATCGCCGCCACCATCACCGAATTCCTCGCCGAAGACTCCCACTGAGGTGATCTCCAGAAACCGAATCCGCGTGCAGGCGACTTCAGACATCCCGTGCAGACGAATCCCGCCCCGCGCTGACGGAGGTGCTGGATCAGGCGGAAACACCAGGCTCATCGAGCGATTGTTCATCCAGATCGACCGCGTCATGAAGATCACCGACCTTCAGACCATCACCGACGACGTCGTCGAAGCGGCCCGGAGCACCCTCGTCATCGGCGTCAGCTGACTACCGCGAGCCGCCACAGAACGCCGCCAATGCCCGCCATCTACCGCCCAACCTCACAGCGAAGGCGTGTATCAGGCGTCCACCACCGCCGCTGCGAACTGCGCGTTGTACAGCGCCGCATACGCCCCGTCCCGCTCCAGCAGCTGCGCGTGCGTGCCCTGCTCGACGATCGCGCCGCTCTCCATCACCAGGATCAGGTCGGCATCCCGAATGGTGGAGAGCCGGTGCGCGATCACGAAGCTGGTCCGGTCCGCCCGCAGTGCCGCCATTGCATGCTGGACAAGCACTTCCGTGCGGGTGTCCACCGAACTCGTTGCCTCGTCGAGGATCAGCAGCGCCGGATCGGCCAGGAACGCCCTGGCGATGGTGAGCAGCTGCTTCTCACCGGCACTGATGTTGCTGCCCTCGTCGTCGATCAGCGTGTCGTAGCCGTCCGGCAACGAGTGCACGAAGCGGTCCACGTAAGTGGTCCGGGCGGCCTCCATGATCTCCTCCTCGGTCGCGCCCGGGCGACCGTAGGCGATGTTGTCCCGGATCGTTCCGGCGAACAACCAGGTGTCCTGCAAGACCATTCCGACCCGGCACCGCAGGTCGGCCCGCGTCATGGTGGTGATATCCACGCCGTCCAGGGTGATCCGGCCACCGTCCAGCTCGTAGAACCGCATGATCAGGTTGACCAGGGTGGTCTTGCCCGCGCCGGTCGGCCCGACAATGGCCACCGTCTGACCAGGCGCCGCCACCAGTGAGAGATCGTCGATGAGCGGTGTTTCCGGGTCGTAGCGGAAGGACACGTCCTCGAACTCCACCCGCCCGCGCGGGGTCAGCACCCGGGCCGGGTCGGCCGGGTCGGGGGACTGCTCGTCGGCATCGAGGAACTCGAAGACCCGCTCCGCCGACGCGACTCCGGACTGCATCACGTTCGCCATCGACGCCAGCTGGGTCAACGGCTGGGTGAACTGCCGGGAGTACTGGATGAACGCCTGCACGTCGCCCAGGCTCATGCTCCCCGAGGCGACCCGCAGCCCGCCGACCACCGCGATGGCGACATAGGTGAGGTTCCCGATGAACATCATCGACGGCATGATCAGCCCCGAGATGAACTGCGCGCCGAAGGACGACTGGTAGAGCTCGTCGTTCTTGGCGTCGAAGCGCTCCTCGACCTCCTTCTGCCGGCCGAAAACCTTGACCAGGCTGTGTCCGGTGTAGGTCTCCTCCACCTGCGCGTTGAGCTCGCCGGTGCTGCGCCACTGAGCAATGAACTTCGGTTTCGACCGCTTGGCGATGACGGTGGTCAGCACCAACGACAGCGGGATGGCGATCAGGGCCACCACCGCCAGCACCGGCGAGATGATCAGCATCATGGCCAGCACGCCGACCACCGTGAGCAGCGAGGTCAGCGTCTGGGACAGGGTCTGCTGCAACGACTGCGAGATGTTGTCGATGTCGTTGGTGACCCGGGACAGCACCTCACCGCGCGGGTGCGAGTCCAAGTACTTCAGCGGCAACGAGTTCAGCTTGTGCTCGACCTCCTCGCGCAGCTTGTAGACGGTGCGCTGCACGACGCCGTTGAGCAACCAGCCCTGCAGGTAGGCGAAGATCGACGCGAAGACGTACAGCACCAGCACCAGCAGCAGAACCCTGCCCAGGGCGGTGAAGTCGATGCCTTGACCCGGCACCACGGTCATCCCGGAGAGCAAGTTGGCCAAGGTGTCGTCGCCCTGCGCCCTGGCGAAGGCCTCGGCCTGTTGCTGGGTGATCCCTGAGGGCAGCTGCTTGCCGACGATGCCCTCGAAGATGATGTCGGTGGCGGTGCCCAGGATCTTCGGTCCGAGCACCGAGAACACCACGCTGATCACGCCGAGCAGCACGACGAAGATCAGCCCGATGCGTTCGGATTTCATCCTGCCGAGCAACCGCTTTGCCGACGGGACGAAGTTCAGCGACTTCTCCGCGGGCATGCCCATGCCGCCGAACGGCCCACCGGCGGGCCCGCGCCGCGGTGGTGGGGCGAACTTCGGTCGCTCGGGCGCGGCCGGTGTCTTGGTCGTCATGCCGCCACCTCCGCAGCCAGCTGGGACTCGACGATCTCCACGAACGTCGGGCAGGTTTCCATGAGTCCGTCGTATGCGCCGACGCCGACGATGTGCCCGTCCTCCAGCACGATGATCTGCTCGGCGTCCGCGATGGTCGACACCCGTTGCGCCACAATGACGACGGTCGCGTCCCTGGTGATGGGCTTGAGTGCGGCCCGCAACCTCGAGTCGGTGGCCAGGTCCAGCGCCGAGAACGAGTCGTCGAACAGGTAGATCTTGGGCCGGACCACCAGAGCCCTGGCGATGGCCAGCCGCTGCCGCTGACCGCCGGAGACGTTGGTGCCGCCCTGGGTGATCGGCGAGTCGATCCCCTCCGGCATGGCGGCCACGAAGTCCTTGGCCTGAGCGATCTCCAATGCCGTCCACAGCTCCTCGTCGGTGGCGTCGGGATTGCCGTACCGCAGGTTGGACGCGACCGTGCCGGAGAACAGATAGGGCTTCTGCGGCACCAGACCGATGCGCCGCCAGAGCGTTTCCGGATCGAGCTTGCGGACATCGATCCCGTCGACGGTCACCGAACCGGCGGTCGCGTCGAACAGCCGCGGGATCAAGGACAGCAATGTGGTCTTTCCCGCGCCGGTCGAACCAACGATCGCCGTCGTGGTACCAGGGCCTGTCCGCAGGTTGATGTCCAACAGCACCGGGGCGCTGGCGCCGGGGTAGGAGAACTCGACACCGGACATCCGCAGGTCGCCGGTGTTGGTGGCCGGCATGACCGGCGATTCCGGTGGCAGCACCGAGGATTCGGTCTTCAGCACCTCGCTGATCCGGTCGGCGCTGACCGAGGCGCGCGGGACCATGACGGCCATGAATGTCGCCATCATCACCGACATGAGGATCTGTAAGAGGTAGTTCAGGAACGCCATCAAGTCACCGATCTGGATGTCGCCGTTCTCCACCCGGTGCCCACCGAACCAGAGCACCGCGACACTGGAAGCGTTGAGCACCAACATCACCGTCGGGAACATCAGCGCCATCAACCGGCCGGCCCGCACCGCGGTGTCGGTCAAATCGCTGTTCGCCTTGGCGAACCGGGTCGTCTCGATCGGCTCGCGGACGAAGGCCCGGACCACCCGCACGCCGGCGATCTGCTCGCGGAGCACCCGGTTCACCACGTCGATCCGCCCCTGCATGGCCCGGAACTGCGGGATCATCCGTACCACGATGAGGCCGATGGCGATGATCAGCACGGGAACGCTGACCAGCAGCAGCCACGCCAGTCCCATGTCCGTGCGCAGCGCCATGATCACGCCGCCGACGCACATGATCGGTGCGGCGACCAGCAGGGTGCAGGTCATCAGCACCAGCATCTGCACCTGCGTGACGTCGTTGGTGTTCCTGGTGATCAGCGTCGGCGCGCCGAAGTGGGCGACCTCGCGATCGGAGAACGTGCCCACCCGGTGGAACAGTGCCGCGCGCACGTCACGACCGAATCCCATCGCGGTGCGCGCCCCGAAGTAGACGGCGATGATCGTGCAGATGACCTGCAGGACGGTGACGCCGAGCATCACCATGCCGGTCGACATGATGTAACTGGTGTCGCCCTTGGCCACCCCGTTGTCGATGATGTCGGCGTTCAGGGCCGGCAGGTAGAGCGACGCGATCGTCCCGATCAGTTGGAAGATGACCACTGCGGTGAGTGGTCCGCGGTAGGCGCGCAGGTATTGGCGCAGCAGGGGAAGCAGCATTATTGAGCTCCGACTGGTTGGGCGTGAACGGAATGGTCTGATGCGTCGGCTCTGTCGGCTCTGTCGGCTCTGTCGGCTCGATCCGATTCGTCGGCGGTTGAGTCTTGCGCTGAATGCTTTGCCGCGGAAACTGTTTTCTGCCGGCCGATGCCGTGCAGCAGCAGGTCCACGGTCTCTTGGGTGGACAGCGTCTGGCCGTCGGTGATGGCCGGATGTGCGCTGGAAAAGGTGACCAGTCGGAACATCCGGGCTGCCTCGACGGGCGCCAACCGGAGTTGCTCGCGGTGGGGCACGAGCAACCCGGCCAGGGTGTCGGTGGCCTCGGTCATGTCCGGCCGGCTGCTGGGCGCGAACCGGGAATGGTCCCGGTCGTTGCCCGGCGGGCCGGAGATCCGCAGCATCCACATGATCTGCCAGACGCTTTCCAGTCGGCGGCGCATGGCGTCGACGGCCTGCGTGAGCACGCCTTCGAGCGATCCGGTTGGATCGATGTTTTTCAGCTCCGCGGTGTACGGGGCCGGGTCGAGCACGCTGCCGACGACCGCCTCGATCACCGCATCCTTGTCCGGGAAGACTCGGAAGATGGTGCCCTCGGCGATGCCGGCGGCCTCGGCGATCTCCCGGGTGGTGACGGCTGCACCGTGGTCGCAGACCAGCGGGATCGCGGCCGCGACGATGGCGGCCCGACGTTCCTCGGGCGGTAGCGGGGCGGCTCGTGACACTGGGGGTGACATGGTGGCTGACGCTAGCTGAGTGAGCGCTCACTCACCAGCTCGTTTTCTGAGGGCGAACGGCGACGTCAGGTCGACAGTCCGGTGGGGGTCGCCGATCCGGCCCGCGATGCTCGCACTGTGCGCCGACCCGTTGCTGCAGCACGGGCATGGCACCCACCCCGTGAGCATCGTGCCCGTGGCAGGGGGATTCTGACAGCGGGTCGGCCGGCTGAGCGGGCGATCCGGAGGCTGTCGGGGTCGAGACGGACAATGACCAGATGACCAGTTTGACGCCGTCGAGCGGCGGCGGCGGCGCGGGAGCCGGCGGCGGCGCGCGCAAACCCCGCCGCCGTCGCGGCGCCGTTCAACCGCCGGAGCGATCGGGCGATCCGGTCCGCCCCCCGGTGGATCCCGCGGTGGCTCCCGCTGCCGACCCGGCCGAGTCGCTGCGCCGATTCGACCCGCTCGTCCGGGACTGGTTCACCGACGCCTTCGCCGCACCGACCGCCGCTCAGGCCGGCGCCTGGGACGCGATCGGCCGCGGCGAGCACACCCTGGTGGTCGCTCCTACCGGATCGGGGAAGACGTTGGCCGCGTTCCTGTCGGCCATCGACGATCTGGTCTCCCGTGGCTCGGCCGATCGCCTACCTGATGGCGCCACGGCCGACCGGACGCCCGCGCGGACGACGGCGGCCGAGCGCTGCTCGGTGCTGTACCTGTCCCCGCTGAAGGCCCTCGCGGTGGACGTGGAACGGAACCTGCGCTCGCCGCTGACCGGCGTGGGGGCGGTCGCGGCGCGCCGCGGCGTCTCCTTGCCGCAGATCACCGTCGCGGTCCGGTCCGGCGACACTCCCTCCGGCGATCGACGCGCGTTCGCCAGGGACGGTGCCGACATCCTGATCACCACACCGGAATCGCTGTTCCTCCTGCTCACCAGCCGGGCCAGGGAGATGTTGAGCGGTGTCCGCACCGTCATCATCGACGAGGTGCACGCCGTCGCCGGCAGCAAGCGTGGCGCTCATCTGGCGGTCTCGCTTGATCGGCTCGACGCCCTGCTGGACCGGCCCGCGCAACGGGTCGGGCTGTCCGCAACGGTCCGCCCGGTCGACGAGGTGGCCCGGTTCCTTGCGGGTGGCCGACCGGTGACGATCGTCCAACCACCGTCGGCGAAGCAGATCGACGTGGATGTGGTGGTGCCGGTCCCGGACATGAGCGCGATGGGGTCGCCCACCGACGATCTCACCGGCAAGGCGGCCGGTGAGGTGGCGCGCGCCTCGATCTGGCCTCACGTGGAGGAGCGGGTCGTCGACCTCATCGAAAGTCACCGCTCCACCATCGTTTTCGCCAACTCCCGGCGGCTCGCGGAACGATTGACGGCACGGCTCAACGAGATCCACGCCGAGCGACTGGACGCGGCTGACCTCCGCGACTCCGCCGACCGGTCCGGCCCCGCCGCGCAGGTGATGGCGCAGTCCGGCTCGTCGGTAGGCGCGGCCGCGCTCCTGGCGAAGGCTCATCACGGGTCGGTGTCCAGGGAGCAACGTTCGCAGATCGAGGAGGAGCTCAAGACCGGGCTGCTCCCGGCGGTGGTCGCCACCTCGTCCCTGGAGCTGGGCATCGACATGGGCGCGGTGGATCTGGTGATCCAGGTCGAGGCGCCGCCGTCGGTGGCCAGTGGCCTGCAGCGCATCGGCCGGGCCGGACACCAGGTCGGCGCCCCCAGCCACGGGGTGATGTTCCCGAAGTTCCGCGGCGACCTGATCTCCGCGGCGGTGGTCGCCGGGCGGATGCGGGACGGGGCCATCGAGAAGCTGTCGGTGATCGCCAATCCGTTGGACATCGCGGCCCAGCAGATCGTGGCGATCTGCGCGATGGACCCGATCACCGTGGATGAGGTGCATGCGTTGCTGCGCAGGTCGGCGCCGTTCGCCTCGCTCGGCCGGGGCGCGCTGGAATCGGTGCTGGACATGCTCTCCGGCCGGTATCCCAGCGAGCAGTTCGCCGAGTTGCGGCCGCGGCTGACCTGGGACCGGGTCACCGGCGAGCTGGTCGGCCGGCCCGGTGCCCAGCGTCTGGCGGTCACCTCCGGTGGCACCATCCCAGACCGGGGTTTGTACGGGGTGTTTCTGGCCGGTGCCGACTCCCGGTCCGGTGCGGGCCGCCGGGTCGGTGAGCTGGACGAGGAGATGGTGTACGAGTCCAGGGTCGGTGACGTCTTCGCCCTTGGGTCCAGTTCTTGGCGGATCGTCGACATCACCCACGACCAGGTGCTGGTGCTGCCGGCCCCCGGCCTGCCCGGCCGGTTGCCGTTCTGGAAGGGCGACGCCCTCGGCCGTCCGGCCGAGCTGGGCAGGGCGCACGGATCGTTCGTCCGGGAGATCGCCGCCGGTTCCGCCGAGGTCGCGGGAAAGACGCTGGCCGATGCCGGCCTCGACGACTTCGCGCAGCGCAACCTGATCGACTACCTGACCGAGCAGCAGAATGCCACCGGGGTCGTCCCGGACGAGAAAACCCTGGTGGTGGAGCGGTTCCGGGACGAACTTGGTGACTGGCGGGTGGTGCTGCACTCCCCGTACGGGGCCGCCGTGCACGCCCCGTGGGCGCTGATCATCGCCGCCAGGATGCGCGAACGGTACGGCGTCGACGTGGCGGCCATGCATGCCGACGACGGCATCGTGCTGCGATTGCCGGACGTGGAGTACGAGGACGGCCCACCGGATTTCTCCGAGTTCGTGGTGTTGGATCCGGAGACGCTGCAGGCCGAGGTCACCGCCGAGATCGGCGGCGCGGCCGTCTTCGCCTCCCGGTTCCGGGAATGCGCTGCCCGGGCATTGTTGTTGCCGCGCAGGCAGATCGGCCGCCGCCAGCCGCTGTGGCAGCAGCGGCAGCGGGCCACCCAGTTGCTCGAGGTGGCCTCGGCGTACCCGTCGTTCCCGATCGTCGCTGAGGCGGTGCGGGAGTGCCTGTCCGACGTCTTCGACGTGCCGGCGCTCATCGAGGTGATGCGCGAATTGCGGTCCCGCACCGTCCGGGTGGTCGAGGTGACCACCAGCAGCCCGTCGCCCTTCGCGTCGTCGCTGCTGTTCGGGTATGTCGCGCAATTCCTGTACGAGGGTGATTCCCCGCTGGCCGAGCGGCGCGCCGCCGCGCTCACCGTCGATCCGACGTTGCTGGCCGAATTGCTCGGTCACGGCGATGGCCTGGCCCTGCGGGACCTGCTGGATCCGCAGGCGCTGGCCGATATCGAGGCGGAGTTGCAGCGGCTGGCGGAGAACCGCCGCGCCCGGAATCCGGACGAGATCGCCGACCTGTTGCGGATTCTCGGGCCGCTGACGACGGCCGAGGTCGATCTGCGCAGCTCGGTGGACGACGTGACTGCCGAGCTGGCCGCGCTAACAGGAACCCGACGCGCCATCGAGGTGCGGATCGGCGGCGCGGTCCGGTGGGCCGACCCGGCGGACGCCGCGGTGCTCCGGGACGCGCTGGGCACCGCGCTGCCGCCGGGGATCGCGGAGTCGCTGCTCGAACAGGTCCCGGACCCGCTCGGCCGGCTGCTCGGCCGGTACGCCCGCACCCACGGTCCCTTCGTTCCCGCCGAGCCGGCTGCGCGCTTCGGACTGGGCGTCGCGGTCGTCACCGATGCACTGCGCCGGCTCACCGGCTCAGGACGGCTGGCCGAAGGCGAGTTCCGCCCGCTGGGTGCCGGCGGTACCCAGGGTCCGGCGGGGCGGGAGTTCGTCGACGCCGAGGTGCTGCGGTTGCTCCGGCGCAGGTCGCTGGCCGCGCTGCGGGCCGAGGTCGAACCGGTGGAAAGGCAAGCGCTGGCAAGGTTTCTGCCGACCTGGAACGGGATCGGGATCGTCCGCGGGGTGGCGGCGCTGCGCGGGGTCGACGGTCTGCTCCGTGCGGTCGAACAACTCGCCGGGGCGCTGGTCCCGGCGTCCGCGCTGGAGTCGCTGATCCTGCCTGCCCGGGTCCCCGGGTACACCCCGGCGATGCTCGACGAGCTGACCAGTGCCGGCGATGTGGTGTGGACGGGCCACGGCAGCCTGCCCGGTGACGACGGGTGGGTGAGCCTGCACCCGGCGGACTCGCTGGCCCTGACACTGCCGGTACCCGGCCCGGACGCGGTCGAGCGGTCCTCTTGGGGTGAGGTGCACCGGGCGATCCTGGAGATGCTGGCCGGGGGCGGCGCACATTTCTTCCGCTCGGTGGTCGATGCCGTGACGACAGCGCTCGCCGGCAAACTCCACACCGGACCGGAGCCGACCGGATCAGCGCCGGCGCGAGGTGGCCCGATCTCCGACACCGCGATCGCCGAAGCGTTGTGGGACTTGGTGTTTGCCGGGCTTGTCACCAGTGACACGCTCGCTCCGATGCGAGCCAGGCTGACCGGCGGGAAGACCGCGCACCGGTCGCGGGCACCCGTTCCCCGGGCCCGGTTGCGCGGGCCGTCGGGCCTGGCGATGCTCTCTGCCGGTCGCGCGGGCCGGTCGGGTCGCGCGGGTCGCTCGGGTTCGGTGGCCGGCGGTGTGCGTCGCGGAACGCCCCCGTCGGTGGTGGGCCGGTGGTCGCTGGTGCCGGACCCGGAAACCGACCCGACGGTGCGCGCCGCCGCCGCTGCCGAGGTCCTGCTCGACCGGCACGGCATCGTCACCCGCGGTGCCGTTGTCGCCGAGGGCACCCCGGGTGGGTTCGCCGGGGTGTACCGGGTGCTGGCGAC
>Ga0075520_1001514_pt1 | contig 11204 bp, 10 predicted proteins | sample NGEPerB_FD_75100 | JGI IMG/M metagenome (GOLD analysis project Ga0075520, IMG submission 75100) | Arctic peat soil microbial communities from the Barrow Environmental Observatory site, Barrow, Alaska, USA - NGEE PermafrostAB12-B | ecosystem: Environmental > Terrestrial > Soil > Wetlands > Peat ...
GGTCGTCCAAGCGGCCGCCGACGCCGGACGGCTTCTGATCACGCTGGATCGCGGCCTTGGCGACGTCCGTCGCTACCCACCGGGCAGCCACAGCGGGATCCTCGTGCTCCGCGTCGACGAGCAATCGGCTGCCGCCGTCCGGCGGGTCGTGCAGGCGCTGCTGGACGTTCATGACCTGGACTCCCTAACCGGAACGATTGCCATCGTGCAACGCGGCTGGCTTCGTATCCGTCGCTGAGCCGCGAGCAGGCGCCTGACGAACCCCACGGTCGCGGTACCAAGGCGGCCACTGGACCCGAAAAGGCAGCCGTCACGGCAGCCATGTTGGCAGCCACGACGGCGCGCAGTGGTGGCATCTGTCGGACGTCGCTGGAACTCGAAGGCCGCCTGACCTGGCCGAGCGCATTGACTTGAACGCCCGCGGACATCCGTCGGACGGCCTCTTAATCCGCAGGTTCGGGGTTCGAGTCCCTGGCGGCGCACCCCGGGTTTTGGCTGGTCAGGGCGCTACCGCGGCTGACGGTCAACTGGAACCTCGTCGAGGTGGCCGGGGGCTGCACCGGGACACCCCAGGAGCTACCGGCGGCGTATCGTGCCCATCCCGGTGTTCCTGCGCGAACAGCTCGCCGCGCACGTCACCGGCCGCGATCCGCAGCAGCCGCTGTTCACCGCCAGCCAGGGCGGGCCGCTGCACAACTCCAACTTCCGGCACTACATCTTCGACCCCGCCGTCTCCCGTGCCGGGCTCACGCCGCTGACACCGCACGACCTGCGGGACACCGCCGCCAGCCTGGCGGTGGCCTCCGGCGCCAACGTCAAAGCGGTGCAGCGGATGCTCGGGCACGCCTCCGCCGCGATGACCCTCGACGTCTACTCCGGCCTATTCGATGCCGACCTCGACGACCTGGCCGACCGCATGAACGAGGCGACCCAGGCGGCGTTCGGCGAGTGGACACCTGGAAACGCAGCGAGAAGAGAACCGACAAGAGCCATGAGTCGCTCGCCCGCGATGCGGACCGTTTGCGGACTGGCGCTACCAGAGAGGATCTTGGCCGGCCGGCCGGCCACGGGCGAGGTTGACGTCCCCGACCCGTAACCCGGCGACCTCGCCGAACCGCAGCCCGGTGAAGGCGAGCAGGACGACCAGCAGGTCGTACGGCGGTGGGCACTCGTGCGCCAGCCGGGCGACTTCGGTGTGGCTGAGGAACCGCTATTCGGGGCGGGGGACCCGGGGTTTGCTGACGCCCTCGGTCGGGTTCCGGGCCCGGCGGGCCGTCGCGGACCGCCAGCTTGACGATCTGGTAGAGCACCGCGAGCGCGTGCCGGGTGTGCGCCGCCCTGACTTGGGCGCGCACCCCGGCCACCCATGTGACGACATCGGCGTGCGTGATCGCGACCAGCGGCACCCGTTTCCACCGGGGCAGCACCCAGATCCGGAGCACGCTGTCGTAGCTCTCCGGGGTCCTGGGCTTGAGGTGGCTCTTGGTCGCCAGCCACACCGTCGACCACTCGGCCACGGTGACCCGGGAGCTGGCCGGGTCGATCCACTCGCCGCGGGCCAGCGACGTCTGTGCGGTCGCCAGCCACCGCTCGGCGTCGGCCTTGCGGGAGAAGTGCCGGGCGTGCTCCTTGCCGGCGGCGTCCCGGTAGCGGGCCCGCCACCCGCCGGTCGGCCGGCGGGCCACGTTGCCGGCCACCGACTCAGGCGCTCTCCGGTCGGTGGCGGCGCACCGCCGGGCGGCGAGGCGGCCTGCAGGAGCGGTTGCGGGTCGTGGCCGGCTTCGGCGGCCCGGCATGCGGTCCAGAACAACCCGTTGTCCCGGCTGCCTTCCTGTTGCCGGGCGACGAAATCGACGAGGTGCGCCAGCGAGTCGGATCGCGCCGGCGGCGCCGTCGGTCGGGGTCGGGCCGGCGGGTCGAACAGGGCGGTGACCGCGGCCCAGTCGAGCCGAGCGCCCGGCCGGGCCGCTCCCGGATCGTCGTGTACGAGCCGGTGTAGGACGCGGTCCGCACCACCGACGGTGGCAGCAGCACGTAACCTCCCCGGCCACGGAAGTCCAGGTGCGCACCGCGGATGCTGCCGTTGCGCTGGTCGGTGCCGGGATAGTGCAGGTGCACGCCACCGGACGAGGTGCGGACGGCGCGCAGCCACCCGTGCACCAGCTCGCGGCGGCGGGCGCGGTAGAACGCCGCCCAGCCGGAGCCGTCGGCGCGGACGTCGACGTCGAGAACGTCGAACCCGGGCGCCCCGGTCGGCGTAGCGATGTACGGATCAGCTCAGATCGGCGCTTTCCACAACCTTCGCGGACGTCAGCTTCAGCGCTATCCACAGATTGGCAATGACGCTCGTGCGGACAGGAGCCGTCCAACATCGTCTACGTGTGCGAGTGCTTCAGTTCCCCTCAGCCATTCCGAGCGGACCAACGTGCTTGGTCGAGTGGATACTGAGCCGGACCGGAGGTCACGAGTGTCCCATGGCCGCCGTCGTGGCATTCGCTCCCGCACGCGCGCGGCTCGCGGTGGCTGCACCCAACGCCCTCGGGGCGACCGAGCTGCTCGGCTATCCGTGGGAGTTGGAGTCGAAAAGCCTCGTCGCGATTGTCATCGTCGATCTTGCATATGGTCAGGTCTGCACCGTTCCAGAATGGGCCGGCACCTTGATCGCAGAGCTGAAGCACCGTACGCCACTGCTGGACGTCATCGTCCTGCGGGGCGGCCGCTGGTGGTCCCACCTTTGCCTCGATCAGCACTGCTGCCCTCCCCACGGCCGGCCGCTGCGGCCTTGGGAAGCGTCTGCGGACCTCATACGCCCAGGTGACGAGAACCCGGGTTCCGGTGCCGCCGACGAGTACGCTGCTCACGATCGATGATCGACCGATGAGCTGGGGACCGCCACGTGGGGACGACCATCACCAACCCGGTGATCAACGGGCCGTACGACGAGCCGCGGCAGCACTTTAAGTTCGACGACGACGGCATCACCGACGAGATCGCGTTGGGCCGGCGCCGCTCAGAGTACTTCGTGCCCGTGCCGCAGACCAAGAAACGTGGCGCCCAGCTGCAGTTCGACAACGAGTGGACGCTCAACCGGATCCAGCCCAACGACTTTATCAACGAGGTCCGGGGTCGGGTTGTTCTGTGGCGAAAGCGGGGCTATCAGCACGTCACCCCGACGACTCGCCGCTTGCTCGAATACTGGGCAGATGAGCACCGCGAGAACCGCGTGCTGTTCGCCCAGCGGGAGGCCGCAGAGACGGCGATCTACCTCACCGAGGCTGCCCAGAAGGACAGCCAGGGCTGGATGCTCACCCGCCTTGACAAAGTGAACGCGGAGTTCAACGCCAGCCTGCCGCGGGTGGCCCTGAAGATGGCCACCGGCTCGGGCAAGACTGTGGTCATGACGATGCTGATCGCCTGGCAGGTGCTCAACAAGGCGGCAAGCCCCAACGACAAGCGCTTCACCCGCCGGTTCCTCGTCATCGCTCCCGGGGTGACCATCCGCGACCGGCTCCGGGTGCTGCTGCCCGAGCACCCGAACAACTACTACCGCGAGCGCGACCTCGTGCCGGCCGACCTCGTCCCAGCTCTCGGCACAGCCCAGATCGTGGTGACCAACTACCACCTCCTGCTGCCCAAGGTCACCAAGGAGGCCGCCGGCCTGGCCCGGGCCACCAAGGACCTACTGCTCGGGGGCAAGGACGACGCGCCCGATCCCTTCGTCGAGTCGCCGCAGCAGGTTGCGACCCGCGTGGCGAGGGAGTTCGGCCTGAAGCCCGGCGAGCTCATCGTGCTCAACGACGAGGCGCACCACGTCGTAGGCGGTCTTGATGCCCAGCTTGACCCGCAACGCCTGTAGGCCCCTGAACCAGACGCGAGCCTGCTACCGCGACAAGCCCGCCGAGCGCGTCGAGGGCGAGATGGACGCCGACGAGAGAGCTGAGGCCAAGGACCGCGAGGAGCAGCGCCTACGACCTGTCGGCCACACCCTTCTTCCTCAACGGGTCGGGCTACGGGCAGGGCACGCTGTTCCCCTGGGTGGTCAGCGACTTCTCGCTCGTGGACGCCATCGAATGCGGCATCGTCAAGGTGCCTCGGCTGCCGGTGGACGACGACTCGAGCGGCACCTCGGTCGTCTACCGCAACCTCTGGGACTAGATCTCGCAGGACCTGCCCAAGCGGGCCGCCCGGGCGGCGCGCGCCCGCAGCCAGGAACCGAGCCTGCCGCCCAAGCTGGAGACGGCGCTGTTCAGCCTCTACGCCAACTACGAGAAGACCTTCCTGCCCTGGCAGGCGAGCGGCGCGCAGCGTGGGGAGACGCCACCGGTCTTCATCGTGGTCTGCAACAACACGACCGTGAGCAAGCTCGTCTTCGACTGGGTCGCCGGCTTCGACAAGGCGACGGTGGACCTCGACGGCGACGGCGTCACCGTCCCCTCCCCGGGCAAGCTCGTCTTGTTCAGCAACGTCGAGGGGGGGCAGTGGACGCACCGACCGCGCACGATTCTCGTCGACTCGGCGCAGCTGGAGTCCGGCGAGCAGCTGTCTGCCGACTTCAAGGCGCTGGTCGCCCAGGAGATCGAGGAGTTCAAGTCCGAGCTACGGCTGCGCTTCCCGGGTCGCGACCCCGAGGACATGACCGAGGCCGACCTGCTGCGCGAAGTGATGAACACCGTCGGTAAGCCGGGCAAGCTCGGCGCCGACATCCGCTGCGTGGTCAGCGTCTCGATGCTCACCGAAGGTTGGGACGCCAACACCGTCTCCCACATCCTTGGCGTGCGCGCGTTCCGCACCCCACTGCTCACCGAGCAGGTCGTGGGCCGCGGCCTGCGGCGCCGTTCTTACGAGGTCGGGCCGGACGGGCTGTTCGAGCCGGAGTCTCCGAGGTCTTCGGGGTGCCGTTCGCCTTCATCCCGTCGAGCGGTCCGAGCAAGGACCCGAAGCCGCGCAGCGCACCGGTACGGGTGCGCGCCCTGCCCGAGCGGGCCGCGGCGCGCATCGTGTTCCCGCGGCTGATCGGCTACCGGCTGGAGATGCCGGACCCCGACCTCACAGCGGACTTCTCGTCGCCGCAGTGCCGGCTGCCGGTCACGACCGACCTGGTGCCCACCCAGGTCCACGTCAGCGACATCACCGGCTACACCGAGACGATGTATCCGGAGTTCCTCAAGCGGATGCGTACGCAGGAGGTCGCGTATCGGCTCGCCCACCGGCTGCTCGAGCGGGAGTACCGCGACGAGCTGGGCAACCCCCGGCCCTGGCTCTATCCGAAGGTGCTCGGCATCGTGAAGCGCTGGATCCGCGAGGCGGTGACCTTCGGGGGCGGCACCTACCCCGGGCTGCTGCTCCTCCACGACGTCACCGAGCGGTCTGTGGAGAAGATCACGCACGCGATCGTCGCCGCGGACGAGCGCGCCGAGCGGCTGCTTCCGGTCTTCGACGCCGACCGCGAGGGTTCCACCGACTGGGTCGACTTCGACACCACCCGTCCGGCGCACGTGACCGACTCCGCTCGCTGCCACGTCAGCCACGTCGTCGTCGACAGCGGCTGGGAGCTGACCGTCTCGACGGTCCTCGAGGATCTGCCGGGCGTCGCGGCGTACGTGAAGAACGACCACCTCGGCTTCACGATCCCCTACACCTACGAGGGCCGCGGGTTCCGCTACGTTCCCGACTTCTTGGCCCGGCTGGCCGACCCCGGCGACGGCCTGGTCCGCACCCTGCTGATCGAGGTGTCGGGCGGCGCGAAGAAGCACCACTCGCCCGGTCCGGTGTCGGAGAAGGCTGACACCGCGCGCCACCTGTGGGTGCCCGCCGTCAACAGGCACGGGCAGTGGGGCCGCTGGGGGTTCGTCGAGGTCGGCGATCCGGCCTCGGCCCGTACGCCCATCGCGCAGGCCTGCGCCGAACTCGCCGGGTCTGCGACGGTGCTCGCATGAGCATCGACTTCGAATCACTGAAGCCGCAGCTCGCCGAGCTGTGCCGCCGGTACGGTATCGCCGAGTTGTCAGTGTTCGGCTGCGTGGCGCGTGGCGACGACCGGCCGGACAGCGACGTCGACTTCCTGTACGTCGGTGACCCTTCTGTGGACGCGTCCTGGTCGGACCGCTGGGAGCTCAAGGAAAAGCTCGGAGAGTTGCTCGGTCGCCAGGTCGACCTCGTACCCAAGGACTACCTGCACTGGGTGATCAAGAATCGTGTCCTCGCCGAGGCCAGGGCGCTCTATGCAGCGTGACGATCTGTACCTCTACGAAATCGTCGAGGCGGCAGATCACATCCGCGACCTCCTTGGCAGCGCGACCCTCAACGCATGGATCGGCGACGAGATGCTCCGCAGCGCGGTCCTGCAGAAGCTCACGGCGATCGGAGAGGCGGCGCGCGGGCTCGATGCCGCGATCAAGGCCCGTCATCCGCAGCTTCCGTGGCCGCGCATCGTCGCCTCCCGCAACGTCGCGGTGCACGAGTACTTCGCAGTGGAATGGCCGACGGTGTGGCCAGTGGCGACACGCGAGGTCCCGACGCTGCGCGAACAGGTGCTCGACGTCCTGCGGGCGGAGTTCCCGGACGTCGCCCGCCGCTGCCAGGAGAAAGACTGACGTGGCTGCGCGCAAGGGAACCGGCTCCACACCCGTCGAGGCCATCACCCACGACGACAAGCGAGTGAACATCCCGACCGCCGACGCGCAGGCCTTCGTCGACCAAGCGACGCGCGCGCCGGTCCAGCTGCGCTACCCCCGCGACCCGACCCTGGACCCGCAGCTGGTGTGGAAAGGCAAGGACGACCAAGACGGCGACGACCTCGTCGTGGAGGCACCGCCGCTCTACATCCAGGAGAAGGTCGACCCGCGGGTCCTCATCGAAAACCTGCGGCGTACAGCGGCGAGGCCGCAGGACGAGCCGGAGCTCGCGCTGTTCGACACCTTCGACGGCTTGGAGGGTATGCAGTCCATCGAGTTCTACAAGCACGCCGCCAACTGGTCGAACCGGCTCATCCTCGGCGACTCGCTGCAGGTCATGGGGAGCCTGGCCGAGCGCGAGCAGCTCCGCGGCCAGGTGCAGATGATCTACGTGGACCCGCCGTACGGCATCAAGTTCGGCTCCAACTGGCAGGCATCAACCCGCAAGCGGGACATCAAGGACGGCAAGCTGGAGGATGCCACCCGCGAGGTCGAACAGATAAAGGCCTTTCGCGACACCTGGGAGCTGGGCATCCACTCCTACCTGGCGTACCTACGGGACCGGCTAGTGGTGGCCCGGGACCTCCTGACTGAGAGCGGCTCAGTCTTCGTTCAAATTGGCGACGAGAATGTGCATCTCGTCCGCGCGCTGATGGATGAAGTCTTTGGCAGCGATAACCACTCGGCGACAGTCGCATTCTTCAAGACCAGCAGTCAGAGCACCCTTGGCCTTGCGTCGGTGTTCGACTACTTGCTGGTGTACGCGAAGGCCGCGAACCACCAGAAGATCCGACCGCTATTCTCGGAGAAAGAGCCGGGCGCCCGCGGCGCTAAGCAGTACACGACTTTGTTCTCACCGGACCTTTCTCAGTTCAGACGGATGACGCGCGATGAAATAGAGGGGCAAGCGAACATACCAGGGGGCTGGAGCGTTGGCCGCCTCGGGCCTCTGACATCTCAGGGATACTCGGATACCCGAAGCAAGCCGTACGTCTTCAAAGGGACGCCTATCCCGATTCAGCTGAATGCTCATTGGAAATATGATCCAACGCCTGGCGGCGCGATGGACGGACTTGCTATGCTAAACCGCATTCATCGAGCGGGAAGGTCCATAGCGAGCGTTCTCCTAGCCGACGACAACCCCGTCACGCCGCTGGACAATGTCTGGCTCGACACCGGAACCGGCTCCTTTACTGAAGATCAGGTCTATGTGGTTCAGACGGGGACCAAAGTCGTTCAGCGATGCCTGCTCATGACTACGGACCCAGGCGATCTTGTCCTCGATCCGACGTGTGGTTCGGGCACGACAGCTTACGTCGCCGAGCAATGGGGACGGCGCTGGATCACTATCGACACCTCTCGGGTTGCGCTGACGCTGGCGCGACAGCGGATCATGGGCGCCAAGTACCCGCATTACCTGCTTGCCGACTCATCCGAGGGCCGCAAGCAGGAGGAGAAGGTCAGCGGCCAGCCGCAGCCGAGCGCGCCGACGGGGTGGGATATCCGCAAGGGGTTCGTCTACAAACGCGTGCCGCATGTGACGCTGAAGTCGATCGCCAACAATCCCGACATCGTCGAGGGCATGACCCGCGAGCAGATCGACGCGACGATCGCCCGGCACGCCGAAATCGAGCTGCTCTACGACCAGCCGTACGTGGACAAGAACGTCGTCCGCGTCGCGGGGCCGTTCACAGCCGAGAGCCTGTCACCGCACCGCGCATTCGACGACGAGACCGACCTGCCGGCGTCGCAGAGCGTGGACGAGGACTCCACGACCTCCTTCGAGCAAATGCTGCTCGGCAACCTGCGCAAGTCCGGCGTGCAGAACGGCCGCAAGGCCGAGCGATTCGAGTTCGATGAGGTGGAGCGGCTCCCGGGGCACTATCTGACCGCGCGCGCCGTGCCCAGCGGCGATCTCGCCGACCAGCGGGTGGCGGTGAGCATCGGTCCGCGTTACGGCACCGTCGGCGCCGACTGGATCAAGGCGTCTGCGCGCGAGGCGATGCGCGGCCGCGGTCACGACGTCCTGCTGGTGCTCGGCTTCGCCTTCGACCCGCGCGCCCTCGAGATGGTCGAGGAGTTCAAGCCGGAAGAGGTTGAGGGCTTCGCGGTACAGGCTGAGCGGGACGCCGGTGGCATCCGAATCCTTCTCGTCCGGATGAACGCCGACCTCGCCATGGGTTCGGCGCTGCTCAAGAAGACCAAGGCCGCGAACCTGTTCACCGTCTTCGGCGAGCCCGACGTCTCTGTGCCTCAGTGGACCGAGGAGGGCTGGATAGTGACCATCCACGGCTTCGACGTCTACAACCCGGTCACCGGCGAGGTGCGCCCCGGTGGTCAGGACGACATCGCCATGTGGATGATCGACACCGACTACGACGAGGAGTCCTTTTTCGTCCGGCACGCCTACTTCCTGGGCACCGATCCGTACGATCGCCTCAAGAAGGCGCTCAAGGCGGAGATCGATCCCGAAGCTTGGGAGACGCTCAACTCGGCCACCAGCCGGCCGTTCGCCCACCCGTCGACCGGCAAGATCGCGATCAAGGTGGTCAACCACTACGGCGACGAGCTGCTCACCGTGCTGCACCTCCCGACGCCCCCGATCAAATGAGCAGCCCGTGCCAGACCAGGCTTGTAGGGCTGGTCGACGCTGACGCCGTCGTCAACGCTGCCCGGCAGGCGCCCACCCCGGCACCCGCCGACACGTCCGTGGCATGACCTCCTACACGCCTGCCCAGGACACGGCCATTGGCTGCCTCGACCGGCCGCTGCAGATCATCGCGTGCGCCGGATCGGGCAAGACCCAGGTGATCTCCCAGCCCATCGCCCGCATCCTGGCTCAGGACGACGTCGAGCCCCGCAACATCGTCGCGTTCACGTTCACGGAGAAGGCGGCCGCCGAGCTCAAGGACCGCGTGCTCAGCATCGTCGAGGCCGAGCAGGGACACGTCACCGGCCTGGCCGAGATGTACATCGGCACGATGCACGGCTACGCCCTCGACCTCGTCCAACGCCTGGTGCCCGAGACGTTCAAGTACTCCGTACTCACGGACATTACCGCGCGGATGCTCGTCGACCGCAACAGCAAGAAGTCGGGGCTCACCGAGTGCCCGACGTCGTCGCCGAACACGCCGCACCTGCGCCGGTACGTCAACTCGGCGCTCTACCTCCAGGCGATGAGCGTGTTGCGGGAGGACGACGTCGACGTCGAGCGGGTGCCCCGTGGTGTCCTGCAGTCCTACCGGAGCTACCAGCACCTGCTCCGGGAGCACGCGTTCTTCGACTACACCCAGATGATCAACCTGGCCGTCGCGCTGCTGGAGAGCGGCCCGGACGAAGGGCCGGCCGAGCGGCTCGTGCTTGACCACGTGCGCATGGACATCCGCTACGTAGTCGTGGACGAGTACCAGGACGTCAACCCGCTGCAGGAGCGGCTGGTGCGTGGCCTGATCCGGTTCGGCGCGAACCTGTGCGTCGTCGGCGACGACGACCAGACGATCTACCAGTGGCGCGGCAGCGCCGTGGCGAACATCGTCACCTTTGCACAGCGGTACGACGGTATGGAGCAGGTGACGCTCGCGGACAACTTCCGCTCCAGCAAGGGCGTCGTCGAGCTTGGTCGGTCAGTAACCGAAAGCATCCCCGCCGGGCAACGACTCGGGAAGACCATGGTCGCTGCCGGTCACCAGGATTGGCAGCGCGGTGATCTGCTGGCCCTGACCTTCGACAAGCCCGCCGACGAGGCGGCGTGGATCTGCGACCGCATCGAGGCGATGCGCGGTCTCGCCTTCAAGGACAGCCCCCAGAGCGAGCCGCGCGGGCTGTCATGGTCGGACTTCGCCGTCCTGTTCCGATCCGTCGCCAAGGACGCCGACGCCCTGGTGGAGGAGCTGCGCAGACGCGGCATCCCGTACGTCGCCAAGGGGCTCAACCGGCTCTTCGACTCACCCGAGATCCGGGCCGTCGTCGGGATCTTCCGGTACATGGTCGCCGAACTCGACGCCGCCGGCCTCTTTGAGTTGTGGCAGACCGCCGCGCTCCTGCCCGACCCGGCGCGGTGGCCCGCAGCACTGAAGGTTCTCGACGACGGTCGCGACTTCGACAAGGGGGCGCGCTGGAGCATCTACAACATCCAGCGGCTCTACCTCGACTTCCTCGAGGAGCTCGGGATCCGTGAGGAGACGTTGCCGGGTGACGCCGTGCGGGCCGAGCTGGTCTACTACCAGCTCGGCAAGTTCAGCCAGGCGATCTCCGACTTCGAGCAGATCTACTTCTCGAGCTCGCCGTACGACAAGTACACGACCTTTGCCAAGTGGCTGACGCACCAGGCGCCCGGCTACTACGCCGAGTCCGACGCCGACGTGGGGTACGCCACCCCTGACGCCGTCGTGCTGTCCACCGTGCACCAGGTCGGGTAGCCGGCGGGAATCTCACCCGCCGGCTCCCACAGATCCGTACGTGAGCCTCTCGGCTCATACGGCTCTTCTCACCCAGCTATCAGAACGCGACCGTCCACCGCCAGTGCGCGAA
>Ga0075520_1001515_pt1 | contig 11203 bp, 8 predicted proteins | sample NGEPerB_FD_75100 | JGI IMG/M metagenome (GOLD analysis project Ga0075520, IMG submission 75100) | Arctic peat soil microbial communities from the Barrow Environmental Observatory site, Barrow, Alaska, USA - NGEE PermafrostAB12-B | ecosystem: Environmental > Terrestrial > Soil > Wetlands > Peat ...
GCGTAGTAAAGGGACGACTGGGAAAGGCGCTCCTTGAAGACACCGCAGGGGAAGAGCAGTTCGTCGGGAATGATGGCGTTGTACATGCCCATGCACCCTTCGTCGAAAACGCCCATGATGGATTTCTCCCGGCGGAGGTTGGACGCGATCTCCGCAGCGACCGCCTTGGCTTGTGCTGGCACCGTACACCGGGCGAGCGGCTTGACGTGATCCGTGGCATGCGTGATGACCCCGGTTCGGAGCCAGAGCGCCAGTCCGTTCCGGAAAAAATCGTCGTCAAACGTTTCGCTCCAGAGCGTGGAATATTTGACGCCGGCTTTGGTCAGGGAGCCGTTGAGGTTCAACATGCCCACTAGCCCAGGCCAGGTGCCTGACCAGTTGGCCACAGTGAGAATGGGACCACGATGCGAGATCAGGCCGGGCAACACGTGATGTGAGTATTGCCAGACCGCTTCGGCCACGATGACCGGCGCCGCGGGATCGACCTGGGCGAAGACTTCCATCCCTTCTTTCTGCGAAGCGATAAAGCCATGGCGCATCTCCGGCTTATAGGGATGCGCCCGGACGAGATTGCCGCCAAGCAAGGCGATCACCTCGACAAGCTTGGCTTCCATCCTGGCCTGTTCGGGCCAACACGCTTCGTTGGCAGATTGGCGCAGGTCGCCGCTGGCGACCAATAACACTGTTTTCGACTCGGTCTTGGGAATCATAATTAATAGGTGTTCATGATCTCTCGGTAGGCCACAAAATCGTCATGCAGCCGGTGAAAAACACGGTACTTCGCGGCGTGGTAACGCGTGACACGACCGCGGGAGGGGATGATCGTCCGGCCCGCGGCGTTCAAGGCGTTCATCGCCGCCAGTACCGTCGGAAAGGCTCCCGCCGCCACGGCGCCGAGGACGGCGGAGCCCAGAAGCACGGCCTCGGTCTCACGCGGCAGAACGATCCGGCATCCGGTGATGTCGGCGTGTTCACGGAGAAACATGGGATTCTTCGTGCCGCCGCCGCAGGCTAGAAGCGTGTCGATGGCGTAACCCTTTCCGTTCATCGCTTCGATGATATGGCGCGTGCCGTATGCAACGGCTTGAATCGCCGCCAAGTATTGCCGGGCAGGTGCTCCTTCAGCCAAAGCCGCTTGGGCGTCTGCATCTCTGGCGAAATGACCCCGCCGACATAGCGGAGTACGGAGGCTCGCGTGCGGTTGATTTGCTGCGCCTGCGGGATGGCGCGGTGATCCATCCAGACGATAACGTTTTGCCCAGCACGCTCCGTGATGCTCACCGACACGGGCCGGTCGTCCTCATCAAGCGCTACCAGCGAACAGGTGGCATCGAATCCGATGCCTTGGATTGCGGTTGGCTTGAGCCGGGCCGTCTTCAGCGCCGTACGCACCGCACGACCACATGCGCGCCAGATATCATCGCTCGACTGTTCCACATGATCCGGCACCGGTTTCCAGATCTCGATTGGCTGGCTGGCCGCGCCAACCATACGACCGTCGCGGCCCAAAATCCCGGCGCGAGCGCTGCCGGTGCCGACGTCAACGCCAAGAAAATATCCGGGATTCATGACGGTCAATGGCCGCGGGTCAGGCCCACACCCTGCAAAGATTCCGCTTTGCTATATTTAGGCCATTTGAAGCCGTAATACGCGATGAAAACGAAGCAGAGCAAAGGCACAATGAATCCGCGGGACAGATCATACTTGTCCGCCACGGCCCCCATTACTTTGGGCAAAATCGCTCCGCCCATGATCGCCATGACGATGTAGGCGGAGGCTTTCTTCGCCCGCGCTCCGAGGCCGAAAATACCGAGGGCGAAAATCGTCGGAAACATGATCGACATGAAGAAATAGCTGAGGAAGACGCAAACCACCGAGAACCAGCCCAGTTTGCAGAAGATCAGCAGGCACATCAGGACATTCATGACACCGTATAGTCCCAACATTTTGTGGGCCGAATATTTCCTTAGCAGACCCGCGCCGGTGAACCGTCCGGCAAGAAAACATACAAAGCCGAAAGATGCCAGATACGAAGCGAGCTTGTTGCTGATGCAAAGGACGCCCTCCTTGTTGGACTCAAACCATCCGAGCATAAAGTTCTGCAAAAACCCTGGAAACTTCCCCGCCAGATTGTTCATATTTGCGCTCCAACTGGCAGGGATGGGCGGAGGTTGCGTAGTCATGTAGTTGATCAAAAAACTGAAGATGCCGGCTTGCGCCGCCACGTAGAAGAACTGGGCCGCGACCGCCATGGTAAAATGCGGGTGCGACCAGATGGAATGCGATATCTCGGGCGTGGAATCATCCAGACGGTAGTCATCCTCCACCTTGATATCGGGGACGCTTGCGAAGTAAAAGACGACCGCGAGAACGATCACCACGATTCCAACGCCAGCGTAAGGTATCCAGAGCGTTTGGCTGCCCGTGCTCTTGCCGGCGGCGTCCTTCGAATAGAAAAAGACCGCGCCCGCAATCGGCCCCAAGATCCAGCCGATCCCGTTGCAGCACTGAGCGAGATTGATGCGGGTCGCCGCGAATTGCTTCGGCCCCAGCACAGTCGTGTATGGATTGGCGACAGTTTCAAGGAAGGTCAGTCCCGACGCGATAAGACAGACTCCGAGCAGGAAGGCCCAGAAAGCCACGATCTTTGTCGCCGAAATGAACCAGAATCCGCCGACGGCAACAAGCAACAGGCCGGAAATAATGCCCCCTTTGTAGCCGAACTTTGTCGCGAGCCATCCCGCGGGCAGCGACATCAGGAAATATCCAAGATAGTGCGCAAACTGAACCCAGGCGGACTGGGACAGATTCAGATGCAGTTCTTCCTGAAAGTGTTTGTCCATCACATCAATCATTCCGTTGCAAAATCCCCACAGGAGAAACAACGAACTGACGATGACGAAGGTGAACAGCACGTTCTTCCCGTCATCCGTGACAAACATCCTCGGCTTGCTTCCGTTCACGGCGGTATGATTACGATCCCCGACCTTCGAGGAATCGTTGGCGGTAGGCTGGGACATAGGCTTTAATTCAGGAGGCGTGAAGCGCCCGCCGTCGGGACGCTTCCCCGCCCAAGTTGATTATTGGTTCTTAAATGCGCTCTTTATTTCATCCAGGGACACACCGAGCGTTGCGCGAGCCACTCCGTCCAGTAGGGATTCCGGCCCGCTTAAATGAATCGTGCGATGGACATGCGAGAGACTCTCGCCGGGCGACAACACCGCCGCAGGCGACGAGGATTCGAGCTCGTAGAAAGGTCCCATCGGCTTCGCCCCCGGCGTGGCCGGCCCGTCGTTGTAACTGTTCTCCGCGTCACCACCGAATGGATTCTCTTGCAGCTTCCACAGGGAGTTCACGTAATCCGTCACACCGGCAGGCTGGTTGAACTGCACGATGGTGAGAACTTTGTTGTCACCGTCATAACTGCCGAGGATGGCCTTGCTGCGTTTGGGATTGATTCCGATTTTGCTGCGGTACTTGCCGTCCGCTGCGAGAAAGACGACGGTGTCCTTCACGACGAGCCGCTCCGGAGGAATGCTGCCGAAATAGTCCGACGTGACTTTCACACCGAGCTCGGATTCCGGACCCGACTTGATCGGCGCCACGATTGTGGTCGACGGGGAAGGGTTGAACATGCCCAGGATCCAAACCGAGAGCAGCCCCGTTTCTTTTTTCCAGGCATCTTTGCCGGTATTGGTGATCCTGTTGTCCGTTTCATATGCCACCAAGCTCACGCCCTTGACCGGCGAGACTCCCAGTTTTTCCCAGGTCGCAGCAGAATCCAGCACATGCACGTTGCGCTTAACCGCTATCTCGAAATGCGTCCCCGAGTAATTGGTCAGCGCAAATTTCGCTCCGAACAGCACGCTGTCGCTCGACTTGCTAATTACCTTGAACGGCAGGGTGTCGAAGATCGCCGGTGTAAACCAGTTGGCGAACTCGAACTTCGCGCCTTTTTCAAAGAAGACTGAGAATTGCCCGCCCTCCGGCCCCATCCAGAAACGGTCTTCGCCGCCGAATGCGTTCATGTGCTGCAATATCTTCCCGGACGCGACAAGCTCGCGATTGATCCAGCCGTAGCTAAAACCGGCATCGCCCTCGGAACTGCTGGTCATGACGCGGCCTTGCCATGCAGGAACCACGGCGACTTTGGCGGCTCCCGTCTTGTCGCTAAGAACGATCAGGTCGGTGTGACCTTTCAGAAAGGCCGTGTCATCGCCGAATGTGCCGACGGCGGACGCGCGGGAGCTAGTGATGTGGTTGCTGTCATAAGTACCAAACATGTTTTGACTAGGTTCTGTTTCATAATGGATGGCTCCAGAATGGAGCGGACTCTCTTGGGATTGCTGTTTTGGACCGGGCTGCGCCAATTCGCCTCGAAGATCTTCTATTGATTTAAACCCGACAAATCGGACTTCCGGGGTAATTTTTGCTGGTCGAAGGCATAGCGCAGACTTCTCTTGGTGCCACTCCAGTCCTCCCTGCTCGGCAGGACTGGGAACTTCTGATGCGGCTCGGTCTGATACCAATTCGCAACGGAGGCGATAAATGAGTATTAGTTATTCCATTATGGGATAGCTGATTTCATCGCGGTGAATAGGGCGTGAAACGGATGTCCCGGACTTCGATCGTGCCGGAGCTCACATCAAGGAATGGCTTCCCGTCCCTGACGCCCACCGTGCCATAGCCGGTCGCCGTCGACAAAAAGCTCCGGAAGTCACCGGCGATGTTCGGCTGCAGATACAGCACCTTGTCGATTGCATCGTAGCGCGCGCCGCTCAACCCTTGCAGCAGTGCATAGGAGGACATCGCGCGCGCATACCAGTGCCCCCATTCATACTCGTCGAACGGATTGCGTACCCGCCCATCGTAGCGATCGCGACAGGTCCGGACTATTTCGAGCCCCTCGGACACAAGCCCCATCAACATCAGGTGGGAGGCGACTTGATACTCAATTCCGGTCCACACCTCGTCGGAATATACGAAAGGCAGGGAGGCGCGGCCTCCCTTGGGCCAAGTGCAGAGCAACAAGCCGCCTTCGGAACCGCACGCGTAAGTGGTCCGGTCGGGATTCGCGTGCGCCCAAAGGTCGTGCTTCAGGTTGTTGCGGTGGACGGCCTTGAGATGGCTGTTCACCTTGCCGGCGTCCAGAACCTGGCCGACCCCGCAAACCAACGCGAACCAGGATCCAATCACTCCGTCGGAGAGGCAGCCGATGCCGTATTGATAATTCGGTCCTTCCTTCTCGATGAGGGCGATCGCCTCGGATGAAAGGCTCTCGCCAATCCAATTCTTGGGATTCTTCGGGAGTTTGGCGCGAAGGCTCCGCCACTCGGTCCTCTGGTAGAAATACTCGCCATCAAAGAGTTGCTCGTTCGCGCGGCGGGTTCCTTTTTCCAGAAGCTCGGCGTAACTATCCACCTTTTCGTCCAAAGCCCGCCCCATGAGGATGGCGGCCTGCAAAGCTCCAAGATAAATGCTGGTGCACATTCCATTGGGTCCCCAGAACTCGATATCGTAGGTATTGTGCTGGGGCTCTCCCGGACAACCCGTGTGTCCCGGATCCCAAGTCTCGATGCAGTAGTCGAGGCTGACGCGAACCTTCGGCCAAATCCGTCGCAGCCACCCCGTATCCCCGCTGATGCGCCAGTCGCGATGGACTTTCATGATGCCGCCCAGCTGGCCGTCGGCAGCGTCGAACTCCTCGTGGACGATAGGGCGGATGGGAAGGCCGCTTCGATAGGTTTGTTCTCCCCGGTCGTCTTGGGAAGGCCCGAACTCCGTCTCGCGCAGGGTGCTCTCCAGCGCCGGGAACAGGTGCGGAATGGATTGGGCGTAATTCCAGACATGGCTGCAAAGGGCGCCTTGGCCATCCTGGTCGGCACAGCCTTCCCAGGCCCAAAGCCGTCCGTCGGTCTGCCGGAGAACCGTGGGCGATTTGAGGATGGAGAGGTTGGCGGCCACCGCTTCAATCACTTCCGGCGGCAGCGTCGAGTCGTAGAAGCACCGGGAGAAGCGCGCGGCAGTGGCTTTCAGCCCGTCGTATTGCACCTGCCAGTACGCCGCGAGTTCCGTGATGTCCTTGAACCGCCCGGCATACCACGGCCGGTAAGTCTCCTTCGGCTCGGCCGCTCTTTCGGGAAGGTCCTTTCCCACCCGCAGATTGGTCTGCCCGGCATACCAGGCCAGGCGGACGGCAATCACGCTGGTTTCGCCCGGGCCAAGTCGGAACGGAACGAACAACGAGGCGCCCGGCGCGGGCAGCCCCCCGCTGACCGGCGGACGTTCGTAGCAGGCGCCATCGGCGATGTCGCGCCACACCATCGCCACCCAATCCCACCAACCGCCGCGGAACCAGGCGTGGTTCACCTTCACCTCGGGATCGCCGACGGAAACATGAAAGGCCGCCTCGTCCCATGGCCGGTCCTGCGTTCCCGCCCCGTGAAGAATAAAACCGCCCGGGGTTGGCCTGACATCACTGGGCATCTTTTCCGTCGCCACGAAGTTCTTTGCATTGAACGAAAATACCGCTTCGACGGATTCGGCATTGCGATTGGTGAATTGATACTCAAGTGCCGCCACGGGCAGACTCGAAATGTCGGCGTCACCCGGCCCGAACGGGCTCCACCCGGTGATGATCACGGCCAGCGGCACCTCATCGTCCGCCAACGTTACTTCCCCAAACGGGAACCGTGCTTTGAACGATGCGTCGTGAAACCGAGGCAATCCCGAACCGGCCGCGCCCGCGCCGGAGGCGCTCCCCGGCTGCCCGAAAAGCTTCCAATCCGGCACCGATCCCTCGAGAACGCGGGCGACTTTGTTGGGGCTCTTGACCGAAATGGCGGCAAATATACCGGGCTCGTTGAAAACGTCCGGGTGGTTCCACAGCGAGAAATGGGAGAATGCGCCGGTGCCTTCGAGACAGATCATGCCGGCGCCGATGCCGCCCATCGGAAAAGCCACCCGGCTCAGAGCGGCACCTTCGTAGTTCCCATTGTAGACCCGGCGGGAATCTGATTTGACCGTCGGCCGATCAGCGGCGTTGCCGCGGGCATTCTCCCCCCGGGCGATGACCCCGGTTGCGGGTAAAACTGCGGCGGCCACCGCAGAGAGTTTTACAAACTCACGTCGATTCATGGATTCTCCTTTCAACGTCGCTCGTCGGAAGCACTCGATCCAGCGCGCGGTGATCGTTTTTGTCGGTAACCAAAGCCGGGTCGCCGCGACATTTGCCGTGTCAGGGCGGTCCTGGTCAGAAGGAATTGAAGCAGCAGATGTTCGGAAGTAAACGTGGACGACTCAGCAGGGCCAAAGACGGCGGCATCTGGGCCGTCAAATTCAATGCTCAGGCTGCAAGAATGCAAGTTGAAACGTTTCAGACAACCGATATCACAACCGTGGATTGTGATTCTTTTCTTGTGAACATGTGTCGCCTATGCACCCTATTTCTAGTCACATGTGTCGTCTGAACGCATGAAGATACCTTTGCTTGTGTTAATGGTTGAAACGTTTCATCTTGCTTTCAGAAATAACCGAAATGATGGCCAATGAGACTTTTGATTCTGTTACGATTAAAGATGTGGCGCGGCTCGCCGGTGTTTCGGTGGCGACCGTTTCAGCGGTGCTGAACAATAAGGGGACGGCCAGCGCCCGAATGAAACGGCGGGTCGAACAGGCGATCGCCAGACTAGACTATCGCCCCGACAACTTCGCGCGGAGTCTCAAGACGGGAAGAAGCAAAGTGATCGGGATGGTAGTCCCCGACGTCACAAATCCCTTCTTCACGGAAATCATGGCCGGACTCGAAGGAATGGCGCGAAGCCATGGATATGCGGTCATTTTGAGCAATTCGGACGAGGATCCCGCACGCGAACAGGAAAACCTCGATATGTTGCACGCTCGACGCGTGGACGGCGTCGTTCTCGCCTGTACGTCCGGCCATGCCGGGCCTGATCGCGTAACCAGACAAAGATTTCCTATTGTCTTTGTTGACCGCCTGCCTGCCGCCGCCGGCTTCTCCGGACGGGCGGTGATCGTGGACAACTTCAGCGCGGCCTATGAGGGCACCAACCTTTTAATCAAGCTCGGACACTCGAAAATCGCCATCATTGCAGGCCGACTCGATCTCTCGGTCGGCCTCGAGCGCGCGAACGGATTCAGAAAAGCGATGCAAGAAGCGCGTCTTCTCGTTCGTGAATCCTATTTTCAGGAGGGCGACTTCCGTCCTGACAGCGGTTACCGCTGTGGCCGGGCGCTCATGCAGTTGTCCGAGCCGCCCACCGCCATTTTCTCGTGCAATAACAGCATGACGCTTGGCCTCATGCGCGCCCTCGCCGAAGGCAGGATGGGCTGTCCCGAACAGGTCAGCATCGTGACGTTTGACGATTTTCCCTGGACCGCCTATTTTCAACCGCAGATGACCGCGATCGCTCAGCCGGCTTATGAAATTGGCCGGCAGTCGATGCGCATGCTGCTCGCTGTTTTGGAGCCGGATTCCGCAGAGGCGCATGAAATCACCGAGCCCGTGATGATTCTCAAGGCAGAATTGCGTCTTCGCCATTCGACCGCTCCTTTGCCGACCGCGTGAATGCGGAATATCCCCGAACCATCTGCGAACGTGCCGAGGTCGAGGACGTGGACGCCTGGAAGCGGCGCTCCGCCGCCTCTTGGCCTGCGGGGGTTTTTGCCGGGCCTCTTCGCTGCCATTTCTGTTAAAAACATCATCATTCGTGCAATTTATGTCTCAGAATGAGCCGCGTATTCTTTCCTGAGCGCTCCCCGCTTGTTGACCACCTGCCTTTCTGATGCTCGATATTCAGCCACGTCTTCGCCCGCCACTCGATCTGGATTTCCTGCCCGCTTCACTGTGGACCCGCGCGTACCAGACGCTCGTCTCCCAGGATGGTGGTGCGAGATCCTTCGCACTCGTGCTCGAGCGTGCGGACGGAACCACCTCGCTTCATACGAGCCGGGTGCTGGCGACGAACCACGCGGCGGCTTCCCTGAATATCCGGTATGTCGAGCGGCTTTTGAAATTCCTGCTTTGGCAGAAAGGCGGCTGTCGAGTCGTCGTGGCGGGGGCCGGTGAACTCGCGACGCAGCTCGCCCGGATCTACAGTCCGGATGGCGACCGTGCTTTCGACCACGGATTCATGGGCGAGAAGGTCTTCGGCCGGACCTTCAAGGTCGAGGCAGCCGACTTCCGCGATTTGCCGGAGGCGGCAACGGCTGGTTTGGCGGTCGGCCGCCATCTGGACGGCTGCCGCATCGGTTTCGATCTCGGGGGAAGCGATCGGAAGGCGGCCGCCGTCATCGACGGGACGGTGGTCTATTCCGACGAAACGCCGTGGGATCCCTATTTTCAGAAGGATCCGGCCTATCACCTCGAAGGGATTCACGATTCGCTGCGGCGGGCCGCGGCACACCTGCCGCGCGTGGATGCCATCGGGGGGAGTGCCGCGGGCATCTACGTGAACAACGAGGTGCGCGTCGCATCGCTCTTTCGGGGCGTGCCCGTCGATCTGTTCGAGAAGCACGTCCGGCGGATGTTCTTCACCTTGAAAGAGCGGTGGGGCGGCGTGCCCTTCGAAGTGGCAAACGACGGGGAAGTCACCGCATTGGCCGGTTCGATGGCACTGGGCGACAACGCCGTTCTCGGCGTTTCCATGGGCACGAGTCAGGCCGGCGGCTATGTGACACCCGCTGGTGACATCACGCCGTGGCTCAACGAACTCGCCTTCGCCCCCGTCGATTACCGGCCGGACGCTCCCCGGGATGAATGGTCCGGCGATGCCGGCTGTGGCGTGCAGTATTTCTCCCAGCAAAGTGTCGCCCGCCTGGCGGCCCGCGCCGGTTTCGCCTTTCCCGACTCCCGGCCGACGCCGGAACGGCTGACCGAGGTTCAGCAGGCGATGCGTGCCGGTGACGTTCGCGCGATCCAGGTTTTCGATTCCATCGGCATCTACTTCGGCTATGCGATCGCCCATTACGCCGATTTCTATGCCCTCCGCCATTTGGTGGCGCTTGGTCGCGTCATGTCCGGGGACGGTGGCCAGCATATTCTCGATCGCGCCGGAGAAGTCCTGCGGATGGAATTCCCGGAACTTGCTGCACAGGTCAAATTGCACATGCCCGACGAGCAAGGCAAACGCCACGGACAAGCCATCGCCGCCGCGAGTTTGCCGAAGTTGACGAAATCCTAATCTCCACCCTCCCCCGCCCATGCGCTTCTTCCGTCCGCAAGCCGACGTCTTCGTCCCCGATTCCAGCGAAACCGCGCCCGTGGCGCTCGCCCGCGTAACCGATCTCTGCATCGCGGCGCACCAAGACGACATCGAGATCATGGCCTATGCGGGAATCGCCGACTGCCAGGATCATCCGGGCCGCGCCTTCGGCGGCGTAGTCATGACCAATGGAGCGGGATCGCCGCGCACCGGCGCCTATGCCCAATACACGGACGAGCAGATGCAGGCGGTGCGGCGGGACGAACAGCGAAAAGCCGCGGCCATCGGGCGCTACGCAATCCAAGTGCAGCTCGCCCATCCGAGTGCCGATGTGAAGAAACCTCACCACGCCGGTGTCGCGGCGGATCTCGCGCAGATCTTCTCCGGCTGCCGGCCGGAAGTTGTCTACCTCCACAATCTCGCCGACAAGCACGACACCCACGTTGCCGTATTACTGCGCAGCCTCGAAGCGATCCGGGCATTGCCGGTTGCCGCGCGGCCCAAACGCGTGCTCGGCTGCGAGGTCTGGCGCGATCTCGACTGGCTGGCCGACCCAGCCAAGGTCGCCCTCGATTCCGGCCGTCATCCGGAACTCGCGGCCAATCTGCTCAACGTGTTTGATTCCCAGATCAGCGGAGGAAAGCGCTATGATCTGGCGACACTTGGCCGGCGGGCGGCGCACGCGACCTTTTATGCCTCGCACGCGACGGACAGCCTGGCCGGCATTACCTGGGCGATGGACCTAACGCCTTTGGTTGGTGACCCGGCTCCGTCGGTCGAGGAATACCTCAACACCTTGATCGGGCAGTTTCGTGCAGATGCCGTAAGGCGCCTGCAATCGTTCGGCTGAAATCGCGTTGGTGCCTGATGACCGGCTGGCGGCGGGTCCGCGAATCGTCGCGCCGCCCCCGCCCTCGAGCCAAGAGGCCAACGGCCGGGCGTCAGAAGTGCCGCGGATTCAACGCACCGCTCGGTGGACC